>Ga0326728_10026100_pt1 | contig 10383 bp, 9 predicted proteins | sample MB3enrmetagenome_FD_207602 | JGI IMG/M metagenome (GOLD analysis project Ga0326728, IMG submission 207602) | Lab enriched peat soil microbial communities from McLean, Ithaca, NY, United States - MB31MN | ecosystem: Environmental > Terrestrial > Soil > Wetlands > Peat | place: USA: New York... | reverse complement strand
GTTGGCGGGGCGCATCGTGCGCGTTGGCGCATCCGCGGACAATGTTCTAAACGGCAGCGCGCCGCCGCAGTTGACGCGGGAACTCCTGGAGGCCCGGCTGCAGTCAGAGTTGCGGCGCAAATCGCCGCCTGCAATATCGGAGAGCGAGGTCAGCCGCGACTGGAGTCTCCTGCAGCAAGCTCTTGGCGACGGCGAATCGAGCCTGACGGCCGTTTCCACGTTCCGCGCCGAGAGCATCAGCCAAGACCGGCCCTAGCCGCACTCAGAGACTCTGCCCGCGACCACTCGCCACCAGATTTCCTGCGGAGTTCACGAAGAATACGGCGCTGCCTGCTCTTCAGCAGTATTACTGCTCTTGCGGCGGCCGCGGGGGAATCCCCGGACCAGGCTGTCCCTGTTGTTGCTGCTGCTGTTGTTGCATCTGTAATTGCCGTTGCTGCATCTCCTGCAGCAACTGTTGCGGAGTTTTCACTTCGGGCTGGTCCCCCTGTGGGGCAGCCTGTTCTGCTTCGGCCGGCGTCTGTTCGGCATTGTCCTCCGCGTTCTCTTCAGCCGCGTCTGCGTCATTTGTGTCGGCCGCATCCTGCGGTTGCACCAGTCTCGCGGCCGGGTTCGTTCCCGGCTGTCCTGGTTGAGCCGGCTGACCAGCGGCAATCGCGTTATCCGGCCCGGTTTTCGCTACCAGCACTACCCGCGTCAAGGCGTCCGCATCAACGGGCGAACCGAGAAGCACGTAATTGAACCGTGATCCATTCAGCAATTCCGCGATGACTTCCCGCGCCGGTCCCGGTCCCAGATGCGTTACCACCCGTTCCTTGGCGTCAGGAATTTCGATCTCCGCTCCCGTTTGCTTGCGGACAGCGCGCAGAATGTCGCCCAGAGTCGAGTTGGGAGCGACGATGGTCAGTTGTCTGTCCTGGTAGCTCACTTGCGGCGGCACCGGCGCGATCGAATCCAGTGGAATTTGCGGCACCGGGCCCGTCGGTCCCGAGGGTAGTGGAGGCAACGCCGGCTTCTTCGCTTTGTGCCGGGGTTGACCGGATGCCGCGTCAGCGAGGCTCAAGCTGCTCAGGCAGAGCACGACGATCCCGGCAAGCCTGGCGAATTTGAAGGCCGGACTCATCACTGCTCCTTCCTGCAAACTAGGACCTCAGGAAACCCTGTAAGAACCCTCTATACCTGAAGATTCTAGCACTACACGGTTGAGAGGCGAGCACGGGACTCCTACACGATAGAACGTCTTAACTCTGCTCTCTTGCGATCGCATTATGGCTGTCGCACGAAACGGAAGCGCGTGTGCAACTCGATAGCTGTCATGTACTTGCACTCGGCGTAAAATCCTCACAGGCGGGTAGACCGCGAGCGTAAACTTGAACCCGGTGAGTTCGCGTCGGGAAGATGAAGGCAGAGTGGAGCATAGGATGAAACCGGTGCGCAGCTGGTTGCGGGCCTGCGCCTTGTGGACCACCCTAGCCGTATTGGCCTGCTTTGCCTCACTGGTTCGCGCCCAGAACTGCCAGATTTCAGGCGATTTGGACGACGCCACCCGTTCCGCGATCACCGCGGCCGGTCTGCGCTACTTCGACATGGCATCCAAGGGCGATGCCGCGGCGCTACGACAAAGAGCCATCCCCAGCCTGGCTTCAGATTTCTCCGGCATTGAAACTACGGTGAAGGATCACCAACAGGATCTTGCGGGCGCACAACCCACCGCAAAGGCCCTGTTTCTGCTCGATGCCGAAGGCACGGTTGCGATCCAGCACGCGGAGTTCTACTGCGGAGTGTTCGGCAAGAACGGCCAGACTTCGCGCAGCGCCGTTTTCTATTTTGACAATCTTCCGCCCGGCAAATATGCCGTGATCATTTTCGACGCCTCTTCACCCCAGGCTCGAACCAACTTGTCGGTCGTTGCGCAGCAGACTGGAGCCGACTGGAAGCTGGCAGGTCTTTACTTCAAGCCGGTAATAGTCGCCGGGCATGACAGCGAATGGTTCGCAGCCCGCGCCCGGGACTACAAAACGAAAGGCCAGTTGCACAATGCCTGGCTTTTCTACCTCGAAGCCCGCAGCCTGATTTCTCCCTTGCCTTTCATGAGCACACAGGCGACGGACAAGCTCTACGATGAATTTCAGAGTCTCGAACCGGCTGACTTTCCGGTGGAAGGCAAAACTGCCGACCTCATTGCCGGAAACACGACCTGCAAGTTGACTACACTTTTTCCCGCTGCGGTGGGCTCTGACCTGGATCTGGTCGTGAAGTACCAGACTGCCGATGCTTCGAACACGGGCCAGGCCAATCAAAACAACGTCGCCGTGATTAAAGCCCTGGTGGCGAAGTTTCCTGAACTCAGGGATGCTTTTGCTGCCGTCGTAGCGCGCGCTGTCGACCCCAGCGGCCGCGATTTCGGCACGCTGCTTGCGATGAAGGACATCAAGTAGCGAGAACCAGTCGCCGGTTTCAGCGGTCAGACAAATCCCTTTCTTCCAGCACGCACTCCTCGGGATCTTTGTCATCCCGCAACCCCAGAAACACCGGCGCCCGCAGCTTCGGCCCGCCACCGTCCGCTCCGCCGGTCCATTCCGCAAATTCAATCTCCGCTACTAATTCCGGCTTTACCCAAAACGCCTTGCGCAGCGCTTCGACTTCCCCAAGGAAGGGATTTTTCTTCGTCTCCAATCTCTTGAGCACCTTCCAAATCTCGTCGAGCGTTTTCTGATCGAATCCGCTTCCCACCTGGCCGACATGGATTAAGCGCCCTCGCCTGTCATAAAGCCCGAGCACGAGCGAACCAAAATGCGCCCGGCTTCCTTCCGGCTCGGTAAAGCCGCCGATCACGCATTCCAACCGGTGGCGAATCTTGATCTTCAGCCACTCGCGGCTGCGCCGTTCTTCGTAGAAGCTGGCGCGCTTTTTCGCGACAATTCCTTCCAATCCCTTCTTCCGCGCCATTTCGAACAGCGCCTTGCCGTGTTCTTCATAATGATCGGAATAGCGCACCACATCACCCGCCACCAGCACCGATGCCAGCTTGCGTTTGCGATCCTCGAGCGGCACCCGCCGCCAATCGTAGCCATCCAGGTAGAGCAGATCGAACGCGTAATACAGCACCGGCACATCGGCATTGGCCGCCACCCGCCGCCCGCCGGGACGAAATCCCGTCCGCTGCTGCATCCGGCTGAACGAGGCCTTCCCGTCGGCATCGAGCGCAACTACTTCACCGTCGAGAATCGCGGTTTTTGCCTTGATGAACCGTGGCAGGTCTTTCAACTCGGGATAGCGCGGCGTCAAGTCGTTCTGATTCCGCGACACCAACCGTGCCTTGTCGTCGTGGATAAAAGCAATCGCGCGATATCCATCCCACTTGATCTCAAACAGCCATTCTGCTCCGTCAAATGCCTCCTCCACCGACTCGGCCAGCATGGGACGGATGGTTGTAGGCATCGGCCGCTTCACCGGCGCGGACGAACTTAACGCAGAGGACGCGGAGGCAGCAGAGGTTTTTGATTTCCTCTCGCCAGGCTCGCGCGTCGAAACATCCGAGACGTTGCTCTTGGCACCGGCGGACGGTCTTTCGTTCTTCCTCTCTGCGTCCTCTGCGCTGAGCGTCCGTTTTTTCTTCTGATCCAGCTTCGCCACGGCATCCGCCAGCCAGGGCGCTTTCAACTTTCCGCGCCCCGCTGGACGGCTCTTCCACTCAGCCGATCCCGCATCTCCAGCAATCTCCGCTAGGCTGCGCCCGCTTAACACCGATTCGTTGATGTCCCCTGCGTCGTAACCCTCTACCACATACTCATCGTGTTTCTTGATCATCAACCATTCGTTGCCCTTGCTCCCCGGGCGCCGCCCGCGCATCTTGACCAGCGCAAAGTCTCCCTTCAACCGCTCTCCGCGCAAACGAAATTTCAGATCGCCTTTCGCCAGCATCGCCGCCGCTTCCGCTTCCGTGCCCGGAACATACTTGCCTTCGACAGCCACCGGGGAAAGCGGCTGCCACGTGCCCACGTCCCACACCATCACCGTTCCCGCGCCGTAGTTGTTCTCCGGAATGTTTCCTTCAAAGTCGAAGTACGACACCGGATGATCCTCGACCTGCATAGCCAGCCGCTTGTCCGCGGGATCGAGCGACGGCCCTTTCGGCACCGCCCACGATTTCAGCACCCCTTCCATTTCCAGCCGAAAATCGTAGTGCAGGCGCGTGGCATCGTGCTTCTGCACCACGAAGCGATTGCCCGATTTTGTCTCCACCTTCGGAGGGGGCTCCGGCGTCTCCTCGAACCGCCGTTTGCGTTTGTACTCTTCCAGCGCCATGGGCGTGCTTTATTTAACCACAGAGTCACTGAGACACAGAGAAATCCAGAGCAAAATCGGTCTGTGTAGGGACAGCCGCCCCCGGCGGTCTGGCCGAGCGAAGCGCGGCGGCTGTTTGTCCACGAGCAACCCCGGATTCGCTAGAATCCTTGCAGCATGAAACGCGAATTTCCTGAGCAGCCACTGGTGGGGATCGGGGCCGTGATTATCGAGGGTTCCCGCGTGGTTCTGGTCAAGCGCGCTCACCCGCCAATCGCGGGGCAGTGGTCGATTCCCGGAGGCGCGCTGGAAGTCGGTGAACTGGTGCGCGAAGCCGCTGTTCGCGAGGCTCATGAGGAAACCGGACTCATCGTCGAAACCGGCGAACTGCTGGGCGTATTCGACCGCGTCCTGCGCGACGCTTCCGGCCGCGTCCAGTACCACTACGTGTTGATCGATTTCCTCTGCCGCCCGGTGGGCGGAGAACTTCTTGCCGCCAGCGACGCGGCGGAGGTCCGCTGGTTCACGCGCGAGCAACTGCCCGCGCTAGGGCTGGCAGAGGATACTCTCGAAGTTATTCAAAAAGGGTTTGAGAAAGCCACCGAGGGCTGACTTCTAAGTTTTCACCCACCGCCCTTCGCGCGCGCTTTGCGCGATGGCATCACATAACGCAAGTTCGTCATGGCCGGTCTGGAACGTCGGAAACTCCGGCCGCGAATTGCCGCCCTTTTCGATGTAGGCGTAGAAATCCTTGAACAGCTGCACAAACGTGTCCGGGTAGCCTTCGGTGTGCCCGCCGGGATAGGCCGAATACCCTCTCGCCGCGGGTGTCATCAATGACGGGTCTTTCATCAGCTCCTGGTTGGCCTGTTTGCGGTTTCCGATCCAGAGACTATTGGGAGACTCGGAATTAAACGCCAGCGAGCCTTCCGAACCGTTGACTTCCCACATCAGCGCTGCCTTGCGTCCGGCACTGACTTGCGAGACGGTCATCACTCCGCGCAGATTGCCTTCAAAGTGCAGCAGCACCGATGCGTAGTCGTCGGTCGAAATCTTGACCGGCTCGGTGGCGATGCCATCCGCAGACTTAAAAGTTTCGACCCGGCCCTTGGGCCGCTCGCGCGTCGGAATAATGGTGGCCAGATCGGCGCAGACTTCGACCACTTTGCGACCGGTCAGCCATTGAGCCATATCGAGCCAGTGCGTCCCAATGTCAGAAACGGCGCGCAGGGCACCGCCCAGTTCGGTTTCCAGCCGCCAGTTCCAGTCGGTGGGATAAAAGAGCCAATCCTGCAGGAACTTGCCGTGGACCAGCCGGGGTTCGCCGATGGCGCCGCTGGCAATGCGGGCCCGCGCCTCCTGGCAGAGTGGATAATAGCGCAGATTGTAATTCACTCCACCCACGCGTTTGTGCTCGCCAGCCAGTTCGATCAAGGCCGCGCTTTCGCGGGTGTTCATCGCCACCGGCTTTTCACAAAGCACATGCTTGCCGGCGCGCAGAAGAGCCGAGGCCTGCGCAAAGTGAAGATGGTTGGGCGTGCAGATGTGGACTACGTTCACCTGAGGGTCGACAGCTAGTTCCTCGAGCGAACGATAGGCTCGCGGAAGATGCAACTCGGAACGCGTAGCTTCCGAGCGCTCGGGTGAGTTGTCGAGCACACCAAGAATCGGAATACCCAGCCGGCGCAGCGCTTCGATGTGAGCCCGTCCGACAAATCCAGCACCGATGACAGCCGATCGCAGAGGAGACATGAAAATTCCTTTCTGATGTTGTATGAAGTCGAGCCATTGGTTACACGAGCCGCAAGGCTGGTGTCAAGGGAAGGGTGGAGCGCGATGGGCTCTTCTGGCGGCCTCGTTAGCCTGGAACTCTAAGGCCCCACGGTCACTTGCAACGCTCTCTCGGTCTGCATGCGCTCCCGGTAGATGAGTTTTCTCGGGGCAACTTCACCGACGGCGTCGACATGCACGACATATCCACCGTGCGGCAGGGTGTCGCCGAAGGGGAGTTCCATCCCGAACGTGCCCCGGCGCAGCATGAAGTGCTGGTATCCGATCGCCGTTGCTCTCCCATTGCCGGCGACTGCCAGCACGATGAAGGTCAAGTCCATATCGTCGGGCGTCGTGTTCGTAACGGTGACGCTGCCCTCGATCCGGTTCCCATTCACGTGCGCCGGATCTTTCCAATTAAGCGCAAGCGCGGAGATCACCTTCAACACAAATCCTTTCTGCACCGCCGATTCCGGCCTGCCGCCCTCACCGACTGAAACGGTGAACTGAAACTCTCCCGCTCGAACTGGCTCGCCGTGCAGCAATCCGCTGTCGTCAAGCTGGAGGCCCGGAGGCAGCGCGCCCTTTTCTACTCTCCAGTGCAGCGCCGACACTCCACCCCGGGCGTGGAAACGAAGTTCATAATGCCGGCTGGGATAGCCTTCGGGGAGGTCCGAATCGTTCTCGATCACAAGCCCTTGGTCGGCTTGCGGATCTGCCGGCGCGGTCTCCGTCCCCGCCTGCCGCTGATTTGCCCTGGCCCAACCGGGTTGGCAGCCAGCCAGCCCTATTGCGCACGCCAAAATGGCGAGCAGAGCGGAAACCTGCAATGTGCATCGGAGTCTTCTCACGCTCCTCCAGGTCTGGGCTGCGCCTTCCAAAGTCCCAGACTTTACTTTTTCACAATCCTTCTCGGGCCTCCACCTAAGAATGCCCCGGCACTGGTATCTTGCGTGGGACGCCGCCTCGCCACACGGAAGTCACGTTGACTTCGATTCGCCCTTTCTGAAAAACTAGCTCTCTTGGGAGTAGTGCTTTCGCCCTTTTGCCCTTTGTTTATGGAACTTTTGCTCAATCTCGCGTGGCTGCTACTGGCCCTGCCCGCCTTCTGGCTGTGGCGGAACTCGAGAAGAGCCCGTCCCGAGCACAAGTTTAACTCCCTGCAGTGCCTGCTGGCTCTAGGCTGTCTGCTGGTGATGCTCTTCCCCGTGATTTCGGCCAGCGACGACCTCGTTGCCATGCGGACCGAGATGGAAGAGTCTCCGCTGAGCAAGCGGAGCATCCGGCAGGCCAGCGGCGACAAGAATCCCCTCTGGAACTCCAGGGCGCAGATTCCGCCAGCCCTGCTGGGACCAGCTTCGACGATTTCACTTGCCGCAGACCCCGGCGACTTGCCTTTGCACCCGTTTTTTCCTCTTCCGGCAGCGCCTGCGCTGCACCGGGCCGGCCGCGCTCCTCCCGTGGGCTGCCTCGCGTAGTCGTTCCATTTGCTCATCGTCGACTCGAGGTTCGGAGCCGCGGAGCAGTTCGAGAAATCGCTCCCCTTCAGAAGATCGGCGGTTTGACTCCTCCATTGCGGAGATTTTGAAAGCGAGATCGCGGGTTCGAAGCGATCTGAGCCGGCAGGAACCGGCCCGAGCGCTGTGTCCGGGCCAATTGAAGCTTGAGCAGGGAGAGCCTGATGCACAAAAGACTGTGGCGACGGCTGGTTTGGTTGGCGGTGCTGGGCGGCGCGGCGAGCGTTGCCGCGCAGCAACCGGCGCCCCAGACTCCCTCTGTCCTGCAAGTCTGGAATTGGGATACCGTAAAGCGCAACTTCGAGATGAACAACACCACCATGCTGGCGGGCATGTTGAACATCGACGAACTGAAGGCGGAAGAAATCACGGCGTTTCTGCGGCCGAACCCGCAACTTTCGCTCGCGGTAGACGGAACCCAGATCGCTCCCAACCACGGCGAGTGGCGGCCATTTGCCGGGACCTTCGAGTCTCCCGGCGTCAGTTATCTGTTCGAGAGGCGGAACAAGCGGCATCTTCGGCTCGAAGTTGCCAAGCAAGGCACTGCCATCGGGGTAGCCCAGCAGGCCGACATGGAGCGCAATCTGGTTTTCAACCTGCGCGGCGCCTTTGTCGGCATTCTTCAGGCCAAGGCCGTGCTGCGCGTGGCGCAGGACAATCTCGACTACTGGGACAAGGTTCTGAAAATCAGCCGCGATCGCTACCAGGCCGGCGACATCGCCCAGATTGATCTCGACCGTCTCGAACTGCAACGCTTGCAGTACGAATCTGATCTGCAGGCTGCGCTGGTCAACCTGCGCACCACCAAGATCAACCTGCTGGCTTTGCTGGATGATCGCCGTCCGGTTGACAGCTTCGACGTCGACGGGCCTTACGATTTCAGCGAGGACCTGCTTTCGCTCGATGACTATCGCAAGGACGCGCTCGATGCGCGGCCAGATCTGCGCGCCGCCGTGCTCTCGGTACAACAGGCGGAAACCAGCTACAAACTGGCTGAGGCCAACGGCTCCACTGATCCGACGGTGGCCGCCTGGTACACCCACAATGCCTCGACCAACAATCCGCTCGCGACTGACACGCTGGGAGTGAGCGTGAGCGTTCCGTTGCGCATCTTTGACCGCAACCAGGGCGAGAAGCTGCGCACGAAAATTGACATCAACCGCAACCAGAAGCTCCGCCAGGGAGTGGAGACCCAGGTCTACAGCGATGTAGATTCCGCCTACGCCATCGTGAACAGCAACATCGAACTGCTGAAGCCGTACAAACGGCAATATCTGGATCAGGCCGTTCGCGTCCGCGACACGGTCTTTTTCTCCTATCAGCACGGAGGGGCATCGCTGCTGGATTTCCTGAGTGCCGAAAGCGATTACCGCACCGTGCAATTGAATTACGTGAATTTAGTAGGCGCGTATCTGACCGCTGCCGCGCAGATGAATATGGCGGTGGGCCGCGAGGTCGTCCCATGAGGGCTCATTTTTGCAAACGGATTTTTTCGCTGGCGTTGGGTTTGCCGTTGTCGTTTCTGCTCGTTGCCTGCAGCGGCAATGCGAACCCCAGTGCCGAAGCGCCGCCCAAGGCGGTCGTCGAGCCCGAACTCGACGCCAATAACTTCACGGTTGACCATCCTGAGCAGTTCCCGCTGGTCGCCGCGGTTGAGCACAAGGCAGTTCCCGCGCTGAATGTGACCGGCGTTGTGCAGCCCGATATCGCCCGTGCCGTGCCCGTGATCTCCCTGGCTTCCGGACGCGTGGTCGAGATCAAAGCCAGGCTCGGCGACACCGTAGAAAAGGGCCAAGTGCTGCTGAGAGTTCGCAGCGGCGACGTCTCCAGCGCTTACGACACTTATCTGAAGGCCGAAAACGACGAACGGTTGGCCCGCATTCAGCTCGAGCGCGCTCAGACTCTGTACGAAAAAGGCGCCATCGCCAAGAGCGCCCTCGATCAGGCCGAGGACACCGAAGGAGATGCCAAAGCCGACCTTACCGCCGCGACCGAACAGCTGCGTCTTCTCGGTATCGACAAAGACCATCCTTCTGGAATCCTGGACATTACAGCACCCATCTCGGGCGTGATCACCGACCAGCAAGTTACGAATGCCGCCGGCGTGCAAGGCTTGTCTGGTCCGAACCCGTTCACCATCTCCGATCTTTCTTACGTCTGGATCATCTGTGATGTCTACGAAAACGATCTCGATGCAGTACGCGTCGGGCAATATGCCGACATTCACTTAAATGCGTATCCCAACGAAGTTTTGAAGGGGCGCATCGATAACATTCTGCCCATTCTCGATCCCAACATCCGTACCGCAAAAGTCCGCCTGGAGGTGAAAAATCCGGGCATGATGCGCATCGGGATGTTCGCCACGGCCACGTTCTACGGCAAGCAGCCGGAGACCCACTCGGCTGTTCCCGCGAGCGCGGTGCTTCATCTCCACGACCGCGAATGGGTCTACACGCCGCTGGGCGGCAGCCATTTCAGGCGCGTCGAGGTGGTCACGGGGAACATGCTGCCCGGCAAGCAGCAGGAGATCGTCTCCGGGATCAAGCCCGGCGATCAGGTTGTGTCGAATGCGCTCGATCTGCAGAACACGGTGGAACAATAGCCATGAATGCAGAAGGGAGAAGTAAGAATGTAGAAGTAAGCAATGCAGGGCCGGTTGGTTTTACTTCTGCATTCTGCCTTTTGTGTTGCTGGGTACCGAGTACTGAGAGCTCAGAACTGGACTAATCCATGATTCGCCGCGTCGTCGATTTCGCTCTCGGCAACCGCCTGCTGGTCTTGGGCGGCGCGCTGCTGCTGTTTGCCTGGG
>Ga0326728_10026096_pt1 | contig 10383 bp, 10 predicted proteins | sample MB3enrmetagenome_FD_207602 | JGI IMG/M metagenome (GOLD analysis project Ga0326728, IMG submission 207602) | Lab enriched peat soil microbial communities from McLean, Ithaca, NY, United States - MB31MN | ecosystem: Environmental > Terrestrial > Soil > Wetlands > Peat | place: USA: New York... | reverse complement strand
GACGGCCGGGCCATTCAGCGTGATGAATTTGAAATGAAGAAAGTCGGATGTCTCGAGGAACTGCGGCAGGATCATCTTGCCGTCGTAAGCCGTGTAAGTGGCGTAATAAGTCTCCGTGCCGTCCTCGTTCTGAAAGAGAACAAATCGGGCGTCCTCGATCCCGTTGCTCTGTGACGGTGTGGAGGGAAACAAGACTCGCTCGGACAAATTCGATTCAGGTGCAAATTGGACTTCGTAATTCGATTGAGCCAGCATCAGGGTTTCCCTGGCAACGGTTTGGGTCTCTTGGTCAGGTACGTGGAGCCGTCCCACTGCGAGACTGACGCAGGTGCGCAGGTCTTCCATGGTGAACGTGTCCCCCAGGCATTTGAGGACCTGCTGGTTGAAGCTGCCCGCCAGGTTGAGTTCCTGAAGCTTGCGCTCGAACAGGCGCTTCTCGTAAATCGCGTTGGACACTTGCATCGGCTCGAGACTGTAACGGGTGGGCGTGTCGATGGTGATGTTGTTGTGGGCGTCCAGGAGGCCGGTGCGAAAGGTGATGGAGGAAATGTGCCCTTCAGCCGTGGCCCGCAGGCTCAGAATGAAGCGCAGTGAACCGGGTGGGACGTCCGACTGATCCGGGTGCGGCACGATGGAGGGATTGAACAACGCCGCGGCTTCAAGTGAAAACTCGTGAGTGAAATATCCGCCCAGCAACAACTCCCGTTCTTCCGAGAGTCTCTGGCCATTGAGCAAATACGGGCGGACCTCGTCAAACTGCCGTTTGAGGAACTCGCAGACTTTGGGGTGGCGGTCACCAAATTCGGCCCGCACCTGCTCCAGCAGCGCGTGGACTTCGCTTTCCGGAAGCGCCATGACGCGCGCGCAGATTTTGACGGAGCGCTGGTCGCTCATGAGGCGAAACGGCCGGGCCAGCACCCGCGTGCGGTCCGGTTGCAACGTGACGTTGGTGCGTTTGAGGTTGATGGTTTTCATGGGTTGATTGAGGCTAAGAAGCTGGTTCATTGAACACCGTGACCGTGTCTTGCATGAGTTTCATTTCCGCCAGCGAGAGCAGGAAGGCCAGCGTCGATTCGGCTCCCTGGTTCATGTTAACTCGATCCACGTGCAACGCGTCACAGCAGCCGCCAGTATTGATGGAGTGAAGTTCCAGCCCGAGGTCATTCCAACCCAAAAACCAGTCGAAGGCGCGATGGGCCTGTTCGTACCACCAGGAGTCCGAAGTCGCTCGGTAGGCCTCAAGACAGGCCGACACCATGGCATAAGCCTCAATAGGCTGCTGGTCGAAGGTCGAGCGCGCGCCGCCACGTTGATAAAATCCGTTGCTGCCGATGGGCCGGAAGTGCCCGTTTTCGGAGGTTTGCACCTTCACCAGCCAACGTAAGGCATCCAAGCCTCGGTCAAAGGCTTTTTGATATCCGTTAACACGTCCGCTGAGAATCAGGGCGTGCGCGAGCTTGGCATTGTCGTAACTTAACTCCTCTTCAAACCAGGGCCAATCCGGTTGGGAGGCCCGGTCGAAAATGTCCATCAACCGTGCCCTCAGCCCTTCGCGGATTTGACTCACCAAGCGGTCACCGCTCAGACGGCGTAGATATTCGTGGATGCCGATGAGGCAGAATGCCCACGCGCGCGGTGAGGTAAACTCCGTAACCACCGGCAATGCCCGCGCGAAGAGTTGTCCGGCCATAATCTGAAAACTTCGATGCGGGGAGCGTCCCACGCCCACGCCCAGCGCCCACAGCGCGCGAGCGTGACAATCCTCCGACCCCTGTTCATCCAGCCAACGGCGGTCAAAACTTAGGAAGTTATGGAACCGTTTCGTTTTGTCGTCGAACGCATAATTCAAGAAGGCGGCGTAAGTGGAGGAAAGCACCCCTACCCATGCCGGTTCTTCTTTCAACTCGTCGAGCAGCGTGGAGAGAATGAAGGCGCGGGCGTTGTCGTCCGTGCAGTATCCTTCCGAAAAATTCGGCACGGTGAGAACGGCGTGCTGGAAAATGCCGGTCGAATCGGTCATCCGGAAAAGATGGTCCAATCTTATCTCTGGCAACTCCCGCGGTTGCTGGTCGAGAGTCTTCGTTGCGAACAGCTTTCGCGACAACGAGGCGCCCTGGAGGCGGGCTTGTTCGAAGCTGTGCATGTAAAGGCGCGCCACGTTGCTCCACACCATTTCGCGGCCCAGCTTGTAGGCGTTCTTGCGGATGGCATTGCGGCGTGTGGCATCGCGCAGCAAGCCGCAGACCTCGCGCCCGATGGCGCGGAAGTCCCCAAAGGGCACCAAAACACCGCGGTCCTCCGCCAGCAATTCCGCGGCGTGCCAGTAAGGGGTCGAAACCACAGCCTTACCGGCGCCAAAGGTGTAAGCTAGCGTCCCCGAAGTGATCTGCGCCTCGTTGAGGTAGGGCGTAATGTAGAGGTCCGCGGCGCCAATGAACTCTTTCAACTCCTCGAGTTCTACGAAGCGGTTATAAAAGATGACGCTTTTCTCGACCTTGTTCTTTTTGGCCAGGATTTCCAGGCTGAGACGATAGGCCTCCCCGCGCTCCGCCAACTCGTGGGGATGCGTCGCTCCCAGGACGATATAAACAACGTCCGGGAATTCCGCCAGAATCTGCGGGAGAGCGTTCAGGACATGCTCGATTCCCTTGTTGGGCGAAAGCAGTCCGAAGGTGAGCAATACCACTCTCCCTTCCACGCCAAACTGGTCCTTGTAATAATTGGGATCTACAAACGGTATGTCCGGAATCCCATGCGGGATGAGATCGATCTTGCCCGCCGACGCCTTGTAAACATCCAGCAACATCTGGCGTCCGCGTTCCGTCATGGTCACCAGCCGGGTCGAGTGCGCAATCAATTCCTGCATTACCCGCCGCTGCGTGTCGTTGGGCTCGCGCAGCAGGGTGTGGAACGTGGTGACGACGGGCATCTTCAGTTCGCGAACCAGCGCCAACAGATGGCGGCCGGCGGGCCCACCGTAAATCCCAAACTCGTGCTGAACGCAGACAATGTCCACGTTGCTGATGTTGAGGAAGTCCGCCGCGCGTTGGTAGGACGAGAGATCCTGCTCTTCTATTTCGAAACGCACCACGCCGGGATACTCGTACCCCTCCTCGACATCATTAACCGGCACCGCGAAGCACTGGCAGGGGGGGTGCTCCGCCGCCACCGCGGTGAGGAGGTCGGACGTGAACGTGGCGATGCCGCACTTGCGCGGCAGGTAGTCACCCAGGAACGCGACCCTTCGGACCTTCGATTCTGTTTCCACAAGTTTGTTCGTATCATCGCTGGCAGCGTGACACACTCTGTTCATACCCCGGGGTGATTCGCGTGTCTGGTCAAAATAGCTCAGTCGCGCGTGCGACGGGGGAAAACCACCTCGGGATCCGTGGAGTTCAGTGAGGGCTCGAACTTGTAAAGGGCCTGATCTTTCGGCCCGCGAGCCTTATTGGACTGTTAAATATCGCCTGCGGTTTCCCGGAATTCGCGCGCCAGACGTTTGTGGCGTCTGGCGCGGTGGTTATTTTCGTTCGATGAGTTGCCGTGCTCCCCATGGATCGCTTATATACTGTCAAACGTTCGTCCACCCGAGGGAGAGTATTTCGTCAGCGTGCCGTCCAGGGCCTGGGCCGCACGAGTAGGACGCACGGTGCCGTCGATCAGAATTTCTTTCGCGGTCACCCTGCGTCCGTACACTTTTTGGTTATCGTCTTCATCTTGCTTGTACACAGCCCCGTCGAGCGACGCCCCGCCAAACAAGCCGCGTGAGCGGGAGTAGCTCAGAATCTCCGCATGGAGTTGAGCGTCGGTCGCGCCTTCCGCGGAACGACCTACCGGGCCGGCCGCTACAGATACTTCCGCGCCCAGCTTGACGCTGTCCTGCACCAGTTTTTTCATGCCTCCCGGGTTCATCACGAGGAAAACCACGTCAGTGGCTTTACCGCCGATCTGAAATCCCACGCTCGCGCCGCCCATGGTGAACATGGAGGGGGCATCCCACTGACCGTTCCCGTGCTTGCGGCACACCAGTACACCGCGTCCATAAGTGCCACCAAACCCAAAGGCGAACTTGACCTCAGAAGGAACGATGCCCAAACACACGGCCTTGTCCAGCAAATCATGAGGAATGCCCTTGTCGGGAGTGCTCATGATCTCGTTCATAACGTTGGTTGCCTTTTGCAGTTGGCTCTCACCGGCAAATGCCGTTGCACAAAACGTCAACAACAGAAAAACCAGAGTAAGTCTTTTCATTTAAATCTCCTTTTGCAACTACCCTTACTGACCGGAGTGTCCGATGTTCCCCTTCAGAACTGTCGGACTACTGGCCGGCAATGCGGCTTTTCGAGGGCAGGCGAATCGCCCTCGCGACACTGATAAAGAACCGAGCAATGACCGTTAGGATTACAGCACCCGCAATCGCCACGAGGATGCTGTAAAGCAGGCCACCATGGCGGGCATAGCCCATCGATCGCATGAGGAGCCCACCATTCAGCGACCCCGCCATACCCAGCACGATGTCCATCCAGACGCCGTAACCGGAACCCTTCATAATTTGTCCGGTTGCCCAGCCGGCAATCAGCCCCACTACGATCCACCAGAGAATGTGCATACGCCTCCTTGCTTGAGCGGATGATGTGACACCTGCTCCTTAAAATATGCTGAGGGAGATGTGAATGCCGGGATGCCTCAGGTTGTACAAATAATAGGCGCCCCCCTCGTATACGACATAACAGTCGTCGTTGTAGTCCCAGCCTACTGGCCATCCTTGGTTGTACCCGAACCAATAGCCGCCGTACTGGAAGCGGTTATACCCGCCGATCATCCGAGGGCGCCCCATGTGGAACGAGTGCTCATGACCGAAATGGGCACGATAATTGTCGTCAGGAATACGGCCATAGTGGCCGGCGCCACGGTTGTTAGCAACGGTCTGTGGCTGCTGCCTTTCGGGCCGTTGCGCTTGTTGGGCGCGTTGTGGCTGCGCCTGGTGTTGTGTCTGCTGTGCACGCTGTGGTTGTGCCTGGTGCTGCGCTTGCTGTTGGCGCTGCGGTTGCTGCTTTTGTTGTGCCTGCTGGGCGCCCTGTGGCTGCTGCTTTTGTTGCGCTTGCTGAGCACGCTGCGGTTGTGCCTGGCGTTGTGCCGGCTGGGCGCGCTGCGGTTGCTGCTTTTGCTGCGCCTGCTGGGGTTTCCCTCCGCCCTTTTCCTCCTCGCCTTTTTGTGCGAATGCAGGAATGGTGGTTGCGAGAAGTAATAACAGAACTGCTGTGGTGATAACTCGATTGCATTTCATAGGTGTTGCCTCCAACTCATGTCACGTCTGCCTCTCACCGGATAATCGAGGTACACGTCTTATACCGTTTGTGCGCAGAGGTGTCAGTTCAGTAAGGCTCACGCATGTGGTCAAAAATGCTCATCCCAGTTAATGAGGGGGAACTACAGTCTGGAGCCGGCGGGGATTTGCCGAGGATTTGATAAGGAAAGGGGGGGCGTTCGGCTGTAACTTCCAATGCTTGACCCTGGTCACGGGGCACTTGCTGATTGTAGGGGTACGGCTTGCCGTACCCTCAGGGTTCGGTCGCGGGATAAAATGAAGTAGGGGCACGCCATGGCGTGCCCCTTCAACCTTACCCAAGTCCAGAGCGGCGACAATTGCTTCATTCCCTTGCCTAGGCCATTTTCCGGCTTCCTACTCGCCGTCTCTTACTCCTCAAGAACCCGATCCCGGAGAAACCCAGCGCGAGCAGGCTGAGCGGCGTGGGTTCCGGCGTGGCCACAGGCCCCGCCCCGCCACCGCCGTTCAATCCGCCGCTGTCACTTTCCCCCGTAACGGTTCCGCAGCCGATGGAGATGGTGTTATTGTCCAGCGTTACCGCACCAGTTGAGGCCAAGAGTCTACCGCAGCTATCTGTTGCGCCAGTGTTCACAGTGATGCTATCGACCGCGAGAATATTTCCTTCGAACGCGGTATCTGTGCCGAGAGTCGCAGAGCTACCGACCACCCAATACACAGCGTCATTTGCGCCGGGATTGGTTATTGTAACGATCGAGTCAGATGCGGTGGTGAGGGTACTCCCTATCAGGAAAACGAAGGTCTGATTGGAGAGGCCCTGGGCGTTGAGAGTGAGTGCCCCCGTCAACTCCGCCGATGTGCTAAAGGTATAGACACCCGCCGTGAGGGTCGACACCGTGCCCAAGTCTTCACCCGTAAGTGACTCCGTTGGCGTCAGGTTTCCTAGATTAGTTATCGCCGTGTTGAGTTGCCCCTGAGCCGTCTGCGCGACCCCATTAGTTTGCTCGTACGCACTTGTTCCAAGTAGGGTGATGGTTGACTCACCAATGATCGAAGTACCTGCGTACACACCCACATTTCCGGTGATTGTGGTCGCGCCGGTATTGGTCACCGTGGAGGCACCCAGGACCGCAAAGCTGGCTACGGTTGTTCCAAGGGTGCCGGCCTTAGCGCTGACCGCACACAATACGACCATCGCCAGGCAAATCGAGAGGGTTCTCATCTTTCCTCCCACGTTTCTCAAATTTATTCAAAACGACCTATCGATCTCACGTGGGGTTAGCTAATTCCGCAGCACGTCATGCGCCGGACTCTGTTGCGGATACTGCTTCCCCCCTGCGTCCGCCCCACATACTATCACCAAAAGGCCACCCTTTATAGTGTAAGGCAGATGCCCGTGTCTGTTCAAAATTGCTCATCGCCTTGTTCAAAACAGGACAAAAATGGGCACATTATGAGTATGGGATTTGGAGAGAATTAGCCAACGCGCGCCGTCGGGAGCTAGTCGCTCAGGACAACGCTCAAGAGGCCACTGTTAACCGTCAACGCACCGCTGCCCGCGTAATCAATAAAGCCCAGCTTCCGGAACTTGTTCATGAAATGGCTGACCCGTGACCGGGTGGTGCCGACCATTTGCGCCAGGTGTTCCTGATTGATTCCGGGATGAACAGTTTCGCTTCTGCTCTCCTTGCCAAAATGCGCCAGCAATAAGAGAATTCGGGCCAGGCGCTTCTCGCTGGAGTTGAAAAGCTGGTCGACCAGATCCTCTTCGAATCGCGTGTTGCGGGTAAGCAGGTGCGCGATGAACAATTCCGCGATTCCGTGCTGCTCGTGGAGCAGACGCACCATCAGCGACTTCTCGATCCGGTAAAGAGTGCAATCGGTCACCGCGCTCGCCGTGGAGATGCGCAACGGCTGGCCGGCCAGGCATCCCTCGCCGAAGAACTCGTTGCCGCCCAGAATGGTGACGATCGCTTCCTTACCTTGTTGGGAGGTCACCGCGAGTTTCACCCTGCCTTTCTGGAGAAACCACACGGAATCCGCAGGGTCCCCTTGCGCGAAGATCGTGCGCTCCGCGCCGTATTCCAGGACGGTCTTCCCGCGCGAGAGTCCGGTGAGGAATGCCGCCCAATCGATGGGCGGGCTTTTCTGAGTTGGCGTAATAACCTCAGGCTGGCTTTTGTTACGCCCCATAACCGCGTCCCCCTTCTTGCTGAAGGCGGCGCCATTGATAGGAATTCCTTTGCTCGTCATAACCCTCTCCGTCTGCTTGGTGAAGATATCGCGCTTTGCGGCGTATGCCGGAACAGTATTCCCGCCGGCGATTCCCGCGAGGGTGGCTCCCCAATCGGCAAACGGGCGTTTGTTGTCCGCTACGATTACCATCTTCCGCGGATCGACAGGCGGACTCCTCCTAGGCGCTATAGCAACATCATTTCCCATAATCACCTCCTGTTGAAACCAGCGAAATGGTTCTTCGCACCGTGGAGGATTTCAGCATATATCCCGATATTAATAACGTCCATCAGACCAAGGCTGATTCTTTCGTAGGACTTTGGGTGGGAGGGGGGGTCGGTGTTTGTCTTACAGGAAGGCTGATGGCGGGAAAATAGGTTGCAGGCTGGATGGTCAGTCCATCAATTGGCGCTTTCTCAAATCACCAGGCCGTTTCGGATCGCGTACTGGACGATTGCCGCACTGTTTTTAACTCCGAGCTTTTCCAGGATCCGGGTGCGATAGGTGCTGATGGTTTTTACGCTGAGCGACAGATCTCCGGCGATCTCCGTAACGGTCTTTCCCGAGCCGATCAGGCACATGATTTCATACTCGCGGTCGGAGAGCGTCTCGTGCGGCAGGCGCGTGAAATCTTTTCGCACGTTCGAGGCCAGCTTTTCGGCCAGGGTGGGACTTACATATCGCCCCCCGGCCAGGACCTTGCGGATGGCTTTCACCAATTCCTCGGGAGCGCTGTCCTTGGTCAGGTAGCCTTCCGCGCCCGCCTTGAGGGTTCGAAGGGCAAATTGGTCTTCCGAGTGAGCACTCAGGACCAGGACCGGAAGCCTGGGGCGCGCGGCCTTTAATTCCTTAAGGAGATCCAAGCCGCTTTTCCCCGGCAGGGTGATGTCGAGCAGCGCGACATCCCACTTTTGTTTACCAAGCTCTTTCAGCGCCTGCTGGGCATCGGAGGCCTCTCCAAATGCGGCCCCGGGGAGCTCATCGGAAAGCAGCGCCCGCAAACCACGCCGGACAATGGCGTGGTCGTCGACGATAAGGACTCGGATCATGCTTTGGCCCCGGACTTCTCCGGCGAGGGGAAGGGAACCCAGGCGGCGACGGTGGTCCCTTTCCCCGGAGCACTGGAAATCTTTACTTGGCCGCCCAGAATGGCGGCGCGTTCCCGCATACCCAGCAGACCCAGGGATTGGGAAAGGGAAGAGTCCGCCTGATCAAAACCCCGGCCGTTATCGCGGATCCACAGAACCAGCCGGTCCCCTTGCTTCTGTAGGACCACCTCGGTCCGCGTGGCCTGGGCATGGCGCGCGACGTTGGTCAAACTCTCCTGAAGAATCCGAAACAGCGCGGTCGAAACGTCGGGGGCAAACGCTTCACGGGTGAGCAACCGGTGACTGCATGGGATGCCGGTTCGGGCCTGAAATTCCTGGACCTGCCATTCCACGGCGGCCGCCAAACCCAAATCCAAAATACCCGGCCTGAGCTCGGTCGAGATTCTGCGAACATCCTGGATCAAGCTCTCGGCTAACTGCCGCGTGGAGCGGATCTTTTCGAGCATCTCGCCGCTTTCCCGCGGCAGCCGCCTCGCCAGCCAGGCGAGGTCCATTTTCACCGCGGTCAGCGACTGGCCCAGCTCATCGTGGACTTCGCGGGAGATCCTGGCCCGCTCCTCCTCCCGAACGGTCAGCAGGTGTGCCGCCAGACTTCGCAACTGCTCGCTGGAAGCCCGCAGTTCCTGCTCACCGCGCTTCGTCTCCGACAGGTCCGAAGCAATCAAGCAGACCGCCCGCGTGCCGTCCAGGCGGAGAGGATTCAAGGAGAGATGGACGGGCAAAGGGGGGCCTTTTCGCGATCGCAAACGGACCTCGCCCCGGCAGCTCCTTTGGGCGGCGCACTGGAGTAGGGCATCCAGCCGGACATGGTCGTCGGGCCAAACCCAGTCCGGCAGGGAAGAACCGATGACGCTCTGAAGCCGTGCTCCCAGGAACCGGGCAAAACGGCGGTTGCAATGCACCACGGTGTGATCGCTGCTGAGAACCGCGGCGCCTTCGTTCATCCTCTCCACAAAAACCCGGTAGGTGTGATCGGCCCCCTGCAGCGTGAACACTTTCTCCCCGCCGGGGCCGTTCACCACAATGGCATCCACTTCGCCGGAACGAATGGCGCGGAGGGTTTCCTCGGCTTCGTTCAGGCGGGCGACCAATTCACGGCGCGACAGGGCCGGCAGTTTTTGCGCGGAGCGGTTCTTCTTTCGGTTCGCCAACCGCTTGTCTCCTCCCACCTGCGATTACTCCCGCACCCTCAGATCCAGTCCGAAAAGCACTTTTTCCTGATTCGACATGTCGCCAATGAGCCTTCGCAGCGGGAGCGGGAGCCGCTTAATGAGCGTGGGCGCCGCCACAATCTGCTGGTCTCTAGCCAACTGCGCCTGCTGGTAAATGTCGATGACCTCCAGATCATACCGATTCTTCAGGTGCTGCTCACAAACCCGCTTGATATTTTCTACAGCCCGCGACGATTTTAACGTCGATCCGCTTACGTACAAACGCAAGAGGTACTTTGCCTGGCGAGAATGGGTGTCGGCCTTCTCCACTTTCCCTGCCCATCCGGGTTTCTGCTTTCCTGCCGGGCGGCTCTTTTTGGGGAGCTTTTTCATGGTGGCCTTGTGGCACTTCGCGTTGGGCCGAGCGGCGCTCGGCCCCATATCTGAACTGGATCAGTCTTCCTTTCGCACGTCCAGGCCCACCAATACCCGCACACTGTCGGACAAGTCACCGATAATCTTTCGAACAGGTTGCGGAAGTTTTCTGATCAGGGTCGGAACGGCGATGATCTGGTCGCCCCGCGCCAGTTGCGGATTCTCC
>Ga0326728_10026095_pt1 | contig 10383 bp, 6 predicted proteins | sample MB3enrmetagenome_FD_207602 | JGI IMG/M metagenome (GOLD analysis project Ga0326728, IMG submission 207602) | Lab enriched peat soil microbial communities from McLean, Ithaca, NY, United States - MB31MN | ecosystem: Environmental > Terrestrial > Soil > Wetlands > Peat | place: USA: New York... | reverse complement strand
GGGACCCCGCCTGGGGCCAGGAACGAATCACCAACATGGTTGCCACCCGCCCCGACTGGTGCATCTCCCGCCAGCGCATCTGGGGCGTCCCCATCGCCGTCTTCCTCTGCCGCAAGTGCGGCGAGCCGCTGCGCTCGCCCGAAATCAACAAACGCATCGTCGATCTCTTCAGACGCGAGTCCGCCGACTCCTGGTACATCCGCACTCCGGAAGAGATGCTTCCACCTGGCACCGCCTGCGCCTGCGGCCACACCGAGTTCCGCAAAGAGACGGACATCCTCGACGTATGGTTCGAGTCCGGTTCCAGCTCCCACGCCGTCCTCGACTTTGATCCCGACGTGCAGCAGAAGCCCAAAGATCCCGACCCCCGCGCCGACCTCTACGCCGAGGGAGGCGACCAGCATCGCGGCTGGTTCATGTCCTCTCTTCTCTGCGGCATCGGCATGCACAACCGCGCGCCGTACAAATCCGTTGCCACCATCGGCTGGACGCTCGACGAGCAGGGCCGCGCCCTCTCCAAATCCCTCGGCAACTTCATCGATCCCGTTGCCATCATGGATCAGCTCGGCGGAGACATCGTCCGCCTCTGGGTCGCCTCGGTCGACTTCCGCGAGGACGTCGTCGCCAGCCTCCCCCTGCTCAAACGCCTGGCAGAGGAGATCTACCGCAAGCTGCGCAACACCTTCCGCTTCCTGCTCGGCGCGCTCAGCGAGACCGACCCCTCCACCGGCCTCGCCCACGACTTCGATCCGACAACAGATAGCATCGCGTTTTCTGCGATGCAGCCCATCGACCAGTACATCCTCGCCCGCACCGCCGAACTCACCGGCAAGATTCGCAAGGCCTACGCGGACATGGAGTTCCACCGCGTCTATCACCTGCTCAACGAGTTCCTCAACTCCGAACTCAGCGCCTTCTATCTCGACGTGCTCAAAGACCGCCTCTACACATATCCCATCAAGTTCAAATCCGGTAACGCCGAGCAGGAGCGCCTTTACCTCGCCCGCCGCAGCGCGCAAACCGCCATCTACAAGATCACCGACGCCCTCGCCCGGCTCACCGCCCCCATCCTCTCCTTCACCGCCGACGAGGTCTACCAATCCCTCCCCCACACCCACGGCAGCGTCCACCTAACCCTCTTCCCCACCCCCGAGTCACTAGCGCCGACCGACAATACGGACCTCTTTGCAGACTGGGAGCGCTTGCTCATCGTCCGAAAAGAAGCACTAACCAGCTTCGAAGCAGCAAGGCAAGCGAAGATTATCGGTAAAGGACTCGACGCATTAGTCAAGATCAACGCGACAAACGGCACGAACAAGAACTTCCAGACAACGGCGTGGTTAGATCTACTCGAAAAGTACTCGGCTAGTCTGGCGGAACTCCTGAACGTATCCCGCGTGTGGCTGGGAGCTAAGCCCGATCAAGAATTGCCGTACATTCGTGAATTCGAAGTTCTGGCATATTCGACGGAAGCTTCGTATCGCGACTATTTTGATTTGCCCGACGGGACTTTCGTAAAGTGCGACCGCTGCTGGCGCTTCACAGAAGACGTCGGCCACAACACCGCCTACCCCACCGTCTGCCTCCGCTGCGCCGAAGCCCTCGACGCCATCGACGTCCCACCCTACGCCGCAACCAACGTCTAACAACCTGCAACCTGCAACTCGCAACCGAGAACTCAAGGAATGTCCCTGACCACGATGCCTGAAACTGACAACCTGCAACCTGCAACTCGCAACTCCGATTCCAAAGACCGCCGTCCCTGGCTCTTCCTTCTCTCCGCGCTCGTCATCCTATGCGACCGTCTCACCAAGAACGCCATCATCCACCGCATTCGTCCCGGCTACACCATCCCTGTCATCCCCGGCGTCTTTCACCTCTCGCATGTCATCAACACCGGCGCGGCCTTCTCTCTGCTGGAAAACATGCCGCCCAACGCCGTCCGCATCGCCCTCATCGTCTTCTCCGTGGTCGCGGCCATCGTGGTCTTCGTCATGCTCTGGATCACTGGCCGCTCGCTCTCGCTCACCTCGGTCGCGCTCGCGCTCATCCTCGGCGGCGCGCTGGGCAACCTCTACGACCGCATCCGCCTTCACCACGTCGTCGACTTCCTTGCCGTCCGCATCTACCACTACAACTGGCCCGACTTCAATGTCGCCGACTCCTGCATCGTCATCGGCGCATGTCTCCTCCTGCTGGAAATCTTCCGCCCCATCCCCCACGAGTCTTAACGCACTTTCACAATTTGTGTAGAGGTAAATAAATTGTCATTCTGACCCTGAGCTTGCGAAGGGGAAGAATCCCCGCATTTGGCTCGTAGCGGCACGGGCTGCGCCTTCAGCGAAAATGCGCTAATCGCGCGGCATCTCGCGGTTCTTTCCCTCGGCAATCGCCTTCCGCTTCGCCTTGCGATACACATTGGCCACCGCCAGCGTCCAGAACGGCACCAGGTCCACGCCCGGCACCAGCTTGGCCAGCACCGACGGCAGGAACTCCCAGTGCCAGCCCAGCAGATACAGCATTACCCCGGCAACTCCGCAATCCATCACGTCGTCCGCCGGCGACTCCGCGCCCTCCACAAAGAATGGGAACACGATCAGTTGCAGCGCGTCCGCAAGCATCGCCACCACCAGCGCGACGCGAAAGCGCGGCCCCGGCAATAGTTGGATGGCGTTGTTAGTCTCGGCGCTCTGCTGTCTCTCGTCCATCTCGATTCGCCTATTCTAGCCTCACAGCCACTGCAATCCACCTGCACTGCCCCGCATGTGAAATACTCATACCCCGTACGATGGTCGCGCAAACTCGCCGTTGTTATTTTCCAACTCACCTCGCAACCGTCACACCAACTCATAGCAAGGTCGCTTAATTCAGATGCAGAAAGCTCGTGTTTCCGCCATCCTCGCCAGTCTCCTCCTCGCCGCTTCGTCCCTTCCCGCACAGGTCAGCACCGCGCCGCCGTCCTCCATCGGCTGGATCTCCAGCACGCAGTCCGCCCCATGGCAGCAGATGCAGGTCGAAACCGTTCAGCCGTCTTCGCAAACTGCCGCGCAGCCCTCCACTCAGCCAGCCGCACCAGCCATCCAGCTCGACGCCCGCACAACTTACCAGACCATCGACGGCTTCGGCAGTTGCTTCAACGATCTCGGCTGGCAGGCGCTGCAGGCCCTCGATCCGCCCACCCGCGAAGCGGCCCTGCAGTCGCTCTTCGCGCCCAGCGGCGCCAACTTCACTCTGGGCCGCGCGCCCATCGGGGCCAACGACTTCGCCACCGGCTGGTACTCCTACGACGAGACCCCCGGCGACTTCGCCCTCACCCACTTCTCCATCGACCACGACCGCCAGACGCTCATTCCCTTCATCCACGCGGCCATGCGCTACCAGCCCGCGCTCGCCATCTGGGCCGTTCCCTGGTCGCCGCCCACCTGGATGAAGACCAACGGGGCCTACAAGGGCGGCGAGATGAAGGACGATCCGCAGGTCCTCGCCAGCTACGCCCTCTACTTCTCCAAATACATCCAGGCCTACCGCGCCGAGGGCATACCCCTCTTCGCCGTCATGCCGCAGAATGAGCCGCGCTACAACAACAACGTCTATCCGCAGGCCGTCTGGTCCGGCGCGCTCATAGACACCTTTCTGCGCGACTACCTCGTCCCGCGCCTAAGCCAGGACAAAATCACCATCCAGATCTGGCTGGGCACCATCGTCAACGAGAACCTCGCCGACTACATCCTCCCCGTCCTCGACGACCCCCGCACCGCGCCCTCCATCACCGGCGTCGCCTATCAGTACGGTGGTCAGCAGGCCCTCGCCGCCACGCACCAGCGCTACCCCGATAAAAAACTCATGCAGTCCGAGACCGAGTGCTACAACGGCGACAACCTCTGGCAGCAGGGACTCATCACCTTCCGCAAGATCATCGACGACACCAATAACTTCGCCGGCAGCTACTTCTTCTGGAACACCGTGCTTGACGAGCGCGAGACCAGCAGTTGGGGCTGGCGTCAGAACAGCCTGCTCACCGTCGACCGCGCGACGAAGCAGGTCCGCTACAACCCGGAGTTCTACTCCATGAAGCACTTCTCCGCCAGCGTTCTTCCCGGCGCGCGCCGCATCGCCGTCAGCGGCGGCCTCTTCCCGCAGATCGTCGCCTTCGCCAATCCCAACGGCAGCCAGGTCGTCGAATTCGAGAACGACTCCGACCAGCCGCTGGACGTGACCCTCCAGTCCGCCGGCAAGCTCTACCTCCTCCACGTCCCCGCAAAGTCCATGAACACCGTCACCCTCGCCGCGCATGCCATCTCGCAACCCTGAACTGCCCGGAAGAGTTTCCACAGCATCGTCGCCTTCCTCCTCTTGCTCGAAATCTTCCGCCCCCAGCCTCACGTCTCCTGACCCCTCGTGATTCCCATCACCGAGTGGCGCTTATCTCAGGCGTACCATCGCCTCCATCGATAGAGCCACATCGCCGGAGGCGAAATGTTCTTCCGCCTGTAATCGCACATGCAATGCGCTTACAGGAACAAAGCGGAATCTCGGTGCGTAACATTCTCTGCTAGGTGCAGCAATGATTGGTAAGGTTCTGGCTTTTGGGCTTGTGTGCGCAGGGATGTCGGTGGGGCAGATGGCGGCAGCCCCGGCGGTTACGGCGATGGGCGCGGCTCCTGCGACTGATACAGCAGCGCCCGAGAAGGCGTATGCGTTCGAGGTAGTTTCGATGCGGCGGAACATCTCCGGTTCGCCGGACAGGGGGGCGCCGCAGATTGAGCCTATGCCGGATGGGTATCGCGTGAAGAATATGTCTCTGCATGACATTGTTCTCACGGCTTTTGCTCCGCACATCGGCGGCTCTGTGTTCTTCACAAGCGACCAGATCAAGGGGATTCCGGAGTGGGCGGAATCGGAGCGCTACGACATCGATGCACGCATCTCTGACGCAGACCGGGCAGAGTGGCAGAAGCCGGAGGCGCAGAAGGTGATGTTGCGGGCCATGCTGCATGCGATGCTCGCGGACCGCTGCAAGCTGGCGGTGCATCGCGAGGTGAAAGAGAGCATGGTGTATTCGCTGGAGTTGGCCAAGGGCGGGCCGAAGTTCAAGGAGTCGACGCCGGATGAGGTCTTTCCAGCCGGAATCAAGCTGCCCTGGGGCGGCGTCGTGATTCCTACCGGGGACGGAATGCGGATGTATGGAACCACGATGGCGTCGTTCGCTACGGTATTGGCGGAGAGGACAAATGCAGGGCACACAATTCAGGACAAGACAGGGTTAACAGGAAAGTACGATATTACGCTGAAGGCGGAAGCCCCCTTGAGTGCGTCTCCGGGTGGGCAAGCGGCAGTATCCGAGTCCGAATTGAACGCTGCGATGCTTGCGGGGGTCGAGGCGCTTGGTCTGAAACTGGTGACGACGAAAGCACAGGTGGAGATGCTGATGATCGACCATCTGGAGCGGCCTTCGGAGAATTAATTTTGTGTTTGTTGAAGTCCGAAAGACGGTCGAGTTTTTTGAAGGAAGCATTCGACAACATACGATAAACGATGTGGTCGCGGGAGGCATCCAGTGTTCTCATGTTCAAGATTGATCGTGCTGCTGTGCGGCTGCCTGCTCTGTGCCCAACTCCCAGCTCAGACATCGCCCGCGCCCGCACCCGCAATTCCGTCCCAGCCCGCCGCGACTGAATCCCCCGCCGACCAACTCGTCGATCAACTGGTAGAGAGTGCCTCGCTGTACCAGACCACACTTCCGTCTCTCAACGCGCACGAGTCGATTGAGTCGAAGAGTTCGTGGTTGATATACAGGCCTCACGCTACGGCCGAGGCAACAGTCCACATCGCGCATAACGCAGCCGGGACCATGTTGGAATCGAGGCAGTACACGATGTTGAACGGAAAGCCGGTCGCAGTGGATCAGCATGTGACACTTCCGGCTGACGTGACTGATGATTTCAACTACAACATTCAGGCTATGGTTTTCACCCACAAGCTCCGCGGTTGCTACAACTTCTCGCTTGAATCGCAAGCCGTCCCCGGCGCGCCCTTGGACCTTCGTATCTCTTTCAAGCCAGATGGCGTCGCTCACGGTTGCCCCGCCCGCCTCAATGGTCTAACCGGGGTCGCCCGTGTGGACCCGGCTGCCCACCAATTGATCCATCTGGGACTCAACATTCCAAACGGGCCCGGGGAACCATATTTCCGCATACTTTCGGCCTCGAACGATTACGCCCCGGTCAAGATCGGCGATAAGACATTCTGGCTTCCCACCGCCACCGCCGAAGACCTCGTGAACAATAGGAACAAGGCCAAAGGACATTTCACGGTCCATTACTCCGACTACCACCAATACACCGCCAGCGTAACCATCCTTCCCGCTACACCGCAGTAGCCCCCCATCTCCGATTCGCAATCCCGGCCCAACTATCCGACAATTCACCGTTGGCATGGGGGCATCCCCCATCTATTCATTCATTCTAAGTAACTTAGCCACAGAAAATCTCGCACGCAGGGAACGGCCCCCCGCTCGGATCGTTGTGTTTATTGGTCGTTATCGGCCACCGTTGGTCACACTTTGGTCACACTGAAGGAGGGGAGGGATCTGCCTGGTCTCGAACCCGCGACCTCTGCCGTGACAGTTAGAGGTCAGCGCCGAGACCTTCGGCTGATTCACGCCCAGCAACCGCGCTCTTCCTCTTCGCGCTGCACCTACTGCTTATACCCGGAGCTAAAGCAATCCTCCATCTACCGCGATCACCTGTCCGGTAATGTAGCTTGCCTCTGTAGATGCCAGAAATGCCACCAGCGAAGCCACCTCTTCAGGTTTGCCAAAACGCCCCAGAGGAATTTCGGAGAGCAGACGCTTTTCCTCTTTCTCAATGTATCTTGCAGACATGGGACTGGGGATCACGCCCGGGCAGACGGCGTTGACTCGGATATTGAATCGCCCCACCTCGCGTGAAATTGACTTGGTGAATGCGATGATGCCTCCCTTGGAGGCTGCATAGTTGCACTGGCCGGCCTGTCCGCGGACTCCGCTGGGCGACACAATATTGCAGATGCTTCCACCACCCTGACGCATCATACCTAGCACGGACAAACGCGAACACAAGAACGTGCCGCGGAGATTGGTGTCGATCACTTCGTCCCATTGCTCATCAGACATAAAGGCCAACAGCACATCGCGGTTGATTCCCGCGTTGTTCACCAGGCAGTCGACCGGGCCGTATTGCTCTTCGATGCGATCGAACATAGTCGCTACGCTCTCGTGGCGCGTTAGATCCGCTTCCACGGCCAGCGCATTACCGCCGCTGGCGAGGATGCTCTCCACCACCTTGTCAGCTTGCTCGTTCGCGCGATGATAGTGTGCGGCTACGCGAAATCCAGCACCTGCCAGAGCCTGCGCAATGGCTGCTCCCAGAGTTCCCGATGCGCCCGTCACTAATGCGGTCATCATTTCAGCAGTAGGCTCGATCAGTGCAGCGGTTTGAAGATCATAATAGTAACTCCCCAACGGGAGTTGTATCTTGCAATGTTACCGTCCAGCGCATAGGAAACCGTGCCTTGTATTAAGGTTCCCCAGGGGCCAATGGTGTTGAAGTTAGTCTCCAGGCCGTCAAACTTGCGGAAGTGGCTGGACTCCTCCAGGTTGCGCGCACGTGCATAGCTGTACATCCCATCGAACTTGATGATGTCCATCGCATTAAAACCGTAATGCACGTTTCCCATGGCAATGGCGTCAAATGAATCAGTTCCGCTGGGGATGCCGTGAAGGCGCGGCAGCGAAAAGAACGAGGGGAAGTAACGGGAGAACCGGTCCAACTGGTCTCCGCCATAGTAGGAGAAATCCCATCCGCCCTTGGTGAATTTCCTGAAGTAGTAATCCTTGTTGATGTCGGCGTCATAGAGCGTGTAAGCGCTTTCCAGCGGTTGTGGTGGTGAACAGCCGTCTGACTGAAGAGAGGATGCAGTGCATCCGAACTGTCTCCAGGAGATGCGCTGTCCTCTGGTTCCATCCGCAGTGAAGACATACCCTTTATCGGTGAATCTTGCCTGGACGCCCGGAAGGAGGGCCACGCCGCTGCGCGGCACCACATATTGGCTGAAGGTGTTGCTGGTTGCGCGGTAGAGGTCATACTCCAGGTATGCGGAGGATGTAAGGCTGAGATGAGTCGTTGCCTGCCAGGCGGCTCGCACTCCGGTATCTTCAGCCCACGCCCAGACCTCTGCTCCCGTGTCTTCCGTGTTGCCGGTGTAAATGCGGTCCTCACCGGGAAGCGCGGAGAGCGCCAGGTCCGCTGCCAGACGGTACTTGGTTCCGTACTGCTTCGAGAGGTCAGTGGCCAGGATGGGCCCGGCAAAAAACGTCGAGAGCTGTGCGCCCGTGTTCCGATAATCGAAGTCGGCGATGCTAATACCCAGGAAGGGGATTGGAAAGTTATACGTACCTTCATACATGGCCCCGGAAACGATGGAGCGTATGCGCTTATCGCTTTCTTCCTGCAGCACACGCTCGCCGCCTTGCTTTTTCAGCACACGCAGTCCTTGGTCGGTGTCGCGGTACATCGGGTCGTCGGAGTTGTGCTCGGTCGCCAGGGTGTCACTGAATTGCGAAGTGTTGATGGCATACTCCGAAAACTGCAAGGTTCTTTGAAGCAGGAAATCGCGTCCCGCGGCATTCAATGTCTGTTGTGCGGAGATCGACCGCAGCAGGTTGAACTGATTGCCGTTGCCGTCAGGGACTAACTCAAAGGTCTGTGTTTCGACGTTGACCACGATGTTGCTCTTATAGTCGCGTTGGCTCAGGGTCTGCTTCACCTCGCGAAATGTGGTGCCATCGATCCACACTTTGCCGCTGTAAAGGGCCTCTTCCCGCATTTTAGGTTCGACTCCCACCACATAACACTGAGCGCCGTCGACTTGTTCCGTGCCCAAGAGCTTGTATTCATAGCGTTCGTTGAGCTTCAATTCGAGTGGCTGGGTCAACACCTTTTCCGGCTCAAGCTGGGGCAGCGGAAACTCGTGATTATTGCTGAACTTCACGCCGTTGACGTAGAACTCCCTTTGAGCGAATTCCATCTTTCCGGTGCGGTCGAAAAACTGCTCGAGCCCCATGGAGATGTCGAACGCCGAAACCAGGTTGGTGCTCTCAAAGTGCAGGTTCATGAAACTGGAGGCCTGATAGTTATCTAGCTTCTGCTTCTGCGCTTCGCGGTACTGTTGCCAGTGGGCAACGATCTCCTCGACGCTGAGGGTGACCCCGCCTTTTACTTCCACCTCGTTGTAAGCCGTCCTGTCGATATCGCTCTGCTTGTGGATGTAAATCAGGGCATACTCACTGGTGCAAGTGCATGTCTGCACCCAGCCTTTGTCGGTCTTGCTCGATTCGCCTGCCGGCAGCCGCGTGCCAGTCGCCGGGTCGTACCACTGGATTTCGAATTCTGTTGTGTCATTGCTCTGGAGTCTTACGCTAGTCGGATGGCCGGGGCTCCCGTGCACAGGCGCCACAACCACCAGGTCCGATGACTGCCCACTGCCGAACCACCGGGGCTCATCGCTTCCCATCCCATCCACTGTCAGACTGAATGGCAACGCTGCGGAATTCAGTCGCAGCATGTTACTGGGAATGTAATGCGTCATAAAGCTGTTCACCGTGCATACTCGGTCGGCAGCCTTATCGTCCGCAGGGGTTGACCAGAGGATTTCGACGGAAGAACCAGAAGCCGCGAGTGCCGCAGTCAGATACTGTGTGCTTGCTGCGGACACATCGGCGTCCAACTTGAGGATGAGTGGCTTATTCATCGCCTGTTCGGCGATCCACGCAGCATCCGCGCGCCAGCTTGCAGAGTAGGTCGTGCCCAGCAGATCGGAATACAAGGCAAGCCGTTTTACAATATCGCCGTGGCGTTCTACAAACCCGGGCTGGAAAACAAACGCCAGCCGCAAGCCAGGGTTGCTGGACTTGGCGGTTACCGACAGGCGCAACAGTCCGAACGTGAACATATCAGGAGCCGTCAATGGCTCGTTGATCTCCACGATAAGTCCGCGTACAGCGGGTCCCGAGAGAGGCGCCTGTTTCAGGAACGCGTCAACCCGATCGGTGATCTGTTTCTCGGATTCCTTTCCGGTTAGAGTACCGGCTCCCACGACTACATGCAGCCAGACCTCTGATCCCTGGGGCATGCTCCGGACGGCCTGGGATTGGTCTTCGAACTGGCCGTTGGCGCTTTCGTCTCCGGCAAACTGAAAGAGCAGGGGCGGCAGCACGATCAGCTTGCCTGGGAGTTCGCACGCTTTGGTGTCCTTCAGGCTTGCGGCAAGATTCTGGCTCTCGGGAATCGATACGGCAGCCCTGGGCAGCCCGACTTCAGCTGCTACTGGTAAGAGCACAAAACC
>Ga0326728_10026094_pt1 | contig 10383 bp, 12 predicted proteins | sample MB3enrmetagenome_FD_207602 | JGI IMG/M metagenome (GOLD analysis project Ga0326728, IMG submission 207602) | Lab enriched peat soil microbial communities from McLean, Ithaca, NY, United States - MB31MN | ecosystem: Environmental > Terrestrial > Soil > Wetlands > Peat | place: USA: New York... | reverse complement strand
GCCAGTAGGGTGCGCAGAAATAGACGGCTGATTCGTGGCCGTTTGCCAGCCATGGCAGGAAATTTGAGGTGCGGTATTCGTTGCCGGTCCTGATGATCAGGTCGACCGGCGGGATCCCCTTTCCCTCATAGAGATACTGTTCCACCAGCCGGAGATCGATTGCATCCGAGGTGATCGCCCCTTCCCGCACTTGGGCAACAATCTCCCGTGCAGCAAGAACAATCTCATTTCTTCCGCCATAGGCAAGGGCGACGTTCAGGGTAAAACCATCGTTGTGCTTTGTTGCTGCTTCGGCTGCCTCGACGGCAGCTCGCAGGTCTTCGGGAAGAAGAGAACGGTCGCCGACCATCTGCAACCGGATCCGGTAGCGCTGCACGCGTTCATCGGAGAGGGTGCGGATGAACCGTTCCTTGATGAGGGCGAACAGGCTCTTGACTTCCTCCTTTTCCCGGGCGAAATTTTCGGTTGAGAACGAGTAAACTGTGATATGCCGGATGCCCAGCTCATGTGCCCAGTCCAGCATCTGTTCGGTCTTGTCCGCTCCCGCGCGGTGTCCTTGCGCGGTATCCATACCCATCTCACGGGCAAACCGCCTATTGCCGTCTTGGATTATAGCGATATGGTTGGGGATATGGGAACACTGCATCAGCAGGTAGCGTTCGTAAATGGGTTCGAGCAGGCTGCGGAGGCTCATAGTGGCGTCACCTCCACCACCATTCCCCCGTTGGGATACCGCTCGACCACGTACCTTTTACCGGGAACCTCCGCTTCCAGCTCACCGAGCAGCCACCAGGCCATCTCGATCCGGTCCGGGAACTCGGCAAAACTGCCGGGCTCCAGTTCGTCCCTGCACCGGGCAAAGCTTGCGTCCCGTCCCGCTGCCGGCAGTTCCAGCACGCCATAGACCACGGTACCGTCTTCCGTCACTTCGTCGAAGGCGCGGGCCGTGTTCGTCGCGATCCGTTTCAGTCGCTCCCGGAACTGCACAGAATCCTTGAATGAAGACGCACACCAGTGAACCTTCTCATGCCGCAGGAGCTCGTCCGCCCACCCGCGGGCACCGTGGACGGCATTATGGGTTTCGTCCTCTGGCTCGTAGCCATGCTCACGCATTGCAGTAGCGTTCGTCTCGCCCCACTCAAGTTCGTTGATATTCAGGAAGTCGAGATACGGCAATGCCGGGACAAGCTGTTCGAGGCCGGGCAGTGCCGGGACTTCAATGCCGACCGCAAACCCCATCGTTTGGGCGTGTTTTGCGGCCACAATGTAACCGGTATCAAGAACGGTATTCCAGCATTCGCGTGGAGGGTGGAAGCGGATCTCGTCGACAAGCCCGTGTAATCTTTCCAATTCCTCTCTGGTCGGTGCCGTTGCCGTGTACAGGTGAATATGATGATCCGGTCCAAAATGTCCCTTGAGCAGGCAGCAGTACTCCGCCACCCGGTCGAGACGGAGGAGTGGTTCGCCGCCGGTGATGCCGGTGCCGAGTGCACTCATGTTCTCGGCCTCTTCGATAACCTGATCCGGGGACTCGATCCTGCGGTCGTTTGCAAAGACCGTGTCTTTGCCTTTCCGTTCGCTTGATAACGGGCAGTACCAGCATGCCCGGTCGCAGCGTCCCGTAACGAAGAGCACCATCTTTGCACCCTGGTGGCAGAGGACACAGCCTTTGGCGAGCATCAGCACCTCTCAGAGCCGGCAAACGCCGGGACAGAAGCTATTCCTATTTTTCGTGTGCTGATCACAAAACCCTTCTCCCTTGGAACGATGGGGGCGGTACTGGCGGCCCCGGAATTGTCGCCATCACGCTCTCCTCATTCAGATAATGGCCGAATTTCCGGGTGTATGGCACCAGTGCGGTTTCAGGGAGCATGTGCCCGGTCTCCCTGGACCTGGACGGCAATTCTCGTGTTCCTGTTCACCAGCAGGTTATACGCATCGTGCGCCTTGTTGTACCTGACCAGCACGTTCTGCAGTTCGAGGATCAACCCGCAGGGCATTGACAAAAGTTCCTTGTTGGCCGGCGTGGTATGATATGCCGGCAGCACCGCGTACACCGGCTTCCGGCTCGTCCCGTCGCAGAGCAGGAAAAGATGCGTCTTTGCATCGCCCAGCTCTTCGGACATCTTTGCGACGATCACGTTGATCCGTTTACCGACGTGCAGGTGAACGTTTGCCAGAACGAGGGATTTTGACCGGGCGGGGATGTGATACGTCACGCCGCGTTTCCCGTCTTTTCGCAGGATCGCGTAGCTGTATTTGATGTCCGTGTTCACGTACCGGAACGGTTCAACGCATGCAGCAAGGGTGTCCATCAGCCGGGTCGGGCTGATCGGCGGGGCGGAGACAAAACTCCAGCACCGCGCCGGGTCGCATCGGCTGCCGGCAATGAAAGAGCAGGGACGGTAAATGGCAAGCCCGCGATTTTCGAGCGCGATAGAGAGTGCCCGCATCCGGGTGGAATTCTCCTTGTCTGCCGGTTCGACGATCAGGATTGTGCCATCCGGTGCGAGCCGTTCTGCATACATCATGACAAGATCCGCACGCTCTTCATGTGATGCAGTGTTCAGTTCGTTAAGAACATTGGAAAAGATCATCAGGTCAACCTGCGTCGGGATCTGAAGAGATTCGATTCCGGTGATATCCCCTTTTACCGGGGGCTTGATACTGGCAGGCGCTCCTTTTTTTGTGCACCGATCCCGCAGGAACACGAAAGCCTCGATGTGCTCCTCCGACTGTTCTACCGAAAAGACCGCGGTCCGGGCATGGTCGAGCCGCGACCAGAAATCAGCTATGGCAAGCGGCACCACACCGGGCCCGGTGCCGACATCAAGTATGGTCATCGACGGCTTCAGCAGCCCGTCTCTCGCCAGCATCGCCAGCAAATGTTCCATCTGCAGGAAATAGACCGGGAAATGGTAGGCGAGGTACCCCAATGCGGCATATCCCTTGGTATACCGGAGCCGGCGCCTGCCGTGCACTTTCCAGTAATCGGTCTTCTGAGCGATAATGGCCCGGCGGAGGCGTTCGAGCGTGACCGGATCTGTCCATTCCTTCCCCGTTTTCTTCCCGATATACGCTTCGATGGCCCGTTCCAGTGCCGGGGGAAACGTGCGCCCGGCAAGGAATGCGGCGATCCGTTGCTCTTCGGCGGAAGAAAGCAGGTATGGGTTGGCGGGAGGAATTTTCGCGATCTCGTAATCGTTGCCGGCCTTTCGTGCCCAAAGCCCAAGTGCAGGAAGGTGCGGCAGGAGCTCGTGATACAACCCTTCGACCGAAATTGGTGTATCCAGATACCCGGCAATCTCGGAGAGCAGGAACGATGATCTGGCGCCGGCGACATCTTTTATCGTCCGGATAAAATTGGATCTCTTCATTGGGTGCCGGAATCTTGGCGATGAGTGCTCATACGCTTTTGGATGGGGGGTTACTTCATGTCTTTTGCGGGGCCTTCGGCAATCTGATATAGCAGTGCCGCGGAGATGATGGTACAAATACTCCGGTGCGGAGGTATTTCCGTATCCGCATGTGGGTACAGAACCCCCTCATTAAGGGGAGGATGTTATGTTCGACCATTGCCCCGGTGCAGCAAATATCCGGACCCCGACCCTTTCGATAAAGAAATGCCCGCAGTGCGGCGGGGAAGTGGAGATATTCTCCAACGATATCTCTGTGAAATGCGATCGTTGCGGGTTTGTGATCTACAACGATATCGCGTCCTGCGTTCAGTGGTGCAAACACGCGCGGGAGTGCGTCGGAGAAGAGGAGTACCGGCGACTCACTGGTGAAAAGAAGGCATGATCCGGTTCTGATGATTGCAGATGGTCGATCCCCAATGTTCTGTACCGCTTCACAACGCGAGCATGCGTTCGATGGCACCGCGTGCCTGGTCAGCGATACAATCCGGTACTGTGATCCGTGGCGATAAAGTCTGCAGTGCGTCCCGTACGTCGGAAAGGCGGGTTTTTTTCATGTTCGTGCAGACCGCTTCTGTTGAGAGCGGGTAACATCTTTTCCCCGGGCATTCCTTTTTGAGCCGATGCAAAATCCCTACCTCTGTCCCGATGATAAACTTCACGGCCGGCGCGTCCCGAACATGCCGGATAATCCCTGACGTGCTTGCCACGTGGTCTGCGCAGTCGATTACCTCCGGCCGGCACTCCGGGTGCACGAGCACCACCGCATCCGGGTGGGCCTTCCGCGCTTCCTCCACATCTGAAGCCGTATACCGGTCGTGGACGATGCAGTACCCCTCCCAGGGCAGGACGGTCTTTTTTGTGAACCGTGCGGCATAGAGCGCGAGATTCCGGTCCGGGACAAAGATGACGGTATCCTCGCGAACCGAGTTTACCACGGATACCGCGTTTGCCGAGGTGCAGCAGACGTCGCTGTGCGCTTTGACCTCCGCGGTCGTGTTCACGTAGCAGATGACCGCCGCATCCGGGTGCCGGGATCTGGCGTGATCCAGTTCCTCAGGAGAGATCATCTGCGCCATAGGGCAGCAGGCATCCCCTGCAGGCAGGATGACTTTCTTGTCCGGCGAGAGGACTGCTGCGGTCTCCGCCATAAAATCGACGCCGCAAAAGACGATCACGTCCCCTTCCATCGCCGCAGCAGCGCGAGAGAGCTCAAGCGAATCGCCGACAATGTCGGCAATGTCCTGCACCTCCCCTCGCTGGTAGTTGTGTGCGAGGATGATCACGTTCCGCTCCTCTTTCAGCTGGCATATCTCCTGCTGGATCTGCGCTATTTCCTGCATACGCGGCCTCTTGTTTATCATAATACGGTCTTCTTTCATCAAATAGTCACCGCCGGGGAGTCCGTAAAAGATCCCCTGCAGGCAACGACCGCATGTATTTACCCTGTATCAGGTGTGATACCCCCACCATGCCGGGAAATTTAAGCACCCGGCTCTCCCAGTATTATCAGGTCATGAGAATCGTTCTGCCGGACCAGAGCATCCGGAAGGTGGATCACCGACCATGTTCCGTCGATGAGGTCCTCCTCTCGCTTGGCATCAATCCCCTCGAGGTGATCGTGTCCCGGAACGGCATTCTCCTCCCCGAGGGAACAAAGGTCGGCACCGAAGATGAGATTCGGGTCATCCGGATCGCCCACGGGGGTTAGCGTCGTGGAACCTGATACCACAGGCCAAGCAGCGCCGGTCTGCGCCTGCTGCACGGAACCGGCCGTGATCTACCAGCCAGAATCCCACCGCCACCTCTGCTGCACCCATCTAATCAGTGACGTGGAGGAGCGTGTCGCCGGGACGATCCGGGAGACCGGGCAGATCCATGCCGGCGACCGGATTGCGGTCGCGCTGAGCGGGGGAAAGGACAGCACTGCGCTGCTCCTTATTCTCTCCCGGCTCTTCAATGAGCAGCAGGAGGTAAGCCTCGTCGCTATCACGGTGGATGAAGGCATTGCCGGCTACCGGACCGAGACGGTCCGGGCGGCGCAGGATCTTACCCGTGAACTCGGTGTGGAACACCACGTCATCCCGTTCTCGGCACTGGCGGGAGCCGACCTTGACATGCTCCTTGTGGGGCGGGAGAAGCAGGCATGCACGGTCTGCGGTATTCTGCGGAGGAAGGCGCTCATAGATGCAGCACGGGCGGCCTGCGCGACGAAAATCGCTACCGGCCACAATCTTGACGATGAGGCACAGTCGGTCTTCATGAATGTGCTCCGGGGCGACCTGCCCCGGCTGATCCGCGATACGGGTGCCGGTTCCATGGACTGTTTCCTGCCGCGGATCAAGCCGCTCGCGGATATTTACGAGAAAGAGATTGCCTCCTACCTCTTTGTGCAGGGTTGGTTTGCCATTCTTCCTGAGTGCCCGTATAGCCGGTACGCGCTCCGGGCGGAAGTCCGGTCCATGCTCTCCTCGCTTGAGTACCGCTACCCCGGCACCATGCGGCACCTGATCGAAAGCAAAGGAAAGATCGCCAAATACTGCGCCGGCGCCCGGGCGCCCGGGACGCTGAATCGCTGCCGGGAGTGCGGCGACCCCTGCAGCGGGGAGATCTGCCAGGTCTGCCGGCTCCGGCATTCACTGGGCCATTGACGGGATGCCGGTCACGCGTTCCGGGTGTGTATAGATATTCATCTTCGCGTTTCGCACGAAACCGGTGACGCAGAGCCCGGTCTTAGCGGCGATCTCAACGGCAAGCGTGGTGGTCGCCCCATGGGAGACGATCACTGGGATATTCGCGATCAGGCATTTGCGCACCATCTCTGATGAGATCCGCCCGGAACAGATGACAAACGCATGGGAGAGGTTGACGTTGTTGCGCAGGCCGTAGCCGATCACCCGGTCAAGTGCGTTGTGTCTCCCGATGTCTTCCGACCGGGCGATGACAGTCTTATCAGATGCAAGGCCGACTACGTGGATTCCGCCGGTCGTTACGTGAAGATCGGACTCGAGGACCGCTTTGACCATCGCACGGATCTGCGAAGGGCTGATAGCAAAATCAGACCTGATGGACGGGAGCTTATCTGAGTCGATATAGGATGTGCTGCCGCCACAGCCGGAGAGAATGGTCTTTTTGGGCCCCAGTACCTTGAAGAGGTTTTTTGTGATGACGCTGACCCGGTTCTGCTCGATCCTGATGGACTCGATCTCCGCGGGACTTTTGATGATCTGCTCGGTAAAGAGGTAGCCGGTGACAAAATCCACGAGATCCACCGGGCTCATCAGGGCAGTCATCGCATGCCGGCCGTTGACAAAGATCGCAAGTGCGACCTCCTCGATCACCTCGTGGGTTCCCTGACGGTACTCGTCGTCTTCCACGTTAACGCAGGGCAATTGCCGGAACATCTCTGTCATGTATTTTCCTGGCCGGATATAACATTCACGGTCGGTCCCCCTCCTGCGGGAGCACCTCGTCCATGCTGCCGCTGCGGTACCCCCTGATGTCGAGGGTTACATACGTGAACCCGATTGACCTGAGGGTTCCTGCCACGACACGGTGCATGGCAAGGAGTGCCGGCATGTCCGGTTCGGGGACTTCAATCCGGGCGATGTTCCCATGGGCCCGTACCCGGACCTGTGCAAAGCCATTGGTGTGCAGGAACGCCTCAGCGTCCTCGACCAGCCGGAGTTTTTCCCCGGTAATCTCGTCCCCGTACGGGATGCGCGAGGAGAGGCATGCGGCGGATGGTTTGTCCCAGAAATCGAGGCCGGCCAGCCGTGCGATCTCCCGGATATCCTCCTTGCTCATGCCCGCATCCAAGAACGGGTGCATGATCCCATCTTCGCTGCTCGCGATGAGTCCCGGGCGGTGTTCCTGTGTGTCTGAGAGATTGATGCCGTCGGCAACGCAGGCAAAGCCCAGCTCCGCTGCCCGCCATTTCAGCACCGCCGCGGATTTTTTCCTGCACCAGTAACAGCGGTCCGGGGGATTTGCCCGGAACTTCTCGTCATCCATAACCCGGAACGGGATGACATCAAGGTCAAGCCCATACTTTTGGGCGATCTGCCGGGCCTCTTTGAGGGCCTCGCGGGGGACGACCGGGCTGTCCAGAAAGACACAGCGGCTTTTGCTCCCGATCACCTCACGGGCAATCACTGCCAGAAAGCTGCTGTCCACACCACCGGAGAACGAGACGATCATCGAACCGCAGCCGGCGATCTTTCCCATGAGGAGTTCACGCTTTGTTGCTGCATCCATAACCCACGGTTCCTGTATCTCTTTTGCCGTACAATGGTAAAATAACGAGGATTTTTCAGGCCCCGCATCGCCCGTCCGCTGTGCTGCCGCACTGCTCGTCAGCATCCCGGAGCTGGCGACAGATATTGCAGATCCTCTGGACAAGGTTGATGTCTTTGCTGTCCCTGAGGTCCTTTGCGAGTAGTTCGATGGAGTGCTTCACGTCGTTCTCGAACTCGATACGGTAGCCACGCTTGCCGGAGAGGTACTGGGAGACCGCGGATGGGGCGATCTCGAGCATCCGCGCCGCTTCGACCTGCGACACACCGCACCTGACGAGCTCTACAGCAATTGCCGACCGGATCGCGGGCAATACGTCCCAGACAATTTTCTGGCAGGGGGCTTCCATCACATCACAACCTTTATGTTATCACAATTGTGACATAATACTGTTTGTTCACAATTGTGAATTTATGGCGAACCGGCTGTCGGTCTCTCGCAGGTACCCTGCCTCAGGAGGTTTTAGTGCGCAATCGTATGAACACGGCACAATAACTGTCGGGATTGGTTCGATCACCGTTCAGATACAGAAAGAATAATTCCAAGACCAGTGCACATATTCAGATACAGGTGGCACCATGGGAGAGAAACGTATCATCTACATGGATCACGCCGCAACGACCTATACGAAGAAAGAAGTCGTGGATGCAATGATCCCCTACTTTACTGAACACTTCGGCAACCCATCTTCGATCTATAGCATCGCACGCGAGTCAAAAAAGGCTATTGACGTGGCGCGGGCGCAAGTGGCAAAGGTCCTAGGCGCTGAACCCGACGAAATTTATTTCACATCTGGCGGAAGCGAATCGGACAACTGGGCGATCAAAGGGGTCGCTTTTGCCAACAGGAAGAAAGGTAACCACATCATCACCACAAAGATAGAACACCATGCCGTCCTTCATACCTGCCAATTCTTGGAAAAAGAGGGTTTTGAGATTACCTACCTCCCGGTCGACCAATACGGCCTTGTCGATCCCACGGTTCTCGAAAAGGCGATTACCGAAAAAACAATCCTCGTCTCGATCATGTACGCGAACAACGAGATCGGAACGATCGAACCCATCGCCGAGCTCGGCGCAATCGCCAGAAAACACAAGGTGTACTTCCACACCGATGCTGTCCAAGCCATCGGGAACGTCCCGATCGACGTGAAGGCGCAGAACATCGACCTGCTCTCACTTTCTGCCCACAAGTTCTACGGCCCCAAAGGTGTCGGGGCACTCTACATAAAAAAGGGTGTGCGGATCGAGAATCTGATCCATGGGGGAGCCCAAGAACGGAAACGCCGTGCAGGGACAGAAAATATAGCGGGTATCGTAGGACTTGGCAAGGCAATAGAGCTGGCGACGGCAGACATCCCGGCTCACAACGCAAAGATCCGGGCCATGCGGGACCGGCTGCTCAAGGGAGCGCTCGAAAAAATCCACCATTCCCGGTTGAATGGGCACCCGGAGAAACGGTTGCCGGGGAATTTCAATGTGAGCTTCGAATTCATCGAAGGCGAGTCCATGCTCCTGTGGCTGGACGACGAGGGGATCTGCGGTTCCACGGGCAGCGCTTGCACGTCCGGGTCGCTCGAGCCGTCCCATGTGCTGCTTGCGACCGGGCTATCGCCGGAGGTTGCTCACGGCTCGCTCCGGCTGACATTAGGTGACGTGAACACCGAACAGGACATTGATACGGTGCTTGAGGTGCTGCCAAAAGTGGTATCACGCCTTCGGGATATGTCCCCCTTGTACCAGAAGGCTTTGAAGGGAGGAGGGTGCAATGTATAGCGATACGGTCATGGACCATTTCAAGAACCCGCGCAATGTTGGCGAGATCGAGAACCCGGACGGCGTTGGCGAGGTCGGGAACCCGGTCTGCGGCGACATCATGAAGATTTTTTTAAAAGTCGAGAATAATATCGTCGTTGATGCAAAGTTCAAGACGTTCGGGTGCGGGGCGGCAATCGCATCGAGTAGTATGGCAACAGAACTCGTAAAGGGAAAGACCCTTGAGGAGGCGTGGAAGCTCTCCAACAAGGCGGTGGCCGATGCGCTCGAAGGTCTCCCGCCAATCAAAATGCACTGCTCGGTGCTCGCGGAAGAGGGTATCCACAAGGCGATCAACGATTACCGTGTGAAACACGATCTTGAGCCGTGGAAAGAGACCTCAACCCATTCCCACGATCATGGTGAAGAACTCGAGTGTCAGCACTAACACCTCTGCGTCACCGGGTCTGATCCGGCTCATTAGGTGAACTATGTTTTCAGAACGCGAACGCGAACGGTACAAACGGCAGATGATGCTCTTTGGCGATGAAGGGCAGGAAAAATTAAAAAGAGCAGAAATCTTTATCGCCGGTGCCGGCGGACTGGGCTGCCCGGTCTCCATCTATCTTGCAGTGGCGGGTATCGGGACGATCACGCTCGTGGACAAGGACACTGTCGACCAGTCCAATCTCAACCGCCAAATCCTGCATTACGATCGGGATATTGGGAAGAAGAAGACTGCATCAGCTGAGGAGAAACTATGGGAGATAAACCCGGATATCACGGTGAGGGTTGTCGATACAACCATCGATGAGACCAATGTCGCACGACTTGTCGGGGACTCGAACGGGATCGTTGATGCGATGGACAACTTCCCCACCCGCTACCTCCTCAACAAAATTGCCCAAAAGAAGAAT
>Ga0326728_10026093_pt1 | contig 10384 bp, 11 predicted proteins | sample MB3enrmetagenome_FD_207602 | JGI IMG/M metagenome (GOLD analysis project Ga0326728, IMG submission 207602) | Lab enriched peat soil microbial communities from McLean, Ithaca, NY, United States - MB31MN | ecosystem: Environmental > Terrestrial > Soil > Wetlands > Peat | place: USA: New York... | reverse complement strand
CTCCTGTTGAGATTTTGAGTCTGTTAGAGCTGAATACATGAGAACTGCACAACAGCTTCGTCGACTCTTCGCGAGGAAAGGAATTGATTTTGCTAAGCCAGGCTTCTACGACACTCCTCAATTTCTAGCAGCCGAAAGAGAAGATTCGAGGTTTCTTGAAACATATGCTGAATTCGTGAGTGTTCAGCGGTTCGATCGCGCATACGTAGCCCGCGCTCGCGAAGTCATTCCCAACGTGGTCGCGACGGTGTCGATGGAATTGAGTCGGGCTGCACGACATGGCGCGTGCGTAGACGTGTCAGGACTGATAATGCGGATGTTGGAAGCCGAAGGCATTTGGTCTTATGCTATCGGTGGCGCAGTCGAGATTTCGTTCCCCGGAGAATCTAACCTCCCTCCGTCCTATTTTTGGCCTATCACGTTACCCGACAATCCCATCTTCGCTGGTCACATGTGGGTCTGTGCACCACCTTTTAAAGTTGTCGATGTGGCGTTGCCTGTGCAGCAATGGACGCTTGAGAAAGCCTCCTACTTCCCTGAATATGTGCTTTCAGATCTGGCTCGCCCAGCGGAGCCTACTGTGGGCGATTTGCTGGATGCTGATGCTGTTCGGGACTTTGTGGCGCACGAAGACCGATTGCCGACGATGGAAGATGTTCGGCGTCTTACACCGTGGCTGTTCCCCTTTATGCGCTCTTTTAGAGCGTTTGCTGTTGTAGTGGGCCAACTGCGCATAAAGTATGTTCCTACCAAAGTTAGCGCGACAGACAGACCGCTCGCCGACATGGTAATTCCTGAACTTAATGGTAAGCGCCCTCGCGGCATTTACGCGGATTACAAGCAGCAACATCCCTGAGAGGCTCGTACTTTCGAGTCGAGCCCGGCACGGGTTGAGCGCGTGAGTGCCATCGCTGAGTGTGCACGAACTCCCTAATACGATCAGGTGATCATGGCCTTGTGCTCCTCATTTTATGAAAAAAAGCGGTAAGTTGTGCCATATCGGCAACGAATGCCTCAATTCCAGCTAAGGAAAAGATGTCCTTCCCCTTCCATGTTGGCTTGGCGCTGCGGAGATTTTCAGGATAAAACGCATGTGCAATTCCGTTGCGCAAGGTGTTCAGGCGATCTATATCTGCCGCTAATCCCTTGGGGACCTTAATCGTAGATTTCACAAACCGTAACTTCTCCATCAGGCTTAAGCTTTCAACCACGTAATAATTGAAATTCTTGAATTTCTGTGTTTTCCAGAGTTTTATGAAATCCGCTTTTGCACCGAAGAAGTAGCGGCACAAACCATTGTTCAAGTACTCATCTACGAGCGTGTATTGGATTATTACCTCGCCGCGAACGAAATGACGTTTTACGAATATGAGCCCATCCGTTCGTGACCGCTTGGGGTATCGCGAAATTGAACGATAATCGAGACGGAGCACAGAAGCGATCTGGTCGAGTTCCGTGATCAACTCTTTTTGTTTCGGCGTCAGTGCAGTGTTCATTGTCGTTTGTCACGTGGTATCGTGGGTTCCTCGATAGCGCTGCCGCATTTTGCGTAGCGGATGGATTCCGTGATCATTTTGGAAAACCGTAGATAAAGATTTCTTGCCACTTCTCAATTGCGGGATTGTCATACCCACCATTTTCGAGTTTTAAGGCATCGACTGCTCGCTGGGCATCACTTTGGATTCGCAGTAGCAGCTCTGACAATTCTGAAGCAGGTAGCTCTTTATCGACTCGCGTATGGTTGTAAACAGGATCGAGCATAAGTCTACCCACATAGGGTGACAAGTGGACCAGAAAGGTTGCGACTCCGATTTGAAAGTTTGTGATACTTTCGGTTCTGAAGATATCTGCGCAAATGAGTTCTATATGGAACGAACGAAGACGATCAAAGTTGTGGCGACTCCAGTATTTCACCATTTTTATAACGGGTTTGAGCTTTCCATCATTGAGTTCGTTCGCCTGGGTCATTCTTGTTGCATGCGCATCGGGGTCGCTCGGAATCCAGTTGCCCGTATCCGCATCAGGAATCCAATACCCATCTGGAGACCGAAGCCATGCCGGTGTGAGGTCAAATCCGAAAGATAGCCCTTGCAGCTGGACGTTTACTGAACGATTTTGCTTCGAAATACTTGCGATAGCGGGATATACCTTGTGCACAGCTTCAACTACCTCGTCGAGTGCCCTGCCGGGATATACCCCCCCGGTTCCAGGAGCCGCAAGCCCAGTCCGGCGTTCATTTCGAACGAGAAATACATCGATGTCATTCAGTGGAAAAATCTTGGTGTATCGTGAGTACGAGCCAGTGAGAAACGAATTGGGGATAAAGAGGTATTTGGAAATCTGCTCCCTTATTTGCTGCTGTGCCGTGGCTGCCTGCTGCTGCACGCGGTCAGGTAGTTCGAGCTCACTTTTAAAGGTTGCAAATGCCTCACTTACTGTCATAAGTTGTCATTCTTTTTCATACCCGCTGGTAATCATTGATGCAAGGATGTCGTTAAGTAATCTGCCTCGAAAATTTGTCACACAGGTATGGCGCTTCCCATCAAGCAATTTCATGTCATGGTCAGAAATTCGGCCTAGGTCATGAGGCGCATAGACTATGAGTGCGCAAGTGTCGGGTTTCTTAAGAAGAATCGCGTTTATATCCGCAGCCCAATCATGCCAAAACACCAAGTACATGGTCGCCGTTTCAGCACGCCCCAGGTCTTCGCGTTTTTGAATTTCGCAAATATTCTTCTGTTTAAATAACCGTGAATCCAGCAACAGGCCTTTCAGGCTCGCCATGTTGTCACCCTTTGCAAAAATGGCAATCTTCCTTTTCGCAAGGCCGTTGCCAAGGCGGATGAGGGCAGGGAGGATGCCGCGAGCCCAAAGAGTGAGAGCATAAATGAGGCCAATTACAAGAATAGCCGTTTCGATCGCCCCGGCAAATTCGAGAAATGCAATGATTGCGTTGGTCTTCGGTTCCATGGACGTTAAAATATAAGTAATTCGCGTTGAGTCAAATCCTGCGCCATCGTCGACGGGTACCAGCGTGGGGAGCGCGCGCGACGAAAGTTGCGGCGATAATCTTCACAGCATGTAATTAGCATCCCGACGAATCGCCGTTAGACGATGCATAGACGGCTCCTGAATGTAGCTACAAGAGTTCGAAGAATTTTCCTCCCAGAGCCCCCAGCTTGACAACGAAAGTCAACAGCAAGACCACGTGCTAAATTCCCAAAACGGGACATATTTGGCGTTATAACAGCGGAGGGGAGCAGAATACCGGCATCAACCAGGCAGAGCCAAATAGGAGTGAGGACTCCGATTCAATCGTCGGCTGTGCACGCACTGTGCCCAAATCTGTACCCGGCGGGACTCTCGACGTGCCACGAGCCGTATTGAAAGAGTTTGCTGATTGAACGACCCTTGCTTCTTCTTACGCAAGCGCAGCAGTAACGCGCTGAAGCGTGGCGCGGCGAACGGGCGAGCCCCGCAGTATTTTCCTGATTGTGTTCCGGTCGACACCCGTTTTGCGCACGACCGCCTTTACCGGCACTGCTGGGCGGGTGGCCCGGCCAAACAGATCGGCGGGCGGCCCAGCCAAGAGCGCGGAGGACCGACAATTGGGTGCCCCATCTCTAGCGTTTTCAGCCTGCCCTGAGCCCCGCGAAGGGTCCTCGGCGCTAGGGTGGGGCAGTTCTCTTGATCCTCACTTGCGGCCGCCAGCCCAGACGCTCCCGGGCCCGCGCCGTCCAGTGCGACTCGATCTCGACCACACCCGCCCTCCCCGTCAGGTAGTGCCGGTAGCTGCTCCACTCCCAGCCTTCCGGATTCTCCACCAGGCCTCGCCGCACCGGATTCCGGTGGATGTACCGCAACTTCTCTATCCGCTTCTTCTCGCTCCACACGTTGAAGTCATAGTAGCCAGGTTGCCAGAAGTGCCCGCCGACCTTCACTCGTCGCCGTGCCACGGACTGCTTCATCGCCTGCATTGCCACCGCCAGCGTTTCCCTCTCCGGCTCAGTCACCAGCAGATGCACGTGTTCCGGCATTACCATATAACCGATTATCCGGAAGCAGTAGCGACAACGAGCCGCTTCCAGCGCGTGCGCAAACAGTGTGCGGGTCGCCGGGTCGAGCAGTTGCATTCGCCGGTAGCAACTACAGGTTACGTAGTGTAAATCGCCGCCCTGCTGGTAACGGCGCAAACTCCAAGGCATGAGGCCAAACGTACACCACGTGGGCTGGCTCGTCCAGAGCCACGACCGGGCCACAGCGCTGGTAGATGGCAGACAGCAGATCTGGGGCAAAAGAAAACCCCACTCTAGCGCCGAGGCCGGCGCTAGAGTGGGGCCCCCCTTTACGCACCTCGGGCTTGGCCGGGCCACCCGCCCAGCCAAGAGAAATTCGGAAGGAATTGAAGACACTGCGGGAAGGAAAATAGTACAGCGCTACCGCTGAATCTGCGCCAGTACCATCCGCGCCAACTGAACCGAACCCGCAATTGTCGCCGTCAGCCTGGGCGACGGGCTGGATCGGCTCGCTACTGCAAACAAGGCCGATGTTACTTTTTCTTCGCTGGCGATGGTTTGCCACCCCTTTTCACTCGGCGCTCTCGGTGGGGCGGAGATTCTTCCTTCGTCTTCGTAGGCTTCCCAAGACGATGGTTAATCAATTTCGTCTTCGTCTTCTTCTTAAAAGGCTTTGTGAGTGTGATCGCGATGCCTCCACTTTGATTTTGCCCGGTTTTGGTGGGCCAACCCGCCATTCAAATCCGTCACCCATCAGAGCTTGCTCAAAGCCGGACCTCGCCTTCAGCGCCTTCACAATCTCCTCCCCTGATACCTCTATGTCCGCTGGCATCTTCGGGTGGGTGAGGCGATCCCGCACGCGAACAGTTTCGTGAAGACAAGACCACCACTCTGAACCTGGGTCGAACCTCGAAGCGTGCTTCGACGCCTTCTCAAAAAGGCGAAATGCGAAACGGATGTTGCTCATTAGGCGTAACTTCGATGAACGCTCTACTACCTCGCCCTTCTCGTTCAGTTCCGGATCCACTTCGACAGCCAAGTATCGTTCGTTGTCGGACACCTCGATTCCAGCACGTAGGCAATGATCCACACATTTGATCTTGACTGAAAAAGTAACACCTTCAATATAGGCAAGAATTGATCTGATCAGTTGCCGGGCATGATATTCGTAGTCCGCTGATACACCGCCGTCCCTATCGATTCCTCCCTCGTCGATCGCTTCAATGAGACCAGCGTGACAACGGGCGACATCGTCACCTAATTTTTCGATCAGCTCGGCAGTTGTGCGTTCGTCCATACAACACCTCAGTGTGGCATCCTGACGGGATGGGAGCTTACGCCTGCTACTGAGGAATGTCTAGACGAGTTTAATACCAACAAAATTTTGCAGCCGGTGGGGACGGCAATCGCCAGGATTTTTCAAGAAAGTTCTGCGTGTTCCAAACGTCTCTTCGTGGTGGGCACACAGATGACCGAAAAATGCGGAACCTCGGTTGGGCCGAGTTTTGTAAGCCTCTCCAAAACCGGGAATTTGCCAAAATCGATGAGGAAGTCGGAACTGCTGGCGGAGAGGGCGGGACTAGAACCCCCGTTACGGATTTTGGCGGCACTCATCGGTACGCGCTAGTGGGCTGAGACTCCAGCTAGTTTCGCCAGCGCCTGCCAATGCCGTGCATGCGGGCGGCGTCGCCCCGCTCGTATGTCTGAGGCGTACGACTCGGAAACCTCAAGCGCAGATGCTATGGCCGAGACTGTCACTTCGGCGAGCCTCGGCTGAATCTTTCCAACATAGGTTTCATTGTTGAGCCATGTCGGCAGACTTGCCGCAAGCCAGCCCGTTTCGCAGCCGCGTGGCGGCGCTGTGAGTCCGCTCGTCGCGCTTGCGCTTCCGGACTTTGCGCAGCCACACGTCCCGCCCGTGCTGCCTCTGTCATGTTCTCTCTTGCTACAGTGGCAGCGCACAGGATGCAATATGTTTGTTCCGGCCCGATGGACGTGCCACAGATGCGACACACCCTCTCCGGTCTCGGAGCGGGCACCGGTGGCGAAATGGCTGTGCCATCTTTTGCCTCTCGTTTATGTGTTTGCGTCAAGCGCGTGGGCGGAGCAGTGTCGCGGGCTGGCTTTCGTTTGGATGTTCGAATGGTCCTGCACCATGGTGCGCGTTACCGGCATCAAGGACACAGGTTGGGATTCCTACTCCGAGTCGATAGCGCTATTGGAAGATCTTATGCAACTAATGAGCCTTGAATTGCCTAAGGACCGGTTTCCAACCCGGCCAATCGCCATCGGTTGTGGAATGGCACGCGACGATTGAATCATGGACTCAAGGGCAAGCGCGAGTGCCCGAAATGCCACACACAGCGGCGTTGAGCTACAAACCTGCGCTCCCATAAACCGTATTTATCAATCAGCCAAAATTATCAGCTGGACGTTGTGGCTTAGAGTGCGATAATTTCCGCAATCTGTTCTCTCAACCGAAGGAGAATCTTGTGAGCGTTGCAGCTCTTCCTATGCCCTACATTCGAAGAAATATTGACCGTGTGTCCCCGGAGGTCGTCAAGAAGGCGGCTTCGTTTGCAGCCTCCATTTTGGCCGATGTTGCCGGTCGCCGCGGCACCATGAGCGGCCGTATCGCTGCCCTTTCCCCTTCCATGAAGGTTGCCGGACCGGCTCTTACCGTCGAGGTGCGTCCGGGAGACAACCTGATGCTGCATGCAGCTCTGGCCATCGCGGCCCAACCCGGCGATGTGATCGTGGTGGACGGGAAAGGCGACCGCACGTGTGCCCTGACGGGAGCAATCATGATGACGCAGGCCCAAGCGATGGGCATTGCCGGTTTCATCGTCGATGCCGCCGTCCGCGACGTGGAAGAAATTCGGCAACTGGCCTTCCCCGTGTTCTCGGTGGGTGCAAACCCGAATGGCCCGACTAAGGCTGTGCCCGGGCGGGTGAACTGGCCCGTGTCCGTGGGCGGAGTCGCCGTAAACCCCGGCGATTTGATCGTGGGCGATGCGGATGGCGTCGTGGTCATTGAACGCCAGAGAGCAGAATCGCTCCTGGAATTGGCGGCGCAGAAAGTTGCCGCCGAGGCGAAACGCTTCGAGGGAATCCGTCAGCGAAAACAGATGCGGCCCGCCTGGCTCGAAGATGCGCTCCGTGCCGCCGGGGTATTGCAGAAGGGAGAAACGCTATGACGCCCTCGGCGGAAGCAAGGCCGGTCGTAGTGGTGACGGCTGCGGACCTGGCGCCCCAAGCCCTGGAACTCTTGCATGATTTCCAGGTCGTATACGCGGGCAAGACGCCCGACGAAGATACTCTCGTGCAACTCTGCGAGAAAACGCAGCCGGTGGCCATCATCGTGCGCTACGGAAAAATATCGGCGCGGATTTTAGACGCCAGCCGGAAACTGCGTGTGGTTTCCAAGCACGGCGTCGGCATCGATACCATCGACACGGAAGCCGCGGCGAAGCGCGGAATCGCGGTAACGGCCGCTACCGGCGCCAACGCCGCCGCCGTCGCCGAGCATACCTGGGGCCTGATTCTCGCTTGCGCAAAGAGCATTGTGGACCTCAACGCACGCATGCAAGCCGGCTACTGGGACAAGGCGACTCACAAAAGTCTGGAACTTAAAGGTAAGACACTCGGAATCCTCGGCATCGGCGCCATTGGCAAGCGGGTGGCTGAAGTGGGCCTTACTCTTGGGATGCGGACCCTTGCCTATGACCCGTACCCGGCCAACGTCCCCGCCGGGGTCACCCCGTGCGCCCTCACAATGGTTTTGTCCGAGGCGGATGTAGTGACTCTGCACTGTCCGCTGACGGCTGAAAACCGGCATCTGATCAACCGCGAAACTCTCGCGCTTATGCGGAATGGCGCTATTCTCATCAATACCGCGCGGGGCGCTCTGGTGGAACAAAAAGCCTTGCTCGAGGCTCTCCGCACGGGCAAGTTGCGTGCGGTGGCGCTCGACACCTTCGAAACCGAACCTATGTCCGGAACGCACGAATTCAGCGGCATTCCCAACGTGATACTTACCCCGCACATTGCCGGGGTCACAAGCGATACTTACGTGAGCATGGGGATGGCTGCGGCCCACAATGTACTTGAGGTCCTGGCCAAGACCAAATCCGCGGCGGGGTAAGCAATCTCGTTCGGCGGGGATTCGGCGTACATGACAATTACTAGGAAAAGCTGGGCGTCCAGGAAGAACGTTGACCGTGAGCCTGAGTCAGGAGGCAAGTAAGTATGTGGATTAAGGATCTTAGAACCGACGAGCGGCGCACACTGTGGGCTTGTTTAGCTGGCTGGACTTTGGATTCCTTCGACGTGAACGTCTTTGCCTACGTGATTACGGGCCTGATCGCGCTCCACATACTGACAAAACCGCAGGCCGGAATTCTTGGGACGAGCGCGCTATTAGTCTCTTCCTTGGGTGGATGGATCACCGGTATCTTGTGCGATCGTTACGGGCGGGTTCGTATGCTGCAGGTAACGATTGTTTGGTATGCGGTCTTCACCTTTTTGTGCGGCTGGGCCCAGAATTATGAACAATTACTAGTGCTGCGCACTCTACAAGGCTTCGGCTTCGGTGGAGAATGGACAGCGGGCTCCATACTGATGGGGGAGGTAATTCGCTCCCAGTATCGCGGTCGTGCGACCGGAACCGTACAGTCTGGGTATGGGATTGGCAGCTTGCTGGCGGCCTTGGCCTACGGTATCGTCTTCTCCTTCTTCCCCGCGCAGTGGTCCTGGCGCGTTCTCTTTTGGCTTGGTATTTTGCCGGCACTACTGGTAATTTACGTGCGGCTTTATGTCAAAGAGTCTGCAATTTTCCGGAAGCCCTCCCCAGAATCGAGAGTCAATGCGCTTGGTTTTCTCAAAGGGCGATACTTGATAACGACGATTCTGGGTTTAATTTGGCTGACCGGCATCAACGGCGCCTATTATGCAATGGGGATCTGGCTACCCCAGTTTCTGAAAAGCGAGCGACATTTATCGGTCATCGGAACCAGCGGTTACACCGTAATGGTTCAACTGGGTTCCTTTGTCGGCTTTGTGATCGGTGCGCATTTGGCCGATTACATCGGGCGCAAAGTAACTACTATTCTTTTTTGCATCGCGTCGGCGTGCGCAACCTATGTTTACATGGTGATTCCCATTGGGGCTGTACTAATGCTTTTCCTTGGGTTTTTGATGGGTGCGTTGTCTTCCGCGCGCCAAGGGCCAACCGGGGCCATGCTGACCGAACTTTACCCAACATCGATCCGCGGTACGGCGCAGGGATTCGTTTACAACGGCGGCCGTGCGATCGGAGCACTCTGCCCGGCAGTCATCGGTTATGTTGCCGCCAATATGAAGCTAGGTTTCGCTATCGCGGTGCTGGGGGTGTTTGCAAATGGCATCGCTGTGCTTGCCGTCTTTTTCCTTCCTGAGACCAAAAATAAAGAACTAATCCCTGCTGATTTGGAGGTCGCATCCATGATCGAGGCAAAGAATGTTGGGTTAGGAAAGAACTAAGAACTAAACCATCGAGAGGACGGTAACCAGAGTACTATTGGGAAGGAATGACGCAAACCAGCATTCGCCAGGAGTTAATGGTGTGGTGGCTCCCGGCATAGCTAGCGGTACATGATTACACTAGCGCACAGGGAAGGTATTTCAAGTATGCAGGCTGTGCCATGGTCGTCCGGTACGGAGCCGCCTCGCTTAAGAGTGCCGCCCAACGCGACAGATTGCCATCATCACATCTATGATGCGCGCTTTTCGACAGATCGAACGGCAACGGTGAAGGCTCCCGACGCCACCGTCGCCAACTACCGATTGTTACAGAAGCGGCTCGGCCTGACGCGTAACGTAATCGTACAGCCGTCCGCGTATGGCGTGGATAACCACCTTCTCGTTGAATCGCTCGCCGAGTTCAGCCTGAAAACTACGCGTGGGGTTGCGGTGCTAAACAGCAGCGTGACAGATGCCGAGCTGAAACAGTTGGACGCTGCCGGGGTTCGCGGTGTTCGCTTCAATATGAAGCAGGCGGGGGCGACAACATGGGATATGGTCGAACCCTTGTCGAAGCGCGTGGACGCTCTCGGATGGCACATCCAGGTCAATGCCTTGCCGGAACAGATTGTGGCGCAAAAGGATTTGTGGAACCGTGTGGCCTCGCAGATTGTCTTCGATCACCTCGCCCACGTCCCCGCCATCGGCATGAAGGAGCCGTTGTTCGGTATCGTCAGTGAGCTGCTGCAGCAGAGCAAGGCCTGGGTAAAGCTGTCCGGCGCCTACATCGACAGCAAAGTCGGTCCGCCGGCCTATGGCGACAGCGCGGCTGTGGCGAAGGCGTTTGTAAAGGAGGCGCCCGAGCGGCT
>Ga0326728_10026092_pt1 | contig 10384 bp, 8 predicted proteins | sample MB3enrmetagenome_FD_207602 | JGI IMG/M metagenome (GOLD analysis project Ga0326728, IMG submission 207602) | Lab enriched peat soil microbial communities from McLean, Ithaca, NY, United States - MB31MN | ecosystem: Environmental > Terrestrial > Soil > Wetlands > Peat | place: USA: New York... | reverse complement strand
CAATGGGCCCCTAACCCTTGACCGGAATTGAGTCGCGAGCGCTCCCTCAGGGACTCAGGCTCGCCGCATACGACGTTTCCATCATCAAGGGAACGCCCTGCCATCGCTCAATCGCGATTCTTGGGTGCCGGGAATTATTGTGAGCCCAGGGTGGCCTCGGGTTATAATGGATGCCTGCGGCAGGCTTCCGAGCGCGATCATCAGGCAGAGTGGGCAAGGCATGAGGCTGAGGCATGGGATTCATTGAGAATCGGTTCGAGAAGAATTTCATCATCACGTCCGTCGATTATGTTTTCAATTGGGCGCGCATGTCTTCCCTCTGGCCGCTGACTTTCGGGCTGGCGTGCTGTGCGATTGAGATGATCGCTTCCACCACCTCGCGGTTTGACATGGCGCGCTTCGGCGCCGAGGTCTTTCGCCCCAGCCCTCGCCAGGCCGACTTGATGATCGTGGCCGGGACGGTGACGCTGAAGATGTCGCCGGTGGTCAAGCGCATCTGGGAACAGATGCCGGACCCGAAGTGGTGCATCTCCATGGGAGCCTGCTCGAGCGTGGGCGGACCTTTCAATACTTATGCCGTGTTGCAGGGCGTGGATAAAATCGTGCCCGTGGATGTCTACGTGGTGGGCTGCCCACCGCGCCCGGAAAACCTCTTCTATGCCTTGCTGAAGCTGCAAGAGAAAATCGACAGCATGACGGTGGGGAAGCGGCCGACAGACGTTCGTCTGGACCAGAGCATGATCGAGGACTTCAAGAAATCCGTCCGCATCGGCAAGGCGGGGACACCGGAATTCGTTCAGATCGGCTAAATCAACTTCTTTTATCCACAGATTGCACAGATTTCGCAGATATAAAGAGAAAACGGTAAACGCAAACCGTGGTCACCGCATATTCCTATTGAGGCGGCGCGCGTCCGCCGTTTTTTCGCGGAGCCCCTCAGCCGGTGCGAATCGCGCCCGTTTTTTGCTTTTTTCTTCCGCTCGCCTCATCTGTGAAATCTGCCTAATCTGTGGATCATGGTCCTACGCCGGGGAGACATTTATGCCTAACTTTGTGAAGGTCGCAAGCCTGTCGGATTTGAAGCCGGGAGCGGCCATGACCGTTTTCGTGAGCGGGAAAGAAATCGCGCTCTATAACGTGGGCGGGAAGATTTACGCCACCGATAGCACCTGTCTCCATCAGGGCGGCCCTCTCGGCGAGGGCATGCTGGAGGGCGAAGTCATCACTTGCCCCTGGCATATGTGGGAATACAACGTCCGCACGGGTGAAAAACTTGGGATGAGCTCTATCAAGCTGGCCACCTATCCCGTCGAGGTTGAGGGCACCGACATCAAGGTGGGAGTTTGAAAGACCGGGACACGGGATAAGGGACACGGGACACCGGACAAGGGAAACGGGACACGGGATATCCGGCTCGGGATTGGGAATTTGCGACTCGGGCGCGGCGCACGCGAGTGCAGAAGGCCATCGAAAATCGCAAATCCTCCCGAATCCCGAATCCCGTGTCCCGTACCCCGTATCCCGTGTCACGAACCCCGAACCCCTAACCCCGAATCCCGAACCCCGAGTCCCTAACTATGCCTGAACTTCCAGAAGTAGAAACGGTGGCCCAAGGGCTCCGGCGGCGCGCGCTCGGACGCCGCATCGCGGCCGTGGAAGTTCGCCACGCCGCGGTCATCATCGGCTCCCCGGAGGAATTCGCTTCCAGCCTCGAGGGCCGAAAGTTGGCCAAGGTGTCGCGCCAGGGCAAGACGATTGCCGTCGAGCTGGCCGCGGCGGACGGCTCGGCGCCGCGCTTTCTGTTGGTGCGTTTGGGAATGACCGGCCAGCTCACGGTCACCCCGCGCGAGGCGCCCATCGAGCCGCATACCCACGTTTTCATGACTTTGGACGATGGCCGCGAAGAATTGCGTTTCCGCGACGTGCGGCGCTTCGGCCGACTGCGCTCCCTCACCCAGCCGGAATTGGAAAAGGTCCTGGGAGCGCTCGGCCCGGATGCCCAACACGTGACCGAGACGCAATTCCTGGCGGCCATGCGGGGCCGCAAGGGCGCCATCAAGAGTTGGCTGATGAACCAGAATCTCCTGGCAGGCTTGGGAAATATCTACGCCGATGAGGCCCTGTTCGAAGCGCGCATCCATCCCCTCTCCCAGCCCGACCGCGTTTTTCCCGCCAAGGCGCACCAACTCTATAAGGCCGTCCGCAAGGTGCTGGATCGCGCCGTGCGGCTGGGAGGGACGACCTTCAGCGATTACATGGACATCGAGGGCCGGCCGGGTGCATTCCTCAAAAAGTTGCGCGTGTACCAGCACACTGGCGAACCCTGTCGGCGTTGCGGCCACGCCATCCGGCGCATCGTCATCGCGGGACGCAGCAGCCACTTCTGCCCCCGGTGCCAGCCACGGCCGCGCGTCACCGCCAAAATGCGTGGTCCGCGGAAGTCCGGCGCAGAGCGCATGAGCCGTAGAACCCGCTAGATCGAATCCTCCGCCAGTTTTAAGACTCGGGATTTTTCCTCTTAGCATTAGCTTGCGGGCTAACCGTTGAAGGACGTGCCGGTTGAGGACCGCGCCACAAATGAACCTCACGCCTTCCTGCATCATCCTGAGCAGGATGTCCTCTCCCACCTCTACCGCTGCGAAAAAATTCCGATCGACGGTGCGCCAAAAGCTAATCCCGGCTTATACTTCAGGCAGGGGTTCTAGGCATGTTTCGGGTCCGCGTCAGGGTGGCAGATCCGAGCGAGCGGTCCCGATTTTTCGATGGAGATTTGCCGGGTGAGATTCTTTCCTGTGCTGCGGGGTCGCTCGAGGCATGCTCGGAGACCTGGAGCGGTCTTATGGTGCTCCTCCCGGGCCAGTCGCGACAAGTTCGCTTGTCAGTTGCGCGCAGCAGCCAGTCGTGCCTTCAATTCCTCGGACCAATTTACCACCACATGCAGCTCCGCCGGCGTCATTTTGCCTCCGAGGGGCTGAATCATGATGAAGTGTTGGCCATCCGGCAGCAGGCCGTAATCATGGTGGGTCAGCAGAAAGTCGCCCTCAAACAATAGCCGCGGTTTGCCGACGACGAGCGCCGGTTGCGCCTTCACGTCCACGACCATAAACTTCGTGGCAGTGCGGAAATGCAGTTCCGACCCCGTTCGGCGCCCAAACCGGCTCCAGGCCTCCATCCGTGGACACTTGCACTCGCTCGCCAGGACCAGGGAACGCTTGCAAATAGACCTGCGCCCGCCCCGACTCCGCGGAAACGTACGCGATCCAGTGGCCATCGGGTGAGAATCGCGCATCAACCACACGCGCCACGCCGGGGAACATCTGCTTCGGCTGCGCGCTTGCCTTGATCGGCAGCAGCCAGAGCGCGGCATCGTTTGTGGCTGGGGAGAAAGTGCTGTACAGCAGTTCCCCGCCGTCGGGAGTGAACGAGTCCGCTTCCGCCCATCGTTCCGAATTGAGCGACTTCGGCGGACTGCTGCCGTCAGCCGTCACGGCGTACAGGCTTGACGGGTTCGTGTAGATGACGCGATTGCCGTCCGGCGACCAGAGCGGATCCCCGCAGTCGCCCGCCTGCGTGAGGCGCGTCAAGGCATCGCGCTCTCGGTCATAGATCCACAGGTCGGCGCTCGCATTCTCCACCAGTGTTGAGACGATCCGCTTGCCGTCGGGCGAGACGCTCAAATCCTCGAATCCGCGCTCCTGGGTCCCCAGCGGCTCGACTTTGCCCGCCATGTCCACGCTCACCAGCCGGAAGGCTGCCTGCACGCCCCCGGTCAGGTAGATCAGCGTGCCCGTGGACGATAGCGCGTAGTCGGCGGAGCCATACCATTCGTCCCGGGTTACGCCCTCGATCAGCGGCACGGCCGGCCCTGTGACCTGGAGGCCGTCCGCATCAAATGGCGCTCCCATCAATACGTCGCCGCGCGTGAACACCAGGTACCCGGGGGCCAGATATCGTGCGTTGGCGCCTTCGTCCACAAGCACCGTCCGCTTGCCGGTCGCGAGCGAATAGGATTCCGTTCTGTAGTGCTTTGCCAGCCAACTGGCGCCCGCCGTGGTAAACAGCACGGCCTTACCGCCGGGAAGGATTTGCGGCCAGCGGAAACTCGCCACCGCTTCTCCGCTCCCGGCCTGCACCACCACCTTGGGAGTTCCGCCCTCTTCCGGCACGCGCCGGATCTCCGCCACGCCGCTGGGGGCGAAATAAATGAATCCATCATCTCCCCAGGATGCTCCCAGGATACTGGGCACCTCGCACACCGTCACGGGCGGACCTCCGTCGGAGGAAACCTTCTTGAGCGCTCCGCCGGAGAAGAATCCGATCCAGCGTCCGTCGGGAGAGAAGAATGGCGCCACCCCATTGGCAGTGTCCGGCAAGGGGGTTGGCGCCAATTGATCGAGTTTCCTCACGACCAGCTCAACGGTTTGTGTTTGAGGGGACTCCAAGTCTCCGCTTTTCCCAATCTCAGGGCTTCCCTGCTCGGCCACGTAGACCACTCGGGTTCCGTCCTTTGAGATTGCCACCGCACTCGCATGATCCGCTTCAGCGTGCCGTACCTGTGCCGCCAGGCTGAGGTGCATCACCGGACCGCGCGGCTGGCGCAGTCGGGTGGGAACGAGAATCAAGACGGCTGCGAGTGCCACGGCCAGTACCACGGCCACGCCCCACGGCACGGCGCGGGTCCATGCCCCGGCCAGGCCCGTCCTGGCACCTGCCAACGCAGGCGTGGGCTGCGGCACCGTGTCCACGTTGCTCACGGCTTGTTCAATGGTGATGCGGGCCTCGCCAATGGCTTGCAGCCGCTGCCGGGCGTCCTTCCACAGGCACCGTTTGAGCAACTGGCGGATCGGCGGCGGAAGGGCCTGGGGAAGAGCGCTCCAGTCGGGCTCGTCGCGCATGACAGCGGCGAGCAGCTCCGATACAGTCTCCCCGCCAAACGCGCGCTTGCCCGTCAACGCCTCATAGAGCAGGCAGCCGAACGCCCAGATGTCGGCCCGGCGATCTGCGGGCCTGCCCTTGGCCTGCTCGGGCGACATGTAGGCGGCGGTGCCAAGAATGACCCCTGCCTGGGTGGCCATTCGGCTCAACGTCGGCGAATTTGCCGGGTCGCCCACCGTTCCGCCGGGTTCGAGCGCCTTGGCTAGGCCGAAGTCCAGAATTTTTGCTTGTCCATCCGCCGTCAACTTCACATTCGCCGGCTTCAGGTCGCGATGAATAATGCCGCGCTCGTGCGCGTATTCGAGCCCATCTGCGACATGCTTGGCGATGGCCAGCGCCTCGTCGAGAGGCAGAGCTCCCCGCTGGATTCGCTCAGCCAGCGTCGGCCCTTCCACGAGCTCCATGACCAGAGCCCGCACACCATTCGATTCTTCGAGGCCGTAGATCGCGGCAATGTTGGGATGGTTGAGCGAGGCGAGGACCTTCGCTTCGCGTTCGAAACGGGCCATGCGTTCGGCATCGGCCGCGAACGTCTCAGGCAAAACTTTCAGCGCCACATCGCGTCCCAGCTTGGTATCGCGCGCCCGATACACTTCTCCCATGCCGCCCGAGCCGAGTAGGGACTGGACTTCGTAGGAACCCAATTTGGCGCCCGGGGTAAGGAGCATCGATCACGTTCATTATACACGAGGCCGCCAGCAAACATAGAGCCTGACGGGCTGCTCGGAAGTTGCTCTGGGCAGCGTCGTCAGGAGCATGTTCCTTTCCGCCGAGACGAAACTCTATCGCGTTGATCTTAGTAGGAACGACCTCGCCGCAATGGGCCTACAGGACGAATGCCTCAACACTGCCATATTGGATGGCCTCATTAGGTTGGAAAGGCATTAGGAGGCCTTGAAGCTGTACTTGTTGATATTCATCGATCGGATCTTCGATTCCAAGGTAGAGGACGGAATACCTAGCTTGGCGGCCGCACCCGCCGGTCCCGAAACTCGGCCGCGCGTTTCGGCCAAGGCAGCGCCAATCACTTCTCGCTCCTCCATCACCCTCCTTCTGAAGGACGACCGTGTTGCCGGTTCGGCTGGGAAGCATTCGCGATCGAGCCAAGTCTGCTCGACCGAGAGGGCCCCGTTTTCATAAGCAATCACCGACCGTTCGATGACATTTTGCAGTTGCCGGATGTTTCCCGGCCAAGGATATCGAAGCAGCGCCTCCATCGTTTCGGAAGAAATCGCCTCAATAGTCTTGTGCATCTGCTGGGCGAATTGCCGGACGAAATGCCGGACGAGCAGCGGAATGTCTTCCTTGCGGTCGCGCAAGGGGGGAATGTGAATGGGGAAAACATTCAGCCGGTAGTAGAGATCCAGCCGAAACTGGTTCTGCACGATCATTTCTTCCAGGGTGCGATGGGTTGAAGCCACCACCCGAACGTCAACTTTCTTCGTCCGGGTACTACCCAGGCGCTCGATTTCCCGCTCCTGCAAGACACGCAGCAGTTTCGGTTGGAGCTCGAGGGGGATATCGCCGATCTCGTCCAGGACCAGGGTGCCGCGGTCGGCCAGCTCGAAACGGCCCACACGCGGGGCAACGGCCCCGGTAAAGGCCCCCTTCTCGTGCCCGAAGAGCTCGCTTTCCAGCAATCCTGCCGGGATCGCCGCACAGTTCACTTTCACAAAGGCATGGGAACGCCGCGGGCTGAGATTGTGGATGGCGCGCGCAATCAGTTCCTTGCCGGTGCCCGTCTCTCCCAAAAGGAGCACGGTCGAATCGGTTGCCGCCACCATTTCCACGAGTTGCAGTACCTCCCGGAGGGCAGGACTCTGTCCAATGATCCCTTCAAAGTCCGCCTCGCTGCGGATCTCTTCCTTCAACTGGAGTGTTTCCTCCGCTTGCTTGTCTTTTAATTCGGCAGTCTTGCGATAGGCCAAGGCATTCTCGCTTAATCCGGCGTTCGCACCGAGGGCGCCATCAAGACCGTGCCGGGCCAAGTTCCGACTTTGCTGTCGGTCTCGCTGATGACGAGCGATACCCTGCCGGATCGCATTCAGTAGATCTTCACCGTCACAGGGCTTGGTCAAAAACTCCAGTGCGCCCGCTTTGATGGCGCGCACGGACATGGGAATGTCGCCGTGGCCGGTCAGGAAAATAATCGGGAGTTGTACATCCGCCTTGGCAAGCTGTTGTTGAAGATCGAGTCCGCTTAACCCCGGGAGTTGCACATCCAGTACCAAGCAGCTCGGCTGTTCAGCTTGCAGGCCGGCCAGACACTCCTGCGCCGACGCGAACGTTTCCGCCCTGAATCCCGCGGAGCGAATCAGACTTCCCACCGATTCCCGCACTGATACATCATCATCTACCAGGTAGATTGGAGCGCCTCTGTCACTCATGGGAACACCTCCTTCTGATGGTCCGATGGTTTTGAGAGGAAAACCTCACTGCGTTTAATCAATCCCGCAGTGACCTATGGTTACACTTTCTTGAGTTATGATTGCCCCTGGGTATGTCGTTTCGCGCTCAGAGCCTTGTGAACCGCATTCAATAGCGTATCCTCGCTGAGTGGTTTGATCAGGTAATCCACCGCGCCGTTCTGCAAAGCTTGGGAGCGCACCCCTTGCTCAGATCCATGGGCCGTGATGAAGACAACGGGTATTTCACAATGGTTGGCCACCAAGTGACGGTGGAGTTCGATACCACTCATCCCCGGCAGACGCACATCCAGCAACAGGCAGTCGATATCATGCAGATGATCCGAATTCAAGAACTCTTCGGCCGAAGCAAATACCTTCACGGCAAACCCCACAGACCTGAATAAACCGTCCAGCGATTCACGGACGGACTCGTCGTCATCAACTACCGAAACCAGGGGAACCTTTGCCATACAGGTACATTTAGCAACGTTGCAGGTGGCCTTGTCTATCACACCTTGGTATTAGGTTCGTCTGGGGGGAGGAGGGCGGCCCGGACCTACAATTTCTTCACTCGCCGTATCCCCAGGCTCTGCGACATTCTCACCAGGTCCGCCAAAGAGTCGGCGCGCATCTTGCGCATAACCTGGCCGCGCTGAATTTTAACCGTAATCACGCTGGTCCCCAGTTCGGCGGCCACTTGCTTATTCAGCAGCCCGGAGACCACCAGTTCCATAACCTCGCGTTCGCGCGGCGTTAACGATTCATACCGGCCGTGCAGCTCGCGCATCTCCGCCTGATGCCGGCGCGCCGCCCGATCGCGTTTGATCGCCTGCTCAATCGCCTCCAACAGGTCCCGGTCCGTGAACGGCTTGGTAAGAAACTCCAGCGCACCCGCTTTCATGGCCTGCACCGCTGCTGGAACGTTGCCATGGCCGGTAATGAAAATAATCGGGATCTCAAGATTGGCCTCGGCCATGCGCTTCTGAAGGTCGAGCCCGCTCAGACCGGGCAGCCGAACATCCAATACCAGGCAGCCGGGCAAATCCGCCCGCGGACGATCCAAAAACTCCCGCGCCGAGGCAAAGGTCGCGACCTTCAATCCCGCCGACCGAATCAGACCTTCCAAAGCCTCGCGAACCGATACGTCGTCGTCCACGACAAAGACGATTGCGTCAGGCTCCGTCAAAGCGGACTCCTATTGTTGGTACTTCGGAATAGTAAACTGAACGCTGGTGCCTGGCCCGTCATTCGCCGCCGCCCAGAGCTTGCCCCCATGATTCTGGATAATGGAACGACTAATCGAGAGCCCCATGCCCATGCCCCCCTGCTTGGTGGTGTAGAAGGCATCAAAAATCCGTTCCAGGCTCTGAGGGTCAAGACCCACCCCCGAGTCCTGGACGGTAACCCGCACCTGGCCGGCATCATCGTTTTGCGTTCTGACGATCAGTTCTCGCGGCCGCTCTTCCACGCCGCTCATGGCTTCTACTGCGTTCATGACCAAGTTCAGGACCACCTGCTGAAGCTGCACGCGATCACCCAACACCGGTAAGAGTTCAGGCGCGAATTCGGTCCGAACTGCCACACGGTTTTTGCGCAGTTCGTCCCCGGCAAGGGCGATGACCTCCCGAGCGGTCTCGTTCATATCCAGCCGTTCCTTGGCGGTGGCAGTTTTCGTCGCCAAAGCCCGAACCCGGGCGATCACGTCTCCCGCCCGCTTCCCGTCGCGGACGATACGGCGGACCGTTTCCCGGGCTTCCTGAAGATTGGGCGATTCCCCCGCCAGCCAACGCAAGCAAGCATTGGCGTTGACCACCACGCCCGAAAGCGGCTGGTTGACTTCGTGCGCGATGGAGGCGGCCAGTTCCCCCATCATGCTTATGCGGTCGATGTGCGCGAGATCTGCCTCGAGTTGGCGCAGCCTCTCGCGCTCTTGTTCAGCGCGCTTGCGTTCCGTCATATCGATCAAGGTACCCACCAGTTCAACGACGTCTCCCGCATCATTCATGACAGGGTGCCGGATCACCTGAAGATGTTTGACCGTTCCGCTGGGCAGCACGATCCTGAACTCGCTCGAGGTATCGACTTTTTCGCGGAGCGACTTCTCAAAGCTCTCGTTCACCCTGTCCCAATCCTCCGGGTGGATTTGTCGGGAAATCGCTTCCCTGTTCGGTAGACCCTCTTGTGCATCCATCTCAAAAATTCGGAAGTTTTCCTCCGAAACGTAGATATACTTGTTGCTGGCCACATCGAAAGCCCAACTGCCTGTGTGGCTCAGCCGCTGCCCTTCCGCCAGGTAAGCCTCACTCTGCCGCAGAGCTGCCTCGGCCCGCAAGCGGTCACTGATGTCCCGGGCGACCTTCAGCAGGAAGCGACGACCGCCATACCAATACTGGCTGGTGTGTGCTTCGACCGGGAACAGCGTCCCATCCTTTCGCCGGTGCCAGTGCGTGTCGATCACGGTCTCACCCGCCGCCGTCCGCTCCGCGATCGATTCCGTAACCGCTCGATCCACGTTCTGGTCGAAGGCAAGCCCCATCGTCCCAATCAGCTCCTGCCGCGTATAACCAAGGCTCTCGCAGGCCTGCCGGTTCACATCCACAATCGTCCCTTGCTCGAAGTCGTAAATGAAGAGGGCGTCCGCCGCGTGGTCCACAAACGTGCGGAAGCGCGTCTCGCTCTCGCGCAGCGCTTCCTCCGCGCGCTGGCGCTCGGTGATGTCGCGAGCGGCGGCGAACACACCAATGACCCGGCCCGACTCGTCCCGATAGACCGAAGCGTTGTACAACACCGACATCACCCCTCCGTCCCGATGCCGCAACTCCAAGGGATAATCCCGCACCATCCCTTCCCGGAACACCTGCTCGTAACCGGCACGGGCCTTTGAAGGCTCGGTGAAGTAGTCGCAGAAATCGGTGCCGACCAGTTCGCCGCGGGAGCGGCCCGTGGCCGCCTCGGTGGCGGCATTGACGTCCGTGATCTTGCCGTCCGGCCCGATCGTCACCAGCGGATCGACGCTGGCTTCGATGAGGCTGCGGTTATAA
>Ga0326728_10026089_pt1 | contig 10385 bp, 10 predicted proteins | sample MB3enrmetagenome_FD_207602 | JGI IMG/M metagenome (GOLD analysis project Ga0326728, IMG submission 207602) | Lab enriched peat soil microbial communities from McLean, Ithaca, NY, United States - MB31MN | ecosystem: Environmental > Terrestrial > Soil > Wetlands > Peat | place: USA: New York... | reverse complement strand
TTGCACGGACATGGCCAATTTTTACCGCGGGATCGGCTGGAATTGGGGCCGCGCGTGGCGGCTCTCGGCCAAAACCGCGGCTCTTATCAGCCCGCCATGCAACAGCGGCGATATGCAGGCCTGCTTCAATCTTGGAGTGCAATACGACCAGGGGCAGGGCGAGCCGATGGATGCAGCCCGTGCGATGGCTCTCTACGAAAAGGCCTGCGACGGCCGCGTGGGCAATGCATGCCAAAAGCTCGGGGATGATTACTGGTACGGCATTGGCGTTGCGACGGACAAACAGAAGGGCGCGACGCTGTTGAAAGAAGGCTGCACGCTGGGCTTCCAGTGGGCGTGTCAGGAAGTGAACTTCCTGCGAGGAAGCGACTCGGATTGGAAGCCGGCGTTCGATCAATAGCTCGCGCCGGGGTCTGCGGATGGCGGCCGAAAGCGCCGGCCCTCGAGGAGTCAGTTCCTCCTCGATATTTTTGTGCGCCATCTGAGCATGCTTGGCCTATATTGGCGTTAGCAGGCCACCCCAGCCGTCAGGTCTTCGAAGCCATGAACCAACATGCAATCCCCGGCGCACCCGATGATGCCGTCCGCGTCTTTGTCAGCTACGCGCGCGAAGACAAGCGCTGGCTCGACCCCGAATACCGGTTCAATCTCGTCCCCTTCCTCGTGGATTCCCTGCGGCGGCAAAACGTCGAATTCTGGATCGATCGCAAGCTGGTGATCGCCGACGAGTACCGGCAGCTCATCGAGTCGGAGATCGACCGCGCCGACATTGCGCTGTTGATCGTGAGCCAGTATTTTGTGAACTCGAACTTCATTGAGACCGTGGAGATGCCCCGCATCGAAGAGCGCGCTCGCCGCGGAGAGATGCTGGTGGCGCCGGTGCTGGTGGAACCCTGCGCCTGGCAGGAGTATCCACTGCTCGCCGACCGTCAGATGGTGCCGGCCTCGAACCCGCTCATCGACTACACCGATAACGAATCCAGATGGGCCAAGGTGAGGTTTGAGATTCTGGAAGGGCTCAAGACGCAGGTCAAGAGGATCCGGGAGGCGCCGAAGCCTCCTGCCCAAAAAGCACAGACAAGCGTGCCGCCAGAGGTTCAGCCGGTTCCGCCGCCCGTTCCAATTTCTGAACCTGCGAAAGCGCCCACCGTTGAGATTGCGCCACCACCCCCCGCACCAAAGGCAGCGGTATCGGAAAGCCGCCCGAAGATCTACCCCGCGGCGCACGAGAAGGCGCGAACCGAGCGCAATTGGACTTCAGCTGTGCTGGGCGGGACGGTGCTGGCGTGGATGGTGGCGCTGGTTTTGCTTTACCATTCGCTTCCGCCTGATTTGTTTCGGCTCGTGATGGGTGGTGCGCCGCTGGCGGCGGCGCTGGTCTGCCTCCTGATTTTCAAACCATTTCCGCGCAAATGGAACCTGGCCGCCGTGGGCGGGGCGGCACTGGTGTCGGCGGTGTGGGTCCGTATTGCTTTTGCCGGCTGGATTCCGCTCATTTGGACTTTTTTATTCATGGATGGAGCGGCACTTGCGCTGGTGCTGGTCTGCCTTCGGGTCTTCAAACCAATTCCGCGCAACTGGATTCCGGCCGTCGTGGGTGGGGTGGCACTCGTGGCAGTGCTGGCGTTGCCCTATCTTTGGTACCACTATGCGCTTTGGATCGTCATGGACGGGGCGCCGCTAGCGATGGTGTTGGTCTGTTTCCTGGTTTTCAAGCCATTTCCGCGCAATTGGACTCCAGCCGTGGTAGGTGGGGCGGCAATGGCGTCGGCGATGTGGGATTACTTTGCGTTTGCCAGACGGTTCTACGGATTTTCAATTTTGACTCTGGCCGCCATGGTTGGGGCGGCGCTGGCGGCGATATTCGTCTGTCGCCTGGTTTTCAAGCCCTATCCGCGCAATTGGACTCCTGACCTGGTGGGCGGGGCGGCGCTGATGCTTGCGGTGTTTGTCTACTGGGTGTTTCTCAGATCGATTCTTTACTTCTGGACTTTTGCCGTCATGGACGAGGCGGCGCTGGCGATGCTGCTGGTCTGTCTGCTGGTTTCGAGGGCCCGCGAAAAGACCTGACGGCGCGCAACGGCGGAACGGCACAACTGCCTGATTCGAACTTAGGGATCAGCGACGGAAAACGGCTCTGGACCGTGCGCAACGGAACTTTGGCTCTCCCGGTTTCGTAGAAGAGTATTGACTGCACTCGATGCAGGCGTTCGCTTGCGAGGCGATAAGACAATGGCCAAGTTTCTTCTGTTTTGCATTCTTCTGGTCTTGTGCTGGCCGCTGGCGCTGCTGGCCCTGGTGCTCTATCCGTTTGTGTGGCTGGTGTTGTTGCCGTTCCGCGTGGTGGGCATCGCCGTGGGCGGAGTGCTGGAACTGGTGAAATCCATCATCCTGCTGCCGGCACGCGTGCTGCGGGCTGCGTAGGGGCGCAAGACATCTCGACATCCCCTCTGACAATGCTTTAGCGTGGGCCTATGGCGTTCGCTCTCGATCTTGATGGGAAGGTTGCGCTGGTGACCGGCGGGTCGCGGGGTATCGGCGCGGAAACGGTGCGCCTGTTAAGCGCGGCCGGGGCGCGCGTGGCCTTCAGCTACAGGAATGCGCGGGCGCAGGCCGAGGCGTTGGCGGCAGAATGCGGCGGGACGGGCGCGGCGGACAATCCGTCGTGCGTGGCCCCGCTGTGCATAGCCATCGAACAGAATCTGAGCACGCCGGGCGACGGACGAAGGCTGGTGGAGAGCGCCGTGGCGGCGATGGGCCGGCTGGATATTCTGGTGGCCAATCACGGCGTATGGGAGGCTGAGGACGTGCCTATTGCGCAAATGGACGAGGCGCAGTGGCGGCACACGATGGCGGTGAATCTGGACGCGGTGTTCGGGTTGGTGCAGGCGGCGGTGGGGCAAATGCTAAAGCAATCGGAGTTCGCTGCGCCGGGTGCGGGTCCGGAGACCGGCGCTACAGGGCTCGGCGGTGCACGGGGTCACATTGTGCTGATCAGCTCCACTGCGGGGCAGAGGGGCGAAGCGTACCATGCCGACTACGCCGTGACGAAAGGCGCGCTGATCAGTCTTACAAAGAGCCTGTCGACGGAGCTGGCGCCCAAGGGAATCCTGGTGAATTGCGTCGCGCCGGGATGGGTGGCCACGGATATGACAGCAGATACGCTGGCCGATCCGGCGACGGGCGCGAAAATTGCCGCGGCGATTCCCCTGGGACGCGTGGCGACCCCGCGGGAGATTGCCGGCCCGATTGTTTTTCTATGCACGCCGCTGGCCGGATTCATCTCGGGCGAAGTGCTGAACGTGAACGGCGGAGCGGTGCTGGTGGGATAAATGCAGCTTGTAGCCAGTAGCACGTAGCCCTTAGCTACTGGCTACCGGCTACTGGCTCGTAAAAGAGGGAATCATGAAGATCGGGAAATACTTGATCGTGCTGCTCGCGGCAATCGCGCTGCTGGCTCCGCACGCAGCGCGACCCCAAGCCACCGACGACGCGGCGCAGAAGAACGCGCAGCAGGCGCGCGCGGCGCTGGACGCCATGGTGAAGGCGCTGGGCGGGCAGGCGTGGCTCGACATGAAAAATGAGATGCAGCAGGGACACATTGCTGCGTTTTTCCAGGGCAATCCCGATCTGGGAACCGAGGAGCTCTTCGAATTCCACCAGTGGCCCGATCATGACCGCATTGAAGTGACGAAGCACCGCGACGTGGTGGAGTTTTTTGTGGGCCGGCAGGGCTTTGAGGTGACCTACCGCGGCAAAAAGCCGCTGGACAAGGACATTGTGGACGACTTTCTGCGGCGGCGCGACCACTCCATCGAGATGGCGGTGAAGGTGTGGCTCAAGGACCCGAACACGATCCTGCTCTACGAGGGCGAGCACATGTCCGAGCGGCACCTGGCGGTACAGGTGACGCTGATCTCACCGCAGAACGAGGCCATCACCATCCTCATGGACGAGCAGACGCATCTGCCCCTCGCGCGCAGCTTTCAGTGGCGCGATCCGCTCTACCACGACAAGAACACCGACACCGAGGAGTACGACGACTACCACCTCATGGACGGCTTCCCTACCCCGTTCACCGTCACGCGGCTCAAGAATGGAGACACCGTCCGCCAGTTCTACCTGTCGCACGTGACCTACAACCAGAACCTGCCCGCGGATTTCTGGGATCCCGACGCCGAAGCGCGCAAGGTGAAGAAGTAGCGGCGCGGCCGATCAGTTGGTGAGGGTCCCGCCGCAAAGTTTGACGGCCTGCCTGAGGGTTGCGGCGGTGCGGTTGGCGAGGGTTGCGTCCGTGAAGGGGAAGGGATTTCCCCCCCGCGAGCCGCGCACCAAGAGCACCATCACGGGCGGAGTGGTCGAGGTGACGACGAGATTGGGATTGCCGGCGGCAGAGCTCACTTCGGTCTGGTACTGGCTCATCGGCTCAACGACGAGGCTCGTCAGGTCGTGCAGCGGCAACCCGGAATCCATGTTAAGCAGGGCCGCACCGTTCCGCGACGACCTCCAGTGGAAAGAGACAATGCATAGTGCCGGGTAAGCAGCAACTTTGCTGACTTGGTTGACAAAAGCGCTTTGGAAACTGCTGCCGTCGATCTTGTTCTGGGTAAAGGCGGTATATTTCGCTTTGCCGATGCTGCTCAGCTCGTCTTGAAGGGTTCTCATCGTTTCTTGCAGCGTAGCTCCATCGTCCGAAGCGGTCTGAGGAGAAGCTGCCGGCGCCACCGGTTCTGCCCGGCTGGGCACGGCTGTTCCGGGGACGCTCTGCGGCGTCGGCGCGACGGGCTCATGCGAAGCAACCGGGGCCGGATGCGCGGTGAAAAGCGCGGCTGCAAAGACCACAATGAGGAGAACCAATACCGTTGCCCCGCCCCACGCCCACGCCGGGATCTTCCGCGGAGAAGCTGAAGCGGCAGCGGCGAACATTGGCCGCCGCTCGCCAATTCTCCGCGTGTTGGACTCGCCCGAGTCTGAATTCGTGGACGAGCTGATCTTGGCTGGCACTGGGATCACTGCGTCTTCTGTGGCCGCTGCTGCCGGGGAGATCTCCGCCGGGCGGATCACCTCGGGTAACACTGCGACAAACTCCGCCGACGGGGCGAAAGCAGGCTCCGCAGGCCGCGCCGTGGTTGCCTCCCTTGGCTTCGCGACGACGGGCGCTTCCCTCGCGACCACAGGCTGCATCGTCGGCGCATCGCTCGGCTCCATCCGCGCCAGCACAATCCTGATCGTCCCTGCGAGATTCTTGAGATGAGCCTCGAACGGCTGGGTCAGAGCATCGAGCCAGTGCACGTTCCCGATGAAGTAGTCGAGTCCCTTGTCGGGAAGAACGTCCTCAATGCGCAGCGGCAGAATGGCGACACCGCAATTAACGGCCCGCTCCACCTCACGGCGAATCTGCGGCGAGTCATTGGCATTGGCCGTGAAGACGAGCACCATGATCCGGGATTCTTCAATGGCTTCGACGATGGCTCTGCCCCATTCCATGCTGGGCAGCACGTCGCGCGGAGCGATCCAGCACCGGATTCCCTGGTTCTCCAGCATGCCGCAGACCGCGTCGGCAGTGACCTTGTCTTTTGCGGAGTGGCTGATGAAAACGTCGTGCGCCATGGGTTAGTCCGATCGCTTGCGGAGAAGAGGGGATGCAGCTAGCGCTACTATAGTCCAATTAACCCGATAGGCAGCGAAGAATGCACGCGGCCGTCGATCAGTTGGTGAGGTAACCGCCGCAGAGTATGACGGCCTGTCGGATGGTTGCGGCGGTGCGCTGAGCGAGGGCCGCGTCCGTGAACGGGAACCCAAACCCAGTTTCTGCCACGCGCACATTGAGCGTCGCCACGGGTGGAGTGGTCGGAGCGAAGTTTAAATCGTTGTTGCCTCCGATCGCGCGCGGATCGTCGTTCAGGTACTGGCTTTCCGGCTCAACGACGACGCTCGTCACATTGTGCAAAAGAAACCAGCTATCCTTGTCCTGATTGGCCGCGCCGTTCTGCCCCTCCCTCCAGTGGTAGGAGACGCGGCATTGGGCTGGGTTGGCGACGACGTTGCTGAATTCCTCGAAGAAGTCGTAGCGAATGGTCCTGCCGAGGACGTTCTGGCCAACGGCGGTAAAGTCCACGGTGCGGATGCTGCTCAGCTGGTTTTGAAGGGTGCTCATCGTTTCTCTGAGCGATGAGGCGCTGCTCGCGGTTGGTTCCGGGGCTGGCGACGGAGCAGGCGAAGGCGAGATCGGCCTCGCTGGCGGAGGGACGGTGTGGGCCGCGTCGGCGGGATTTGCGGCTTTGGGAACGCTCGCGGACGGCGGCGTAGAAGCCGGATTCGGCGCGCTGGCCTGCGCCGGCGGCGCGGCGGGCTCAGGCGAAGCTACCGGAGCGGGACGCGAATTCAGATGCATCCCAATAAAAACTGCACCCAGCAGGAGGGTCGCAACGGTCCCAGCGGCCAATATCCACGCCCCGGCGCTCCAGAAGGGTCGCGGGGCCGGCGCTGTCTGGCGCCCGCCTGCGATTTCGGGAGTTGCTGCCACCGCGCGGTGACCGGCGCTTGCCGCTGGTATTTCTTCTGGCGGCGGTACTGGTGGGGCGCCTGGCTCCGTGCGCGCCAATACGATCTTGATCGTCCCTGCGAGGTTCTTGAGATGGGCCTCGAACGGCGGGGTCAAAGCATCGAGCCAGTGCACGTTGCCGATGAAGTACTCGAGCGATTTGCCGGGAAGCACGTCCTCCATGCGCAAAGGAAGAATGGCGATGCCATGATTGACGGCCCGTTCGATCTCCCTGCGAATCTGAGGCGATTCATTGGCATGGGCGGTAAAGACGAGCACCATGATCTTGCATTCTTCGATGGCGTCAATGATGGCCTCGCCATACTCCATGCTGGCGAGCACGTCGCGCGGAGCGATCCAGCAACGGATTCCATGGCTCTCCAGCATGGCGCAGACCGCGTCGGCGGTGGCCTTGTCCTTCGAGGAATGACTGATGAAAACGTCGTGCGCCATGGGTCTGTCCGATCGATTGTGGGGAAGGGGGGAATGCAGCTAGCGATACTATAACCCAACTAACCGAATCGGCAGCAAAGAATGCATGCGGCCGGCGCTCGCGGCCGCCGCTCAATTCTCGAGGTGACCGCCGCAGAGTTTTACAGCCTGGTTGATGGACTGGGCGGCGCGGTTGGCAAGAGTCGCGTTGGTGAACGGGAACCCGTTGTAAACGGAGGCACGGCGCACAACGAGCACCGACACAGGCGGAGTGGTCGAGGTGACGACGAGGTCGGGATGGCCGCTTGCAGCGTTCCCATCGGTTAAGAACTGGCTCTCCGACTCGACGGCGATGCTGGTCACGGTGGGCAGAAGAAACCAGGCGTCTTTGTCGAGCGTGACCGCGCCGTTCTGCCACATCTTCCAGTGGTAGGAGACTTTACATTGGGCCGGGTCGGCGACCACGTTGCTGAATTGCTCGACAAAGGCCTTTTGCGGGGCGCCGCTGCCGGTCTTGTTCTGGAGAAGGCGGGTAAAGCTGACGGTGCCGATGCCGTTCAACTCTTTTTGGATGGCGCTCATGGTATTTTGCAGCGCGGCCGTATTGTTCGGGGCGACCTGAGGAGAAGGTGCCGGCCCTGCTGGAGTAGTCCCGCCAGGCCCGGCTGGGATAGGGGCTCCCTGTACCGGCGGCGCGAGCGGTTCAGACGAACCCGCCGGAGCCGGACGCGAAGTGAAATGCACTCCAACAAAAACTGCGCAGAGCAGCAGAACTGAAGCGGTCCCGGCAGCCCAGGTCCATGCCCGCACGCTCCAGAAGGGTCGCGGAGTCGGCGCTCGTTCGCGCCGGCCTGCTCTTTCGGGAGTTCTTCCTGCCATGTCGGCAGCGCCACTCGCCTGTGGTCTTTCCTCATGCGGCAGGACCGCTGGGGCGCCCGGCTCCTTGCGCGCCAGCACCACCTTGATCGTCCCTGCGAGATTCCTGAGGTGAGCCTCCAATGGCGGCGTCAGGGCATCGAGCCAATGCACATCGCTGATGAAGTACTCGAGCGCCCTGCCGGGAAGCACGTTCTCCACGCGCAACGGCAGGATGGCCACGCCATGATTCACGGCCCGCTCGATCTCCCGGCGAATCTGCGGCGAGTCATTGGCATGGGCCGTAAAAACCAGCACCATGATTCGTGATTCTTCAATGGCGTCGATGATAGCCTCGCCCCACCCCATGCTGGGGAGCACGTCGCGCGGAGCGATCCAGCAGCGGATTCCCTCGCTCTCCAGCGTGGCGCAGACCGCGTCGGCGGTGACCTTGTCCTTCGCGGAATGGCTGATAAAGACGTCGTGCGCCATGGGTTTGTCCAATCGATTGCGGGGAAGGAGGATGCAGCTAGCGATACTATAACAACCCGATTGACTCGATGGGCAATGAAAAGTGAACGCGGCCGGCGCACGCGCCAGGCCGCGGGTGCCCCAGATCCGTCGCATTTGGGGACGTGGGATAGAACCCGCCATTCATCGCATGGCGGCTCGATATTTATAATCCCAACGAGCACTAAGCAGCCAAAAGAACCGTTCCCTAGGAGTCGCAGAATGACGTTGACCATCCAGGAAATCATGGATTTCCTGCCCCACCGCTACCCCTTTTTGTTGATCGACCGCATTGTTGAGTTCGAGCCCCAGAAGCGCGTGGTCGCCATCAAGAACGTGACCATGAACGAGCCGTTCTTCCAGGGCCACTTCCCCGGCCATCCGCTCATGCCCGGCGTACTGATCGTTGAAGCCATGGCGCAGGCCGGCGCGGTGCTGCTGCTGTCGGAGATGGAGGACCGGCACTCGAAGCTGGCGGTCTTTACCGGCATCGACGCAGCCAAATTCCGCCGCTCGGTGACGCCGGGCGATCAGCTTCGTATTGAAGTGGACGTGGTGAGCTTCCGCCCGCGCGCGGGAAAGATGGCAGGCAAGGCATACGTGGACGGCAAGCTGGCCTGCGAGGCCACGCTGACCTGCATGATTGTGCCGCGCGCTCCAGAATCGAAACCAGACTCGAAGGCGGAAGCGGGTTCTTCCGCGGCAGCCCTCCCAAGCGCCGCGGCCCCAACATCGGAGACAGCGTGAGCATCCATCCTAGCGCGGTCGTCGCAGAAGGCGCGCGGATACCTGCGTCCTGCACGATCGGTCCCTATTGCACCATTGGGGCGGAGGTGGAACTGGGCGAGGAGTGCAATCTCATCTCGCATGTGGTCATTGACGGCCGCACACGTATCGGCGCGCGCAACACGTTCTATCCGTTTTGCTCCATCGGCGTGGCACCGCAGGACCTGAAGTACAAAGGCGAGCCCACTGAGACCGTGATCGGCGACGGCAACACCATTCGCGAGTGCGTCACCATCAGCCGCGGAACGGCAGGCGGCGGCGGCCTGACGCGCCTCGGCTCCGGCAACCTGCTGATGGCCTACGCGCACATTGGCCACGACAGCCATGTAGGCAGCCGTTGCATTCTCGCGAATTCGGCCACGCTGGCCGGCCACGTAATCATTGAAGACGATGTGACGCTGGGTGCGTTTTGCCCGGTGCACCAGCATTGCGTGCTGGGCACGCACGCGTTTATTGGCGGCGGAACCATAGTCACACAAGATGTGCTGCCGTTTTCGCTCACCTCGTGCCGGCGCGAGAACAAGGCCTTCGGCATAAACAAAATCGGCCTGGAGCGCAAGGGCTTTTCACCGGAGCGGCTGCAGCGGCTGCAGAAGGCTTTCCGTTACCTGCTCGCCGCCAAGCTGAACACCACGCAGGCACTCGAAAAAATGCGTCCACTCGAAGGCGAAGACGTGGCCCTGCTGGTCCGATTCATCGAGAGCAGCGCGCGTGGAGTGATCAAGTAGTCTTTCTCGACGAGAGGAGGAGATGGCGTCATGAATAGGAAGGAAGTTGTCAGCTTGGTCAGTCGTGTCCTCTCAGTTCTCTTCGGTGTAACGGCCCTGATTGAAACGGCTTACCTTCCTGAGCGCCTCTATTCATACGTTTTTTACGCAAACCGAGCGAAATCACCAGGCGCAACTGTGCTCGACATCCACTTTTACGGCACGGATCGCGTTGAGATTGGATTCCTGTTTCTTCGCATCGCCATTTACCTTTTGCTCGCGATGGTTTTTTGGAAATGCGGACCTTGGGTCGAACGCCTGCTGATTCCTGAGAGCGATCAATGAAACTCGGCCTCATTGCCGGCAACGGCCGCTTCCCTTTCCTGCTGCTTGATGCGGCGCGGGCCGAGGGGCTCACCGTCGTCGTCGCGGCCATCAAGGAAGAGACTGATCCGGAGATCGACCGCCGCGCCGAGACCGACGCAGGCGTGACCGTGCACTGGCTTTCGCTGGGCGAGCTTTCGCGGCTGATCGAAACCTTCAAGAAGGCG
>Ga0326728_10026088_pt1 | contig 10385 bp, 7 predicted proteins | sample MB3enrmetagenome_FD_207602 | JGI IMG/M metagenome (GOLD analysis project Ga0326728, IMG submission 207602) | Lab enriched peat soil microbial communities from McLean, Ithaca, NY, United States - MB31MN | ecosystem: Environmental > Terrestrial > Soil > Wetlands > Peat | place: USA: New York... | reverse complement strand
TGCCGCAATCGATGCCAAACACTCTCATCGGGTCCAAGTTTATCGCAGATAAGAAGAGAGACGGGGAGCAAAGGATCGCGACGGCCAATGAGCAAGTCAACCTGACGCCGATAAAACGCCGAAACCAGGGACGCAGCAAGCGCATCCAAACGCTAACCAGTGTGGTTCCCCGGCAAAAGTTTCATCTGAAGGCAACAATACGCGATCCCGGTGTCGATACCTTGGAGGGGAAGTTAGGCAATGCGCCTTCGGGAGAGAATGGGCAGATTTCCGGCAGATGCGAAGCGCAACGCGATTCTCTGGCTGAGCCAGGGCGTCTCGCCGCGCCGTCTGGCGCTCACGCTGTCGCTGGGATTCGCCGTGGGCTGCATTCCCCTGCTGGGCATTCCCACGGTTCTTTGCGCCGCTCTGGCCCTCGCCTTTCGCCTCAACCTTCCGGCCATCCAGGCCGCCAACTACGCTGTCATGCCCCTGCAACTCGCGCTCATCATGCCCTTTGTGCGGCTGGGCAGATGGCTTCTGCCGGCGCATTCCGCTCCCGTCTTTGAGCACCGCGCCCTTCTGCATCTGCCCGTGTTTCATCTCGCCGCATGGATGGGCGGCCTGGCCGGCCAGGCTCTGCTGGCATGGCTGCTGGTTGCCGTCCCCGCGGTAGTGCTCATGACCCTGGCGCTTACACGCATGCTCAAACGCATTCCTGCACTCGACCCCTCCGGAGACTGAAAGACCAGAATTCAGTGATCCGCGATTCCGAGCGCTGGCGCCTTTGCCATCGCGCGCCGGCGGGACGAGCTCACTTCCCCGCATACGGGTCCGGCGCCGGCTGCGCGCTCTGGATCCACGCCGTGTAGATCATGTCGCGCAACATGCTGGCCCCGTCGGCCAGGCGCGCGGCAGTAAAGTCGCGCGATTCGGGCGTACCCGCGCCCACGAAACCTCCCACCTTGTCGAGCTGGTAGACCTTCTCAACGTAGGTTGCCGTGTGGCGCAGGTAGGCGACATAGGCGTCGAACATGTCGCCCCCGATGAGCTTCGCGGGCGTCATCTTCGCCTGTACGTCAGGCGCGTGGATGTTGGCGGCGACAAACGGGCTCTCGAACTGGTAGTGAATCTGATGATCGGTCGTGTAGCCGTTGGGATTGGGCCCAACCCATCCGTTGTACTTGACGGTCACGTGCAGCGGCTGCGATCCGTCGCCCACGTAATGGCCGAGCCAGCCGGCATAGAGAACGATCGCCGCTTCGACCGGCTTCGTATCCTCCTTCGCCGCCACCATCGCCCGGTACTGGCGCATCGCGGCCTTCAGCCGCTCCCAGACCTCATCGGTCTCCCACGGCTGGAGGCCGATGGTTTCAGGTCGCTGGTGGGCGGCAAAAACCTCGGCCTCAAAGTCCAGGCGCTTGTGCGGCAGCGGACCGAGGGCGTCGGCCAGCTCCAGATCGATGAAGTGCTCCGGGGCCTGGGCGGCGCTCAACTCCGGCTCGGCTCTGGAGCGCCAGCGGTCCGGTTCGGGGCCCAGGTATTCGATCTCGTCGATGGCCGCCTGCGACCGCAAAAATTGAGGAACATCGGCAGGCAGGTTGCTGGCCGCGAGCCTGTTGATCATGCGGTGACCCTCATTGCCCCAGGCGCGCGCGGACTGCGACGAAAGCACAAGGCAAAGCAGCCCTGCGGCGGGCAGGGCAACGCGGAGAGCGATGGTCCGAGCGAGAGGTTGCGACATGCAGCCAGTATAAGAGGCAGCCAACTGACGGGCCGGTCTCGATTTCTCACAAGATTCGGGAGACGCTCGACGTTGGAGGATTTGGCATCTGCTGGAAGCCGGCGTTACCGGGCCGTAGTGACCAATTCAAGGCAGAACAACTGCCACCTCAAGGCAGAGGAGCTGCCACGAAGGTGGCCGGTAACTGGATGGCGACATTCAACGCGGTACGGTGTTGTTTTGTGCCAAGAGTATGGAAGCAAACGCTTATACTACGTGCAAATCGCAACGCTGCATCCTCGATAGGGATTTTCGGAGTAAAATCGGGCTACCAGCCCGTGGTGAAAGTCGGTCTTGAAAGGGTACGGCAGGGTACCTTTTGGATCCTGTGCCGGCAACGCCCGCAGAATCATCGGGGCAATATTCCTGGCGAGGGTTTTGTCCTGGTGATTTCGACTTTCATCCTCATAGGGGGCTAGGCGCGGCGCAGCGTGGCATTGCCCACCACAGGGGAAAGAAGCAAGAACCCATGTTCGATCTGCTGAATAGTCCGGAAAAAAGTCGCGAAGTCCCTGATGACGAACCCGCGGAAGGAAAGCGAGCCGGCAAATCCCGTGCCTGGGTCTTTGTGCGGGTCTTTATCCTGGCGATTCTGGGAGGCGCCGCACTGGCCCGCCTTCTTTATGTTTACGAATGGCAATCGATCCCTGTCACAGTAGCCGCAGTTGGCACACTGCTCTTTGCGTACATCGTGATCCGGATCGTAGTGCACGCCTCCCATAATGATTCCCCGATTGCCGACGCGGGAGAAGGATTGCGCCGGCTGCTCGACTCGGCAGGACCTACGGTGCTGGCCTTGGACCTCGAGGGCGAACTCATCTATTCGAATCCTGCAGCCGAGCGCTTGCTGGGCTACAGCGCCACTGAACTGGAGCAGCAGTGGGACCAGGCCGATCTTCTGGCGCCGGGAGAGTGCGAACGGCTGGTGGCGGAGATCCAGAAGCTCTGTCATGTGATGCAGCCGCCGGAATTCACACGCGCGCGTAATGTCGCCGCGTATCTGGCCTGTGTGCGCATGTTGCCGCCCAGCATGGTGCCCGCCTTCAGCGCTCAAGTCCGCCACAAGGACGGCAACTACATCCCGGTCGTACTTCACGTCTCGGCCTTGCGCGATGCCACGGCCGATCTGGCCGGCATGGTGATCGTGGCCATGGACCAGGGCTTGATCCCGCAGCACGAGCGCGAGCAGGCGCTCAAGGAACTCGAACAAGCGCAGCGCGAGCGCGAGAAAGCGCAGCACGAACTTGAGCGAGCGCAAACGGAACTCGAGCAAGCCCAACGCGAACTGGCGCAACGCGAGCGCGAAAAAGTGCAACGCGAGTCGCAGGAGAGGTACCGCGATCTCTTCGAAAACTCCAGCGAGATGCTCGCCACCCTGAGCCCGGAGGGTCAGTTTCTTTACGCCAATCCCGCGTGGCAACAGTACTTCGCGGTGGATCGCGCGGCGATGCTGGCCCTGCCTTCGTTTGAGGATCTGTTCTCCTCGAGCACCCGGGCCGATTTAGTCGCGCTCTTCCGCCTCGCCCTGGACGGCGAGCCGGTGGAACGGGCGCCTTTCCGCCACCATACGTCCGATGGCCGCCTTCTGGACCTGGAAATCAGCCTGAGCCGGCGTCAGAAGGCGGGCAATCCGCTGGCGGTTCGCTGCCTGCTGCGCGACGTGACCGAACAGAAGCAACGTGAGAACCGGCTGGCGCTGCAACTGGCCGTCAACCAGATCGTGGGCGATAATCCGCCCGCCGAGCAAGCCGGCAGGCGCATCCTGGAGACCCTATGCAATTCGCAGGGATGGGACCTGGGCTTCGAGTGGATCGTCGACGCCGGGCAGGCACAACTGGAATTCGGCGCGGCATGGGGAGTTCCAGGGCAACCCGTCGAGGACTTCATCCAGCGCAGCATGGGCCTGACGCTCAGGAAGGGTTCCGAATTGCCCGAACGCGCTTCGAACGAGGGCCGCGCGGTGTGGTTCGCCGATCTCGATGCGCTCGCCCCCAGCCCGCGCATTGCCGATGCCCTCCATCACAAGATGGTTTCCGGCTGGGCGGTGCCTGTGCGTGCCGGCAACAGGGTGCTCGCGGTTCTGGAGTTTTATTCCGGCTTCCGCCTGCGCGAGGACCGCGAGGCCATCGCCGCAGTGGAGATTGCAGCCGCGTCACTTGGTCAGATGCTGGCGCGAACCCAGGAACGCGGCCGCGCCGACGACCTGAGGCGGCAGCAGGAGATTCTCCTCGATGCCGTCTCCGACGGCATTTGCGGACTGGATCGCGAGGGCAAAGTGCGCTTTGCCAATCCCGCGGCGGGACGCCTGCTGGGCGCCAAAGCCGAATCGCTTGCCGCCAGGCAGTTGCACGAGCTGCTGCATGGAGCCGCTCCTCACGAACGCGTCTGCGGCCCGGAATGCCCTTTGCGCAAGACCGCTGCCCAGCCGGCTTCCACCGCCGGCGAGGAGAACTTTTTCCGCGCCAACGGCAGCTCGTTCCCGGCCGAGTATGTGCTCACGCCCATCCATGGGAACGGCAGCCTTTCCGGCTGGGTGCTCAGTTTTCGCGACATCACCCAGCGCTACGCTCTCGACCGCATGAAGGATGAGTTCATCTCCACGGTCAGCCACGAACTGCGCACGCCATTGACTTCGATCCGCGGGGCGCTGGGCTTGCTGAATTCAGGCATGCTCGGCGAGGTGGGCGAGAAAGCATCCAGCCTGTTGCGCATTGCGCTCACCAACTCCGACCGGCTGGTCCGGCTCATCAACGACATTCTCGACCTCGAGCGCATTCAGAGCGGGCGCGAGCCGCTGGCCTTCCGCGCCGTGCAACTGGCCGACATCGTCAAGCAGGCCATCGAAGACTTACAACCCATGGCGGAAGCCGCCGGCGTGAAGCTCATCCACGACGCAACGCGCGTGGAGATTACGGCCGATCCCGATCGCCTGCTGCAGGTCATCACCAACCTGCTTGCGAACGCGGTCAAATTCTCTCCACCCAATTCGCCGGTAAGCGTCATGCTGCGGCCGGGCGTGACGGGCGTGATCTTCTCCGTCATCGATCAAGGACGCGGGATTCCCGCCGACAAGCTGGAGACCATCTTCGGCCGTTTCCAGCAGGTGGACGCTTCCGATTCCCGGCAGAAGGGCGGCTCGGGACTGGGATTGGCCATCTGCCGCACCATCGTGCTGCAACACTCCGGGCGCATCTGGGCAGAGCGGAATCCCGTGCGCGGATCCACGTTCCGCATTTTTTTGCCGTATCACCCCGCGCCGGTGACTGAGCAGGGCGCTACGCCGGAGCCCGAATCCGCGCACGGCAAGGTTGTGCTGGCCGACGCCAACACGGAAACGCGCCTGCGGATTGCCGCGCAACTGGCCCGCCATGGCTACTCCGTGGTGCAGGCCTCGACCGTCGAGCAGACCCTCGCGGCGGCGCGCCAGGGCGCCCACGCCATCCTCGTCGATACTTCCCTCGACGGCATGAACGGATGGGCCATTTTGCCGCTGCTGCGGCGCCAGGACCCGGCCTCCAGAACTCCCGTAGTCCTGTTGAGCGTGGAAGATTCCAGGAGCTTGGCGCCTTTGCCGGGGGGAGCCGAGGGCCTGGTCGCCAAGCCCTCCCAGGAAGGTCCGCTGCTCAACGAGCTGGCGCGCGTGCTCTGCGGAACCGGAGACAAGGCGCGCATCCTCATCGTCGAGGACGATCTCGACCTGGCGCAGGTGATCGGTGAGATGTTTGCCCGCGCAGGCATCTCCGTCGAGACGGCGCACTCCCTCGAGGAGACCATCGAAGCCTGCTCGGCCTTCGAGCCGCATCTGCTGGTGCTCGATATCGGCCTGCCCGACGGCGACGGCTTCAACGTGGTGGATTGGTTGCGCCAGCACGAGAGCCTTGCTCACCTGCCCATGGTGGTCTACTCGGGCCGCGAGCTCTCGCCCGTCGAGCGCCGCCATCTCACCCTCGGCCCCACGCATTTCCTGGCCAAGACGCGCGTGCAGCCGCAACAGCTCGAGGCTCTGGTGCTTACCATGCTGCGCACTCTCCGGCAAACCCAGGAGTCCCCGGTGGCAGAGCCGGCCGCGCCGAACTTATAACCTGAGATTGCGCGGCCTCCATCGACAACATCGCGCTGGCGTCCGACAATAAAGATCAAGGAGCCTTTCGCCGTGGTCCGCAGAATCCTGATTATCGACGATGAAGACGACATTCGCGAAGTTGCCGCGCTGAGCCTGGAAAGCGTGGCGGGGTGGGAGGTGATCAGGGCCTGCTCCGGCATGGAGGGACTGACGCGCGCGGCCGAATATCAACCCGACGCCATCCTGCTCGACGTGATGATGCCCGGCATGGATGGGCCCACGACCTTCCGCGAACTGCGCAAGAGCGAGGCCACCTGGCGGATTCCCGTATTGCTTTTAACGGCCAAAGTGCAGAGCTCCGACCAGCGGCGGTTTGCCGATCTCGGCGTGGAGGCGGTACTCTTCAAGCCCTTCGATCCGATGACACTCTCTACGCAAATCGCCTCGGCGCTGGGCTGGAACTGATCACCCGCTCGCATGAATGCCACCAGCCAATCCGGCGTCTCTCAAGAAGCGGCTCTGGCGCAGGCGCTCGACGGCCTGTGGCAGCGCTTCCTGCCGCAAATCAGGGAGCGGGTAACCATCCTTGAGTCGGCCGCCGCTGCCCTCGCCGCTGGCCCGCTGACCGAAGAGCTACGCGAAGCCGCACTCGCCGCCGCACACAAGCTGGCCGGCACGCTCGGCACCTTCGGCCTCGCGCGCGGCACTGTCCTGGCGCGCGAATTGGAATCCGCCTACGCAAGCGAATCCTCGCCCGGCTCCGATCGAGGCGCAAATCTCGCCGCAAATGCCGCGGAATTACGTGCAATGGTCGAAGACCGCAAGCCCTCGGCCTGATGCACAGGGAGACTGCCGAGATCCACGCTTGGCAAGGACGCCGAGGCGACACGGGAAGCAGAGATTCTGTTCGCGTGGAATAAGCTCGGTCGAGACTCCGGCGCAAGCTGGCCGTCCTTCTAACTCCGCTAGCTCCGCTAACTCCGCTAACACCGCTGCAAACAATTAAACTCATCCTTAGTGACCTCACACGATCCATTCGCGCATTTGAGCGACTCTGACGACCAGCTTGGCCTGCGCTTCGACTCGCCGCGCGAGCGGCGCCGCATTTGGGCCGTCTGCGACCTCGTAGCGCAGGTGCGCGAAATGGTCGAGCAGGAGTACGGCGACATCTGGGTCGAAGGCGAGATCTCGAACTTCCGGCCCGCGCCTTCGGGCCACGTCTATTTCACGCTCAAAGACGCCGGCGCCCAGCTTCCCATCGTGCTTTTCCGCCGCCAGGCCATGCTTCTCCGCTTCCATCCCGAGGATGGACTGCACGTGCTGGTGCGCGGCCGCGTCAGCGTCTACGAACAACGCGGCCAGTTGCAGTTGGTTGCCGAAACCATGGAGCCGGTGGGCGCAGGATCTCTGCAGCTTGCCTTCGAGCAGCTCAAGCAGCGGCTCAAGGCCGAAGGCCTCTTCGATGCGGATCGCAAGCAGCCGCTGCCCTTTTTCCCGCACACCGTGGGCATTGTCACTTCGCCCACCGGCGCGGTCGTCCGCGATTTCCTCAACATCGTTGGCCGCCGCCACTCGGGTTTGAACGTCCTCGTCTGCCCGGTTTCCGTGCAGGGCGAATCGGCGCCTGCCGAGATCGAAGCCGCATTGGCCGAGCTCAACGCTTCGCATCTCGTCGACCTTATCGTGCTGGCCCGCGGAGGCGGTTCGCTCGAAGATCTGGCCGCCTTCAACAGCGAGCGCGTGGCGCGCGCCATTGCATCGAGCAGGCTTCCAGTGGTTTCTGCCGTCGGGCATGAAACCGACTTCACCATCGCCGACTTCGCCGCCGACCTGCGCGCGCCCACGCCCTCGGCCGCAGCCGAGTTGATCACCGAAGCCCAGCACAAAATCGCCGAGCATCTGGCCGCCGAGTCGCACCGGCTGGAGCGGGCCGCGCGTTTTCAACTGCTCCAGGCGCGCCAGCGGCTCACGCGATTGCCCGCGAGCCGCGCCGAATCGCGTGTGACCAACCTGCTGCATCGTTTGGGCCAGCGCCTCGATGACCTGACCCAGCGCCTCGACCTTGCTCTTGCCGCGCTCCTGCGCTTGCGCCGCAATCGCATTGCCGACCTCACCGCCACGGTGCTGCGCCACGATCCCCGCCAGCATCTGGCCCGCGCACGTGAGCGCCTCGCCGACGTGCGCGCCCGCCTCGATCGCTCGCTCGAACGCCTGATCGAATCTTCCGCGGCCTCGCGCAACGCCCTCGACGCGCGCCTGCATTCGCTGTCTCCGCTGGCCGTGCTCGACCGCGGTTACGCTCTGGTTCTTTCCGCCGGGGGCGAGCTGATTCGCTCCACGGCGCAACTTGCCGCGGGCGATCAGGTGACCACGCGCCTGGCCGACGGCTCCTTTGTGAGCCGTGTGGAGTCGACCGCGGCCGGCGCGCCGCAATCCCACGCGAACGACGCGCCCGCCACACCCACTCCCGGAAAACGAGGCAAGAAATCGAAATCATGACTGTATCTTCCGCACGCAAACTTTTCGGCACCGACGGCATTCGCGCCGTCGCTGGCCAGGCTCCGCTTGACCCCACTACGATCTACAGCGTGGGACTCGCGCTGGCGCATTCGTTGCGCAGGACGGCGGCAAAGCCCAAGGTGCTTTTGGGCCGCGATACACGCGAGTCGGGCCCGTGGATCACCGCCACGCTGGCTGCGGGCCTGCGCGAAGCAGGCGCACAGGTTGAAAGCGCCGGAGTCGTCACCACCCCGGCGGTCGCGTTTCTCGCGCGCACCCACGGCTTCCACGCCGGCGTCGTCATCTCTGCCTCGCACAATCCCTGGGCTGACAACGGCATCAAGCTCTTTGGAGCCGACGGCTTCAAGCTGGCCGACGCGGTCGAGCTGGCCATGGAAGACGAGATCTTCCACCACGCCGCACAGGTCGACGTCTCCGATCCGCATCGCTTTCCGGCGGTCGAAGACAATCCGGCGCTCAAGGCCGATTACATCCAATTCCTCATCGACTGCGTGCCCGGGCTTTCGCTCTCCCACTTGAAGATCGTTGCCGATTGCGCCCACGGCGCCGCGGCGGCCATTGCGCCGGAGCTCTTTCGACGCATCGATCACGAGGGTCGCGGCAACATCGCCCTGCTCAACGTCGCGCCCGACGGCCGCAACATCAACGCCGACTGCGGAGCGCTGCATCCCACGCACGTCGCGCAAGAGGTGACGGCCCGCGGCGCAGATCTGGGCGTAACCTTCGACGGCGACGCCGACCGCTGCATGTTAGCCGGCCCCAAAGGCAACGTGATCAATGGCGACGCCATCTTGCTGATGGCCGCACGGGATCTGAAAGCCCGCGGCATGTTGACCGGCGACTTGGTCGTCGCCACAACCATGTCCAACATGGGCCTCGAAGCCGCGCTCAAGCGCAGCGGCATCCGCATGTTGCGCGCACAGGTGGGCGACCGCTACGTGCTCGCAGGGATGCAAAAGCAAGGCGCGGCTTTGGGCGGCGAACAATCCGGCCACATTCTCTTCCCGCACCTGGCGACCACAGGCGACGGGCTTTTGACAGCCCTCGTCGTGCTCGATCTCGTCACGCGCACGGGCAAATCCCTCGACGAGCTCACCGCCGATCTCAAAGTCTTTCCGCAGGTGATTGTGAACGTGAAGGTGCGCGAGAAGAAGCCGCTCGATTCGATTCCGCCGGTGGCCGCGGCCATCCGCGCCGCCGAAGAAGAGCTCAAGGATTCGGGCCGCGTCGTCATCCGCTTTAGCGGCACCGAGGCCCTGGCGCGCGTGATGATTGAAGCCGAGAGCGAAGAAGCCATGCGCCGCCACGCCGAAGCCATCGCCGCGGCCATCCACGCGGAGCTCGGCGTCTGAATGAACCGGCTCGTTCGAATCCCGTGCCGCTCAACCTTTACCATCGATCTATGCCCCGCTTCCCTCAAGGCCAAACGCTGCTGATCGACGCGGACGATACGCTGTGGGAAAACAATATATACTTCGAGCGCGCCATCGCCGCATTCATCGGCTTTCTCGATCACAAGGAGTACTCGCCGGCCGAAGTGCGCCAGACGCTGAACGCCGTGGAGCGCGAGACCATCCTCTCCCACGGCTACGGTCTTTCAAGCTTCACGCGGTCGCTCGAAGACTGCTTCGAGCGGCTCAGCCCCGAGCCGGTGACCGAAGATAGACGGGAGCGCATCCGCGGCTTTGCGCGCGCCATCGCCGAGCAGGAGATCGAGCTGCTGCCCAGCGTGGCCGAGACACTGGCTGACTTGGCCCAGCGGCACCATCTCATCCTGATGACCAAAGGCGATCACGCCGAACAGGCCGATAAATTGGCGCGATCGGGGCTTTCCGAGCTTTTCTCTTCGGTCGAAATTGTGGCGGAAAAAGATCCGCCGGCTTACCGTGACGTAGTCGTTCGCCACAACATCGCCGCGCACAGCGCCTGGATGATCGGCAACAGCCCCAAGAGCGACATCAATCCCGCGCTGGCAGCGGGACTGAACGCAGTCTTTCTCTTCCACCCGGACACGTGGGTGCTGGAACACGCCTCGCTCGA
>Ga0326728_10026087_pt1 | contig 10386 bp, 11 predicted proteins | sample MB3enrmetagenome_FD_207602 | JGI IMG/M metagenome (GOLD analysis project Ga0326728, IMG submission 207602) | Lab enriched peat soil microbial communities from McLean, Ithaca, NY, United States - MB31MN | ecosystem: Environmental > Terrestrial > Soil > Wetlands > Peat | place: USA: New York... | reverse complement strand
CGCCGCCCCGCCAGCCCCCAGCCCCGCTCGCCCCGCCAGCCCCGAGCCACGCAGGTCGCTATGCTAACATCGGGATTCTAGGAGCCCGTCCGCTTGTTCGACTTTGCCAAGCCGCCCATCGTCGCGGTGCAGGAGTTCTACATCCTGGGCGCCCGCGCCCTGTATAACATCTTCCGCCGGCCGCATTACGCCGACGACATCTTCATGCAGATGGACATCATCGGCGTGGGCAGCCTGCCCATCGTGATCCTGGTGGGCTTCTTCAGCGGGGCGGTCATGGCCATGCAGATGGCCCGCGCCTTGGCGCAATACGGTGCGGTTGGCCAGACCGGCCAACTCGTTGCTCTGACCCTGGTGCGGGAGCTGGGCCCGGCCATGACCAGCCTCATGGTGGCGGGCCGGAACGCCTCCGGAATGGCCAGCGAACTGGGGTCCATGAAGGTCACCGAGCAGATCGACGCCATGCGCGCTCTGGGCACCGACCCCATCCAGAAGCTCGTCACGCCCCGCCTGATCGCCACCTTCACCGTGCTCCCGCTGCTGACCATCATCGCCGATTTCGTGGGCATCTTCGGCGGCTTCCTGATCGCTTACGGCGTGTTGAACATGCCGGCCAATCAGTACTGGAACACGGCCTGGCAGGCGCTGGACTACAACGACATCGCGCAGGGTCTGATCAAACCCTTCGTCTTCGCCTTCGCCATCGCCCTGACCGGCTGCTTCTACGGCCTCAGGACCACCGGCGGCACTCAGGGAGTGGGCCGCGCTACCACCCAGGCAATGGTGGCTTCCTCGGTGGAGATCTTCATCCTCACCTTCTTCATTACGCGGATCTTTGTGAACATATAGCGCCCAGATGCCCGACGATCCGGCCCAATTCGTTCTTCGATTCGATCGCGTAACCGTCGCCTTCGACGACAACAAGGCCCTCGATGAGATGACTTTCGAGGTGGCCCCGGGCGAGTCGCTGGTGCTTTTCGGCGCGGCGGGCAGCGGCAAGACGGTGCTCCTCAAAACGGCCCTCGGCTTGCAAAAGCCGGAGGCGGGCCGCGTGTACGTCTTCGGACGGGACATCACGGATTTACCCGAGCAGAAGCTCTTCGGCATCCGGCGCGAGATGGGTGTGCTCTTTCAGGAAGGCGGGCTGTTCGATTCGCTCAATATCGAGGAGAACGTGAGTTATCCGCTGGCCAACCTCGCGGGCTTTCATTGCACTCCGGACGAGATGCACGCGCGCGCCGAAGAAGCCCTGCGCTTCGTCGAGCTCGAGCACACCCTCGAGAAGTTTCCCAGCGAACTCTCCGGCGGCATGCGGCGCCGCGTCGGAATCGCCCGCGCGGTGGTGACCGAGCCGCGGCTGGTGCTTTACGATTCGCCCACCGCCGGCCTGGACCCCATCACCGCCTACACCATCGTCGCCCTGATCCTCAAACAGCGCGACCTCAGAAACACCACCACCGTGATGGCTACGCACCGCTACCAGGACGGCCATTTCCTGGCCAACTCCCGGTTTAACCCACGCACCGGCGAGATCCAGCACAATGGAAAGCGGGAGGGCGGTTCGCGAACCACCTTTATGGTCCTGCGGGAGGGCCGCCTGGTTTTTTCGGGTTCCCTGGCCGAATTGAACGCCTCGGTGGACCCCTATGTATCCAAGTTCGTAAAGCGCGAAGATTGATTTTATGCCTTCAGCGAAAAAGGTCCGATGGGCGCAGTTGCGAGTAGGCGTCACGGCGTTTGTGGCGATGATCATTCTGGGGGTGCTGATCTGGATGTTCACCAGCCAGAAGCCCCTTTGGGAACGTTACTCGACGGTTTACACTTACATGCGCGATTCGGCCGCGCTGGCCCAGGGCGCTCCGGTCCGCCTGAACGGCATTCTGATCGGCAGCGTCAAGCGGGTCGAACTGTCGCGCTCCACGAACCCCAACCGCGTGGTGCGCGTGGTCATGAACGTGCAAACCGCCAGGCTGCCCGATATTCCGCTGGATTCGACCGCCGGAATCGCGGCCGAGAACATGCTCGGCAGCAAGTACATCAACATCGCCCAGGGGCGAAGTCCGAAAAGCCTCCAGGCGGAAGGCGAGTTGCCCAGCGAGCCTTCCACCGAGGTCGAGGACCTGCTCAAGAAAGGCTTCGGCATTTTCGATTCGGCGCAGTCCATCCTGACCCGCTTGGACAAGATCGTTTCGCTCATCGAGTCGGGCCGCGGCAGCTTGGGGAAGTTCGTGGTCGATGAGCGGTTCTACGACCGGCTGGTCGCGACGGTCTCCGATCTCCAGAAGATCGCCGCGACGCTCTCCGCCGGCAAGGGCACCCTCGGCAAGTTGCTCCAGGACGAGGGCCTCTACAACGATGCCCAAGCTTCCGTCCAGCGCCTCGACGCGGTGATCCAGGAGTTGCAACAGGGCCACGGCACGGCGGGCAAGCTGCTGAAAGATCCCGCGCTCTACGACGATACCCGCGCCAGCATCGCCGAACTCCGCAAGATCCTCGAGGGTCTCAACGCCGGCCAGGGCACCGCCGGCAAACTGCTCAAGGACGACGCGGTCGCGAAGCGGCTCGACAGTGTTCTGACCAAACTCGACGCCTCCCTCGATAACCTGAATGCGGGAAAGGGCACGGCCGGGCAATTGATCGTGAATCCCCAGCTCTACGACAACATGAAAGGCCTCTCCGCGGAGATGGAGTCGCTGATCAAAGACATCCACAAGAACCCCAAGAAGTTCCTGCACATCAAACTGGGGTTGTTCTGAGGCAACTGATCGTCAACGGCGACGATTTCGGTTTCACCCGCGACGTGAACGCGGGCATTGTCGAAGCCTGCGAGCGCGGCATTCTGCGCTCGACCACCCTTATGGCCAACGGCGCGGCCTTCGACGATGCGGTGCGGCTGGCGCGCTCGACCCCGGCTCTGGATGTCGGCTGCCACTTGGTGCTGGTCGGCGGCCCCTCCCTGGCCCGGCCCGGAGCCGCCCTTCCCGCGAGCGTCCCCGAGTTGCTCTGGGCCATCGCCTCGCGCCGCATCGCCGTCTACGACGAACTGAGCGCGCAGGTGCGGCGGATTCTCCGGGCCGGGCTCCAGCCCACCCACCTGGACACCCACAAGCACACCCACCTGCTGCCGCCCGTGCTCCAAGCCGTGGCGCGCATCGCCGAAGAGTTCCGTATCCCCTGGGTCCGCCGGCCCCTCGGATCGCCCTGGCCCCGCCGTTCCTACGCCCTCCTCCAGCGCCACGGCTGCCGCACCACCGATCGTTTCGCGGGCTTCCGCCTCACCGGCCGCCTTCGCGCGCGCGATTTGGCGGCCCTGATCCGCGAGCTGCCCGACGGCACGACCGAGCTGATGTGCCACCCCGGCCGCTGCACCGCCGAACTTCTCGCCGCCCGCACGCGCCTCAAACAGAGCCGTCAAGCCGAGCTTGAAGCCCTCACCGCGCCCCAGGTCCGCGAAGCCATAGAGCGGGCCGGCGTGCGCTTATTGAGTTTCCGAGAGATGTAGCGAGAACGGGTCGGCCTCCTTCTTTACCTCCAACTCGACCTCGATCCCGCCGATCTGCGAGGCTATCAGGTTGTAGAGCAAGCATCCGATGGCCGTGAAGATGAAACCCAAGGTGGGGCCCAGAACGATCTGAAGCAATATCCGGCCAAACGAAATGCTGCCTAGCCCGCTGACCGTCACGAAGACGGCGAGCAGAACCGTGATTGCCACGCTGAGCGCCAGATACATCGCCGCGGCGAACTTGGCGGCCTGAAAGACTCCAATATTCTTGATCTCATGCATGAGCTTGACGCCTTTCTATGGATTCTGCGAGTCTACCACCGAATCGGGCGTCTCGGAGACTATCCTGGCCGCTGCTCTCACCCGAGCTCGACTTTGATCCCGCCGATTACCGGGGCTGACAAGTTATAGAACCAGCAGCACAGGCCCGTTATGACGAAGCCGAGCACGCCGTTGAAAATCGGCGCCAGCAGCACGAACCGGCCGACTAGCGGAAGCAATCCGCCCAGCGGCCCTCCGCCCCGGCCAAACGACCCGGCGATCGGGCCCAGCAAAGCCAAGGAGCCGAAGACCACCAGGACCTCGCCCACGGCGCTCGTTACCAGGCTCAACAAACCGCCGAAAATGGCCGCCGGCAACACTCCAATATGCTTGATCTCTCGCATGAGCTTGACGCCTTTCTCTGGACTCTGCGAGTTTATCACCGAGCCGGGCGTCTCGGGATTCCCGCCTTCACCGCGCCCCGACTTCCGCCACTGTAGTGAGCCGTCCGCCCGCGGCGGCGAACTCGGCCAGCGTGCGCTCGGCGGCGGCCGGATCGATTTCCCGGATGCCGTCGCCCACCAGCTCGACCCGTTTGCCGGTCTTCAAAAGCCCATTGATGGCGCAGGCGACGCAGTACTCGGTAACCACACCGTAGACCACGTAGCGCTCCGCCTCCAACTGCTCCAGCAGGCGCGCAACGTTGGGATTGTCGAACACGTCCAGCGTCTGCTTCTCCACGACGATCTGCTGTGCGCCCTCGATCGCGTAGTCGCCGGGCGTCGTGGCGATCGTTACGCGCCGCTCCAGCAGCAGGTCCGCGGGCTTCCGCTGCCCTTGCGTTCCCGCCACGCAGTGCGGCGGCCACTCCTGGAACTCAACATCCTCCTCGGCATGCGCATCCATGCTCGCCACCACCGGAATCGACTGCTCGGCGGCGTAGCGGGTGAGTTGCGCCAGCGCCGGGAGCAATCGCTCCGCTCCGGGAACGTACAGCGCGCCCGCCGGATACAGAAAGTCGATCTGCGTGTCGATGTCGAAGAAAACCGTCCTCATGCGGATTGCCTCAAGCCTTCCACCAGCGCTTTCAGCCCGGAGCTGTATTCGACCGGGTAAGGCGCGGCCGTCTCCAGCCGGCGCCAGGCTTCCGGGAGCCGCCTGAGCGATTCCGCGGCGCGGGAGCGGGCGGCGCCAACATCCGGCAGCGGTTCCACCAGGCGGCCCTGGATAATCGCCGGGCGCAGCAGCGGCTCGGCGCCCGCCGTCGGCACGTTCTCATTGGCCAGCGCCACCAGGTCGCGATCCGGAAAGCGATAGACCTGTTTGGCCCCCGGCAGCGTCGCCTTCCCCGGGCTAAGCTTGGCGGTGTAGCGCCCGTCGATCTCCACCAGCTTGTAGATGCCGCCCAGCGCCGGCGCGTCGCTCGATGTGGCCAGCTCCGTGCCCACGCCGAAGGCGTCGATGGGAGCGCCCGCCGCCACGATTTCCGCAATCTTGTATTCGTTGAGATCGCCGCTGGCCATGATCCTGGCCTCCCGCAGCCCCGCCTCGTCCAGAATGCGCCGGACCGCGCGGGAAAGCTCGATGGGGTCGCCGCTGTCCAGCCGCACGCCCCACAGCGGGCGGCCCAGCGCGGCGGCGATCCGCGCTCCCTCCAGCGCATCGTACGTGTCGATCAGGTAAACCGTCTCCGGACCCAGAAGTTCTTGCAGCCGGCGCTGCGCCTCCAGTTCGCTAGGAAAGGCCAGCACCCAGGAATGCGCCGCCGTGCCGTAGACCGGGATTCCCGTGCGAAAGCCGGTGAGCGTGTTGCTCGTCCCGATGCAGCCGCCGATATAGGCCGCCCGCCCGGCCAGCGCCCCGGCCTCCGGCGTGTGAGCGCGCCGCGTGCCGAACTCGATCACCGCGCGCTTGCCGGCCGCCTGGACGATCCGCGCCGCCTTCGTGGTGATCAGCGTCTGGAAGCCGATCGCCGCCAGCAGATAAGTCTCCGGGATTTGGGCTTCCATGATCGGCGCCCTCACCGTGAGCGCCGGCTCCCCCGCGAACAGCACGGTGCCTTCCGGCACGGCAAACAGGTCGCCCGTGAATCGCAGGTCGCGCAACTGCTGGAAGAAGCCGGCGCTCGCGTGGCCGAGCCGGGCCAGCGACCGCAGGTAATCGATCTCCTCCGACGCGAACCGGAAGCCCAGCAGGTACTCCACCACCTGCGGCAGGCCGGCCGCGATAACGAAGTTGCGGTGCGCGGGCAGCCGCCGGATTGACAGCTCGAACGTGGCGCTTTGGTGGGAGATGCCGGCCTCGAAATAGCCGGCGCTCATGGTGAGCTCGTAGAGATCGGTCAGCAGACCATTCATTTCTTGGCCGGCGGCGCGGCTGCCTTCACCCCTGCGATCGCCTTTTGCAACTCTTCCACCGCCTTACCATCCAACTGGTACAGGCTCGGCTCGTTCTCGCGCCGGGCCAGCCAGTCGTTGCCGGATTTCGCCAGCGCCACCCGCTCCACCTGTTTCCCACCGCTGGAGACGGCCACCAGCTCGAGCGCCGCCGTCGTGAAGCCCGTCTCGGGAAACTTGACGGCCTCCAGGCTGCGCAGCTTATCGATCGCGCTCTGCATGTTACTCCCGTCCATCTCCTTGCCCGCCGACATCCACTTCTCCCCGGCCTTCTGGTAAACCGTCTGCTTCGCTCCCTCGCGAACCTCGATCCTGGACAATTCGTTCCACCCGAAATCGAACACCTTCTTGTTGCGGAAATCCTCCAGGCCTTTGTCGATTCTCTCTCCGTCCTCCGCCGGGATCTTGTAGACTCCCTCCACCACGCTGCTCCTGGCGTAGTAGTTTTTGTCCTTATCCTTCCGGACCTGCAACTGCTGCGTGCCCGCGGCGTCGGTGACCTTGACCTCGGCCGTCGGCGCGCCCGAGGCGAACGCCGCCGCGGCTTTCTTGGCGTCCTCGGCCGAAACCGAGGGGTCCATCTTGACTGCCTTGAGCGCCGACAGCAGCAACTCCACATTCCCCCCGTCGGCGCGCAACGGGCGGGGCTTCAGGATCTGCCATTCGCTCTGGTTGTTCTTCCCGAACTCCACAGTCTGCCCCTTCACGGCCAGCTCGATGCGGCTGAGCTTGTCGGAATCGAAGGTCAGCAGCCGCTTATCGCGCAGCGCGTTCGAGTCCTTGTCGAGCGCGGTCTTGAGGTAGCTGTAGATGGTGAAAACTCGCGGGTCCCCCTGCAGGCTCGCGAAGCTGTCGTTCCCGCTCGGCGTCTCGTCGCCCAGCAGAAGGTGCACTGTCTTGCCGTCTTTCCTGGTGATTACCACCTCCAGCCCGGGTTTCGCCAGGCCGTACAGCGAGAGGTCGGAGGCCTTCTCCTCCACCACCCGATCCGCGCTCAGCGTGGCGGCCGAAGAAACCAGGGAACTCGCGGTCTCCACGTCGGCGGGCAGCGGCCGCGGAGCCGTAATCTCCCACTTGCCCGATTTCAGTTCCAGCACCGTGCTCTCGCCAACCGCCCTGCGCATCTCCACCTTCTGCATCTGGTCGATGGGAATGTTGGTCATCTGGGCCGCGGGCTTCGGCCCGGTATTCTTCGCCTTCTCCGCCTCTTTCCGATTCGACCACCACAGCCCTCCGGCCAGCAGCGCCAGCAGACCGGCGGCCATCCACAAACCGCGCATCCGCAAGCCGCGCATCCGCTATCTCCTCTTCCACCACACGCCGATGCCGCCGCCCACGGCGATCAGGGGCATCACAACCAGGCACACGTAGAACACCCAGCCCATCTGCCGCTGACTCATGGATAGCGGCCGGTCCGCCGGCTCCTTCGGTCGGATCGAAATCAGGTCTTCGTCCGACGACAGCCAGTTGATCATGTTCATCGCCAGGTCCCGATTATCGAAGCTGCGCGAGGAGAGCGGACCGTTGTCGGCCCACTCCGAACCGCCCACCACCACGAACCGGCCCTTAGCGCCGTTGGTCCAAGTGCCCGCCGCGGCCAGCGTCAGCGGCCCTTTCTTGTCCTTCCGCGTATCGATCTCCGGCCTGGACATGTTCGCCGTGGCGTAGCTGCTTGCGGAGGTCTCAAACAGCTTCTCCACTCTGGTCTTGTCGGTGGATTTTATATCCAGCGACCGCACCAGCGGGAACACCGTGGCCGCGCCTTTCAGATCCCGCACGATGGGCTGCTGCTCGTAACTCGTCACCAGCGGCACCTCCGGGCCCAGCCCGAAGAACTGCCCCACCCCGCTCAAATCGGCAACCAGGTCCTTGTTCGGCGTCACGCCCCAGCTTTGGAGCAGATTGGCCAGCGCGGCATTCTCCGCGGCCTCCATGCGGCCCACTTTCAACGGGGGATCCAGCATGAACAGCGCGCGCCCGCCTTTCTCGACATAGCTCGCGACGGCTTTCACGGCCGGGTCCGTGTAATCCAGCCGCGGCCCGTCGATCACCAGCACCGTGCAGTCGCCCGGCACTTCGGCTTTCTCCAGCAGCGAGATCGAGCGCTCCTTATAATTGTTCTTCTCCAGCAGTTGCTTGAAGGCCCCCGCCCCGCCGCGGCCCATGTCCTCCAGATCGTGCTCCCCGCTGCCCGTCACCGCGCAGACCATGTGCGCCGCGCCCTTCAAAGCCCGGATCAGCGCGCTCGTGAGTTCCTCCTCGGTCAGGCTCTTCGCCTCTTCCCGCTTGTCTCCCACTTCCACGTAGATCGCGCCGTAGTTTTTCACGCCCGCCGCTTTGGCCAGTTGCGGTTTGCGATCCGGATCGATATAGGCCACCGTCAGCTTCGGAGAGAGCGTGTCGTAGCGGTCCAGAAGGTCCTTGGCCCGCGCGAACTCCGACATCCGGTCGTAGTAACTGATCGTCGCCTCCACCTTCAGGTTCCGCACCACCTTGATGGTCTGGTCCGACAGCGTATAACGCTTGTTCGAGGTCGCGTCGTACGACTTGTTGTACCGGTTGGCCAGCACGTTCGCCGCCGCCAGAACCGCCAGGATGATCAGCACGTACGCGGTGAAGTACAGCGCATAGTTCGTCTGTCTCGAAAATCGCATCTAGCTCCTCCAACGCAACGATTCCACCGAACGGGCCGTCAGGAACAGCCATAGGAAGATCATGCTGGCGTAGTACACCAGATCTCGGGAATCCAGTACTCCCTTCGAGAACTGCTCCAGGTGCGTCGATAGCGAGATATACGACAGGATCTTCGCCCAGATCGACGTGTTATACGCGCTCACCCAATCCAGCACCCACAGCAGCAGGCACACCGTGAATCCCGCGTCCGCCGCGATGATCTGATTTCGCGTCAGGCTCGACAGGAACGTGCACACCGCCAGCAGCGCGCCCCCTTGCAGCACCAGCCCCAGGAAACCCAGCGCCACCGGCTTCCAGTCCGGCTTCCCGTACAGGAACAGGAATCCCAGGTTCAGCGCGGCGATGGACAGGAAACAGCAGTAGAACAGCACGCCGCCCAGCCATTTGCCCAGCACGATCTCGAAGTCGCGCACCGGCGAGGTGAGCAGCAACTCGATGGTGCCGGTGTTCTTCTCTTCGGCGAACAGCCGCATGCCGATCATGGGGATCAGGAACAGGCTGATCACCGCCACGTTCATCAGCAGCGGCCGGATCACCCACTCGTTCACGTCCATCGGCATGCCCCCGCCCATCATCGACGCCTGCGCGCTGCGCGTCGCGAAGATCGCCGCCGCGACGTAGAAGAAGAAGCCCAGCACGATCGCCGTCCGCGTTAGCAGCGAGTAGGCGATCCAGGTCGTAAAGTAACTCTTCAGGTCCTTGCAGCAAATCAGCCAGATGTTTTTCATTTTGCGGCGGCCTCCGTTGCGGCTTCCTGGGTCGCGGCGGTCGCATCCAGAAAGATCTGTTCCAGACTCGGGCTGGCCGAGCGAAGCTCCTGCAAATGCCAGCCCGCGTCCAGGATCGCTCGCACCACTTCGTCGCGTATCGGCCGGTCCGGCAGGCCCTCCACCTCCAGCCGGCACACGCCCTCCACGTCCTCCTGCGGTTGCACGCGGCTCACTCCCGGAGCCTGCTCCAGGCGGCGCTGCACCACCGCGCGGTCCAGCGGCCCGTCCCTGCTCGTCACCTCTACCGCGATGGTTTCCCCTCCGTGCGCCCGGCGCGCCAGATTCGCCACCGAATCGTTAGCCACCACCTTGCCCTTGTCGATGATGATCACCTGCTGGCAGGTCTGCTCCACCGCCGGCAGGATGTGCGTGCTCATGATCACCGTGTGCTCGCCCGCCAGGTTCCGGATCAACTGCCGCGTCTCGATAATCTGTTTCGGATCCAGCCCCGTGGTCGGCTCGTCCAGCACCAGCACCTCCGGGTTATGTATCACCGCCTGCGCCAGCCCGACCCGCTGCCGGTAGCCCTTCGAGAGCTGCCCGATGATTCGCTGCTTCACGTTCGCGATGGCGCACTTCTCGCACGCCTCCTCCAGCCGCCGCGGGACCTCCCGGCTGGGAACGCCCTTCAGCCGCGCCACGAACGTCAGGTAATCGGCAACCCGCATCTCGGGATACACCGGGGGAGTCTCGGGCAGGTAGCCGATCCGCTTCTTCACTTCCAGCGGAGCCTCGGAGACGTCGAATCCAGCCACCGAAACGT
>Ga0326728_10026083_pt1 | contig 10387 bp, 8 predicted proteins | sample MB3enrmetagenome_FD_207602 | JGI IMG/M metagenome (GOLD analysis project Ga0326728, IMG submission 207602) | Lab enriched peat soil microbial communities from McLean, Ithaca, NY, United States - MB31MN | ecosystem: Environmental > Terrestrial > Soil > Wetlands > Peat | place: USA: New York... | reverse complement strand
ACTCGAGAACCCCGGCGGAGGCTCGCGCGATGCCGAGCGGAGTCTCGGTTGCCGTCCGGGTCGCCCTTTGGATCGCTTCCAGGCGCGCCCGTTTCTGCTCGTCGTTCTCCGTGGGGAGCTTGATCGCATCCATGACGGAGCTGAAAGCTTCCGAATCCTCTTTAATCAGGCGCCTGAGCACATCACGGAATTTCGTGAGGTCTGCGTGAATCTCCCGCACCCGGGCATCCACGGCTGCAAACTTTTTCCGGCCCTCCGTCAAACTCGACATCATCTCGCCCAGGGCGGCCGCCAGAGATCCAGCCAATGCGGCGACGCTTCCGCCGCCCGGAAGAAGGGGGGAAGTTGCGGCGACGCCCGAGAGGAAATCATCGAGACCCGGTTCGGCCGGCAGGGCTTCCGACAGCCGATTTTCCAATACCTGGTTCCTGCCGAAGTTCTCCAGCTGCAAATAGTATTCGGCAGAATCATCCAAAGCCTTTTGCGGGAGCAGGCCGACGATCTCGCTGGAGGCGACCGAGACGCCGTAGCGCTCGGCTTCGCGGGAAACCATGTTGAATACCCGGGGGATCGGCGTTTCCGCATAATTCGTCAGATTCATCGAGATCTGGACCTGATTCCGGTCCTTGATCTCGAATCCAAGCGCCTTCACGTACCGGAGCCCCCCGCTGGAGAAGCGGATGGAGCGGGCAATCTCCCGGGCTATCCCCAGATCGTTTGATCGCAGGTAGATGTTGTAGGCAATCAAAGGATGACGGGCGCCGACCGCCGTGGCTCCGGCGGAAGGGTGGACCTCGCAGGGCCCAAAATCGGGCTTGCGCTCCGGCTTGGTGCGGATTTCTTCCCGGATCGCCTCGAATTGCCCCTGGCGCACGTACGCGAGGTCCCGGCGCGCGGGAATCCGAGCCGACTCGTCATAAAGGTACACGGGGATGGCATAGCGTTCCGCAATCGTCTGCGCCACCCTGACGGACAGCTCGATGCACTCCTCGATCGTTGTCCCCGAGACCGGGATGAAGGGAATGACATCGGTGGCGCCCATTCTCGGGTGCTCACCCTTGTGCTCGCGCAGATCAATGAGTTCCGCGGCTTTTCCCACCGCCTCCAGAACTCCGGCGGCGACGCTTTCCGGATCCCCGGCAACGGAAATCACCGAGCGGTTGTGGGCCGCATCCATTTCGGTGTCGAGCAGAACGACTCCGCCCGCGCTCGCGAGCGCCGCAGCCAGCGAATCAACGACCTCCCTGCGCCTGCCTTCACTGAAGTTGGGGACGCACTCGATGACTTTTCTCAAGGCTGTTCCAATCGGTTGATGACGATGTTTCCCTTCTTGATGGTGACAACACAGTGATTCATGCCGAAGAAATAAGGCAATTCGCGATAATCGGAAACGTCCATCAGGACGATGTCGGCCTGCTTCCCCTCCTCGAGAGTTCCCAGCCTGTCGGAAATGCCCAGGGAATAGGCGGCGTTCACTGTCGCCGCCGTAATCGCCTCGGCGGGAGTCATCCTCATTTGGGTGCAGGCCAAGGCCAGGATGAGCTGCATGTTGAGGGTGAAGCAGGTGCCCGGGTTGAAATCGGTGGCAATGGCCACCGGGACTCCGGCGTCGATCAGTTTGCGTGCGGGCGCGTAGCGCATCAGTCCGAGGTTGAACGCGGTTCCGGGCAGAAGGGTTGCGACCGTGCCGGCCCGTTTCAGGAGTTCGATGTCGGCATCATCGCTGTGGAGCAAATGATCCGCACTGCGCGCCCCAAGTTCCGCCGCGAGCTTTGCCGCGCCGCTGTGCGTCAGTTCGTCCGCGTGAATCCTGAGCCCCATCCCTGCCTCTCTGGCGGCGCACAGGATGGATCGGGCTTCGTCCAGGGTGAAATATCCCTCTTCGCAGAAAACGTCGCAGAACTGGGCGAGACCCTCCTGGGCGACCTGCGGAATCATTTCTTCAATAATTGTACGGATGTATTCGGCTCGGGACCCGGCATGTTCCCTGGGGATGGCATGGGCCCCAAAGAAGGTCGGCACGACTTCCAGACGGTTCCGGATGCGCAGAGCAGCCAGAACATTCAGGCTCTTCATCTCGTCTTCGACGCTCAAGCCGTATCCGCTCTTGGCCTCGATTGTCGTTGTCCCGTGCGAAAGAAAATGACGGAAATAGCGCTCCGCTTTCTCGAGGAGTTGGTTGACGGTTGCGCCGCGCAGCTGTTCGACGCTCGTTGAAATTCCACCCCCCGCGGCGGCGATCTCCTCGTAACTCTTGCCCCGGATTCGAAGATCGTATTCCTCAACTCGTGTGCCGCCGAATATCGGATGGGTATGCGAATCAACAAAACCGGGCAGGGCGACCAGATCGAAGCCGACTCCGTCCAGGGTCTGATACCGGGTCCCCGGCTCACGAACCGGGATGTCCTTGGTCGGACCGACCCAGACGATGCGATCGCCGCGAATCAGGATGGCGCCGTTTTCGATGATTCCCAGGTCCGACATGCAGTCGCCAACCCTGGGGACCGGCCCACGGCCAAGCGTGACGATTTGTCCGATATTTCTCAGAAGCAGCATGAATGACCCCTATTTTTTTCGCCGCAACGCCACAAGCGTAATGTCGTCGCTCAATTCGGCGCTCCCGATGAAGCTTAGCAGTTCCGTATGCAGACTTCTCAAGAAATCGGACACGTCCTGATCAGAATGCCTGGAAACCGATTCCGTCAACCGATCGATATCGTAAAACTCCCCTTCTGTGTTCAATGCCTCGGTCGTTCCGTCGCTCGCCAGGATCAGCGTGTCGCCGGGATCCAAGTGGAATTCGAGCTCCTCGTAGCTGAGGCACTCCATCAAACCCAGCGGCACGCCGGGCAGCCTCAGGCGGGTGACGGAACGGCCCCGGACCAGAAAAGGAAAGGGCATGCCACCGTTTGCCAATCTGCCTGACCCGTCCCTGGGATCGACCCGGCAGTACGCGACTGAAATATAATTTCCAGACTGGTATCGTGCAACGAGATTGTTGTTCAGAACCTGGAGCGCTTCCGCAGGCGAGGGCTCGCCCGTGATCAGAGCCCGCAATTGACCGCTGAAAACGGCGCCGTACAAGGCAGCGGGAATTGACTTTCCCGACACGTCCCCGATGACGATCTGGAGCGCTCCGGGGCCGTATTCAAAATCATACAAATCCCCCCCGACCTCGCGCGCCGGATGATATTCGACCGCCATTTCGTAGCCGTCAACCGCCGGAGTTTGGGGAGGGAGAATGTACCGCTGGATCTCTCGCGCGATCTCAAGCTCGCGGGCCAGGCGCTCGCGCCGCACGAGTTCCTTTCGGAACCGCTCGTTTTCTTTGGTCAGGCGGTGCGCCTCCAGCCCGCGTTCGACGGTCATCAACAAGTCGGGCGGATCCCACGGCTTGACGATGTATCGATACACTTTGCAGCTGTTGATCGCTTCCATCAGAACATCGGCGTCCGTGAATCCGGTCAGGATGATGCGAACCGCGTGCGGCAGGATAGCGAGAGTCTGGCGAAGCAGGTCGATACCCGACATGTCCGGCATCCGCTGGTCGGCGATGATTACGGCAATATCCGAGTGTTTTTGAACGAGTTCCAGGGCTTCGCCCCCGGAGCTTGCCGCCAGAATGGGATAGCGGTTGACAAAAGTCCGGCGGAGCTTCTGGAGGTTTGCGATTTCATCGTCAACGACGAGAATGGTCTCTTCCGACATGATTAGTTATTCACTCTACAGCAAACCTGTTGTGAGAAGCTAGCCGTTTACGCGTTCAGGCGTTTGAGAGTCTGAACCCCAACCCGTGAGAGCATAAACCGGCAGACACAGTCACTCGGCTTCACGCCTGGGGCGGTGCTGCCCGGTTAGTACAGGGCGACGGCGGCGTAGGTGACGGCGGCGCGGGCGTTCAGGTCGGCCCACTGCCGGTATTGAAGGAGTTTGCCCTGGGCGCGGTCGATGCAGCGCAAGGCCATATAAATGGGGGGGTAACCGCAGACTCGGCGGCGGTCGTTGTCTTCAGCAATCGAGCGGAACACGCCTTCGGCGTCTCCCTGCTCCACAAGGTTCAAGAAAAATCGGTCTTCGCGTTCCACCCGTTGAAGCGAGGGTTCGGTGGGGCCTTGGCTGTCGCCGAAGCGCATCCCGACATGCGCCAGGTCGGCTCCTGCGACGAGGCATACGCGGCCCGGCACCTCTTCCATGGTTTGGCGAATCGCAGCCACCACCCGGCAGATCTCAGGGTCTTCCGCAGCCGTCCGCCCTTCGGCATAGATATCGTGAAAGGAATTGACCAGAATCGGGACAATCCTGAAATCAGGCCCGTCCTGCAGGATGTATCGCAGGAACACGGCCTGAAATTCAATGGAATGCTCTCCGCGATGCGAGAAATCGTCAAGATAGCGGGTCCCCATTCTGGGGATGAGGCGGCCAACGAAATCCTTGTCCGTTCTGGCCGTTCCCAGGGGGGTTTCGTAATCCTTTTCGCTCACGGAAAAACGTTGAGGCATGGGAGTGTGGCAGGTTCCCAGAATGACGTAGGTGTCCGCTTTGGGACTATGGGCTATCGCCCGGTAAGCATGGGCGTACGTGGGACCGCCGCGCGAGAAATCGATGTGGGGCGAGACCAGGCCGCGCAGAGGCTTCGAGAAATCAGGGGGCGGGCCGTTTCCGGGACCCTCGGGAGGCGCGAAATAGCTCTGCAACTGCTCGAGGAGTGCGTCGTGGCTTGCCTCATAGGCCGAACCCGCGTGACGGGCAGGACGCGACGGCGCGGCTCGATAGGCCTCCACCAGTGCCTGGTAATAACTCTGAAACGACGGGCCGTCCAGGTAGTGTTGTTCATCCAGCTGGGAAACAAGGTTTTCGAGACTCTCCAGCGGCAGAATCTCACCGCTGGCACGGAAATATTCCGCCTGGATATCGCGCAGCGTGTGTCCGCCGTCCATTTTCGAGACAAGGAAGAGGAGCGTCCCGTTCAAAAAAATCGGCTGCTCGGCCAGCGCCAACGGATCACGGACGCACACATGCTCTTGTTCGTTCATCTCGACCGGGAAAGATTCAACGGGTCGCAAACGGGGGCGCAGCAGGTGATCGGTTTCCAGCATAAATCCTATGGCTCTTTGCGCAATTCCGCCGCGATCTCCTCGGCAATGCGGCGAGCTTTCTCAATCTCTTCGGGCGCGAAAGAGATTGCGCCTACGACGGGGTGCCCCCCGCCGCCGTGGCGTTCGCATAGAGCCGCCAGGTTGTGTTTGCGCGCATGAGGGCTCCACGGATTGGAACCGACGGAGATTTTGGCCCTGAAACTCGACAGACTCACCCCCACACAGTAGGTGGACGCGGGGAAAAGGTAATACGGGATGAATTTGTTGTACCCCTCCAGATCATAGCCGCTGACGTCAAAGAAGATGGTCCCGCCGGAGCTGCTCGCGTGCCGGCGGATGATCTCGATGGAACGAACATGGCGCTCGTACAGCGGACGAAAAGCCTCCTGCACCCATGCCAATTCCATGATTTCGTCCAGGGGCCGTTTCTGAAATTCCACGATCAGGCCGCAGATCTTTTCGCGGTCGCGCACCCCTTCGATGACCATCATCAGTTTCATCGCCGGTTCCCGGAGCTCCACGGCGGTCTCGGCATCTTCGAACTGGGCGCCATCGATGATATCCGCCCACTCGATCAACTCCTCCAGGCGGCTGGAATCAAACCCGAAATGCTTCCGGAGCATCTCGACAATAAACTTCGTACAGGAGCGGTAAGTCGGGTCGTGAAATTTCCTGCCGCTTCGATCGGCCCTGAAATGAGCCTCGTCTTCCCGGCAGAGGAAGGCGCTCTGGTGGTGGTCGAACCACCACGTCAGGCGCGGGTCGCTCGAGTATTTGAAGTCGACGATCGCGTTCTCTTCACCGTCAAACCGCACATCCAGAAACAGTTGACCCGCACGGTGGGCCAGTCCTTCGTATTGGAATTCACAATCGTTGCGGATGGCGTTGAGATAGAAGTTGCTGAAAACAGCTGCGGAAGCCAGGCCGTCAAAGCAATTGTTGTGAAAATATATCTTCATCATCCCCATATGTTTTCAGGATATGGACGATCAACCATAATGATGATCTTTGATGCACGGAGAGCAAAATAACGGTACACACTACCACAATAGATGGAGTTGGACAAGTTTCAGAATGCGTCGGATTGGGCGCGCGCCGGGCTCGATCGGGCGGCGGCACTGTCGGCCATTCTGCCCCGGAGCCGCGGATAAAGATCCAACGGAATCGGGCGCGACCTCGTGTCGGAAGGGCTTTGCATCCTGGTTGCGGGAAAAGCTCTCCGATGGTATACTTGATCTTTTATCCCGCGCCGCTCCAGTGGGAGTGTGGCCGAACACGAGGTCGAAATGAAAGAAGGAATTCATCCGAAATACCACAAAGTGCTCGTAACCTGCGCCTGCGGAAACAAGTTTGAGACCCGCTCCACCAAACCGGAAATAAGGCTCGAAATGTGTTCTGCCTGCCACCCGTTCTTTACCGGAAAACAGAAACTGATCGATACCGCAGGACGCATCGAACGCTTCCAGAAGAGATACGGTTTGGACAAAACCGGGAATCCATCCAAATCCTGAGATCTTTGATGGCGGATACAAAATCCAAATCTTCGCCCGAAGACATCCTTGTAGGCGGTCAGGCTGTCATTGAAGGGGTCATGATGCGCACGCCTCATGCCTACGCCGTCGCCGTGCGGCATGCCGACGGATCGGTCGAAGTCAAGCGGGAGCTTGTCAAGCGGTTGTCCGATTCCTGGAAGCCGCTTTCCTGGTTCGTCGTCCGCGGATTTGCCGTTCTGATCCAGTCCCTGGCCCTGGGGATCCGGACTTTAAATTTTTCCATCAACGTTTCGATGGCGGATCTGGAATCCGAGGGGAAGGAAAAACCGAAGAAGAACAAAAAAGAGGGGGCCGTTCTGCCCGTGGCGCTTTCAATGGTTTTGGGCGTTGCCGCGGCCGTATTCTTGTTTATCCTGCTGCCGCTCTGGATTACAACTTGGCTGCGGGGCTACATCGTCGTTGTCCACAATTGGGTGGTCTTCAACCTGGTGGACGGCTTGATTCGCGTCATTTTCTTCCTGAGCTACATCATCCTGATCAGTCTCATGAAGGATATTCGCCGGGTCTTCCAGTACCACGGAGCGGAACACAAGGTCGTGCACACCTGGGAAGCCGGGGAAGAGCTGGCGGTGGAGAATGCTCGAGCCAAGTCAACCCTGCACCCGCGCTGCGGCACGAGTTTTCTGCTGTTTGTCATGGTCGTGAGCATTATCGTGTTCTCGATCTTCAAGTTCAGCGGTTTCGGAGCCATCTTCCTTTCTCGCCTGGCGCTGGTGCCGGTCGTGTCCGGCCTGTCCTACGAACTGATCCGCCTGTCGGCCCCGCGCTGCCAAAAGGGTTTCTTCCGGTTAATGGTGCTCCCGGGGCTGACGCTCCAGCGCATCACGACCAAGGAGCCTTCGGACGATCAGCTGGAAATCGCCATCCGCGCCCTCAAAGAAGCGCTCGAGCTCGACGGAATCAAAGCGCGCGAAGCGCAGACAGCCGCCTAGCGGGCCCGCCCGCGCCTCAGGTTTCTCATCCCAACTTAAATTCCTGGAAACCCTATGATCGACAAGCTCAATGCCCTGGAAAAAAAATTCGAAGAAGTGAACGGTCTTCTTGCCGACCCCGCCGTGTTTGCGGATCATGCCGCTTATCAGAAGCAGGCCAAGCTTCACCGTGAGTTGCAGGGCATCGTTGAGAAGTTTCGCGAGTACAAGAGCATCCTCCGCGGCATCGAGGAAGCGAAGGCCCTCGCCGAATCTGAAACCGACCCGGAAATGCGAAAGCTCGCGGACGACGAACTGGCGGCGTTGCAGCAGCGGGAACAGGGGTGCCAGAAGGAGCTTCAATTCCTCCTGATGCCGAAGGACCCGAATGACGAGAAAAACGTGCTGCTGGAAATCCGCGCCGGGACCGGCGGCAATGAGGCGACGCTGTTTGCCGCGGAACTCTTCCGGATGTATTCCCGGTTTGCGGAAAGAACCGGCTGGCGCGTGGAAATCATGGAAGAACACCAATCGGAAGTCGGCGGCTTCAAGGAAATCATTGCCATCATTGAAGGGGACCGTGCCTACAGCAAGCTGAAGTACGAAAGCGGCGTTCACAGGGTGCAGCGCGTGCCGGCCACCGAAGCCAACGGCCGGATCCACACTTCCGCGGTGACGGTGGCGGTTTTGCCGGAAGCGGACGAGGTTGAAGTCACCGTCGATCCGAAGGACATACGCGTCGACACGTTCTGCTCTTCAGGCCCGGGCGGGCAGTCGGTGAACACGACCTATTCCGCCGTGAGAATCACTCACATCCCCACGGGATTGGTCGTTTCCTGTCAGGACGAGAAGTCGCAGATCAAAAACCGCGCCAAAGCCATGCGCGTGCTGCGGTCGCGGCTGTACGACATCGCGCTCCAGGAACAGCAGAAGTCGATTGCGGAAAACCGCCGCAGCCAGGTTGGGTCCGGCGACCGGAGCGAGAAAATCCGTACCTACAACTTTCCCCAGAATCGCATCACCGATCACCGCATCGGGATGACGGTCTACAATCTGCCTGATTTTATGGACGGGAACATCAGTCCGGTGCTGGATGCGTTGACCACTCACTACCAGGCTGCGAAGCTGAAAGAAGCCGTTTGAAAAAGCGCTCGCGCGTTCGCGCGTAAACGCGTTAACGGGAAACGGTCGTCCAGATGCGTACGGTCGCAAATGCCAGATCTTGGGCTATCGAAGAGCTGAAGCGGGTGCAGATGACGTCGCCATCCGTCAGCGCCGACCTTTTGCTGGCCTTTGTTCTTGGCTGGGACCGGGTTCGCGTCCTCGCCCACCCCGAGGAGCCCGTCCCCGACAAAACCTGGGCGCGCTTCGAGGAACTGGTTCTCCGCCGCACGAAAGGAGAGCCTCTTCAATACCTGACCGGCGAGCGCGAATTTTATGGATTGGTTCTGAGGACCGGTCCTGGAGCGCTGATCCCGCGGCCTGAAACGGAAATCCTGGTTGAGGAAGCGATCCGTTTGATGACGCACGGATCGCTCCCCAGGGCCCGCTTCCTGGATATCGGGACCGGAGCGGGTTGTATCGCAATCGCGGTTGCGCATGCCATTCCATCCGCGACCGGTTGGGCCGTGGACCTATCGGATCGAGCGCTGGACATGGCGCGAGGGAACGCCATCCGGCATGGGGTTGCCGGACGGATCCTGTTGATCCGGGCGAGTCTTCTCGAGTGCTTCCCGCGCCATTCCACCTTCGATTTTATTTTCTGCAATCCTCCTTACGTTGCTCTGAAGGATTATGATAGTCTCCCCTCCGAAGTGAGGGATTATGAGCCGCATCTTGCCTTATTCGGCGGCGAAAGCGGTCTGGAGTTCTACCAGGAGCTGGCGACGGAGCTCCCTTCCCGACTGGTCCCGGGAGGATACCTCCTGCTTGAATTGGGGGCCGGACAGGCCGACGAGGTGAGGCAGCTCATCGAGAATGAGGGGCTTAGGGTAGAGAGGATTCTCGACGATCTGCAGGGCATTCCGCGCTGCCTGGTGGGGCGCAAGGTTTCTCGGGGCCCCGGAGCGATCCATGGACAAGATTCGCGTTGTGGGCGGCAAGCCGCTGGCCGGACGTGTTGAAATCAGCGGGGCAAAAAACGCCGCTCTGCCTGCGATGGCCGCCTCTCTTTTAACCGCAGAGTCCGTTTATCTGGAAAACATCCCCTATGTCCGGGACATTCTGACCTCCCGCAAATTGCTGCAGGAAATGGGAGCCGAAGCGGAGGTTCTGAAAGACGGGAGCGCCAGGCTGAAGGCTGCCGATATCCATTCACCGGAAGCCCCCTATGAACTGGTGAAGACCATGAGGGCGGCCATCCTGGTGCTGGGTCCGCTCATGGCCAGGTTCAAGAAGGCAAGGATCTCGTTGCCGGGAGGCTGTGCCATCGGAGCCCGTCCTGTCAATCTTCACCTCATGGGCCTCCAACGAATGGGGGCAACCTGCGATGTTGTCCACGGGTACGTGGAGGCTTCGACCGAAGGGCTTCATGGGTCCCGCATCCTGATGGACACGGTGACGGTCACCGGGACCGAGAACCTGATGATGGCCGCGACGCTCGCCGAAGGGGAAACGGTTCTGGACAATGCGGCTTGTGAGCCGGAGGTGAGCGATCTGGCTGGCCTGCTCCGCAGCATGGGGGCCGAGATCGAAGGGGATGGCACCCGCACGATCCGCATCCGGGGGGTCAAAGAACTGCACGGGTGCCGTTATCGCGTCATCCCGGACCGGATCGAAGCGGGAACGTTCGCGGTTGCCGCCGCGATCACTCGCGGGGATGTGGAGG
>Ga0326728_10026082_pt1 | contig 10387 bp, 11 predicted proteins | sample MB3enrmetagenome_FD_207602 | JGI IMG/M metagenome (GOLD analysis project Ga0326728, IMG submission 207602) | Lab enriched peat soil microbial communities from McLean, Ithaca, NY, United States - MB31MN | ecosystem: Environmental > Terrestrial > Soil > Wetlands > Peat | place: USA: New York... | reverse complement strand
CACCCGGAAATCGTCGATATGATTCTGCCACGCATTATAGGCCGGATTCGGGCTCGGAGCTATGAGTTTTCGCACCCGGACCGTGGCAGCGAAGATGCGCCGCGGCAACTCGAAAGCCGGCAGCGCGTTTATTCAGACGGGATCCGGTCAAGCCTTCCACCGCGCAGCCGGAACCGTTCTCCGCGCCAGACAACGGTGTTGCCGGCAAAGCCCGCTGCCCAAAGACCCATGGCGATGAGGTCGCGCGCGGGCAGCAGCCAAAGCCAGGGAAGAACCTGCCGGTCGGCGAGCACTTCGGCTCCAGCGGTCATAGCCATGGCCAGCCGCAGGAAGAAGCTCAGCGCCAGCAGCCACAGGCTCACCGGGCTCAGCCCGCTGGCCAGCACATTGAGCACAGCCCATGCAAAGCCATGGGTAACGACGAGGCCTGCGTAACCGCCGGGCCGCGCATCGCGCACAGCGCGCAGCCAGCGCAACTGATGGTCTACGAAGCCGCGCCAGGAGTAAGCCGGGACAGCGGTCTCGACAACTTCCGCGCAGAGCTCAACGCGGAAGCCGGCAGCCGCGACGCGCGCGCCCAACTCGTAGTCGTCGGCCAACTGGTCGACCAGCGGCATCAGTCCGCCGATGGCATCGAGCGCCTCGCGCCGCACCGCCAGCGTGGAGCCAAGGCCGTAGTGCAGGCCGCGCTCGACAATGCGCGCCAGCAGCACCGAGGCCATGAAGTCCGTGGCGATGCCCATTGATTCGAGACGCGCCGGCAGTCCGGAGAGAAACCCGCCATGCGCGCGCCCACGATAGAGCGCGGTGACCAAGCCGACGCGCGATCCGCCTGCCTGCTCCCGGTCAAAACCGAACGCGGCCAAAACCCGCTCAAGATAGCGCGGGCTCACCGTGATGTCGGAGTCGTTGATGAGCAGAACGTCGTGGCGCGCGTGTTCGGCAAGCTGGACCAGCGTGCTGACCTTGCCGTTGGTACCAAGTTGCCTAGGGCACTCGACCAGCGAGATCGGAATCGAGGGAAACTCGCCTATAAGCTGCTCGACTGCGGCGGCGGCTGGATCGGCAAGCGACTGGACGCCGAAGAGCAGCTCGAATGGGCCTTGATACTCTTGCCGGCAGTGGCTGCGAAAGGCGTCGATCATGCCGGGGTCAAGTCCCTTGAGCGACTTGAGGATGCTGATGCCAACGGCGTGAGGCGGAGCGTCGGCGATTCTAACAATTGCCTTGCGCCGGACGCGCAGAAAGATGCGTGCTGCAACCAGTGCGGCAAGGAAGTAGCCCATGCCCGCAACGGCCAGCGCTGTGGTGGCGATCTCGATGGCGCGGGCGAACTCGTGAGGCATGGGCCTAGTTTACAGGGCTACTCGTACCGCAGCGCCTCGATGGGATCGAGGTTGGCCGCCTTCCACGCCGGATAGATGCCGAACACGAGGCCGATGGCAATGGAGACCACCAGCGCGATCGTGACCCAGATCCAGGAGAGCGCGGCATGGAGGAACGATACCGCAAAGTGCAGGATCAGCGTGAAGAGGCCGCCGAAGAAGATGCCCAGCAGGCCGCCGATGAGGCAGAGAACGACGGCTTCGAGCGTGAACTGGAGCAGAATCACCCTGCGGCTTGCGCCGATGGCTTTGCGCACGCCGATCTCGCGGGTGCGCTCGGTGACGCTGACCAGCATGATGTTCATCACGCCCACGCCGCCCACCATGAGGCCCACGCAGGAGACCGCCACCATGAACAGGAACAGTCCGCCGGTGATCTGGTTCCAGAGCCGGGTGAGCGACTCGGGGCCGAAGATTGCGAAGTTGTCGTCCTGCTCGGTGCGCAGGCCGCGGTGGATGCGCAACAGTTCGCGGAGTTCCTCCGTAACCAGGTCCTTGTTGGCCGGGTTGTCGTACTTGATCACGACCCAGTAATCGGTGATCTCGGGATGGATCTTGTGGAAGGTCTCAAGCGGAAAGTAGATGGAGTTGTCCTGAGTGTTGCGTCCGCTGCCGAAGGGCTGAGGCTGAAGATCCATCACACCGATGATCTGGAAGACCTCGCCGCTGCACTCCAGCTCTTGCCCGATGGGCGACTCGCCCGGGAAGAGATCTTCGGCGGCGTCGTGGCCCAAAATGGCGACGTTGGCGGCGCGCTCCTCTTCGGAGGGCGTCCACATGCGGCCGTCGGTCAGTTCCACGTCCTGCACCTTGGTGACTTCGGTGGTGGCACCGTTGAGGATGGTGTTCTGAATCTTGTGCGTGCCGTGCTTGAGCGAAACGCTGCCCAGGCCGGTCTGGAAGTTCTGATAGGTCAACTCGGGATCGACCGAAGTGACATGGGGCAGGTTTCGCATGGCCACCGCGTCGTCGTAGCTGATCTTCTTGCGGTTCAGCTCCTCGGTGGTGGGACGCTGGCCGAAGGGCACAAAGTGGTAGACCCACAGAACATTGGTGCCCAGCGTATCGACGAAGTGATCGATATTCGAGTTCAGGCCATTGATGGCCGAGGAGATGAGGATCACGGTGGAGATCCCGATAAGGATGCCGAGAATGGTAAGCGACGAGCGCAGCTTGTTGGCGCGCAGTGTGTCCAGGGCCATGCGGATCGATTCCTGTGTCTCGTAAAGGCGCATGGCTATAGCTCCGCTCTGAGGGCCGTGATCGGGTCAAGGGCCGAGGCCTTGTGGGCCGGGTAGATGCCGAAGAACAGGCCGACGGCCGTAGATACAAAGAGCGCCACGATCACCGACCAGACCACGATCACCGATGGAAAGCCTACGGCCAGCGTTACGGCCTTTGCGCCGCCAATGCCGAGCAGAATGCCGAGGATGCCGCCGATGGCGGCCAGAATCGAGGACTCGATGAGGAACTGGCGGAGGATGTCGCTGCGCCGCGCCCCCAGCGCCTTGCGCACGCCGATCTCGCGGGTCCGCTCGGTGACGCTGACCAGCATGATGTTCATGATGACGATGCCGCCCACAACCAGCGAGACGGATGCGATGGCAGCAACCACCGCGCCGAAGTTGGCCAGGATGCTGCCGAGCATATTCTGGAAGGTGGCGCTGGAGTCGATGTTGAAGGAGTCTGGAACGCCGGGGGCCAGATGGCGGCGGACGCGCATGATCGAGCGCAACTCGTCCTCGACGCCCTCCATCACCGCGCCGCCTCCGCCCGCATCCACGTAGATGGCCAGGCTCAGGAATGTGCCGTAGGCGTGCAGATAGCTGGTCAAGGGAATCGCCACCCAGTTATCGAGACTTGCGCCGAGCATCTTGCCCTGGTGCTCGCCCACGCCGATAACCGTGTAGGGAATGCCGTCGACGTGAATCTCCTTGCCCAGCGGATCGCCCGTGCCGAGGACGTTGTCCACGACATCGGAGCCGACGATGGCTACGCGAGCCGCGTGGGTGTCTTCGGCCTCGGTGAACCCCCGGCCCAAGGCCAGGTCGAGGTTGGACAGGGAAGGCATGGTCCATGTCCAGCCGCGAATCTGCGTGTCGGTGGCGGACCGCTTGCCAAAGACCACCTTGCCGGTGCTGCTCCGCTGCGCGCCCACCGTGACGCAGCCGCGGCAATCCGACAGCACGGCGCGATAGTCGTCGATGGTGACGAATTTTCGCTTCTGAAACTCGACGTACTCCTCGATGGTCATGAAGGTCTGGGGCATTCTGCTGATGGTGATTGTCGCCGCCCCGTAACTGTTCACCTTCGAAGTCACAAACTCCTTGGCGCCGTTGGCCAGCGTGACGACCATGATTACCGACCCGACGCCGATGATGACGCCGACCAGCGTGAGCACGGAGCGGAGCTTGTTTGCCCAGAGCGACTGCAGCGCGATTTTCAAGGCCTCGATGTAGTTCATGGCTCCTGTGCTTTCACTGCATGGGCGTTTCCCGAGACTGACGCCGCCAAAAAGCTCGCCCTGAACCCCAGTTTACGAAAAGGGGGCTCCCCGGCTCGCGGTCCCACGCTATCTAGTACGCAGCCGGCGGGGATTGGTTCCCTTGGCGCGGCCGCGCTTTGGGATGAAAAAGCTCCCCTGCCCTAACCCGAACTGCCGAAACCCTTTTCCGCCCGGGCCGAGGCTTCCAGCGCCTCGATCTCCTCAACCGGCCCCGTCAGCACCGGCACCGGCGCCATCTGGGCGATCTTGTCGCCGGCCTTGATTTCGAACGGGGCCTCGCCCAGGTTGGTCATTACGATCAAAACCTCGCCGCGATAGCCCGAGTCGATTACGCCGCCGGTCGTGGCCAGCCCTTTGGAGGCCATCGAGGAGCGGTCGCGGACCAGTAGGCCCAGCGGCTCGCCTGTCCGGGGATGGCGGGCCTCGACGGCGATGCCGGTGCGCAGCCGCACGGTTGCGCGGGGGTTCAGAACCGCATCCTCGAGGGCAAAGACGTCGTAGCCCAGGTCCTCGCCCGGGTGGGCCACCTCGGGCAGACGGGCGGCAGGCTCCAATCGCTTGACACGCAGCATATATCGATCCTACGGCAAACGCCGCGCTGGGTGAGCGGGCGGCAGGTCTGTGATACAAGACACACAAATAGCCAACCTCGTGCCTATACCGTGGCTCCATCCCAAAAATTCATGAAGATGGGGTGCATAAGGCCTTCCATGAGTCACATATCCAGTAATCTCTTCTCTCGCTCTCTTTTTGCTCTCCTGCCGATCGTCCTGGCATCGGCACTGGCGGTTCCCATGCCCGTTGCCGCCCAGCAGAACACCGCCGGCAGTCGCGATCCGCTGGCTGAGATCCTGCTGCGCAAGGGCATTCTGACGCCCGAAGATATGAAGCAGCTCGACGCCGCACCCACCAGTCAGACCGAGGCCTTGCTGGCGCACATCCTGGTGAGCAAGGGCGTACTTTCCCCGGCCGAATACGCACAGGTGTCCGGAAGGACGCCCGAGGCGACCGGGGTTACGGCTTCAACAAGCGCGGCAGAGGATGCCAGCCGGCTCAAGGCGGCGGTGGCCGCGGTAAGCAGCTCGTCCATAAGCGTTTCGGCTCCGGTGCAGCCATCGGTGGCCTCCACCGCTCCGGTGCCACAGACGCCCGCGCCTCCGGCGGTGATTGCGGCGCTTACACCCACCCGAATGCTGCCGGTAGGCGGAGTAAGCCGCGACTCGATCACGCCCGCCTTCAAGGCCAACGGCGTCGGCTATGCCCCTTACGGCTTCATCAAGGTTACGGCCATTGAAGACAGCTCCGACCCCGGCGCGGATGACTTTCCCCTGCCCGGCTTCCTGGGCGACACCGGCCCCGAGGGCGCGCCCGAGTTTCACCTCAAGGCGCGCAGCACTCGCGTCGGACTCAACCTGGCCTGGCTCGATGCCAACCCCAGGCTGAACCTTACCGGCAGGGTGGAGATGGACTTCGAGGGCAACTTCAACAAGTCCGACAATCGGAACATCTCGACCATCCGTTCGAGCAACCCATCGGTGCGGCTGGCCTGGGCGCGGTTGGACTACAAATTCGACGCAAACAACTCGATCTCGGCGCTCTTCGGCCAGGACTGGACCCCGTTCTCCTCCTCGACGCTGCCCAACATTCTGGAGACAACCGGCATGGGAATCGGCTTCGGCGCTCTCTGGGAACGGACACCGCAAATGCGCTTGGGCTACACGCGCAAGATCGGTGGATTTCAGATTATGCCCGAGTTTGCCATCGCCATGCCAACCGCTGGCCTGGTGCCGTCTGCGGCCAATGTCGCCATGGAACTTGGCTACGGCGAGCGGCAGGGGCCGGATGCGAACCAGCCCGATCTCGAGGGCCGCATCGTGGGCCAGTGGCAGCTGGATCATGCCCCGGGCGTGGCTCCGGCGCAGATCATCTTCAGCGGCGAGCGCGGCGCGCGCAAGGCGATCGTTACCGCAGCCTCGGTTCCGTCAGCCTACCTGAAAACCTTTGCGGACGGCGCCACGGCCGGCAGCCACAGCGACGGATGGACGGCCGAGTGGCAGTTGCCCACCCGCTACTTCACCCTCACGGGCAAGTTCTACAACGGCGCCGATCTGCGCTTCTTCTTCGGCGGCCAGCTCTACAGCTACTTCAACGACACGGCCGGGCTCACCAATCAGGCCTCGGTCACGTCGATTGACGGCTCCTCAACCGTGGTCTTCGGCACCAACGCGGCCGGCCAGCAGGTGGTGGCGCCCGAGCGGCCCATCCGCACCGACGGTGGTTTTGCGCAGCTCGGCCTGCCGCTCTCGCGTCTCTTCCGGGCCCGCGCCACGGGCCGCAACGCCGGCTGGTCGCTCTACGCGCTCTATGGCGTGGACCAGGCCAAGACCCGAGACCTGGACAAAATGGGCGGCGCATCCCGTCGCTACGGCACCATGGCCGTGGGCACGCTCAACTACACGCTCAACCGCTGGGTCACGTTCTCCTTCGAGCAGTCGCTCTATACCACTCACGCCAATCCGGAAGAGCCGCTGCCGCTCTACCGGGGAGTTCCATCGCGGGAGTGGAACGACGTGCGCGAGGAGTTCGGGCCAACCTTCACCTTCTAGCAGAAAGAAAAATGGAGGGCCGCGGCGTTGTGCCGCGCGCCCTCCAAAAGAGTCGATCCGGTTGCTCCACCAGGGAACTGGCAAGCCGGATGCTCGCTGTAAAAAGAGATACGCAGATGCGCGTGGATTGGTTCACGGCATCGGCAACCTGAGCTGAGGCCGAATGCCGTCAGCGCATGGTTGGGACAGGCTGACAGGCAACAAAATGGAGGGCCGCCGCCTTGAGCGACGAGTCCTCCATTTTGTTGCTGTTGAGAGTGGCTTGTGTGGGGATAGGGACCGGAGCCGCTCTTATTCTCCGCCCGCGATCTGTTCCTCCGCGGCCCGCGAATGCGCGTACTTGGTGTCGAGCCGGCCAGTGATACGGTTGCCGGCCTGCACCGTACGCAGCACATGGCTGGCGCCGATGTTATCGAAGGTGAGGATTGCGCGCTGGTCGGCGGGATTGTCCACGCCGGGACCCGCGATCCAGCGGTAGAACGTTGAGCTGCCTTCGAAAGCGACCGTGGCCAGTCCGGTCTCCTGCCGGAGCCGGTATTCGCCGGCAGGCATGGTCTTGCCCGCCACGACAAAGTCGAATGGCACCTCAATCTTGTACGACGTTGCAGCCATCGCCGGCTGTGCGGTGAATGCAGCGGCTGCAAGAACTGCCGGGGCAAGGAACATTGAGTAGAGATTGATCCGCATTGTGTGTACCTCCTGTCTGCACAGTAGGTACGGAAGGCAGGGATGGAAGTTGTCAAATCCGCGTCAAAGAATTGTCGAAGTTTGAAGGAGTTGTCGAACTTTTGTCGCCGGCCGCGGCCATGCACTCGGCGGCCAGCGCCTGGCGAAGGGTAAGGATTGCCTCGGCCGGGCGGTTGCGGGACTCCACCACGCGCAAAGCGCGCTCCAGAAGCTCCGCTGCCAGGCGTACCAGTTCGGCATCGCGCGTAGCTGGACCATCGGCGTCGGCAGCAGGCAATGCGGCACTCTCCGCGGGCGTCACCGCGTCAGAGACCGGCGCTACAAAGCAGTATCCGCGTTTGGGAAGCGTCTCAATGAATCGCGGATGCACGGGATCGTCGCCAAGGATGCGGCGCAGTTCCAGCATGTAGGTGCGCAGCACCTGCGGCTGCACATAAGTGTCGGGCCATAATGCGGCGAGCAGTTCCCGATGGGGGATGAGCCGGCCGGGATTCTCGACGAGATAGCGCAGCACGGCAAAGCGCTTCGGTTGCAGGGAGATCTTCTCGCCCTCGCGCCACAGGCACTCGTTCGCCGTATCGAGCACAAAACTCGCAAACTGCTTCAAGGCCGTGGACCTCCGCGGCAGATTGGGGCCGGCAGCTTCGGATGAACACTGCGCCGGGCAATCCTCTGGATGGAGATACGGCTGATCGGGTGGTCTGGTTCATTTCCCAAATGCGCGAGAGGGCAAAAATGGTCAGCCCCGGTGAGGAAAGCTCCTCACCGGGGCTGTCATGTGATTCGGCAAAAGGACTCATAAGCCGAATTCTGTTCTATGCGGTCATTCCTCTAGGCGGAGCGTTACCGCTCGCACTCATCAGCGACCTACCCGGAGGTTTCGGCAATTGCTTGAGCCGCCTGGGCGTACCGGGCAGGTACGCAGCGCAAGCCTGGCTCTTGGCTCGCGCTTCCCTCCCTATTTGGTCTTGCTCCGTGTGGGGTTTACCCTGCCTCCGTCATTGCTGCCGGAGCGGTGCGCTCTTACCGCACCTTTTCACCCTTACCAGCGCGTGGGGCAGACCTTTGGACGAATCCATCGGCTGCTCCGGGTCGTCCCTCCGAAGAGGGGTTGGCACTGGCGGTATCTTCTCTGTGGCACTGGCCGTCCACGGGCCTTGAAGCCCGCGTCCCGGACGTTATCCGGCACACTGCCCTGCGGAGTTCGGACTTTCCTCCCCCGGGTTACCACGCTTGCGCGCAGAGCCCGGCAGCGACCGCCCGGTCCTCCTGCCAGTTGTTAGTTTAGCGCGATTTGGGTTCTTTCAACGCGGCTGCAATCTTCCGAAGAAGTTCGGGTACATCGTACTGCACCAGATTCCAGACGATATCCAGGTCCACTTCTTCGTATCCGTGGGTAATCCGGTTTCGCGTGGCATATATCTCGGCCAGAGGAATCTCAGGATGCGCGGCAACGAAATCCGAAGCCTCGACCAGAATCCGGTGCGCTGCTTCGCCAAGAATTGTCAGGTTGCGCAGAACAGCATCCTGAACCAGCATGTCGGTCAAAAAGGCTGCATCTGACTTGCCTGCGGTGTATTGCTGGATTCGTTCGAGAGCCGCGAGAATGTGTTCGAGGTAGTCCAGAGCCCGTTCCGGATGCTGTCTCATACAGGCATTGCCTCCTCCAGCACTTTCTGCCGGAACTTCAACGGCAGGAAGCCCGGAGTGAGCAAATCCACATGAATGCCGGTGCGCGCCTCGATCTTCAGTTGCAGTCCGGCAAGATCGAGCAGGCTGGTCCTGGGTGCCGGGTCAACGAGAATATCCAGATCGCTTCCCTCTTCATCCTCGCCGCGCAGCGCGCTGCCGAAGACACGCGGGTTCGCCATCCCCGCCTCAAGGACAAGGCGGCGGATCGTCTCCCGGTGCAGCGGCAATGCTTCAGATGGCCTCATCGAACAGTCCTTTGCGCTCTCCGCGCACTCTTAGTCTACCCCGATTTTCATCTTCCGCCCGGAAGCCTTACCCGCCCAAGCACCTTGCGCGTCAGCCCGGTTAACGCCATCTTGGCTGCGTCATCGAGGCTGACCCAACGCCTTGCTCCGCCGCGTACCGCGAGCCGTGCCAATTCCTTTGGAACAACAGAGCGGACGTGAACCGTGTAGTTGACCTGCATAATGGCGTGGCGGAGGGTCATGGCCAGTTCGGCGGCCGGAACCTCGGCTTCGCGCAACGCGGGCAGCTCCCACAGGCCGGGCATCACGGTCTGCTCCGCCGATCGCTGTTCGAGCAGGATCTGAGTACCCGATTTGCCTGGGCGCAGGACCAGCGCAAAGCCAACCTGCTCGCTGCGCATCGGCTTGCGCTGGACGGTCTTGTGCTCGCCGCGTGTCTGGCAAGAGCCTACGAGCGGACAGGTCAGGCACTGCGGGTTGCGCGGCAGACAGGCGGTCGCCCCCAGCTCCATCATGGCCTGGTTGAAGTCCCCGGGGCGTTTCGGATCGACAAGCTGGCCGGCCAAAGCCTGCACTTTGCGGCGCAGTGGGCCGGCTGGCTCCGCTGCAGCATCAAGCCCTTTCAGGCGGCAAATAACCCGCTCCACGTTGCCGTCCACCACGGCCACCGGCTCGCCGTGAGCGATGCTGGCGATGGCGGCTGCGGTGTATGTACCGATACCGGGCAGCTTGCACAACGCCTCAAAGCTATCCGGCAGAACCCCGCCGTGCTCTGCCATTACCACTTGAGCGGCACGGTGCAGCATCCGCGCCCGGCGATAGTAGCCAAGGCCGCTCCACAGCGCCAGAACCTCCTCCTCTCGGGCGGCAGCGAGCGAGGTTACCGTTGGGAAGCGATTGAGAAATGCCGTGTAGCGCTCGATGACCGCGGCCACGCGGGTCTGCTGGAGCATGATCTCCGACACCCAGATGGCGTAGGGATCGCGGGTGTTGCGCCAGGGCAGATCGCGGCGGTGGGCGTCGTACCAGGTGAGCAAACGCCGGCGGATCGCTGCGATCGTCCTCGGATCCAATCGCGGCGACGCGGCCCGTGCCTTCATCGAGCCATCTCGCGGCCAGGCCGGGAGAGCCTCAGGGCTTGCACTGCTCTCTCCACTGCGCCCAGACCAGGTAGCGGGCTGTCTTGGCCACCTCAACCGCCGCTATCGCGGCCTGAAGGATATCTCCGCGCGGTCCCAGCTGAGGGGCGGGATGCACGCGCCAGGA
>Ga0326728_10026081_pt1 | contig 10387 bp, 11 predicted proteins | sample MB3enrmetagenome_FD_207602 | JGI IMG/M metagenome (GOLD analysis project Ga0326728, IMG submission 207602) | Lab enriched peat soil microbial communities from McLean, Ithaca, NY, United States - MB31MN | ecosystem: Environmental > Terrestrial > Soil > Wetlands > Peat | place: USA: New York... | reverse complement strand
CCTCCTCTTTGGCCGGGTGATTTACGAAATGATGGAGGCAGCGTGGCGGCCGCCGGCGCCGACGGGAGCGAGGCCCGATTGGATGGAACCCTTCGCCCGGACGATCGACGCGGCAAAGAAGTACGTCGTGTCGAGCACACTGGACCGGGTCGATTGGAACGCCGAGCTCGTGCGCGGGGATCTTGGAAAGGCCGTTCAGCAGCTCAAGCGGGAGCCGGGCAAGGGACTGTTCACGGCTGGCGTGAAGCTCCCGCAGGCGTTGGCGGAGCTGGGATTGATCGATGAGTACGAGTTCGTGGTGCATCCCAGGCTAGCGGGCCATGGGCCGACGTTGTTCGCGGGGCTATCGAAGAGTGTCGACTTGAGGCTCGTGAGCCGGCTGGAGTTCGGCTCGGGGGCGGTGGCGATGCGGTATGAGCCGAGAAGGTAGCCATTGGGCTTGTTAGCCCGAGTCGGCCGCATCATGGAGCAACTCGCGTGGCGCATACATTGCTTTTTATGTATGCGTCCCCAACCTCTCGGGTCCCCAGGCCTTTTACGTACCTGGTGCTCACGACACGCGATCCATCGCCAGGGTGAGTCTGTCCTCCCGGTAATACAACCTCCAACTAGACCACGGCCAGTCGCCGGGCTGCGCAGCCAACCCCCGCTTCACCCGAGTGTGGAGATAAATCTAGCCGTAGAAATGCCACAGGCGTGGCATCGGCGCATTTTACAGGACATGGCCAAGGGCGGCATACATGAAAAGCAATGTATGCGCCACCCAACAATGGTTCACTTGGAATCTGTCCTCCGCAACCTGCAATCACTTCGACTGCAATCACTTCGACTTGTGGTTCGCTAACCGGAGATGTAACCTTCACGGTCCCGAAACGGGGTTCGAGGAAATAGCTCCTCGGTGGTCGGCTGGTGGTTATCGACGAATCCGCATGGACAATCCGAATTTCTGAGCGAGCGTCAGCACACCCGGACGTAACCTTGCCGGTGCCCGTCCAGCTAGGCACAACTTGATAGTCGAACGCGCGTATCGAGACACGTACATCTTCCCGAGACCTGATCTGCAGCCCGCGCTGCACTATGAACCACCAGGACACCAAGGCGCCAAGAGAGCCCATCCCTAAGCGATTGAGCCATTGATCCATTGAATCATTGATTCATTGAAAAAAAACGAGGCAAGGGCCCTTCAATGAGGCAATGGATCAATGATCCGACGAGTCAATCGAAGATGTCCTGGGCTACACCTGTGAATATATTTCTCTTGACAAACTCTGTCCTGCGTGGTAGCCTATTTGTGTGAGAACCTCAATCCCCGGGGAAGTCCTTTCCCCGCTATCCCAACATTCCATTCCAGGAGGACCTATGTCTATACGCAAGTCACCCCAACTTACGCCCCAGTTGCTCGCCGCCGCACGCCAGAATTCCCGGCATTCCACCGGACCGCGCAGCCCGGCCGCCAAGCAGAACTCCAAACTGAACGCCCTCAAGCACGGCCTACGCGCCAGCCCCGAAAACCACTACGAAGTCATGCTGGCCCTGGGCGAGAACCCGCAAGAATTCCAAACTCCGGTATGTGGTAGGTCGTAGGTGGTAGGTGGGGAGAAACCTGCCCCCACATACCACCTACGACCTACCCCATACCGGTAGAGCCAGTATGCCGAAAAGCTGAATGAGGAGGAAGCGGCTGTGGAAAGGGACACCTGCTTGGCGCCGGAGGGAGAGACATGGAGATGGAGAGAATCCACAAGATTCTGGGAATGGCCATTCCGTCCGAGGCCCTGACAAGCGAAGGGACCCAGCAAATCCAAAAATGAGCGAACGAAGCGAGAATGTCTATGAAAAAAAAGGACGGGAAGAACAGGAGTCAGGAGTCAGAAGTCGGCAGATGGAAGAGGAGGGACAGGTAATAAGTGCAATGGTGAATGGTGAATTGTGAATTGCTTTCTTCCTTTTCGCCACCGCCGGCTGCTTCTGCTTACTGCCGACCTCCCACTGAACCTGAGGGGAATTCGAGTTGGCGGGGCTCTCGGTCCGTACCGCAGCCTACGACAAGATGTCGTCCTGACTGGGAAAGAAGAAAGCCTAGTGTAGTGTCCACTAATTGAGTGGACAATGTAGCGCCGCCGTCCCGGCGGCATCTACCGGCAGGATGCCGGCGCTACGAGAACGATCGTTGTCCAGCTATTTCCTGGACACTACACTAGTAACTTCAAAAAGTGAGCGAACGAAGCGGGAATGTCTATGAAAAGAAAGGACTCGGGATTCAGGATTCAGGAGTCAGGAGTCAGGATTCGGGAGTCAGGAGTGAGAACAAAGAGCATCTGATTCCCGCTTTCTGCTTTCTGCCTTCTGCCGACTGCCTACTGTACTGGAGGGGGGCGGGATGGAGGGGGCTCTTGGCAGGCACGACAGCTCTGGAGAAGATGTCACCGCCGACTGGGAAAGAGAAACTAGTAACTTTGAAAAATGACGGAACGAAGCGGGAATGTCTATGAAAAAAAAGGACCGAAAAAACAGGGTTCAGGATTCAGGATTCAGGGAAAAACCACAGGCGCATTCCCTGAATCCCGCCCCCCTTACCAGACTGAATCCCTCCCGCCTCGCGGGACTGAATCCCGAATCCGCTTTAAAAGTGAGCGAACGACGCGGGAATGTCTATGAAAACAAAGGACCGCTGTGGAAAAAGTGGGAACTAAGCTGGTATGTTATAGAAAATACAGGTACTTATCAGTTTAATCAGGAATATATTTGAAAACAAATCAGTTAATGTTATCCTACCAAGTCAATTTCCAGCAAAGTAAGACATAAAGTCACCATACCAAAACCACGCCAGTAAACAGGTCACTTCCTACCGGATGTCCGAAATCAACCCGCAATTGGGACGCCCAGGAGATGACCCTGGTCACCACCACCCTCTACCCCCCGCCTGGCTGGTGGGAGTTCTATCTGCGGAATAGCGACCGTGCCTACTGATGCGATAAGGCTTCGAGCAGCCTCTGCTCGATGTTGCGAAAGGCTGCGGCATCGCGGACGTATTGAGTGAAGGAGGAAACCGCACTTGCAGAGATTTGCTCGGCCGCGGCAGGATCACGCGCCTTGAGCGCCCTAAGCATCTCATAGTCCTCGATGCCCGCGCGCATCGCCTCGAATCGGATGGAGCTTCGGACGGTTAGGTGCTCCCGGTCGGGATAGAGAATAAAGGCATCGCCGGGAGGCAAAAGCTCCGCATTGTCGTCGATCACCGGTTGGGTGTCGAGCAGTGGCTTGGGGGTCCAATAATTGCCGCCCCAGTGCAGGAATCCCGTGAAACCGTAGCGAAAATCGAGCCACTGGAGAAGCCTTACCTTGATTAAGGGGAAGTCGATCAAGCGATTGAGATACCTCTTCTGAGGGTAAAGACAGGTGTAGAACCAGACGGCACGCCCGCTCCCCATGCGCTGCTCGAGGAGCGCCATCTGGTCATCGAAACGGCCGAGCTGCGGAACCCACACGTCGCAGTTGCTCTGGAGCACCTCGGGCATGTTTGCGGCGTCAATGGCGTCGAGAGTGGGAATGCCCGGCATTTCGTGGTGGACGAGGGCGGCGAATCTTCCGTAGTAGGCAATCTCGTCCCCGTGCGCCTCATCGAGGACGTGCTGGAGGTAAAGTGTGTCCCAGGCTCTTTCCTTGAGATGCTTCCCCAGCGCTCCGAGGAAGCCGGAGAGAGAAGTCTCGACACGCGGATCGTCGGGCGGCAGCGAGACTTTCTGGGGCTTGCCGTCGACAATCTGAAAGGTCGGGACGAGCAGCGGCGCGTCATAACTGCCGGCGCGGTCGAGCAGGTGGCTGCCCTCGATGTACCCGATAGCGCCCGCCTGCCTGAACGTCTCCACCCAACGGTCGAAGTTTGTGAAGTCGTATTGGAGAATGCCGCCCTCGACCCGCGGCTGGATGAGCGTGAGAAGCGGCGTCAGGATCACGTTCTGGCGATGGATCGCGAGCACGCGGGCCACGTTGGAGACGAGCGTCCACCACTCCGGTGAAAAGGCTGCCACGCCGTAAAACTGTCGCGACGTCTTGTCATCCAAGCTGAACCAGTTGGTGACCTTGAGCGACATCTCCTCCGGCACCCCCGCGCTCACCACTCTCAGGCGAAAGGGTCGGCGCGCCACCAGGCGCCCACCAGAACGCACCAGAATCGAGCCTTCATAGACTCCTGCCGCCGCGTCGGCCGGGATGTGAATCGTCACCCAGATCGACGTTGTGCGGAGGGGCTCGAGGTCGAAGGGAAAGTCCTCCAGCGGATCGGGAAACCACCCCGGCGCCACCCCCACCAGTTCCTCCGGTGGACAGTCCGGCGTGTGCGAGCCCACCACGACGTAGGCGACGCGATGGACCTCGACGCTCGATACGCGGCGACCAGCGCCACCCTCGAGCGGTTTCACTTGCACCGAAAGGTCGGGGAGCGGCCTGCTCGAACGAATGGCAAGCTGCACGCTCAAGTGCTGGTTCCGTGCGCCGCCGAACTCGGGCGAGCGCAGACCGTGCGAGCCGGGGGCATCACCCGGGAACACCTTGACGAGCGAGTCTACAAACCAGGCGCTCAGCCCCGGCGAGCCACTTCCCCGCGCAACGCCAGTCGGTACCAAGCAGCCTGCGACTATCGCCACCAGGAAAGAACGGAACATGACTTCCCTCCCCCAAGAAGAATCTGCTCTGCGCCAGGGCGGATCGAACCCGTCCGCTGCTCACCATACTCATGATTCACCTCAGCTTGTAAACGCGCCTGGCGTTCTCGCGAAACAACTTGTTCCTCTGCTCTTCGCTGGCATCCTGGGTAAGCATGGACAGGGTTTCAACCCATTTCTTGAGTGGGGCCGAAAGCGTGCAAACCGGCCAGTCACTTCCGAACATCACCCTGTCCCAGCCAAAACACTCAATCGTGTGCTCGACAAAGGGACGAAGATCTTCGGCAGTCCAGTGCAGGGGATCGGCATACGCCACGAGGCCCGATATCTTGCACGAGACATTCGGAAAGCCGGAAATTTCCCGCATATAGGCGCGCCAGGGATCGAGCGCCTTTTCCTTGACTGGAGGCACGCCGCAATGGTCAAGGATGAAGGCAACTTCGGGGCATTGCTGGACAAGATGGATGGCAATGGGGAGCTGGCGAGCAAGTACGCAGAGGTCGAAGGATAAGTTGTAGGAGCTGAGGATCTTCACATTCTCAAGGAATGTCCTGCCCTGGCCGAGAGAATCCGGCTGCCTATGGAGGATGCGTCGTATGCCTTTAAGCGCAGGATGGCCCACGATCTTTTCGAGGTATTCCCTAAAACCCTCCTTCTCCGGCCGGGCGCAAGCCACCACGCCGGCAAGGGGATTGTCCTTGGCCTCGGCGAGCTTGAAGATATGCCGAGTCTCGTCGAGCATGTGAGGCTCATCAACATCGACTTCAATGTGCACGGACTTTTCGAGCTGCCCCCCCCGGATGGCTTCGAGGTAGTCTTCCATCCGGAAACTATGGTTCAAGGCCGGATAGTCCTTGCACCACGTGTAAGAGAACAGGTCCATATCCCAGAGGTGGTGGTGAGTATCGATAATCTCCATAGGCTCCATCTCCTTCGCCTCGAACACCCTTTGGCAAGACCGAGCAGTCCGCGGGCAGAAGCCTGCGCATTAGGCCGGCGACACGTTCCAGTCCCGCCGCGAGGACAGATAGAGGCGTTGCAATTCCTGGATCACTGCCCCTGGGTTGCCGCCGCTCTTGAGGAATTCATGGACGACCAGCCCCGCGGAGTCCTGAAAACCAACGTAGCCGTCGTACCTCGGACGCAGATAGGCCCGGTCCAGCGCCGGGAGGGTGTTACGGAAAAAGTTGTTGGTAATACGATTCGGCTCGTCATCCGTCCAGGCGGATCGGTGTCCGGGCTGGCCACCGCTCTGAACATAGAGGGTCCTCTGACATTCCGGAGAAGCGACGAAGCAGGCATAGGCCAAAGCCATCTCGCGATGCTTGCTGGAGGAGGATATTGCCAGGCCAGCGCCTCCCAGCGTCGATCGGCCCCTCGCATCCTTGCCGATCCGAGGGAGGTCGCCGAATTCGAGCCGGTTTGCGCTATACCCTTGTCGAGCATAATTGGAATATCCGTACGCAAAGGGACAATAGACAAAATCATTCCGGCTCGCCATCGCCTCATAAGTGGCGATCGGATTCCACAACAGAATCTCAGGAGAACACAAAGTGACCAGTCCACGGAGCATGGTCAGTGCCTTTGCCCCAACCTCCGGATCAATCAAGGCCTCGGCACGCGAGAACGGTGCCTCGTTCAGCGCACAGCAAAACATGTAAAGGTTCATCAAACCGTCAACCGGAACCGACGGAAACACCACCAAGCCTCGCTTCGCGAGGTCCAGGAGTTCCTCCCAGGTTTCCGGCGCCCGAGCATTCATGCGGCGGAGCAAATCGGGTCGCCAGCAACTTACCGGCGTAGCGGCATCAATCGCCAAGGCCCAATGGTGGCCATCATAGAAGTAGCTTGGGTAGGACTCGCCCACGGAATTCTGCTCCTGCTCGGAGAGGAAATCGGGGCCAATGTGCTCGTCTAAGGGAAGTAACAGTCGATGCTTGGCTGCATGTCCCACGAAGGGGTGGTCAAACACCAACAAGTCGTAGCTCTCCGCCAGCTTCGCAAGAGGATAATCGCCGAACTCCTGTAGACTCCGCTTTACCCAAGTGATGTCCGTCCCGGGATGGGTTTCAGAAAAGCGTTGGGCCGTTGCTACCATGGGCACGAGGCCGCGAGTGTGACCCCAAGTGATCCCCTTAAGCGTCACCATGGTGGATTGCGTCATAGCGTTTGCCTCAAGCCGCGCCGCATTCCTCATCCGTTCTCATAGGCCAAGGCAAAGTCGCGCGCCTATGCATCCATTTCGCTTGCGCCCTTTTCCGTCGATGAACCGTCTTGCAAGAATGATAACGCTTTTTCATTTATAAATAGCGAATTCTATGAATAAAATACTGCTTGTCAATGGGAAACGATTTCGAGCTATGGGACTCAGCCAATGATTCAGTCCAAGTACTTTCAAGATTATCAAGTTGGTTCCACCCGCGAAACTCCGGGCCGGACTATAACCGAAACCGACATCGTGCTGCACGCCGGGCAGAGCGGCGATTTCTATCCGCATCATATGGATGCCGAATGGTGCAAGGGACAGGAATTCGGGCGACGCATCGCCCACGGCACTCTGGTCTTCACTGTTGCCGTGGGTCTCAGTGCGGGTGACGTCAATCCCGAAGCCTTCACTTACGGATACGACCGGCTGCGGTTCATCAAGCCCGTTTTCATCGGCGACACGCTTCGCGTCAGGGTCACACTCAAGGAAAAACGCGACTCCCCCAAACGCCCCGACCACGGTTTCGTTATCGAACAGCTCGAAGCCATTAACCAACAGAACGAAATCGTGATGGCGTGCGAACATCTGCTCATGGTGAAGAGGGAAAAGAGATGAAACCACTGGAAGGGATATTAGTGCTTGATTTCAGCCAGTTCCTGGCGGGGCCTTCAGCCGCGCTCAGAATGGCGGACCTGGGCGCCCGCGTCATTAAAATTGAACGGCCCGGAACCGGCGACCTGTGCCGTCAACTTTACATCTCCAATCTCGAACTCGACGGAGACAGCACCCTCTTCCATTCCATTAACCGCAACAAACAGAGTTTTGCGGCGGACCTCAGGAAGCCGGAGGATCGAGCCAGAGTGGAAAAGCTCGTCCGGCTTGCGGACGTGCTGATTCAGAGCTTCCGTCCCGGGGTTATGGAGAAGTTGGGGTTTCATTACGAGGCCGTCCAAAGAATCAACCCCCGGTTGGTTTACGGGGAAGTGACGGGTTATGGAAAAGTGGGCCCGTGGCGCGACAAACCTGGCCAGGACCTCTTGGCCCAGTCTCTCTCAGGACTGCCGTGGCTCAACGGAAACGCTGATCAACCACCCGTACCCTTCGGGCTGGCGACGGCTGACATGCTGGCTGGCGCATATCTGGTCCAGGGCATACTCGCCTGCCTTGTGCGCCGGGGGCGGACCGGAGAAGGAGGGATAGTGGAAGTGAGCTTGCTCGAGTCGGTCCTCGACTACCAGTTTGAAGTTCTCACTACCCACCTGAACGATGGCGGCAAGCTGCCCCAACGCAGTGCCGTGAACAACGCCCACGCCTACCTCGCCGCCCCTTACGGAATCTACTCCACCGCCGACGGCTATCTGGCCCTGGCCATGGGCTCTGTGACGCGACTTGGCGAGTTCCTGGATTGCCCGGCACTCCTGAAATATTCTGATCCCCAAACGTGGTTCACTCAACGGGACGAGATCAAAGGAATTCTAGCCGACCACTTGAAAAGGCAGACCACAGCCCACTGGCTCAGCCTCCTGGAGCCGGCGGACATTTGGTGTTCGGATGTTTTCACTTGGCCCCAGTTGTTGGAACACGAGGGCTTCAAGGGGTTGGATATGATTCAATGTGTCAGCCGCGACAATGGCGCGAGTCTCCTGACAACACGTTGTCCTATCCGGGTGGATGGCCAGGTCTACAAGTCCTCTCGCGGCGCGCCCCGGATCGGTGAACACACCGATCAAATCGCGCAAGAGTACGCTCTATAGACGGAAACATGGCCAGCTTCATAGCATGATGTATCCTCACTCAGGGAGAATGCAGGAACAAAGGCTGGCCTATTTATCCGGCATCGATCCTACTCCAGCACGAAAATGTTCTTCTTTGCGCAGATCTCCTTCAGGATTTTCGGCCATACCGTTACGCTGACCTCGCCCAGGTGAGCCTTTCTGAGCAATAACATCAGCGTGCGTGATTGGCCGATCCCGCCGCCAATCGACAGAGGAATGCGGTTGGCCAAGATTCCCTGGTGGTACGGCAGCTTCATGAAATCGAGCTGGTGGGCCATTTCCAACTGCACTTTCAGGGTTTCAGCCGTCACGCGGACACCCATCGAAGTCAGTTCATGCCGCCGCTTGGTAACGTGGTTCCACACCAGAATGTCACCATTCAAGCCGTGCGTCGGCTTGCCGGTTTCTTTACTCGTATCCGTGACCCAATCGTCGTAATCAGCGGCGCGATTCTCGTGGGGATAACCATCTTTCAAAGGCCAGCCAATCCCGATGATGAAGATTGCCGGATACTCCTGAAGTACCAATGTCTCCCGCTGCTTGCGTGGCAGATCGGGATACATATCGAGGATTTCTTCGGCATGCAGGAAGGTCAATTTTTCAGGCAGGTTGGGATATCGTCCGTCCTTAAGCCGCGGGAACATCTCCTGTGCGAAGCGTTCCGCACCTACCAGCACTCTCCAGATACCTCCGACTACTTCCTTCAAGAAGGCCAGGTTTCGCTGTTCGGGGGTCATGACGCGCTCCCAGTCCCATTGGTCGACGTACGCGCTGTGGTCATGATCCAGGAAGTAGTCCTTGCGGACGGCTCGCATATCCGTACAAATGCCCTCGCCCGCCTGGCAATGGAACTGTTTCAGCGCAACTCTCTTCCACTTTGTGGCAGCCTGCACGACCTGAGCATCGATGGGATGCTTGTCGTAATCGTTGGAAATATGAAACGAGATCGGCGTGCGCGATCCATCCCGGTCCAGCATGTCATTCACGCCGCTTTCGACGTCCACGATCAGCGGCACCTCAACCATCATCAGGTTGAGCTCTTTACAGAGGTTATCTTCGATGTACCGTTTTACTTGAAAGATCGCTTGCTGGGTTTCCTTCTCGCTCAACAAGGATCGATAGTCTGACGGGAGAATCTTCTCCAATTCGTTGTAGTCACCAATACCCGGGCCTGCAAGATCAGCTTTCTTGTTCGATATGATGGCATTCATTGTTTTCACCTTTTTCCTTGTGGATACTTTTAGTTGATGTCGCCCCTGGCGCGGCTTCACGCTTTTTGGCTATCCCTTGTTGCCATAGCTGGCGCTATGGGCTAAGCGCTGCCGCCCGCCGAGCTGGGCTGGGAATTTGAAAATCGGGCTTTGAGAGATCAGGAAGTGAATTCCGCCTCTAGAATCCCGCCCCCCTGGTTTCAGTAAATCTCGAACCTTTCCTGATCCACGGCCGGATCGCTCTTGACGATAACTTCTTTGTGGGTGAGTGATTCGAGCTCGGAAACCAACACTCCCTCGCGCGACTTGAGAGCCTTGGCCACTTCGGGGTTCACGCGCAGGGTCATTACCTTGCTTTCGATCTGGCTGGCCATCTTCCGCCCTTCAGCCAAAATCTCATAACAAACCGTCGTGGCGGACTTCACCCACCCTGAGCCGGAGCAGTAGCTACAACGCTCGCACAGCGTCCTTTCCAGGGATTGTTTGACTCGCTTCCTGGTGATGGCCACCAGACCAAAATCGTGGAAGGCG
>Ga0326728_10026076_pt1 | contig 10388 bp, 6 predicted proteins | sample MB3enrmetagenome_FD_207602 | JGI IMG/M metagenome (GOLD analysis project Ga0326728, IMG submission 207602) | Lab enriched peat soil microbial communities from McLean, Ithaca, NY, United States - MB31MN | ecosystem: Environmental > Terrestrial > Soil > Wetlands > Peat | place: USA: New York... | reverse complement strand
GCGGCAACTCGCTGGGGCGAGGCAACGGCACGGGGATCGGGAACGGCTACGGGAACGGGCTTGGGCCGGGGTATGGGGGCGGCTATGGCGGCGGAGCGAAGCAGGTTGGCGGCGGAGTCAAGGGGCCAATCCTGACCTACAGCGTGGAGCCGGAGTTCAGCGAAGAGGCGCGCAAGGCGAAGTTCCAGGGCGTGGTGCTGGTGGGCCTGATCGTGGACCAGAAGGGGATGCCGCAGAATGTGCATATCATCCGGGGAGTGGGGATGGGGCTGGACGACAAGGCCATGGAGGCGGTAAGACAGTACCGGTTCAAGCCAGGGACGGAGAATGGCAAGCCGGTAGCGACGTTTCTGAACGTCGAGGTCAACTTCGAGATCTTCTAAGAGCAACAAGTCAGCAAGTTAGCGAGTCAGCGAGTCAGCGAGTGGGGAAAGGATTAGCGCTGATTTGAGCAGCCGCCGATCGGTGTCATTCTTGCGAACGAGAAGATTGCTGGACTACGCGGCGGTGGCGCGCGGGAGTGCGCGATGGATGGGTGCGGCGAGTTTGGCCGCGCGCGCAGGCTGAGGGGCATGGAGGCGGAAGCGTTCGACCTGGCGTTCGAGCGCGTTGGCGGTGGCGCGCAGGCCCTCGATGCCGGCGGTGGTGGTGGCCATCTCGGTGAGGTTCTCGAAGCTGAGGGTATGGATGGAGTCGAGCGAGGAGCTGGACTGGTCGGCGGAGGCGGCCTGCTGGGAGGCTGCGATGGCGATCTGGGCGATCATGCGATCGACGCGCTCGGCCATGCCGATGATGCGTTCGAGGGCCTCGCCGGCCCGGTTGGTGGTGACGACGCCCTGCTCGACGGTGAGGTTGCCGGAGGCCATGCTGGCGATGGCGGTGCGGGTGCGGTCCTGAATGCCCTGGATCATGGCGGAGATTTCGCCCGTGGCCTGGGCGGTGGATTCGGCGAGACGGCGGACCTCGCCGGCGACGACGGCGAATCCGCGGCCCTGTTCGCCCGCGCGCGCGGCCTCGATGGCGGCGTTGAGGGCGAGCAGGTTGGTTTTGCGCGCGATCTCATCGATGACGGTGACGATCTGGGAGATGCGGCGTGAGTCTTCCCCGAGCAGGCCGACGGCCGACGAGGTGTCGTTGACGGCGGTGGCGATGGAGCGCATGGAGTCGAGCATCTGCTTGACGATGGCGTCGCCTTCATGGGCGGTCTGGGCGGCGGAACGGGCGGTCTCGGCGGCAGACTGGGTGTGGCGGGAGACTTCGGCGATGGAGGCGGACATCTCCTGCATGGCGGTGGCGGCCTGCTGGGTCTGCTGGGCCTGCTGGTCGACGCGGCGATGAATCTGGTCGGTGGCGGCGCTCATGGAGACGGCGCTCGAGGTGAGCGAACCGACGGTGTGAGAGACGGCCCCGATGATGCCGCTCAGGCTGTTCTGCATCTGTTGCATGGCGCGGGCGAGCGAGCCGATCTGGTCGGAGGAGTTGATGTCGAGCTCGGCGCCGGTGAGGTCGCCAGAAGCAATGGCGTTGGCGCGGCTGGAGACCAGGCCGATGCTGCGGGTGATGCGCCGGGCGAGGAGAAACGAGATGACGCCGCCGCCCAGCGCACCCAAGATGGTGGCGGTCCACAGCGTGATGAGGACGGCGAGGTTGAGCTGTTTCAGCGTGGCCATCTCGGCGTCGCACTGCTTCTCCTGGGAGAGGACGAGGGAGCCCATGGAGGCGAACAAGGTGGAGTTCTGGGAGAGGATCTGAGTGCGCAGGAGTTCACGGGCCTGACTTGCGCCCGCGGAAGTGTGCAGCTCGTTGAGCCGCTCCACCTCTTCTTCCATGGGGCGGAGCTGGACCAGACCCGGCTGAATCTGCCGAATGATGGAGGCATCGCTGCCGAGATCGTAGTGACGGGAGAGTTCGAGGAGCTGGGCGAGGGGCGCGTCCGCCGCAGCCAGGTTGTCCGCGCGCTGCTGGCGAAGCTGTTGGGAGGAGGCGGGATCGTTGTCGAAGACGAGGTAGGTCTCCAGCGCCTGCACGCTGGTCATCATGGCGGCGCGGACCTCGCGGGCCCGGCAGATGATTGGGATTCGCCCGTCGGCGACCGTGGTGGCGAGGCGGTTAGCCTCCTGCTCGCGCATGTGCGCGACGGAGGCGCTGACCAGCATGGCAAGAATGAGGACGCCGGTGCTGATGCCGAGCTTGGATTCAAGTTTCATGCAGTCCTCTGACTCAGTGCGGCCTGAATGGGCCTTCAGAGGTTGTATCGGCACGGCGGGAGGGATGCGTTAGGGAAGCGCCTGCCGGAGGACGGCGGGAGCGGGGATTTCGTCGAAGGTAAGATTTTCGGCGAGGCTGCCGGTGCGCTGCTTCCAGGCGAGGAAGAGGCTGCCGTAGCTGTCGGTGAGGCAGGCGGCGGGATCGACACCGAGCCGGGCCAGGGTGCTGTCGATCCAGGCGGGCGTGCCTTCCAGCTCGGCATAGTCGCCGATGGGCGTCTCATCGAGGAGGAGGTGGAAGCTGGAGCTGGGCGGGAAGGGTTCGGAGGGACGGGCCGGGCCGGTGAAGAGCGGGCCGTCGACCGCGGGGGCGGCGCAGGACCACTCGGTGCGGTACTTTTCGTAGCAGAAGACGGGATCGAACCCGAGCCGATGGAAGATGGCGGCCAGCGCGGGGCCGTCATCGACCAGGGTCTCGGTCTCGATGCGGACTTTGTAACTGGTTGCTGCGCCGGAGCCGGTTTGATCGCCGGAGCCGGCCGGGTCGCCGTCCACGGAGTGGTCTGCCGGGCGCTTGTGAGTGACGATCCAGAGGCCGCCGTAACGACGGATGCGGAGGATCTGCCTGGCCAGACGCAGGGAGCGAGTGGGGGTGTCGTAGAGGGTGTTCTGTTCGAAGGCGCGGGGCGTGTCGAGCTGGAAGCCAAGGCCGGGAAGACGAGATTGCAACTCCGCAAGATCGTGGATGGGAAATTTGAGCTCAATCTCGGCGGTTGGCATGGAAAAATTATACGGCGGTGACGATAGGATGGGAGAGAGGCGGCTTACGATGAATGTTGAGCAAGGGCCGGAGCTTGCAATCGCGGGCTGGAGGGAGCAGGGGGCGGGCTTGCAGACTGAGCGTCTGCTGGGCAAGAGCGCAGACGGCGTAGCGCGGGCGGCCGAGCTGCTGCGCGGCGGCGGGACGGTCGCGTTCCCCACCGAGACGGTGTATGGGCTGGGGGCGAATGCGCTGGATGCGGCCGCGGTGGGGATGATCTTTGCGGCCAAACAGAGGCCGGCGTGGGACCCGGTGATTGTGCATGTGGAAGGGTACGAGATGCTGGAACAGGTGGCGGAGGTTCCGGCGGGAGACAAGGGGTGCGTGGTGGTGAAGCTGATGGAGGCGTTCTGGCCGGGGCCGCTGACGCTTCTGCTGCCCAGGACGGCAGCGATTCATGACGTAGTAACCGCGGGACGGCCGCTGGTGGGGGTGCGCTCGCCGGCGCATCCGGTGGCGCGGATGCTGATCCGGCTGGCGGGCGTTCCGCTGGCGGCGCCAAGCGCGAACCGCTTTGGTGCGCCGAGTCCGACGACGGCGGCGCATGTGCTGGCCGACCTGGATGGGCGGATCGACGCGGTGCTGGACGGCGGCGCGACGCGCGTTGGTGTGGAGTCGACCGTGCTGGATGTTGCGGCGCGGACGATCTATCGGCCGGGAGCGGTGACGGCGGAGATGATCTCAGAGGCGATTGGCGAGGAGGTTCGGGTGGTCCCGTCGGCGGGTGTGGTGACGCTGGAGGCCATGGCATCGCCGGGGATGGGGTCGCGGCACTACGCGCCGCGGGCGCGGCTGCTGCTGGTGGCGGGACAGGAGGAGCTGCTGCGCGAGGTTGCGAACCATGCTGCCGCGAAGGTTGGGGTGATGCTGCCGGATGGGTGGAATGCGGGCGGTGCGGGCGCGGTGTGGCGCTGGGGGCCGTGGACCGATGCGGCGACCCTGGCGCGGCTGCTCTTTGCCGGGCTGCGGATGCTGGACGAGCGCGGAGTGAAGGCGATTGTGTGCCCGGTGCCGACGATGAATGGGCTGGGCGAGGCGCTGCGCGACCGGCTGGAGAAGGCCGCTCGGACGAAGTAGGAGCAGGCAACAGCAAACGCGAAATGCGGGGGTCCCTCCACTCCGCAACAGACGATCAGACCGTCCGCTGCTCCGGTCGGGATGACGGAAGTAGTGGGTGAATCTTATGCGGGGGTGGTGAGCTGGGCGGCGAAGGCGTCGAGGGAGAGGGAGCGGAGGAGGTTGCGGCGCAGGCCGGAGTGGACCTGGTCGAGGGCGTGACTGGCTGATTCGATCCAGGCGAAGGGAAGAGCGGCGGCCAGGCGGTCGAGCTCGGCGCGGAGGTCGGTGTTGCGCACGAGATCGGGTGTGCCGCTATCAATCAGGAGAAGGTCTTCGAGCAGGAGAGCAAGGGCGCGAAGCAGAGCGAGGGTCTTGGTCTGGCCGTCGGCCCCGGCGCGGTAGGTCTCGGTGCTCTTGAAGAGAGCGGTGTGGTCGGGATCGTCTTTGGTTGCGGCCGCAGCGGCATTGCGTAAAAAGATGAGGGCGTCGGCGCGGGCCGCGGTGTAGGAGTCGAGGTCGAAGGCGAGGGCGCGGCCGGCTGCTCCCTGCGCCAGGCGGGCGATGAGAGTGCGCTGTTTGGCGGGAACGCCGGGGCGGCGCGTGGCGAGCAAGGCTTCGATCTCTTCGACGGGAAGCGCGCCGAGGCGGACGGTGGCGCAGCGCGAGCGGATGGTGGGCAGCAGCTCGCCGGGGTTCTCGGCGAGGATGAGGATGAGGACGGTGTCGGGCGGCTCTTCGAGGACCTTGAGCAGCGAGTTGGCCGCCTCCTTCATCATGCTGGCGGAGGTGAGGAGGAAGATCTTGCGCGGGGCCTCGCTGGGCAGGTAATGCGCGCGCTGGATGAGGGTGCGCACCTGGCCGAGCTTGATGAGGAGTTGGGGCGGGTCGGGCGGAAGGATGAGAACGTCGGGGTGGGGCTGGATGAGGACTCGAGTCTCTTTCTTGTCGGTCTCGCGCAGGTCTTCGCGGGCGAGCACGGCGGCGGCAACCTGCTCTTCGAGGTTGGCGGCGGAGGCGATGCGGGTGCAGTTGGAACATTCACCGCAAAAGCTGGCGAGGTGCTGGCCGGATGACGACAGCTCGCGGGGTTGGCGCTGGCACTCGACGGCCATGGCGAGCAGGAGGGCGAGGGTGTATTTGCCTGCGCCGGAGGGGCCGGAGAGGATGAGCGAGTGGGGCAGGCGGCCGGCGGCGATGGCGGCGCGCAGCGATTCGACGGCGGGAGCGTTGCCGAGGAAGGCGTCGAAGCTGGCGGGGAGCGTGGGAGCGGGATCCATGGATTGCTTCTTCTCTGCTCTCCGAGCATATATTGCAGAGTGCGCTGCCGGTATACCGCGGGCCAGTGATTTTGCAGGGCGCGCGCCAAAAACACCTCCCCATTTTCTGGAAGTGTTTATGATTATCGGTAGGAATCGTTTAGCCCAAGGGCAACATCTCTTGGAATCTGTGATTTCCCGTTTGGCGACCTATGTGCTTATTCACTTAACCGAGCGTATCGGTGGGGGACGGGACCGAGTGCTGAACGATTTGGAGTGAACCTTCGTAGTTTGCAGTGCGCATTGATGAGAAACGCCTTCCAGACGCGAATTCTCGCCGTCGCCCTCGCGGTTGCGACGTTGGGCGTGTGCGTCCTTGCGGGCTTCAACCTGTCGCAGGAGCTGGGCGTTGAGTTTCCCACGGACGGTGTGACGTGGGTGGAGGCGCAGGGCGGATTGCGGGCGGACCGGGTTCCGGCGGATTCGCCGGGCAGCCGGGCGGGCATTCACGAAGGAGACATCCTGGAGGCGATCAACGGCGAGCCAACGCCGCGAGTGGCCTCGCAGGTGCGCGCGATGTACCGCAATGGGATATGGGAACACGCGGCCAGCTACTCGATCTATCGTCCGCTGCCGGGGGCGCAAGGGCAGGCGAGTGCGGCCCGGTTCCCGGTGCATGTGTACCTGGAGCCGGCGGACCGGAGCATGGCGCAGGGATCGCGGCTGATCGCGCTGGTGTATTTGCTGATCGGGCTGTATGTGCTGTTCCGGCGCTGGACGGCGCCCAAGGCAACGCACTTTTACGTCTTCTGCCTGGTGTCGTTTGTGCTGTATGCGTTCCGGTCGACGGGCGAGCCGGGAGTGTTCGACCGGGTGATCTACTGGGGCAATCTGATTGCGGCGATGTTGCAGCCGGCGCTGTTTGTACACTTCGCGGTGAGCTTCGAGGACGCGGGCGCGCCCGAGCAGAGAGCGGAGGCGAAGGCGCGCACGAAGCTTGGGCGGCGCCTGCTGCCCGCGCTGCTGTATGTGCCGGGGGCCTATCTGGCGGGCCTGCAGGTGTGGGCGATCGAGCGCTGGTCGGCGACCGGCGTGTTGAGCCACCGGCTGGACCAGATCGGCGTGGGCTACATGGCATTTTACTATGTGGCCGCGGCGGTGATCTTCTACCGGCGCTATCTGCGGGCCGAATCGCCGCTGGAGCGGCAGCAACTGAAATGGCTGACGCGGGGAACGCTGCTGGCGGTGACGCCGTTTACGCTGATGTACGCGGTGCCGTATCTGCTGGGTTTCAACGTGCCGACCCTGTTGTCGAAGATTGTGCTGCTGTTCCTGGCGTTTCTTCCGCTGACCTTCAGTTGGGCGATTGTGCGCTACCGGCTGATGGATGTGGACCTGATCTTCAAGCGCGGCGTGACCTATACGCTGGCGACAGCGGCGATTGTGGGGTTCTACTTTCTGGCGGTGGGCGTCACGTCGGAGGTGGTGCATGCGCGATTCCCCTCGTTCGGCTACCTGGGGCCGATTGCGGCCATCCTGGTGGTGGGCCTGTCGTTCGATCCGCTGAGGCGGATGATCCAGGCATGGGTGGACCGCGTCTTCGACCAGAAGAGCTTCGACTATCGCGAAACGCTGATCGACTTTGGCCGCAGCCTGAACTCGCAGACCGACCTCGGCGCGCTGGTGGGCTCGATTGTGGAGCGGCTGCCGGAGACGCTGCTGGTGACGCGCGTGGCGGTGTTTCTGGCGAAGGAAGACGACGCGGATTCCGGCGAGGCCGGAGGGAACGGCCATGCGAGGCAGAACGGAGAGACAAAAGAAAACGGCGAGGCCAAGCCAAGCCGTCACTTTGAGCTTGCGGCCTCGCACGGGATTGCCAATCTGGATGCAGAGGAGCTGCGCGCGCTGGATGTGCGCTTTCTGGACTTCGACCGCAAGGAATCGGACGACCACATCTTTCTGGAGAACCCGCAGCAGGTGCTGCGCCTGCCGGACGAGCAGCAGCGGAGCGCGGGACTTCTGGACCTGAACTACTACCTTCCCTGCCGGGTGGCCAACCGCGAGGGCGGCGGCACGCGCACGGTTGCGATTCTGGGGCTGGGACGCACCGACACCGGCGATTTTCTGTCGAGCGAGGACATGGAGGTACTGGGATCGCTGGCCGGATACATCGGGATCGCGATCCAGAACGCGCAGCTCTACCAGCGGCTGGAGCAGAAGATCGGCGAGTTCGAGCGACTGAAGGAGTTCCACGAGAACATTGTGGAGTCGATCCATATCGGCGTCTTCGCGGTGGACCTGGAGGACCGGATCGAGAGCTGGAACACGCAGATGGAGGCGATGTACGCGCGGTCGCGGGGCGAGGCGCTGGGCCAGCCGCTGGCGGCGATCTTCCCCGCAGAGTTCATGGCGCACTTCGACAGCGTGCGCGACGAGCAGGGGACGCACACCTTCTACAAGATAAGGCTGTTGCTGCCGACGGGTGAGACGCGGGTGGCCAACATCGCGATTGCGCCGCTGCTGACGCGGGAGTTTGCGGTCGTCGGCCGCATCGTGCTGATGGACGACATCACCGACCGCATGGAGCTGGAGGCGCAACTGACGCAGGCGGAGAAGCTGTCGTCGATTGGTCTGCTGGCGGCGGGCGTGGCGCACGAGGTGAACACGCCGCTGGCGGTGATCAGCAGCTACACCCAGATGTTGGCCAAGCAGATGCAGCCGATGATGGAGCGGGACAATCGGCTGGCGCCGGTACTGGAGAAGATCACGCAGCAGACCTTCCGCGCATCGGAGATTGTGAACGGGCTGCTGAATTTTTCGCGCATCGGCGGCAGCGAGTTCAGCTCGGTCGATCTGAACCGGCTGCTGAGCGACACGCTGACGCTGGTGGAGCACCAGTTCAGGACGGAGAAGATTCGCGTGGAGACAGAGCTGGACCCGGAGCTGCCGCGCATCCACGGCAACGAGGGCAAGCTGCAGCAGGTGGTGCTGAACCTGCTGCTGAACGCGCGCGACGCCATGCACGGCTCCCCCGACGGGCGGATACGGATTGCCACCCGGCAGACGGCGGGGCGCGTCACGGTGACGGTGCAGGACTTCGGCGGAGGGATCGAGCCGGAGCATCTGCATCGCATCTTCGACCCGTTCTTTACCACCAAGGACAAGCCGCGCGCAGGGCAGCACAAGGGAACCGGGCTGGGGCTGGCGGTGAGCTACGGCATTATGCAGGAGCACGGCGGCAAGATGCAGGTGGAGAGCGCGGTGGGCGTGGGGACGACCTTCCGGCTGGAGTTTCCGGCAGCGGCGGAGAGCAAGGATGAGGCGGGTGCGGAGAGCAAGGATGCGAGCCCGCGCGAGCCAAGGAGTGTAGTCCCTGTGTAGAGCGATGTTGCGATCGATGAGTGGAGTTGAGGCTGGAGCAGGGATTGAGATCGGCTGTAGATGCAGAGGGAAGAGTGCCCATGTCTGAAGCGACTGTTACTGCGAATTCGGAGGCGACAGTTCCCATGAATGATGAGGCGACGGAGCCGCGCCTGGTGGGAACGGACGCACGCGTGGTTGGCCCGGCGCGCATCCTGATCGTGGACGATGAGCTGGCGATCCGCGAATCGCTGGACGCTCTGCTCGGCATGGAGGGCTTCGATGTCACCCTGGCGGCGGACGGTCCCGCGGGCCTGGAACAACTGGCGGCCAGTGAGTACGACCTGCTGTTGCTGGACCTGGCGCTGCCGGGCGAGAGCGGCATCGATCTTCTGCCGCGCATTCTGGAGATGCAGCCGAACCTGCCGGTGATCATGATTACGGCGTACGGCAAGGTCTCCAACGTGGTGGATGCCATCCGCGCGGGCGCGGAGAACTTCGTCCAAAAGCCGTGGGACAACGAGAAGCTGCTGGCGGACATACGCGCCGCCATCGGACGGCATCGCGCGGAAGAAGAGCTGGTGCAGTTGAAGCGCGCTCTGAAGCAGCGCTACAACTTCGAGAACATCGTGGGCAAGAGCGAGCCGATGTTGCGGCTGTTCGACCTGGTGGCGCAGGTGGCTCCCAGCCGGTCCACCGTGCTGGTGCAAGGCGAGAGCGGGACGGGCAAGGAGCTGATAGCCAAGGCGCTGCACGCCAATTCGCCGCGCCGCAACAAGCCGTTTGTTCCGGTGAACACCGGCTCGGTGCCGTCGGACCTGCTGGAATCGACGCTCTTCGGCCACGTGCGCGGCGCGTTCACCTCGGCGGTCGCGGCCAAGAAGGGCCTCTTCGAAGTGGCCAACGGAGGCACGCTCTTTCTGGATGAGATCGGCACCATGGGGATGGACATGCAGGCCAAGATCCTGCGCGTGCTGCAGGACCGGCGCTTCATGCATCTGGGCGGGACGGAGGAGATCCAGGTGGACGTGCGCATCATCGCGGCCACCAACGTCGATCTGCAGGCGGCGGTGCGCGAGGGACGCTTCCGCGAAGACCTCTACTACCGGTTGAACGTGATCTGCCTGGAGCTGCCCCCGCTGCGCGCGCGCAGGCAGGACATTCCGCTGCTGGCCGCGCACTTCCTGAAGTTATACGCCGATGAGAATGATGTGCCGGCGCCGGCGCTGTCGCCCGAGGTGATGCGCATCCTGCTGGACTATGAGTGGCCGGGCAACGTGCGCGAGTTGGAGAACGCGATGGAGCGCGGCGTGGTGCTGGCGACCACGCGGACGATTACGACCGACCTGCTGCCCGCGGCGCTGACCGGCAACACCTACTCGGCGAGCCTGCTGGACCACCGGCCGGACGCGAGCCTCTTCGACCTGATGGAGGAGATCGAGCGGCGCATCATCGCGGACCGGCTGGAGCGCTGCCACTGGAACCAGACCGAGGCGGCCGAGTACTTCAGGATTCCGCTGAGCACGCTGAACCAGAAGATCAAGCGGCTGAATGTGGAGATCAAGAAGCGCGTGCGGGAGTAGATGAGGCCGGTTCGAGCGCTGCTACAATCGAGTTGCGCCGGGATGGCGGAACTGGCAGACGCAGCGGACTCAAAATCCGCCGATCGCAAGGTCATGGGGGTTC
>Ga0326728_10026075_pt1 | contig 10388 bp, 9 predicted proteins | sample MB3enrmetagenome_FD_207602 | JGI IMG/M metagenome (GOLD analysis project Ga0326728, IMG submission 207602) | Lab enriched peat soil microbial communities from McLean, Ithaca, NY, United States - MB31MN | ecosystem: Environmental > Terrestrial > Soil > Wetlands > Peat | place: USA: New York... | reverse complement strand
TGACATACTGGGGCGCGGATGGTGTCCCGCATCTGGCGATCTGGAAAGAAGGCCGATATTCCTACGTCAATGATCCGTGTCCGGCTGAATACACATACGGCCTTGCAGTTGGGATCAACGACTTGGGACAGGTAACCTCCTACGTTGTTGACTCCAATGGCGTATCCTTGGCATGTTTGGGAAGCCGCAGAAATCACTCGAATCGTGGCGCGGTTTTCGGTTTTCCCGGCGCAGTCGGCACGATCCCAATCATGACCAACGATTTGGGCGTCACGGTGGGCGCCTATTGGGACGCGCAAGGCGTTCAGCACGGATTTGTCCACTACATGATTGGCAATGTTTTTACCTCTGTTGACTTCCCCGGAGCGTCCAATAGCTGGGTGCAAGGCATCAACGACGAAGGCATAATGAACGGGTCCGCCCAACTCAATGCCAGCGGCAATTGGGCTGGATTCGAGATCATTGGCGGCCACATCGTACACTGGAATGTGCCGGACGCGGTGCAGACGGATCTCTTCGTAATCACCAATGACCTGCGTGTAGCGGGGCTCTATCAGTCCGCCGACGGAGTCTGGCACGGTTTCGTGGCGACGCGCAAATAAGTGGCTAAGCAGGCGGCGGAAGAACTCGACCCGGATTCATGACTGTTGAACGTGCACTTCGACTCATGGCCGGGATCATGGTCCGAGCAGAAGATCACCTATAGCCGTTAGAGACTAAGTCACAATCCGCGCGACGCTGTTTTTCTTCTTGACTTAACTTTCCGGACAGCGGTACTGTTAACTTACATGTAATATAATACGGACAGACGGAGGGGTGGACCTCTATCCGGTTCAGAGAAAAAACTCTTTGAAAACGCAAAATTAAACAGCCTGTAATCAATACTATATAGGCAAATAGTTGAATCATATATACTTTACACAACAAAGCCAACGAACTGGCCTCGAACTAGCTTGGAATCAATAGAATACAAGTAACTTATTAACAAATATATACTTTACGTCAAAACTCGCGAAAATACGACTTAAGACTATGTAAACAATAATCTTATTGTAACTAAGTCTAAGTCTAATTTTGGAAATACTTTACGGGCAAACTTATATCAAGCCTTTTATTATCATAGACCGAGCTTTGGGGGGGGAGGGGGGGTACTATACGTTAAACAAAGCGATCCAATTCGACAGGCCTTGCGCGGTTGCTCGAACTCACCGAGCGGCCGCCGAGCGCTTTCTACAGCTTCCGAATAATCGCCGCAAAAAATCCCTCGCAGCAATGTACTCCAGGAATCGTTCTCAAATAGGGACCGTCGAAAATTTTCTGCCCAACTTCCGCAAGCACTTCTCCAGTCTCCCTCAAATGTTCCACTTCGTCCCGGCAATCGCCGAGCGAAAATTCAGAGGATTCATCGAGCGCAGTTTCAACCACAGCTTCGTTTTCTTCGCGCTCCATCGAACACGTCGAGTAAACCAATCGTCCGCCGCTCGCCAAGTGCGACAGCGCCGACCTCAGAATCGCAACTTGCCGCGCCTGAAGATCCAGCAGATCCTCCGAACTGAGGTTCCATTTGATCTCAGGATTGCGCGCTAATGTTCCTGTCCCAGAACATGGAACGTCCACAAGTATCCGGTCAAAACCCCCGCGCAAAGGAATCTGTCGCGCGTCTCCAACCACAACGCGAACATTGGCCAATCTCGCGCGCTCGCGCAAAGTCCTCGCCCGATGCGCATGAAGTTCACACGCCACGATCAGCGCATCCGTGTTACGTCGCGCGAGCAGCGCGGTCTTTCCGCCAGGAGCAGCGCAACAATCCAGGATTCTTCGTCCATGCCCAACCAGCAACGCCACCAGTTGCGATCCCTCATCCTGAATGGCAACACGCCCTTCGCGGAATGCGCTGGTTCGCGTAACATCACCGGAAAGCACGGTCCGCGCGCCGGCAAGCAGAACGCCCGAACAGAGTTTCACGCCCTCGCGCTCGAGTTCTTCTAAACAGGAGTCGCTGGAAATACGCAAGCTCGTCGCAGGCGGCGTCTGATCGTACTCACAAATGCGCCGCGCGATCTCCAGCCCAAAGCGTTCAACCCAGCGCTGAACTAGCCATTTAGGATGCGCGGAACTGCGAGCCAAAGCCTTAGGATCGGAACACTCCTCAATCTCTTCCAGCGGGTCACGTTCGCGCTCCTCGCCAGATTGCGAAGACTTGCCCGCAACTCGCCGCAGCACAGCATTCACAAACGAGGCCGCCGAGCTTTTCCTCGCCCTCTTCACCAGCTCCACGCTCTCGTAAATCGCGGCTCGCGCAGGCACGCGAGACAGGAAACTCAACTGATAGATTCCCATCCGCAGCGCGGTAACAACCTCCTCGTCAAGCCGTTCCAGCTTCTGCGACGAAGCCTCCTTCAAAGTGTCGTCAATCCATGATCGCCAGCGGAGAACGCCCATGACCAGTTCCATGGCAAGGCCGTGATCCGATGGTGAAAGGCTGGCAAAGCGCGCCGAATGCAGAAGGTCAGCGGCGTAGGATTTATCGCGCTCCACCCGCAACAGGACTTCAAACGCAGCGGCGCGAGCAGGAGAAATGGACATCGCAGCTATTGTCCCACGACGATTGTCCCGCAATGATTGTCCAACAATGGATTGCCGCTACGATCCGAGCCGCTCGCCGGCTTGCGGCCGATAGCCGTTGATGAACTCGCGCGCCGTCATCCGGCGCTTCCCTTCCATCTGGATCTCGATCAGCTCAAGCGCTGTTCCCTGACCGCAACCAACCAGAAAGCGCGAACCCTCACCTCCGATCGCACCAGGAAGCAGTCCAGCGTTGTTCTCCGCTTGCTGCGCGCCATGCACGTGCAGCGACTTCGACCGGAACACCGTAAACGCTCCAGGCCATGGACGGAATCCTCGCATTCGATTGAGCAGTTCGCTCGCCGTCCGCTCGAAATCCATGCGCCCATCTTCCTTCTTCAGGATTGGCGACAGCGAGGCCAAAGAATGATCCTGTGGAACCGGCCGAACGTTTCCGGTCTCGAGTCCGCGAAGAGTCTCAATCATCAACTCGGCGCCAATCGTAGCCAGTTTCGGCGCCAGCGTCTCCGACGTGTCGTCCGGCAGAATTGGCAGTTCGCGCTGCATCAGAATGTCGCCCGTGTCGAGACCAGCATCAATGCGCATAGTCGTCACGCCGGTGATCGTCTCCCCGCAAGCAATCGCCCACTGAATCGGCGCCGCGCCGCGGTATTTAGGCAGCAGCGAAGCGTGTAGGTTGAGATTTCCCCAACGCGGCAGATCGATCATCCACTGCGGAATAATGCGCCCATATCCGACGACGATGATCGCGTCGGGTGCCAGCTTCGTAAGCTGCGCGCGGAACTCCTCATTGTTCTTGATCGCCGCGGGCTGGATCAGGGGAATTGCAAGTCGTGTGGCCGCTTCCTTCACCGGAGACGCAACCAACTCCATCCCACGCCCACGAGGTCGGTCCGGCTGCGTCACAACCAGCGGGACGGAATGCCCGACCGTGACCAACTTTTCGAGTGTAGGAACCGCGAATCGAGGCGTGCCGCAAAAGACGAGAATCATGATTCAGTCTTCAGTTCTCCTACCACTCTCCCGCCTTCACCAGCTTCTTGATCTTACGCTTGATCAGATCCCGTTTCAGCGCGCTGATGTGCGAGATGTAAAGCTTGCCATTCAGATGATCCGTCTCATGGAGGAAAGCGCGCGCCAGCAGGTCTTCGCCGGTATGTTCGAAAACTTTGCCGTTTGCATCCTGCGCGCGCACCGTCACCACCTTGGCCCGCGACACCTCTTCGCGAAACTCCGGAATGCTCAGGCAGCCCTCGCTGGCGCGCTGTTTCCCTTCCTTGCCAATAATTTCCGGATTGATCAGCACGAGCTTCGCCGCGGGATCTTCCTTAAAGGTCACATCCACGACCGCGATTCGTTTCGAGATACCGATCTGCGGCGCAGCCAGCCCCACGCCCTTTGCCGCATACATGGACTCGAACATGTCCTCGATCAGTTTTTTGAGGTCATCGTCGAAGGCCGTGACCGTGGCGGCCGCTTTTTCCAGCACCGGATCGCCGAATTTAACAATTGGATAGATCATTGCCAGCTTAGTATTTCCTCAGTTGTTCGAGATAGCCCTCAAAGTTCCTTTTCGTTTCCTCAATCGAATCGCCGCCGAACTTTTCCAGCGCGCAGCGTGCAAGCGTCAGCGCCACCATCGCCTCTCCGGCAACGCCCGCCGCCGGCACTACGCAAACATCCGAGCGTTCGTAGGCGGCTTTCACCGGCTCGCGTGACGCAAAGTCCACCGATTGCAGCGGCCGTCGCAGCGTGGAAATCGGCTTCAGATATCCGCGCACGCGAATTTCCTGCCCGTTCGAAACTCCGCCTTCAATGCCGCCGGCGTTGTTGCGCGTGCGCGTAAACCCCGCGAAGCCCGCATTGCGCTGATAGCCAATCTCGTCGTGCACAGCCGATCCCGGCGCATGTGCTGCCGCAATTCCGCTGCCGATTTCGACTGCCTTCACCGCCTGCAACGACATCACCGCCGCCGCCAGCATCCCATCCAACCGCTCGTCCCATTGCACGTAACTTCCCAGGCCGGGCGGAACGTTATGGGCCACGACCTCAAAAACGCCGCCGGCCGAATCTCCAGTGCGCAAGACTTTATCGACTTCTTCCTTCATGCGCTGTTCCGCATCCGCGTCGGCGCACGATAACAGCACATCATCCTTGCGCGCCAGTGGCTCGATCTGCTCCCAGAGAATTTCACGCTCGCCGACTGAAACCGAGCCGACCGCGATGACGTGGCTCAAAACCTCCACGCCTAGTTCTCGCAAGAAAATCTTTGCCAGCGCACCGATGGCAACCCTCGCCGCCGACTCGCGCGCCGACGAGCGCTCCAGCACGTAGCGCGCTTCCGCGAAGTTGTACTTAAGCGCACCGGCGAGATCGGCGTGCCCCGGCCGGGGCGACTCCACGCGCCTATGTTTTTCCGGATCGCCCGGCTCAACCGGCAAAGACTCCTGCCAGTTCTGCCAGTCACGGTTCTCGATAACCACGCTGATCGGCGAGCCAATCGTCTTGCCATGGCGCACTCCGGAAAGAAAATGCGCTTTGTCCGCTTCGATCTTCATGCGGCCGCCGCGCCCATAACCTTGCTGGCGCCGCCAAAGTTCGCGGTCAACAAAGGACTGATCGATGTTCAGCCCCGCGGGCAGCCCGGAAAGAAAGGCAACCAGGGCCTCGCCGTGCGACTCTCCCGCCGTGAAGTAGCGCAACATTGTCAAAGTGGCATTGTAATTGAAGAGAGAATTGGACAAAGGAAAATCGAAGTCTTATCGCGCCGCATCGCGCGGCACCTGCGTGACCGTCAGCGCACGAACTTCTCCATCTCTTCTTCGCTGATCACTGTCACACCGAGTTCTCGAGCCTTGTCGAGCTTCGATCCCGCATCGGCGCCCGCAACCACATAGTCGGTCTTCTTGCTAACCGAGCCCGAAACGCGCCCACCCGCATCTTCGATCAGCTTTTTGGCTTCGTCGCGGGTATGCCGCGCCAGCGTCCCCGTCAGTACGAAGGTCCTCCCCGCCAGTTTCGTGCCTTTTTCTTTCTTCTGCCCAGTAAACGTCAAGCCAGCTTTGCGCAAATCGCCGACCAGTTTTCGATTGTGCTCGTCGCCGAAGAACTCGACGATGCTTTCCGCGATCCGGGGCCCCACTTCATTCACTTCTTCCAGTTGCTCGACCGACGCGTCCATAATTGCGTCCAGTGATCCGAAGTGCTCGGCCAGAAATTGCGCCGTGCGCTCTCCGACAAAGCGAATGCCCAGACCAAAAATTACCCTCTCCAGCGGTAGTTTCTTTGACGCCTCAATCTCGCCCAACACGTTTTCCGCCGACTTGTCTCCCATGCGCTCCAGTTGCAGCAAGTCGTCTTTCTTCAACCGGTACAGATCGGCAACGTTCTTCACCAGGCCGCGCTCAGTCAACTGATTAGCCAGCGCTTCACCCAGTCCGTCGATATCCATCACATGCCGTGAAGCAAAGTGGAGAATCGTGCCCTGCAATTTCGCCGGGCAATTCGCATTCACGCAACGGTGATCGGCTTCGCCCTCTGTGCGTACAACGTTCCCGCCGCAGACCGGGCAATGCTCCGGCATTTCGAAAGAGTTATGCCCCCGCGGATGATCCTTGTCTTCGACCACCTTGACGACCTTGGGAATCACATCGCCGCCGCGCTCGACTTCAACCCAATCGCCGATCTTCACACCCAACTCATCAACGAAATCCATGTTGTGCAGCGTGGCACGCGACACCATCGTGCCCCCGATCGGAACCGGCTTCAGCCACGCCACCGGCGTTAGTTTGCCCGTGCGACCAACTTGCGGAACAATGTCTTCCACGATCGTCACTCCTCCGCGGGCCGCATACTTAAATGCAATCGCCCACCGCGGAGCCTTGCCGGTGAAGCCCAACTCGTCCTGCAACGCTGTGCGGTCGACTTTGATCACAATGCCGTCGATTTCATAGGGAAGCGATTCGCGCTTCCCTTCCCAGCTCTGAATAAACTTCCACACGTCATTCAGGCTCTTCACCAGCTTGCGATTGGGATTGACCTTGAACCCCGCCGCCTCGAGCGCATCCAGCGCTTTCGATTGCCGGTCGAAATAAGTGCGTCCATCTTTGAGCAACATGTAGGCGAAATAATCCATCCGCCGCTGCGCCGTGATCGACGGCTCCAGTTGCCTCACCGTGCCCGCCGTGAAATTGCGCGGATTTGCAAATGTCGCAAGCCCCTGCGCTTCGCGTTCTTCATTCAGCTTCTTGAACGCGGCGATGGGCATCAGCATTTCTCCGCGCGTTTCGAAATCTGGCGGAATCCCGGCCTTCTTTAATTTGTCTTTTGTGATCGACAACGGGATGGACCGGACGGTGCGGACATTCAGCGTGACATCTTCGCCCACGCTGCCATCGCCGCGCGTGATGCCGCGCTCCAATTGTCCGCCGCTATAAACGAGTGCGAGCGACATGCCATCCAGCTTCAGCTCGCACATGTATTCGATTTCTGTGCGTCCGCTCAACTCGTGCACCCGCCGCTCCCAATCGCGCAATTCTTCTTCGCTGTAGGCGTTGTCGAGCGAAAGCATCGGAGAAGAGTGTTTCGCTTTGACGAAGCCCTCGCGCGGCTTGCCTCCGACGCGCTGCGTCGGCGAGTCTGGCGTGATGAGTTCGGGATGCTCCGCTTCGAGCTTCTTCAGTTCGTTCATCAGCGCGTCGAATTCGGCGTCGCTGATTTCGGGATCGTCCAGCACGTAGTAGCGGTGCTCGTGATGACGGATCTTCTCGCGCAGGGAGTTGATCTTTTTCTCGACAGCGGACATAACTTGGGAATTATAGTGCGGGTGTTTCTGTGCCAGAGCTTTGTCAGATATTCAAATATTGAGAACGGGTTTGCTTTCCTATTCGCGCCGCTTCGACTCATCAATGAGTGCTTGCCTAACGCCCATCACAACGGCACCAACAGTGATGAGAATCGCGCCAATCACAAGCATGAATAACGGACTTGATCCCCCGCGTTGGGTGTACATAAAGGAACCCACAAGCACGAGAACAAGGCCCGCAACGATCTGCAATATGGGACGGAGCATACGATTTCTCCTCACAAAGTGACGACCGCGTCACCGTAGCGCCACAGCGGCTAGCCTCTCGCCGCCTTCCGAATCCGCATGCCGACGGCTGCGCTGCGGCCCACGCTCGACGGCGGCTTTGGCGCCCCCTCCAAATGCTCCTTCAGCACGGTCGCGTTGTTCCGCGGCTCCATTCGCGAAGCGTAGAGCAGCGTAACTTTCTTATTTCGACCCGTAAGACTGTACAACTTCTCGACGGCTGCAGAAGCTTCTGGACTCGCCAGTTCCTTCATATAACGCCGCCGGAACTTCGCCCACGCCGCCGGATTAGCATGAAACCATTTCCTCAATTCGTTGGACGGCGCCAGATCGCGCAGCCAATACTGCACGGCCGCTACCTCTTTCGTCAGGCCGCGCGGCCACAGCCGGTCCACCAGTACGCGCACGCCATCGGCACGGGACGCCGGCTCGTACACGCGTTTTACTGCCACATTCATCTTGCCCGTATTATCCTACCGTTGGACGCATGTGCGCCAACAAACCGAAAAATGAAACGCATTCTCAATCGCCTTTCTCTGCGTCTCCGCGCCTCCCTGGTGATCGCCCTGGCCGCCTCAGTGCTCGCTCTCTCTGCCTGCGACGCCCAACGCCGCAAATCCGACGCCGAACTCGGCCTTAACCCGCAGCAGGCCGCTGGGCGCAAGCTCTACGACAATTATTGCGACCGCTGCCATGAGCCCTACTCCTCGCGCGGGAAAAAAGGTCCGAGCATGAAGGGCATCTACAGGCGTCAATATATGGAACTCAGCGGACTGCCCGTCAACGACGATCGCATGTTCGACATCATCAAATTCGGCCGGTCGAAGATGGAGGGATTTCAGCAGGTCATGACCGACGACCAAATCCGCGACCTGATTGCCTACCTGCATACGCTTTAGGTTGTGTGGCGCGCGAAGACTTTTGTGCGTGCCGATCTCCACGCGGAGCGGACGATTCTATTGGCTCCATGTCATAATCCGGTCGGTGCCTGCATCCACCAATCCCGCGCTCTTTCGCAAGCTGCCGTCCACCGACGAACTGCTGCGTCAGCCAGAAATCCAGAAGCTTGCCAGCCGCGATGGCCATGCCGCTTTGGCCGACGCCGTCCGCGAAGCTCTGAGTCAACTGCGAGCCGGAATCGCCAGCGGCCACCTCGACGAAAAATCCCTCGACCTCGCGTTGGACAGCCTGCCCGTCACTGTCGAGCGCCAGCTTCGCCGGTCTTTGAGTTACTCGCTCCGCCCCGTCATCAACGCCACCGGCGTCATTCTCCATACCAACCTCGGACGCGCCCCGCTCACCGCCGCTGCTCTCGACCATATCGCCCAGACCGCCTTCACCTATTCCAACCTCGAATACGATCTCGAAACCGGCGAACGCGGCAAACGCGACATCCACGTCGACCGCCTGTTCAAGAAGCTATTCGACGAATACGGAGAAGGCACGAATACCGAGCAAGGCTCGGCACTCTCCAGCATCGTCGTCAACAACAATGCCGCCGCCGTCCTCCTCGCCCTCAACTCGCTCGCCGAAGGCGGCGAGGTCATCGTCTCGCGCGGAGAACTCGTCGAAATAGGAGGCTCCTTCCGCATCCCCGACGTCATGTCAAAATCGCAAGCCACGCTCCGCGAAGTCGGTACAACGAACCGCACACGCATCGAAGACTACGAGCGCGCCATTACGGATCGCACCCGGCTCCTGCTCCGCGTGCACCGCTCCAATTTCGCGATCACCGGATTCACGGAGCAGCCCGCGCTTTCCGAGTTAGTCGCGCTCTCCCGCCGCCGCAACATTCCCCTTCTTGAAGATCTCGGCTCCGGCGCCCTCTTCGATCTCTCCTCCATCGCCGTTTGCAATGAGCCCAGCGTCTTCGACAGCCTGCGCGTCGGCGTCGACCTCGTCACATACAGTGGTGACAAGCTTCTGGGCGGGCCGCAAGCCGGTCTGGTCACCGGCCGTGCCGACCTGGTGGCGCGCCTCCGCTCCAATTCCCTGTTCCGCGCCCTCCGCGTCGACAAGCTCACCTACGCCGCCCTCGAAGCCACGCTGCTGGCCTATGTCAAGAACGACCTCGATGCCCTGCCCGCGCTCCGCATGATGCGCCTGTCGAAGGACGCCATCGCCCGCCGCGCCGAAGCTCTCGCAGCTCAAATCAGGACACCAGATTTGCATGTTGCCCTTCTCGAGGGCGAGTCGGTCATCGGCGGCGGCGCCGCTCCCACGGCCGTGCTTCCCACCGTGCTTCTTGCCCTGACCCATCAACAACTTAGCGCCGACGAACTCTGCCGACGCCTCCGTCATTTCGACATCCCTGTTATTGCCCGGGTCGACGACGCCCGCGTCCTACTCGATCTGCGAACTGTTTTCCCGGCACAGGACTCCGCTATCGCCCGCCTTTTGCCGTCTTTAGCGTGAAAAACCCCGTCGCATGCCGCTTCTGACGGAATCATCACAATTTGGCGTGACCTAAATCACATCTCCGCGTATACTGGCCGCGCGATAGTACGCTTTGGACAGAAAGGTCGTGTCCTGATGTCGGCCCTCCCCGCGGTGTTCTCCTTGCTCGGTACGTCCTACACGGCTCTCGGTACCTTCATCAGCCTCAAGGCTAGCAGGCCAAGCTGCCGCGTCTGCGTAAATCGCCATGTGTGCCCCGACAGGCTGCGCGGCCGAGACGAGTTCACCCAACTACCCACTTGCCTCCAAGCGGCGC
>Ga0326728_10026073_pt1 | contig 10388 bp, 8 predicted proteins | sample MB3enrmetagenome_FD_207602 | JGI IMG/M metagenome (GOLD analysis project Ga0326728, IMG submission 207602) | Lab enriched peat soil microbial communities from McLean, Ithaca, NY, United States - MB31MN | ecosystem: Environmental > Terrestrial > Soil > Wetlands > Peat | place: USA: New York... | reverse complement strand
GGTTGATCAGGAAGCCGAAGATCCCCGCGCCGACGAAGTTCCAGACACCCACGGCCATGAGGAAGTAGATGGACCACTTCTGGCCCCAGGCCAGATCGTGGCCACACGCCGAACACTGCGCCTTTCTCAGTTTGATGAAATCCCAGGCATCCAGGGTCAGAAGCGTTAGAGGCACAACTTCCAGAGCGGAGAAGCACGCCGCCAGGCCCATGTTGAGCGTTCCCTGGCCAGTGAAGTACCAATGGTGGCCGGTGCCGACGATCCCGCCGGCGAGATACAGGATGGCATCCAGGTAGATCAGGCGCGTGGCGGTCTTGGTGCTTACCACGCCCAGTTGGTGGAACATGATGGCCACCAGCACGGTGGCGAAGAGTTCGAAAAATCCCTCCACCCAAAGATGGATGATCCAGAAGCGCCAGTTATCGATGACGGCGAAGTTGGTGTGAGAGCCATAGAAAAGCGCGGGCAGGTAGAAGACCGGGATGGCCACAGCCGCGTACAGAAAGAGCGAGGACAGTTCGCGCTTGCCGGGGCTCTTGAAGGCGGGCCGGAGCGCGCGAAACATCAGAAACAGCCAGAAGAGGAGGCCAACGGCCAACAGAAACTGCCAGAACCGCCCGAGGTCCAGATACTCGGAACCCTGGTGACCGAACCAGAACCAGAGCCGCCCCAGTTTGTCGTTGATGCCGAGGGACTCGCCCACCAGGCTGCCGACGACCACCACCACCAGCGCGCCGAGGAGCGCGTAGACGCCGGTCCTCTGGTGTCTGGGCTCCGCGCCACCGACCCACGAAGCCAGGAACAGGCCGCCGCCGACCCAGGCCGTCGCGATCCAGAAGATGGCCAGTTGGAGGTGCCAGGTTCGCGCCAGGGTGTAGGGCAGCCAGCGGGCGATGTCGAGCCCGTAAAAGGCGCCCGTCTCAACCCGATAGTGGGCGAGCACGCCTCCCAGGAACGATTGCGCCAGGAACAGCAGAGCCACGATGCCGAAGAACCACCCCGTAGCCCACTGGCTGGGCGTGAGTTTCAAAGCAAGGGGAGCGGAGTGCATCATATGGGAGACAGCGCCTTCGCCCTTCCAACCCAAATAGTCGAACTTGCCGACGACGAAGAGGATCAAACCCAGCCCCGCCAGGAGAGTGATGAGACTCAAGGCGCTCCAAACATAGGCCTCGGTGGAGGGACGGTTGCCCGCAATCGGTTCGTAGGGCCAGTTGTTGGTGTATGAGTAATCCTTTCCGGGGCGGTTCGCCGTGGTGGCCCAGGCCGCCCAAGCGAAGTAAGCGGTCAGAGCCTTAAGCTCTTCGGGGTTCCGAATATAGTTGGCGGGCAGCCCGGGCGCGGCGTTCTTCCTGGTGAAGTACTCGCTCCATTCAGGAAGCTCGGTGCGATAGGCGGCCACCTCGCCCGGCGAGAGCCGGAGAGTTCGCGAGGCTGGTTGGTACCGGTTTTCCTTAAGCACCGTCAGCGTCCGCGCGGATACGACGCTTCGCTGGTCGGGCGAGAGCTGCGCGAAGAGTTTGCCGTACTGCTCGGTGGCGATGGTGTCCAGGGTCACCTCGCCGAGCCTATGCAGGTACTCCGCACTGTAATCGGGACCCAGGTAAGCCCCATGGCCCCACAGGGTTCCGTGCTCCATGAGACCGTACTTGAGGAAGACCTCCTGGCCCAGTTGGATGTCGGCTTTGGTAAACACCACGGTTCCCGTAACATCGACGGCCCGCTCGGGGATCGGTGGAGCGTTGGTGTAGGTCAGGACCGTGACAAAGGATAGAACCGAGAAGCCAGCGATCATTACGAGGATGGCCGAGTGTCTCCACCACGGAGAGAGACTCGCAGCGCCGGCAGACGTGTCGCTCATGATATGCCCCTTTCAATGCTTGCCAGGATTTCCAGTTTTCCAGCCCTTATGGCAGAAGACCGCACTTCATTTTCGGACCTCAACCACTGCAATAGTATACGCTTGCTTTTGGGTCCGGGAAACGCAGAGGCTCCCAATCCAGGTCACTCTGTCCGGCGCCGGCGCACAACGGCTGGCTTGCGAAAATCCGTCGCACGCGGACGGGCCTCATGCTTGTCTCCGACTGCAAGATTCGGCGCTGTCGGGGAACCGCAAGATAACGCTCGCGCTCCGTTCGGAACGACCGTAAACAGGCGTGGAAAAAACGGCCAAGAGCGGGCGACGGCAAGTTAAGGTGCGCCCACCACGGCAAAGACCGACTGCTTTTGGCGGGGCATACTTTAGCTCGCCCATTTTCGCGGGTTCCAAGGCTCGCGGTTCCGTGGCGGCGGCCGCGGGCTCGCCGGATGTCAGCCGGCCTGAGGGAGCAGGATGATCAATTCCAGTTGGGGATTGGGCAGGTCGCCGGGAACATATGCGGCCAGATTGCGCGCCCGGCCAACGGCTTCCCACGCCACGCCCGACTGGCTGAGGCTGAAGTACTGATAGTTGAGCTTCACCGGGATGGCGCTGGGCGGTTGAGCCACATAGGTCAGTGGGACGCCGGGGAGCGCCTGGCGAACCAAGTGGTCGATGTGGCTGGCCGAGCAGACCTTCACCAGTTCGGGGGTCTTGCCGACAATGTCCGCCTGGCTGGTCTCGGCGCCGATCGCCAGGTACATTTTGGTGTTGACGAGGTACTTGTCGTTGTCGATGGCGGTGCCGTAAATGGACGGCTGAATCAGTTTGAGCGGCAGGGAAATGAAGTTAGTGGGGACCACCGTCTCCAGCAACAGGCGGAGCTTCTCGTCGAGCTCGGTGAAACAGGCGCCCAGGTCGTCGTGATCGTAGGACGGCAGATCGCGCGGATGGATATTGGTGGAGAACGTGGTCAGGGCGCCGGCGAGCGAAAGCATGGCGGCATAGAGCGCCTCGGGATGGCCGCCGCGGGTCTCGAACAGGTGGCGGAACACTGGAAACGCGGTGTTCACGGTATACAGAAGCCAGAAATTGGCGATATCGGCCGCGGTGAAATCCGCCAGCGTCTGGTTCTTCTGGCGGCGCATGCCGGAGATGCCGCTGGAGCGCGCGGTGAGGATCTCCACCAGGCGGCGGGCGATGGCCACCAGGTAATCGCTGGCGTTGAAATCTACCAGCGGGGGAACGAAGCGCGGGTCCAGGTGGAACGTGCCGGCTTCGGTGCGGAGCACGCGGGCCACCTTCAGCGACGAGTACCCATCCAACGCCTCACCCTCGGCCAGCAGCCGCAAGTTTTTGCGAGCCACCTGCACGGGCTTTTCCGTCAGGCCGGTATTCTCGTCGCGGAAAAGCTCCACCTCAGAGCGGTAGCGCGCGCCGCCTTCGCGGGCGGAGCCGGCCACGTTCAAGCCGCGCTCGCGGTAGTGGGGAATCGCCAGGTAGAGCTCCGCGGCGGTCTGGTCGGGCTCGAAGCAATCGGCCAGTTGGCGCGGCGCGGGCGCCATATCGGAATTCGGAATGTCGAAGAGCAGGCCATCGGGGAGCAGCCCGGACGCGCTGGAGATGCCGAACGCGCCGGCCGCCAGGGCTTCCTGGCCGATCTGTAGCGAGCGGAACCCCCACGGGCGAAACGACAGGTTCTCCAGGTGGAACTGCAACAGGTTTTCCAGGAAGCGGTCCTGGAGCTGGAGGTGTTGCGGGCTGAGGAACGTGCCCTTGGCCCAGACGACTGGCTGCAATTGCCGCATGTGTCCCTCACAGTACCAGAACTGGCGGCAGGGAGCCAAGTCCGGGTTTGAAGGGCGCGGTGCGGGGCGCCGAAGGCAGTCCCAAAAAGGACCCCTTGCGAGACGGAGCATGATAGGCGCTCGGCGCGGCGTCCCGGGACCCAAGCCTGATGGATCCGCACTGAGCCCAATTTGGCAGCGGGCGAACGCTCTGCCGCCCCCCTGCCGTCACACTCTCTGCACGGGAGCGGGATACCGGGCCACCAGCGGGTCGGCAGTCAGCAGAATGATGCCCTCGACCATCGACTGCGCAACCAGGAGGCGGTCGAACGGGTCTTTGTGGATCGGCGGCAGGCCGTCGATGGCGACGGCGTGCTCGCTGGTTATCGGCAGTTCCGAATGACCGTTGTCCAGCAACCCCCGGCGCAGCAGCCGCGCATCCACTTGGAAATCGTCTCGCCCGAGCCCGCATTTGATGGCGATCTCCCACACGCTGGCCGAACTGAAAACCAGTTCGTTCCGCGGGTCGTTCAGCAACGCGCGCGCCTTTTTCGGCGAACGATCCGGCTACCCCGCGGCCCATAGCCGCAAGCGCGTATCCAGCGGAATCTTCATGCGTCCCCGCCGAATAGCCGCTCGACCTCGCTGTTTCCCATTCGGTCGAAATCGTCCGGTACGACGATCCGGCCCGCCAGGAAGCCCAGCCGGCGAACCTGTCCCGCAACCGGCGCGTCCAGCGGCTTAACCTTCACCAAAGGCTTGCCCGCTTTGGCGATTGCAAATGGCTCGCCTTTGGCAGCTTGCTCGACGAGCCGCGAGAGATGCGTCTTGGCTTCGTGGATGTTGACAGTCTTCATTTTCGCAACCCGCCTCTACCTCAAATGCACCGGCTGCGTGAACGCGCCATTGCCCGCCGAATCCCACACCGCGAAGCGGACCCATTTCTTGCCTTCCACATCGAAGGGGATGTGGAACTTGTGGCTGCTTTCGGGCGCCATGTCGGCCAGCGAGACGATCTGGCGATTGATGGTCTCGCCATCGCCCCAGACGAGCTCCGCGAACTCGGGCGGGAAGGTCCATTCCACGTCGGCATTGTAGAAGCGGTGCGGCCCCGTGCCTTCGATGGCCCAGCTCCGGAACAGGACCTCGCCGGTGGTGACGAAGTAGTCGCCGGTCTGCAGGGCGTGCAGGACCGGCGTCCACGGTTCGTCGAACTTGGGAATTGACGCCAGCTTGACGTAGTTGACCACCATCTGCGGATAGGTTTCGTCCTCGGGGTACTTCATGTAGGTATCGCCCTCGGCGATCATGTACTTCGCGCCGCTCCAGTTGTTCATGTCGTCGAGCAGGCCGAAACAACGGGCTTCGCAGATGCGCTTCTCGGACTGGTCGACGGGCAGCGATTGGTAGGAGCCACCGATGAAGCGGTCGCTGTGGAAGAGGCCGGCCGTGTGGGTGGCGTCGGGATAGCCGGTGGACCCCTTGGTGCGCGGGTGCGTCTGCCAAACCAGGCCGTTTTCGTCGTTCAGAAGCTGCATCTCGGTCGAGACGGAGGTGGTGTGGTAGACCTTGCCCCACGGGGCGAGCGTTTCGACGTACGGCTGCGCGGGCGGATCGGTGGGCTTGCGCAGGTGGGTGAAGTAGACCGGCTTGGGGAAGACGAACATGTAGTGGCCGCCGAAATTGGCGTCGGGCTCTTCGCCGGGGATCAACAGGAAATCCTTGTCGGAGAAGCGGCGGCAGCCTTCGAAATAGACCTTCTGTTCGTTGAGGCGGATGGCGCCGGTGTCGGTGGGGTGGGAGTCGGAATGGAAGTCGGCCAGCACGGCGGCGTTGACGCCCAGGGCGCGGAAGACGGAGATCCAGGTGGGCATCTGGTCCATGGTGCCGGCGTCGGTGAGTTGTTCGTTGATGTGGAAATGGAAGTGGCTCACTAGAACCTTGAATCCCGCCAGCGGCTTGAAGATGTCGTCGTGGGTGTAGGCCAGGACGTGCTCCTGGGTGGCCGGGACGTTGGCGCCGCTCAGATAGAAGTAGACCGGCATGCGCTGCCAGGTTCCGGGGGGCGCGTTGTAGAGGGCGAAGTTGTCGATCTCGCCGCGCGCCTCGCCCACGCGGCGGTTCCAGACTTCGGTGGACACGCCGTAGGGCTTGTAGCCTTCCTCGCGATCGGGCTGGCGGACCCCGATGGCGAAGCTGGTATCGCTGTCCTTGCGGTAATAGACGTAGCCCAGATTGGTTTCGATCTCGCGCGCGAAGAAGAATTTGTGGGAGGGCGGCAGGAATCCGAGCGCGCCGCCGCACACCTGGAGAATGCCCAGGCGGTTGCGGGCGCGCAGGCCCACCAGGTCCTGGTTGATGGAACCGCCGAAGGCATAATGCTGCCAGGCGCGCGCCGGGTCGCGCCAGTCCACCTCGGAGCACTTGTCCAGGCTGAAGCCCTTCAGTCCGCCGACATATTTATAAGCAACCGAAGGTTGATCGGTCTTGGCGATCAATTCCTGGCGCAGTAGATTGGAGCCGCGGTAGACGGTGTAGCGCAGGTCGCCGGAGAAAATGCCGGCGTCGACTCCGGGGAAGGTGACTTCCACGCGTGCGCCGTCGGTCTTCACCTGGCAGCCGCTGGAGTGGTATTGCGCCCAGGCGCGGCGGACCTCGTTGGGTTTGCGGGGCATGTCCATGGCCTTGCCGGCCGTGCCGGGAATCATGAGCGGGGCATCCCAAAAGGCGTTCCACTTTTCGCGATCCACCACCTCGGGCGTGAACACGATGCCGAGTTCGCGCAAGGGCGCCATCTGCTGCTCGGAGAGGCGGCGCTTGCCGCTGGTGATTTGGAATTCGGGCGACAGGTCGCGGCCCAGCACGCTCCATTTGCCGGCTACAAAGACCGCCAGTTCGTGAACCAGCGGCCGTCCGTCGCGGAGGCCGAACGAGGCGCGGAGCTGCTCCTGGCGTTCGCCGGTCCAGGTCAGTTCCAGATAGCCTTGGTTCACGGCGGCGCGGAGACCATCGGCGGCATGGTAGGCGGCCAGGTCGCAGGATAGATTCTGAGCGATCCCGGCGGCGGAGATCGCGAAAAAGAGTGCGGCGAGTTTCATATAGTTCACAGTTTACAGTTTACAGTTCACAGTAAACCCGTTCGCGGCCAGGCGGGTTGTCGCAGGGGCGGTTAACGCTACCCAGGAACCGACGAGGCCGTTGACTGTCAACTGTGAACTGTGAACTGTAAGCTGTAAACTGTGGAGTATGGATGCCGTGCTGACTCGAGAACAGAAACAAGATTTCTTGGAACGCGGTTTTTCCCGCCGGTCGTTTGGGCGGATTGCCGCCATGATGGGCGCGGGCGCAACCGCATTGCCGTTCTTCAACGAACCGGCCCTGGCCCAGCTTTCCAAGATCGACGCCCCGCCGGACGCGGTGATGATCAACGCCAATGAGAACCCGCTCGGCCCCTGCCAGGAAGCTCGCGAAGCCGTGGCGAGGATGATCCCTTTTGGCGGCCGCTATCGCTACAACGAGGAGGATCGGCTGCGGACGCTGCTCAGCGAGCAGGAAGGCCTGAAGCCGGGTTACGTGAGAATCCATGCGGGATCGAGCGGTCCGCTCCACCAGGCGGTGCTGGCCTTCACCTCTCCCAGCAAGCCGCTGATCGTCGCCGACCCCGGTTACGAAGCCGGTGGGCGGGCGGCCAGTTTCATCGGAGCACCCGTGATCGCGGTCCCGCTGACCAAGACCTATGCGCACGATGTGAAGGCCATGGCGGCCGCCAGCCCCAACGCCGGCCTGATCTACATCTGCAATCCCAACAATCCCAGCGGCACGCTGACGCCCCAGGAGGAAATTCGCTGGCTGGTGGCCAACAAGCCCAAGGATTGCGTGGTGATGATCGACGAAGCCTACACCCACATCGCCGGCGCGCCCTTCAATTCCGACCTGGTGGCGGCCGACAAGGACGTGGTGATCCTGCGCACTTTCTCGAAGATCTACGGCATGGCGGGTTTGCGCGCGGGCGCGGCGCTGGCGCGTCCCGACCTGCAAGCCAAGATCAGCGGCTTCAGTAGCACTATGATGCCGATCACCGGCATGGCGGCGGCCAGCGCCAGCCTGGAGGTGAAGTCGCTGGTTCCGGAACGCCGCAAGTACATCGCCGATGTGCGCGAGAGCGTCTTCGAATTCTTCGAGAAGCACAATGTCGGCTATGTGAAGTCGGTCTCCAACTGTTTCATGGTGGACGTGAAGCGGCCGGGGGACGAAATCATCCGGGCGTTGCGCAACGAGAAGATATATGTCGGCCGCATCTGGCCGGTCTGGCCGACGCATGTCCGCGTAACCGTGGGAACCGCGGAGGAGATGAACAAGTTCAAAGCCGCCTTCCTCAAGGCGATGGCTTGAGCGGGTGTGGGCGTGCGTCCCGCAGCGAAGCTTCTCACAAGCCGCACCACGTTCGATCGGGCTGAAGGCTAATGGCTAGTAGCTGATAGCTAACAGCCGGAGCTTAGACCTACGCCGCGAAGCGGCGGAGCCACTCATTTCGCAGGGTGCCGATCAGGCGCGCAACGCCCGTTTCCCAATCGGGGAACAGGTCCACATACTGGATTTCGCGTTGAATGGTTCGCGGAACGCGGCAGGCGTCCACGCGCACGGGCACCATGAAGATTTCGTCGAGGGGCGCGTGGCGGGCGCAGTCCAGAGCATAGCGGATCTCGGCCTGGAAACCACCGCGCTTGCCGACGGACGTGCGGGAGAAGCAGGCGACGAAGAAATCGGAGATCTCGATGGCGGCCTCGATGGCGCGCGGCCAGTTCTGGCCGGGGAGCAGTTTGCGGGTGTCCATCCACGGGCGGAATCCGCAAGCTTCGAGCGCGTCGCACAGGCGCGCGGCGATGGCTATATCCTCCTTGGCGTAGGCGATGAAGACCTGCGGCCGGGTGCAGGGTTCGAATCGGAACAGAGATTGGGGGTCGGGATAGAACACTCCGAGACCGTCGATTTCGACGGCCTTTCCGGCGGCCAGTCCGTTGACCACCACGGCGACCAGATGTTCCAGGGCGGAAGCTTCAGTCATGCCGCTTCTCCTCGCGGTCCAACCAGACGGCGCCGCCGGGAGCGGTTTTGAGTTTCCCCAGTCCTGGCAGGTTGGCCTCCTGGCCGTGTCTCAGGCGGAGAAGGATCTCGTGTACCACGTGGTCCAGGCGGTCGGCGGCTTCAGCCTGGGTCACACCGGCCCGGCGAGCCATTCGTTTTGCGATATCCGGCTTCTTCACTCCGGTTTTACGGTAGCAGGCGGGTATCGCCAAAGATCCCCGAGAAGAACCCTGCCTCGTCCGCATTCTGCTGAAAACAAGCCGCTTCCTGGGCGAAAAAAAACTGGGGATCGGTGTGAACGCGATACATGAACTGATTTTAATTGCAGATTAAGGGACAGTTCATGTGCGGTTCGTTATTATTAGCCCAAGACGACACATCGTCCGGAAACCCCAAAGGAGAACCGCAAATGAAGAAACTGATGACTTTGATGCTTGGCCTTTCCCTGGCGCTCGGCGGCGTCGCCGTTGTGTATGGCCAGACCGACACGGCCAAGAAGGACACCGCGAAGAAGCCCGCCAAGGCGAAGCCGGCCAAGAAGGACACCGCGAAGGACACGGCCAAGAAGTAGGCTGGCCTTGGAAGATCTTCACCATTAGCCGGGACGCCGCGTAGCTACTCGAAATCTACGCGGCTTCCCTGGTTTTATCCCGCCCCAATCCTCTTCCGGAATCCCTGACGCACGGTTCGAGTCCCTGTTGTCACGCCACGTGTGAGCTGTGTCCACCGCGGCGGGCGCTGGCGCGCTCGCGCCGAAACCGTGAAACTCCCCGTAAGTCCTCGTTTTACCGTCGTTTAGCCCCCTCATTCAAGTGCGTCTCCAGTGTAACCTTAGGTTTGGCTCAAACGCCCTCTGAATTCTAAGATCCCCGCATCTCCGGATGAAATTCATGAAGCTTCCCAAAACCATGCTGTTTGCCGTGCTGGCCGGGCTCCCTGCGGCCGCCCAGCAACCGGCGCCCGCGGACCGAGTTCAAGGGGCGATTGTCAGCGTTAACGTTCAGGCCAGGCAGATCGCGGTAAAAAACGACAAGGGCGACCCGGTAACCATCACCACCACCGACCGCACGGTGCTGCTGCGCATGCCGGCGGGTGTCACGGACCCCAAACAAGGCGTGAAGATCGAACTTTCCGGCATCACGGCGGACGACAAACTGGTGGCCATCGGGAAACTGTCGGACGACAAGAAGAATCTGGAAGGCTTGAAAATCTACGTTCTGACCAAATCCGACATCGCGCAGATCCACCAGAACGAGGACGAAGACTGGCAGAAGCGCGGCACCAGCGGAGTGGTGACGGCGATCAATGCCGCGGCCCGAACGTTCACCCTCAAGGCAGGCTCGAAGGAATACACCGTCGAGTCTTCCGACAAGACGGATTTCCATCGGTATTCCGAGGATTCGTTCAAGTCCACCGACGCCAAGCCGAGTTCGCTGGCCGAGATCAAGATTGAAGATCAGGCGCGCGTTCTGGGCAACAAGAGCGCCGAGGGCGACAAGATCGGCGCCGAACGGATCTTTTTCGGAACTTTCCGGCATATCTCGGCCACCATCGATTCGATCAACACGCAAACCAATGAGATCAGGGTGAAGGATCTGGCGACCAAGAAATTCCTGCAGATCCGCTTGGATCCGGACTCCAAGTTGAAGAAGCTGCCG
>Ga0326728_10026072_pt1 | contig 10389 bp, 7 predicted proteins | sample MB3enrmetagenome_FD_207602 | JGI IMG/M metagenome (GOLD analysis project Ga0326728, IMG submission 207602) | Lab enriched peat soil microbial communities from McLean, Ithaca, NY, United States - MB31MN | ecosystem: Environmental > Terrestrial > Soil > Wetlands > Peat | place: USA: New York... | reverse complement strand
GTCGCGGGCAGTCCCCGCGCCCATTAATCCCGCACCACCAAGAATCAAGATACGCATCTCGTTAGTACCCCCTTGGCTCATAGCTTTCCTTGCCGTTCAGCGATCAGGCCATAAATGCGCCAACTGCGTGGCGGCATACATAAGTTGCTATTGCAAGTCGTTGATGTGCAGCGCGACCGTCTTGAGATGCGTCATATCGTCGAAGGTGAACCGGCCACCGAGACGGCCGTAGCCGCTTCGCGTGCCACCGCCACCGCCGAACGGTTCATGTGCTTCCCAATAGTCGGTGGTGTCGTTGATTACCACGTTGCCGCTCCGAAGGCGGTCTGCGAAATGGAACGCCTTATCGATGTCGCGCGTGAATATCGCCATTTGCAGGCCGTAGCCGGTGCCGTTGGCAAGTTCGATCACTTGCTCGTACTTCTCGAACGCGATGAGAGGAACGACCGGTCCAAACGTTTCTTCCTGGTTGAGAAGAGTGTTCGGGCTGACGTTGTCGACGACCGTGGGCTCAAAAAACAAGTTCGTCGGCTGACCGGCAACGCGTTTGCCTCCGAAGACCACCCGGGCCCCCTTCTGCAAGGCGTTGGCAAGATGTTGTTCCGTCTTCTCCACAGAGGGCGCGTTGTTCATGGGGCCCATTTTGACTTCCGGCATAAAAGGATCGCCGACGCGTACGCGCTTGGCTTCTTCAATTACGAGATCGAGAAAATCCTTGTGGATTCGCCGGTCGACCAGCACACGTTCGGTCGCACAGCACACCTGGCCCGCGTTGAAATACGCGCCGAACGCCGCAGCTTTCGCGGCCCGCACTAAGTCGGCATCTTCCAGAACGATTTGGGGGCCGTTACCGCCCAGTTCCATGAGGAGTTTCTTGACCCCGGCGCGACGCTGAATCATGTCGCCGGTCGACGTTTCTCCGGTCAGCCCGATTCCATCGATGCCGGGATGGGTTATCAGGGCATTTCCCGTGGAAGAACCGCTGCCCGAGACAAGGTTGAACACACCGGGCGGCAGCTCCGCTTCCGCAATGCACTGCGTCAAAAGGAATGTCGCCAACGGTGTCAGGCTGGCGGGCTTGAACACGATCGTGTTCCCAGCGGCGATTCCCGGTCCGAAGTATTCGGACGGAATGACCGTCGGAAAATTCCACGGCGTGATAATGGCCCAAGTCCCAATGGCAACTTTGAAGGTGAAAAAGCGTTTGTTGGGATCGCGTGCCGGGATAATCGGCGATTCCAATCGCTTCACGTCCTCCGCGGCGATGCGGAAATTTTCCGCGGTTTCCTCCACTTCTGGAAGAGCTTCAGACAAGTACGGTTTTCCCTGCTCGGCTGAAAGGATAGTCGCGATTTCCTCTTTGCGCGCGAGGATACGGTCAGCGATACGATGGCAAGCGGCGGCACGCACGAAAGGCGGCGTGAGATGCCATCCCTCCCAGGCTTTGCGGGCTGACTCCACCGCACGGTTCACATCTGCAGCCGAGGCGTGCGGAATTTTCGCCAGCAGTTTTCCCGTGGCAGGACTCACCACGTCAATCTGTTTTTGGGAGTCGCTTTCGGTCCATCTTCCGCCAATGTATAGTTTCAGCGGCGGAAGCGCGGAGAGCGCTCGATCGACTTGAATGGCGGTGGAACTCATAGACACCTCGCTTGGGATGATTTGGATACATCTCGATGCAGCACTAACGCCACCATTCGCCATACGGACTGCTCATCGGCGAACGGAAGATTCTGTCCAATTAGTTACCTACGTTTCCGGCAGAGACGGCCGATCCCATCCTGCCTTATGGATTTTTTCACTCAAAACTTCCTCGTTTTCTGCCGAGACTAGCGTTCAATCACTACTACTCCAGAATGGTCTTACCCGCGGGTCATAGTCCCGTCCCAGGTGCTGACCTTGGCCGGGATTTCTTTGCCGGTGAACCAAGTCGAGGTCACGTTCTTGGTTTCGGTGTAGAAGATGAACGCATCGCGTCCCATGCAATGCAGATCGCCGAAGAACGACTGCTTGTGCCCAGTGAAGCCGAAGACGCCGAGCGGAACCGGGATGCCGACGTTAATGCCGACCATGCCGCCATCGGTGCGCTTCGCGAACTCGCGCGCGAAGTGGCCGCTTTCGGTGTAGATCACGGAGCCATTGGCGAAGCGGCTGTTGTTCATGATCCGCAGTCCTTCTTCGAAGCTGTCCACGCGCTTGATGCAAAGCACGGGGCCGAAGATCTCTTCCCGGCCGCATGACATGTCTTCGGTGACGAAGTCGAAGATGGTGGGGCCGATGAAAAAGCCCTTTTCGCATCCCTGCGGCACTTTCGGATTGCGTCCGTCGAGGATGAGCTTGGCGCCCTCTTGGATTGCGGTCTCGATCCAGTTGAGCACAGACTCCTTGTGACCCTGGTTCACCACCGGGCCCATGCCGGTGCTCTTGTCGTAAGCGGGACCGAGGTTGACCTGTTTCGCGAGACGCACGACGGCTTCGACCAACTTGTCGGCGATGGAGTTCTCGATCGCCACAACCGGAAGCGCCATGCAGCGTTCGCCCGCGCATCCACAAAAGGAGTTGATGATTCCTTGTGCGGCGCGCTCGATGACCGCGTCGCTCATCACGAGCGCGTGGTTCTTGGCCTCGGTGAGGGCCTGCACGCGTTTGCCGTGGCTGGCGGCCGTGGAATAGATGTGCAGACCTACGCTGGTGGAACCGACGAAGGTCACGCCCTTGATGTCGGGATGCCGGAGCAGGATCTCGGCTTCATTGCGGCTGGTGGTAACGATGTTGAGAACGCCCGCGGGCAATCCCGCTTCCTGCCAGAGTTCGGTGATGCGCAGGGCGCATTGCGGAGCGAAGCTGGCCGCTTTCAGCACAATGCAGTTTCCGGTAGCGATGCAGATGGGAACCATCCATCCCTGCGGGATCATGGCCGGAAAGTTCCAGGGCGCGATGCCGGCGAAAACGCCCAGCGGTTCGCGGAACTGGACCGTGTCGTAGCCGGATGAGACGTTCATCAGCGACTCGCCCTTCATCATCTGGGGTGCGGCGCAGGCGAACTCGACGACCTCGACGACCTTGAGAATGTCGCCCATGGCTTCGTCCCACTTCTTACCGTTCTCCTGAGCACAGAGATAAGTAAGTTCGTCGAGATGCTCGTCGAGCAATTGCTTCATCCTGAAGAGCACCTGAGTACGCTTGGTTACCGGAGTGTCGCGCCATGCGGGAAAAGCCCGCACGGCGGCCTGAATCGCCTCTTCGACCTCTCCGGCGGTGCATTGCGGCGCATGGGCGATCACGGCTCCGGTGGAAGGGTCGTAACAAGGCATGTACTTACTAGTTTTGGATTCTTTCCACGCGCCTGCGGCACCGTACTTGAGATTCTTCGGACGCGCGCCGCTGATGGGATCCGGCTTTGCGTCGCTGGGGACGAAGTAGTAGCGATCGGTGGTTATAGCCTCGGAAACCAAGGTTGAAGTAGTCATAAAGGTTCCTCCCGTAAGAAATTCGTAATCAGTGCTTGTTATTTCGTTGCCGGTTTACATTCCGTTTCCGGTTCGGATCTCGTCGCGTCCGTGGGCGCGGCTACGGCCTGTCCCCAACCTTCTGGCAGCCACGGATAATTCCGGTCGCCCAGCGAATTGGGGTCGAAAGCTTCCTTGATCTTGCGCTGGAAGTTGAGCACGAACTGTTGCGGCATCTTCGCGAACGCGTCCCAGATCCTTTCGTCCGTCCATCCAATCTGGAGGTAAAGGAGTTCCTTGCCTGGAGGAATGCCGTGCGCAGCGGTATCGGCGATTGCGTCTTCCATGTGCTTGACGCAGGCATCGATGGAGTCGTTGTCGTTGGGATCGTAGGAGACGAACTGTTCGAGGCCGAAGTAACCGCCGCCGGCAATGGTGCTGCCGCAACCCATCATGGCATCGCCGCCGCACTCGACGAGTTTGTGTCTCTTCTGGTCGCGATTGAAACCCTCAATGGCGAGAGGAACGTAACTCTTGACGAAGTCGGGAGTGCCTGCCTGCATCCAGCTTCCCATGTATCCGCCGGCCCAGATGAAGTTGCAGTGCTTATGTCCGAGCCGCTGCATGTACATGTTGGTGAACTCGGCCATGTCGGGTTCCGAGAAGCGCTTCACTTTGTAACAGCCGGTCTGCTTAAGGATCTCGTCGAGGATTTTATCTTGAAGTTGGATGTCCTCGATGGAGTTCCCCTGCATGATGAACTGGAAGGAAATGCGAGCTTCTTCGGTGATCTTCTGAATCTCGGGGTCCATCGCCGCAGTCTCGACGTCGTTGAGCGTTTTCGCCGGGTCGATGTAGTTGAGCCACAGGGCGGCGGCGAGATCGGCACCGGCCAGGTTGAACTGGCGGTGGAAAATGTAACCGATGCCGTTGTCGTAAATCTCGTAATAGCAATTTGCCCAGGAATCCCAATCGGGCGCGCCGATGGTGTAGACGCGGAAGTTGTCGGGAATGGGAAGGCGATAGCCGGGGGGCGGACCCTTCGGTTCCAGAACCGGCGGGCCTTGCCACGGGCTCAACTTGATGGCGCACTTGGTGTACGTCCCCAGGCCGCCACGCGAGCCCAGCACTCCGCGGGTGACGCCGCGCGGGCTCGGTCCGGGACCTTCGGAACAGAACCAGCCGCACCCTGAGCTGAGGGAACCGGTGCGGATGATCTCACCGGCGGGAGTGACCCACTCCTGCCCAAGCAGATTGTCGGAGTTGTGGCCCATGTAATAGCTGGCCGGGCCGCCACCGAAATACGCGCAGGCGCTGGCGACGATGGATGTCGAACATCCGGCGCCGATGATATTGAGGTTCAGCCCGCGCTTCATCGCCTCCGCCTGTAGCTGTGCGCAGATGACGTAGGGCTCGACGATGGCGAACATGTTCTTCTCGTCGATCTCGAGGATTTTGTCCATTCGCCGCAAGTCGAACTGTACCGTGGGCGCGTCGTCCTTCATCGGAGCCGCCCAATGATACCAGCCGGTGGAGATCGGCTTCACCTTGATCTTGTACTTGTTGCAGACCCGGGTGACGGCGGCCACTTCTTCCGTGGAGTCCGGCAGAACGACGGCCCAGGGACGCGGCATGTAGTGACTGCGGTTGGGCCGCACGAGTTCCGCGAGCCACTGGAAGGCGTAGGAGTCGAGAAACGCCGGATCGTCGGAAATGTTGTCCGGGCCGACGATGTCTTCGATCGCGCGATATGCGTCTCTTGGAATTTCCTGGGTCATTGCCTCTCCTCGCCCATAGCCTGACCGACCAGTTCTATGATGTCGAAGACCTTCAGCGCTGTTCCGACGGCATCGGTTGCGTCAATAAAGTTGCGCTCGCACCAGGGACACGCGCTAACGATGGCGTCGGCGCCGGTTGACTGCGCTTCTTCGAGCCGCTCGTCCGCGGTGGAACGTGAAAACTCCGGATAAGCTTCGCGCGCGCCGCCGCCGGCGCCGCAGCACCATGCGGCTTCCTTGGCGCGCTCCATCTCGACCAATTGCAGACCGGGGATTGCTTTCAGAACGTCGCGCGGTGGTTGGTACACACCGAACGCGCCGTTGTACTTCGGCTTCGGCGGTTCGTAGCAAACTGCCTGACCGAAGATCTTCTTTTCCTTCCCGTTCCACGGAACGTAGTGCTCTCCCTGACGGCCGAGATGGCAGGGGTCGTGATAGGTAACTTTCAGTTTCACGGACTTGGCAAGTTTCAATTTGCCAGCCTTGATCAGTTCGTCCACGAACTGAACCATGTGGATGACCTTGATCTCGGAGCCCACCTTCGCGGTGTACTTGCGGCTGAAGGTGTGGAAGCACTCCGCGCAGGGGGTGATGACAGTCCTCACTTCGGCATTATTCCAGACTTTCAGATTGGAACGTGCCCGGGTCTGAAAGTCGTCGCGGTAGCCCATGTCGTAGGCGCGGCCGCCGCAGCACATTTCGTTTTTGCCAAAGATGCCGAAATCAATCCCTGCGCGCTGCAGGATCTTGACGCAGGTTCTGGCAACGTGCGCGAGGTCGCCATCGAACGAGTAACGGCAGCCGGCATGGAAGACGAAGTCCGCTTTCTCCTTCGTGAGGTCCTTCACCTCGAGTTCCTTCGCCCAGTCGCCACGCTTCTCGGCGGGCTGATCGACCATGTTGAATTGGGTCCGCAGGCTCTCGATCACCGGGGCAAATTGGGGCAGAGTGTGGCCGTCCTTCACCAGCGTGGCGCGCAGTTCGCGCATGGCATCGAGCGGCTCCATGTCGTAGCGGCAGATCTTGCAACTCACGTCGCACTGCCCGCAGAGATTGCACTTGAACACCGAATCCTTCACCTTCTCGGTGACGCTGGAGCGGCCGTCCATCAGCGAAAGCGCCGTCACTAAACGGCCGCCCGCCGAGTAGGAATGGAACTTGCCGGCCTCGATGCTCGGGCATCCTTTGGAGAACCGCGCGCTCTTGATCAAGTCGAACGGGATCCACTTGCAATAGGCGCACCGCGTGCACCGCATTGCGTCTGCGCGATAGTCTTCCAGTGCCATCTCGATCTCTCCTTGGCTGGTTCGCCTAGAAGCAAAGCTTCCCGGGGTTCAGCACATTTTTCGGATCCACGATCTGTTTAACGGTTCGCAGGATCCGTGTCGCAGCGGCATCCCGGCTGTAGACCATGTTCGCCCACGAGCCATACGGCCGCGAGAAATATGCGCCCTGGGAAATCAGAGTCTCACTGGCCTCGGCAACGATCCGCTTGACCTTTGCGGTTTCCCGGCGGCTGGCGGGATCGAAAGGAAAGTTGAATTCGATGTGCTGCGAAACACCGTGGTGCTGCGGCTGTATGTAAACCCCGATGTCCGCTGTCGCGTACTTCAGGCGCTCGGCGATGGAGAAAACAGTGGTGATGAATTGCGGCGCCTTATCCAGCGTGGTGAGGAAGAAAATATCCTGGCACGCGCCTTTGTATTTGAACTTGAAGTAAGGCTCGCCGGAGCAGCGTTCGAATGCGTTGGCGATGTCCGCGGGGGCGACGCTGCGGAGGCCTGTGAGCAGCGTAAGTCCGCACTGTTGCACCAGCCGCTTCAGGCCGAGTTCCTGCACATCTACGCGCTCCTCCGGGAAGAGAGCAGCTCCGGCAAGACCGATCACGACTGTCCACGCCGGCAGATCTTCTTTCAGGGCTTGCACGTCGCCCGGGTTCCTCGCCAGCATCGTTGCGAGTTGCGGCGCATTGACGACCATGACCTCGTCGCCGAGCCGGATGCGCTCCACCTTGTAGCAGAAGTCGATGAGGTCTTCGATCTTCTCCCCGGGCACGAAAACGTACTTATGAGCGCTTGCGATGATCTCGCATTTTATGGAGGCCCAGATGACGATACCCATCGTTCCCTGTGCGCCGGTCAGCAGGCGCATTAGATCCGTGGCGTTGGGGCCTCTCGGATCGATCTGGGCGACGCCGTGCTTCCACTGCAGTTCGAGATCCATGGGCCCATTGCCCGCTTCTCCCGTGAATGCGACTTCCCCGGAACCCCACACCACGCCGCATGTGCGCAGCGGCTCGGGCAGGGAGTAGTTGAAGCGAGGGATCAGCGTGGGCTGCCTTTCGAGCAGGCTGGCGATTACCGACTTATTCGGGCGGGGCAGCAGCGGACGGCTGATCCTCAAACCTTCCTTCGCCAGCGCGGGACCGAGCTCGCTGTAGGTCACGCCAGGCTCGATGACGACCATCTTGTTCCGGCGGTCGATGCGCTTGATCTCTTTCATCCGGCTCAGGTCTACGATGACGCCTTCCGGCGCGCTCGGCACGGTGTCCCCATGGAAGTGAGGAGGTCCGCTGCTGACAGGAATCATCGGGGTTTCCGTCTGGTTGGCCCATTGTACGAGAGCCTGGACGTGCTCGGCGGTCATGGGACGAACCACGAACCAAGGCTTGCGTTTGGGCGCATAGCTGCAGTCTGTCGCGTAGGCGTCTAAGATAATGGGATCGTCGGCCACGTATTCGGCGCCGACGATCTCAATCAGCTCTCTTTTCTTGATGTCCACTCCTGACCTCCCCTGCGGCTGCCTCGCCGTCGAAAACTGTGCGCGGCATTCGATCGCACTAGGGTTAGAAACACCGGCTAATGTTCTGGCTCGGTCGTTCGGCTTGGCGAAACAAGCGCTTTCCCGCGCTGCGCTGGCTCTCGTGTTTTTAGCAGTCCCGAATTCAGAAGTAAAATACTTTATTTCGTCGGAAAACCTACATCCCAGATATGCCATGCGTTTTCAGATCGCAGCATATTTTCCGGAGAGGAGATTGACAGTCTTGAACTCTTGACGATTCAGCTCCATCACGAACGCGAAAGGATCGGGTTCGTCGTCCGGCTACAACATTCCTACAAACAACGCTGCTTATCTGGCGCCGCCGGCATCTCCCGGCCGAGTTGCTCCCGAAGCAGAGAAAGAAAGAATGCGACTGCCGGCAGCCTGTCGTCTTTTCGATATGCCACCAGGAGCGGGAATTCGGGTTCCGGATCGCGGTCGAGCGGCTTGGCCACGACGTGCGGCGGAAGGATCTGCCGAACATTGTCGGGCAACAGGCAGAAACCGAGACCCGACGCAACTTCACTTAGCGACATCAAAACGTTATCGGCGGGGAGAATCGAGTTGAAAGCGACCCCTGCTTCGGCGGCGATCTCCTTGGCTGCGTCGTGCAAGGCTGGCGCCGCTTCGCGCACCACCTCCAGGAACGGCAGAGCGGCCAGCGAGCGCACCGGCACGCGCTTCAACTTGGCCAGTGGATGATTGGCCGGTATAACGGCGACGATCTTCTCCCGCAGAATCGTCTCGGAGACAATGTCGGGATCGTCAATGGGCGGCCGCAGAAACCCGATGTTGATTTCGCCGTCGTGGAGCGCCTCCATCTGCTGCGGACTGGTGAGGCTGCGGAGCGACAACTCGATGTCGGGATACTTCGTACGGAGGACCGGCAGAATACGGGGAAAAATTTCGCCTTCTACTCCGGGGACGAAGCCAATGGTCATGAATCCGGCCTCGGCGCGGGCCGCCTGCCTGGCCAGCGTGATCGCGCGATCCGTGTATTGCAGGATGGCCCGCGACTCCTGGAGAAAAACGCGGCCGGCTTCGGTCAACTGCAGACGGTGCTTCTGGCGGAGGAACAGTGGGGTGCCGACGATTTCTTCGAGGCGTCGAATCTGCTGGCTGAGCGACGGCTGCACGGTGTGCAGACGCTCCGCCGCGCGCGTAAAACTCAGTTCCTCGGCAACCGCGATGAAGTAACGAAGATAGCGATGGTTCATCCCGGCCTCACTTACAGTCGAGATCCATTTCTGCCAGGGCCAGACCTCTCTCGAATGCGAGGACGGCCACCTGTTTGCCTCGTGCCACTGCTGGGCCGTTTGCCGGTGCGCGAACCAAGCCCGAAAATACTGTCGGCATCTCGACTCATGTCGACAATCGCCGGGACATTCGCAAACATTTGGCGAGTGAACTCCACGAAGTTCAAGACGAGCTTCGCTTGTTCGTCGGTCCGCCAAACAATGTGCACTCCGACTTTGGCCGTAGGTTCCATGAGGGGCAGAGCAATCAGCCTGTCCGCGAAGGATGGATGACAGGGGTTCTTGCCGACGGCGAGATAAATCCCTTTGCCGGACTCGACCAAGATAGCGCCAGCCTCGTCGTACGGCATGGTCTGCGTGGGAACTATCTTGGGGGCAAGGCCGCATTGACGGTAGAGTTCGATGGTCCTGTCGTAGGCGCCCGGAGAGATATTGCGATGAATAAGGAGCAACGGTTCGTGTTCCAGATGTTTCAAACGCAGGTGCCGGCGTTTTGCGAGAGGGCTGGACCGGCGCAGGACCACGGACATCCTTTCCTCGAAGAGCTGTTTGGAGGAGAGTTCCAGACTGTCGATCGGGGGGCGCGAAAACCCCACATCGATCTCGCGCGCGACCACCGCTTTCGTCTGGAATCCGGACACGATGTCCTTGACGTCGATCTCCACACCGGGAAAGAGACGCAGATACCGGTGAATGACACGGCTGACAATGTCTCCGAGTCCTTTGCCGAACCCAATCCGCACCGTACCGAGCTCACCGTCCTTCGCTTGGCGGGCGATTTCCACGGCCCGCGAGGCGTGCTGGAGTACGGTGCGGGCTTCATGCAAAAAGCGCAGGCCGGCATCGGTAAGAAAGACCCTGCTCGAATTCCTATCGAGAAGCCGCACTCCAATTTCAGTTTCGAGGCCTTGAATCTGGCGGCTGAGAGGCGGCTGGGCGATCTGGAGCCGCCGCGCGGCTTTCGTGAAGTTAAGTTCTTCCGCCACCGCAATGAAGTAGCGCAATTGGCGAAGCTCCATAGTGGCTATCCTACCCGAATGCGGCAATCGTGGCAATACCTATTAAGTATTGCAACTATGTGAATTT
>Ga0326728_10026071_pt1 | contig 10389 bp, 9 predicted proteins | sample MB3enrmetagenome_FD_207602 | JGI IMG/M metagenome (GOLD analysis project Ga0326728, IMG submission 207602) | Lab enriched peat soil microbial communities from McLean, Ithaca, NY, United States - MB31MN | ecosystem: Environmental > Terrestrial > Soil > Wetlands > Peat | place: USA: New York... | reverse complement strand
GCAGCGAGGCTGAGGGGTGAGCTACGCTACCGGCCGCTCTTAGGCGAGCGAAGCGAGTCTCTGAGGGGGGAGGCTCCACAGGCTTATGCCTGTGGAGGGGGCGCTGAGCCCCTACCTAGCGTGCGGCGATCTCCCTTTGCCGGCCGATTGCGGCGAAACATGGGATCCATCGCAGCCTCGTCCGGCCTCACGATCTTGCCTTCCTTGGCGCTCATGATGATGAAAACGAGGGCGAAAAGGAGGAGAAGCACACCCCACATGATATAGATCCTTTCCACGTCAGTCCTCCCGTATTGCTCCATCCGTGAACGCGCTCCCGATCACGGGCAGTCGCGTTTCGCCTCTCCCCATTTGAGGGAAGAGGGCTTCAGCCTCGAGGCGCACCGATGTATATGTGTACCATGGGGATATTAAGGCTGAATGTACCCGATGTTAATACGGCGGTAATCTGCGAAAAATGGGTGATCCGTTATTGATGGGACTGGTGTGCCTTAAGTCAGCGGCCGAAGACCTTCTTCAGGAGATCCGTCGTCCGGGCCGCCGGGTTTGTCCTGATCTTCTGCTCCTCTTGTCCGACCATGTGGAAGAGACCGTCCAGAGCCTTCGTGGTGACGTAGTCGTCAAGATCCATGGAACCCGGCTTGGTGAAGGGCGTCTCAGGCACCTTCCCCACGAGGTTCTGGTAGGCCCGGGCAACCCCTACCTGCTGCATGCTCGAGGAAATGTCGGGCTTGAACTCGTCGTAGAGCTTGGAAGAAGTTTTCGATCTGAAGTATTCAGTGGCGGCCGTGTCGCCCCCTGACAGGATCTTGCGGGCATCCTCCACGGTCATCGCCTTTATCGCCGCGGCAAATTGAGAGGCGGCCTTCGGCGCAGCCTTTTCCGCAGCCCGGTTCATGGACAAGATGAAGTCATCCACCTGCTTCTGAAAGCCCAGCTTTCCGGCCATCTCCGCCATCCCTTGAATTTTTTCCGGCAAGAGAATCTTTATGGCTACGTTTCCAAAGTAGCCGTCCACCTTCGATACTAAGGCGACGGCGTTCTTCGCCCCCACCGAGAGCGCCTGCTTCAGACCCGATGCGATCGTCCCTTCGTCGAGGCTTGCTCCCTTGCCGCCCGAGGCAGACGCCCCTCCGGGCGTGGGGAGATTCGGTGCGACTTTCTTCAGGCTGTCAAGGAGGTCTTCCCCGTGGGCCGCTGCTGCGGCGACCGCGAAAAACCAGAGAACGGCCATTATGAAGCAGGATCTTCTCATCTAAGTCACCCCCCCCTTGCCCCTAAAGTAGGCTTCCTTAAGAACGATAGTAAGCCTCTTTCCTCCCGCCCGCAATGCTTCAGACATGAAATGTAAGAAAGAGGAGGGAGGGAGAGCGAAGGCAGCCTAGGTAGCGATATGCTGCCTGATTGCGTACTTGATCAGTTCCGCGAAGGTTCTCACACCGATGTTCTCCATCATTTTTCGTTTGTGGAATTCGACCGTTCGCGCGGATATCTTCAACCGGAAGGCAATCTCCTTAACCAGCAGGCCCTGGCAAAGGAGCCGCAGTATCTCGTGCTGGCGGGGCGTGAGCCTGTCTTGCCCCTCGTCCCGGCCGGGCTCCCATCCGTCCCCGATTCTTGGCCCCTTTTCCGTCATCTCCGGCATGCTGATCTCCGTGGCGACCCGGATACAGCGCAGAAAGCGGTCCGGGTCCGCGGAGGCGCGAGGGACGGACAGTAGGAAGTGGTTGCCAATCCTGGCGACATAGAACACCTCTACGACCGCATCTGCCATGGCCGGGGCGTCCCCGTCGGGAGATACCGGGGGCGGTTCGGTTGTCCCCCGGACGATTTCGTAACACTTCCTGCCGATCAGATCCCCAGGCTCCCTCCCTGAAGTCCTCGCAAAGGCTCCGTTTGCTTTGATGATCGCAAAGTCCCCGTCAATGAGCAGGACCATGTCGGCGGTGTCATCGAAGGTGCAATCCCACACATCGGGAATGGATCGTTTCGCGAGCGATTTCCCGGGGAAGCCGCTGAACTTTGCATTAGCAGGCCTAACCGGGCCCTTCCCGCGCCGTCCCGAACCTGTTGACATCGGCCTCGCGGCCCTCGATCCCCCTCGTGACTTTACCCTCTTCACGTCGTAAGCCTCTCCCCTTGTGACCCAATGTCCCCAGATGCCTTTTTTTGGGGACTGAGCCCTCAAGGCCGCACTACAGTAGACCGATTTGCGAGGGATGTAAATCAGCGGGGAGAGGATTTTCTCTTACTACTATTGCTTATGGGCTGGAGGTGAGTCGCCTATCTCAAGGCTCTGCACGCGCCTTTGGTTTCCTATGTTTCTTCCGGCGCCCTCGTCCATTGAAGGGCATAGCGGAAAAGCTCCTGGGAGTCTCTGAGGCGCAGCTTCTCTTTGATGTGCTCGCGATGGGCATCCACGGTCTTTGTGCTGATGCCGAGGGTTTCCGCGATCTGGTAGTTCTTCATGCCCTGCCCGATCAGCCGGAAGACCTCGAATTCTCGCACGCTCAACCGCGCAACCGCAGTGCCTCCCTGCTCGCGCTTCCTTCCGTAGAGGGAATCGAGGAGCATGTCCGACATGCCTTCGCTCAGATAGATGCCGCCGCTCAGCACCTTGCGGATTGCCTTGATGATAACGTTCGTCGCGTCGTTCTTTGTCACGTATCCCCTTGCCCCGGCCCGCAGCGTCCGTTCCACGTAGAGGGCCTCTGTATGCATCGAGAGGGCAAGGGTCGGCATGTTCTCGTCGTATGCCTTAATCTCGGCGATCAGCTCGATACCGCTCTTCCCGACAAGGGAAATGTCCGCGATGACAAGATCGGGCTTCAGCTCACTCACTTTCTTTATCGCCTCCGACGCATCACCGGCGGTGCCCACGACTTCGAGGTCGGGCTCCTGATTGATGAACTGCGCGAGCCCTTCGCAGACTATGGGGTGATCATCGACGATCAGTATTCTTGTCATTTTCATCCTTCGCCTCCGCCGTGCTCTTAGTGCCGTCATCCGAGGCCTGTGATGCGCTTTCGCTTTCCGCCACCACGCACGTCACTATGGTACCATTCTTCGGCCCGTTTTTCACTTCTAATGAGCCGTTGATCAGCTCCGCCCGGTACTTCATCAAGTGAAGGCCTAGGCCCCTCTTTCCTTCCCAGGGGCAGCCAATACCCATACCGTCGTCCTGCACCCTAAGCGTCGTTACGCCGCGCACCTGACGGAGATGAATCTCTATGCGCTTCGCCTCGCTGTGTCTGTAAGCATTTACCACCGCTTCCTGGGCAATCCGGTAGAGCTGCGTTCCCGTCAATTCCCCGAGCTCGATCGTAGCGGGAGAGAAGAACGCCTCGCAGGATACCCCGCGTATGTCGCGCATTCTCGCGACCAGCTCCCGGATGGCCGCACAGACACCCCCCGCGTCGATGTCCACAAGGACAAGCCCCTTGGCCAGGTCGCGCACCTGCCCGATCGCCTCGTTGACGAGATCGGCAAGCCCACCCGCTTCCTCGGCCTCGGCGAGGGACTTCCTGGCGATGGCTCTGGCGAGTGATTTTGCCTTCAACGCGACACCCGTAAGCAGTTGGCCTATGTTATCGTGAAGATCCTGGCCGATCTCCTGCCTCTCGAATTCGCTTATCCGCAAGATCTCGAGCTCGAGCCTCCGCCGTTCCGTCACGTCCCTTATGGCCCCTTCGTAGCCGGTGACCGCGCCCTTGGGTGAGTACTTCCTGGCGGCCGTGACGAGGCAGTCCGCCTCGCTCCCGTCCTTCCGCTTCAGTCTCAGCTCGAAGTCCTTCACCGATCCCATCCTGTCTATCTCTTCGAGAAGGCTGAGGCGTTGTCGCGGCTTGAGAGAAATCTCGCCGATTCGGAGCAAGGCGGCCTCGTCTCTTGTATAGCCGAGGAGGCTGCAGAAGGCTTCGTTGCATTCCCCTACCTTGCCGTCCGGGGAAGCGAGGAAAATCGCATCTCTCGAATCCTCGAAGAGCCTCCTGTACTTCTCCTCGCTCTCCCGCAGGGCAGCTTCCGCATTGAGGCCGAGGATGTACGTTCCCGTCTGGCCCGCTATCCTTTCTATGGCAATGCGGCCAAAGGAGGGCACTTCATCGCATCTGAGCGAGGCGACGTTGAGACAGGCGACTACCCGGTTCTCGCTCCATATGGAAGCGGCTGCCACCGACCGGATCTCCCCTGTGCCCGGGGACCCGTAAAGCGACGGATCAAGCTCTTCGCGGCGGAGGAAGAACGGTCCTACCCCAACAAGGCGACGATTCAAAAGGGCTGCACCCGGATGCGCGAGCTTCTCCGCCAAGCCGGGGGGAAGTCCCTTGTGAAACACAAGGCTCAAGGTGCCGGCCGCCCAGTCGACCAGATAGGCCCATCCGCAATCCATTTCCGATGCTTCGATGGCAGCCTCGGTGCAGAGCCGCAAAGCCCCCTCGATGGTGTTGGCCCTGCTGAGACCACGGGCCAGATTCCGCTCGGCGCTCAGGAGGTTTTCCGTCCTCTTGCGGCCCGTGATGTCTACGGTCGCACCTATGACACGCCGGGCCTCACCCTCGGGGCCGCGAATGAGCCGCGCGCTGGAGAGTTTCCACCGCATCTCTCCGTTCCGATGAAACAGCCGGTACTCGAACTCTTCCTTCTCGTGACCCGAGGCGAACCAATCCGCGAAAAACGCCTTCAGCCTCGTCGCATCTTCCGGATGGGTGCGCCGCTTCAATGCCTCGCAGGTATGCTCGGACCCGCGTTCCAAAGGCATCGATTGCCCGTCGGGTGCGGGACGCCACACTACTTCGCCGGTACGAACATCCCAGTCGAAAACTGTGACGCCCGCTGCCAGGGCCAGCTGGAGCCGTTCCTGACTGTCGCGCAAGGCCCTTTTCGCCTTCAGGCGGGCAAGCGCCCCGCCTGTGAGGGCCGCGAGCCTCTCTATGGCCATTCGCGAGAAAGGCGGCATCTCGTCGATCTGGCGGGAAGCGACACAGAGGGAGCCGATGTGGCGATTCTCACCCCATATGGGCACGATCCCAAGGCAGCGTATGCCCTCTCCCCGTCCGGGTTCCGGCAGAGGCGTCTCCATCTCGGCGCGTCCGGCGTAGAAAGGCGAGCCTGCCATTGCGGAGCGCGTCCAGGGTGAGTCGTCATCGTCGAGCAGGCCTTCGGCAAGATCGGAAGACAGGCCCTTGCAGAACTCGAGATTCATTCGGCCTGACCGCTCATCCCCCAGGTAGACGGCCCCGCAATCCATCTCCGAGACCTCGACTGCGGTCTCGCAGCACAGGCAAAGGCCCTGCGCGAGCGTCTCGACCTCGGTCAGGCTCAGGGCCAGTTGTCTTTGGGCGCGGATGAGATTCGCCGTTCTTCTGGCCTCGGTAATGTCACGCACAAGGAGCGTGCCGATCCTTCCCGCCCCGCGTCCCTTCACCCGGACGGAGACCTCGCAAAGAAGCTCCGATCCGTCTTTTCTTTTTAAGATCACTTCCTTCTCGGATTCATCCGAAGCCACAGCCGTCATTCCTATGACATCGGAGAGCCTGGAGCCGAGCGCTTGTCGGCGACTGTAGCCGAACAGGGAAGCGGCTGCCGGGTTCCACTCTAAGATCCGCCCCTGCCAGTCCACGAAGATCATGGGGTCTCTTGCGGCGTCAACGAGATGCTTGTAACGCAGTTCCCAGTGCCTCGAGCCTTTTTTTGTCGGAGATGCCATCCCTCAAGCCCCTCGTCCCACGATGTCCGTCTGCTTCGGACACCCTCGATCCTGGGACTTGGATTCTACAATACTCCAGTGCTTCTGTAAAGTTGTGTTTAAGCAATTATTGGGGCTCAGCGCCCCCTCCGGCAGCATAAGCCGCCGGAGCCTCCCCGCTCACACTCGCTTCGCTCGTTTTGTCGTTGGGCTCAGCGCCCCCTCCGGCAGCATAAGCCGCCGGAGCCTCCCCGCTCACACTCGCTTCGCTCGTTTTGTCGTTGGGCTCAGCACGGTTGGGCGCCGGAAGAGAAGGAGGCTTTAGGGATTCCTCGCCCTCGGCCTTGCAGGGGGGCGCCTGTTATCGGGCGCGCAAAGAGGTCTGTTTGAGCGGGAGGGCCACTGACTTTTCTGAAAATTGAATGTCTCCCGCGTAGGCCTTGCGGGATAGGGTTCGTCTACCTTGCCGCTGAAAGGCGGGCCACTTCTTTCCCGGCCTTCACCTCGACCCAGGCATCGCGAAGCACGTCGAGATACCCTCGGGCCTCCCTGAACGCGCCCTTCAGCACAAGGTCCCGACAATACCGGTAGATGCGAGAAAGCGTTTCGGCCAACTCGGGAAACGCGTGGGCGTTGAGGCTTTGCTCCAGGACAGCCAAGGCCTTGAGCGTCTTGTCAACGTCCCCCTGATTGCAGGCGGCTATGGCGACCTCGAAGGTCCTGATGACGAGATCGACGCGCCCGGCAGCCATGATCTCCTGCTCCAAGTATCTCGTGATCGCTAGCCGATACGTACTGTCCCTCCTCGGGTCTGCGGGAGGGCAAAGGAGCCGCATCGCACTTGTCGCGACACCAGCCCCTTTTCCCCACGCGGCCAAGTCTGTCTGCTGCTAATACGTCTCAAGTGCCAGGACCTGCTGCGGCGTCTGATTCGCCTGGGCCAGCGTGGCCTGGTCAGGATAGGCCGCTATCTGGGATTCCGTATACGCCAGGGCCTGACTTGCCGAGTCTTTGTCTCTGAGCACGTTCTCTGAGCTTGTGTTCTGCGTGCTCTCGAGGGCCACGATGCCGGATCTGCTGATGCTTGCCGTATCCGCCCCACCCTTGTCTTCCATTACGGCCCCCGACTGGGTTTGAATCGGCCGCTTTACCTTCGTCCCGGACGACATCTCGGAGATCTGCCTGTTAAACGCAGCCTGAGATGTGTTCTGCTGGACCGATCCTGTCAGGGCCGCTATGGGTTGGCTCGTTTCTATCGACATGACCGCACCTCCTCATGAAGTACCTCTTTGAAGCCATCGGATCTCTTGTTTCGTCTCGTCTTCTTTCAACCTCCTTCTCTTTGGGTCCTCACTTACGGACTCGTCAGACAATGTTATCGGATATATAACCCGATACTTAAGGGGCGGATGCTTTTTTTCTGGTGTCACGTCATGTGCTTCCGGAAATCCTGCTGTTGTGTCCTAAAAACGCTACACTCGTGAGCGCGACATTCTTGTCATGCCCCTCCCTTTCATTCGACAATTCTTTCCCTTCTAAAGGCCTCGCAACAGTGTCGGCCTTCAGTTATCTTGCGTCTCAAGGTCTTTCAGGGCTGATCTGGCATGTCTGTTGCAGCTTGTGAAGCGAATAGGCAACCGCAGCTTTAGGAGTCCTGCGATCGGCGTCGAAAAGGCGCCGCTCCTATACGAGCGAAGCGAGATTGAGGGGGAGGCTCCGCCGGCTTTGCCGGTGGAGGGGGCGACGCTAGCCCCGTTAACTGCGCGAAGCGAGATTGAGGGGAAGGCTCCGCCGGCTTTGCCGGTGGAGGGGGCGACGCTAGCCCCATCAATTCCAAAGAAGAGGAGGAAGCCATGGGTCAGCACCCGGATCTTCGGCACCACGTCAGAGAACTCGAAAAAGCCAAGGAATCGGCGGAGCGATTGGAGGACCTTTTCTGCCGGGGTGAGGCAGAGGTGAACCGCTCCCTCGGGGAAAAGGCGCTCGAACGCCTCGCAGGGGAACTGGCGGGCTATTTCAGAACCCTCTTGGGAGAGATATCGGGTTACGGGCGCGCGCTTCAGGCGGCCATGGATCGCGGGGACCCTTTGCGGAAGTACGCCCACCTTATCGTGGGCCACGCTGAGGCAGGGAAGGGTCTCGCACACAGGCTCCTGAGCTTCAGCGAGGGCGGAAAGGTGCGTCCGATCCTCCTCAACATCAACCACTTCATTCAGGAGCTGGCACACCTGCTCTCAGGCATGATGAAAAAGAGGGTCAGGCTGAGGACCCTATTGACGGACAGGGACCTGCCGGTCATGGTGGACCCCGCCCGGATGGGTCAGGTCTTCGTGACCCTGGTAAAGCACGGAAGCGACCTTGCTGAAGACGGAGGGGTTATGACCATCAGGACGGACTTGCTGCCTGTCGAGAGCGGGCTGGTCTCCGGCGCGCAGATCAGCGGCTGCGCGTTCCTTTCCATCAGCTCTCCCACCAGGGCTGCCGGTGAGAAGGCCGTCCGACGGGCCGGAACGCCTGCCGCACAGGGGCTGCGGCTCGGCTTTCCCACGATCCGCAGAATCATCGAGGAGCATCGGGGCGCCTTCAGGATCGGCGGTCACGAGGGCAATTCAGTGGAATATCACATCTATCTACCCGTGATGCACGGGTCTGAAAAGAGGCTTAGTGCCGGCTAAACCGGAGGCACTTACCAAGAAACCACGCCTCGGGGAACTGATGGGGAAGCCAAGGAAAAGGAAGTATGGAGGGAAAGCCTTTGGTCCTCATAGTTTCGGCCCGTCCGTGGGCCGAAACTATGAGAAGCTGCCCGGACCCTATACCCCGGAATAATACATGCATTCTTCTGTACCTGCCGGGAGTATCAGCAACCTAAGCTGATACTCCCGGCACGGATGGACGAGCGCATGGAGGGATCAAGGATCGTTTTCCCCGCCTTGGAAAAAACGATCGCGATGAGATGTGGATGCAATCTGAGCCGCGCTTGCCGAGGATAATACTTGCGTATATCCGAGGCTGCACGGTGAAGAGGGCGCCGCAAGCGTACCCGAGCGAAGCGAGGTTGAGGGGGGAGGCTCCGCAGGCTTTGCCTGTGGAGGGGGCGCTGAGCCCCAATAATAGCTCGCGATACCTTCAGGCGGTCGTCCGGTCCGAATTAGACAGGCCCGACACTATTGCGCCATGAGGAACTTGAAGGGAGACGAGGTGAGCTGGTTGGCCAGCTCGCGGGTAAAGTCATGGCCGAGGACTCCGAAGATCCACCTCACGAGGGAGAACGGCTTCTCCGGATAGACGAGCACCGGCTTTCCCTTGATCCTGAGATCTGCTTTCATGGCATCGACCGTGTCGTAGAAATTGCCGATGGCGTCGACGAGGCCGACATCTTTAGCCATGGTACCTGTGTAGATCCTTCCTTCGGCCAGCTTCTTGACGGCTTCCACGTTCATTTTCCTGCCGGTCGCGACATCCTTCGTGAACTGGTCGTAGATGTTCGTGACTATGCCGTCCATGTATGCCCGCTCCTCGGGTGTCATCGGCCGGAAGGGAGAGCCCGTGTCCTTGTACTCGCCCGCCTTGATCGTGTTGTTCTTGAGGCCGATCTTCTTGAGCACGTCCTCCACGTTCATAAGCTCCATGATGACGCCGATGCTGCCGGTGATCGTGGAAGGATTGGCGTAGAGCCTCTGACCGGCCGACGCAATGTAGTAACCTCCGGAGGCGCAGGTCGTCCCCATGGAGACGTACACCTTTTTCTTCTCCTTGAGCTTGACCACTTCCCGATAGATCTCCTGGGTGGGACCTACCCCCCCTCCCGGGGAGTTTATTCTGAGGATGACCCCCTTGATCGATGCGTCCTCCTTGAAATCGACGATGTCATCCATCACCTCTTTGGAGCCCGATATGACGCCCTCGATCTCCACCACGCCGATGCGGTCCCCGGAAGGGCCCTGAAGATGCACGGCGATCAGTGAGACGATGATCACGAGCACGACGACGGAGAGGATAACGATCCAGGCCTTCTTTTTCCGACTCCATGCCATAGTCCTGTCACCTTCTTCTCAGAATTATAGTGCCGAACGGCCTCTTTTGCGAGATATGGGCCATTTTCAGCTTGCTGATCTCGAGGATCGCGAGGGCCGTAGCCACCTTGTCCCTCATCTCCTGCTCTAGACTCATCTTCCACGTGAAGACCCCGGCCTGGGCGAGGAGGGCTTTGATCTGGGCGAGCTTCTCCTCCAGGGTGGGTCGTATCTCCTGTATCAAGATGAACCGCTCTTCTTTCTCCTTCACGAGCTGGAAGAAGAGCGTGCACAGGCTCAGGATATCGGCCTCCTCGTCCTCGAGTATCGCCGTGTTCCGGGCGAAGGTGTCTCTTCCCAGCACGGGAAAGGCGTCAAAGCTCCTCACCATGGCCCTGATCTTCTCGTATTCTATGATCTTCTCGACAAGCTCTTCCCTCGGGTCCTCGCCCTCGACAGGAAGGAGCATGCGGGACTTGATGAAGATGAGAAGCGAGGCCATCTCGATGAAATCTTCGGCGATCCGGAGGTTCATCTCCCTCACCACGTCGACATACTCAAGGAACCTTTCGGTGATCCAGCCTATGGGGATGTCGAAGACGTCGATCTTGTTCTTCTTGATCAGGTTGACGAGGACTGCAAGGGGCCCCTCGAAGGAGTCCATCTGCAGCTCCAGCGTCTGGGCGA
>Ga0326728_10026070_pt1 | contig 10390 bp, 10 predicted proteins | sample MB3enrmetagenome_FD_207602 | JGI IMG/M metagenome (GOLD analysis project Ga0326728, IMG submission 207602) | Lab enriched peat soil microbial communities from McLean, Ithaca, NY, United States - MB31MN | ecosystem: Environmental > Terrestrial > Soil > Wetlands > Peat | place: USA: New York... | reverse complement strand
CTGGAAGGCCGAGGAGTTCCACCAGCGCTACCTTGAGAAACGCGGCATGGTGAGCTGCCATATCTAGTTGCAGGTTGTCGGTTGTTAGTTTGGAAGGCCAGTTCCTCGACTAGGGAAGGTCTGCACAAGTGTTCGACATTCCCTCGGCGGCTAAAGCCGCGTTGCGATGGCTGTGCTTACGGCGGGACTGAAGTCCCGCCCTTTCAAAACTTGGACTTATTCAGAACTTTCCTAGAGCATTTTTGCTAAAGGTATAGACCGTCGCGTAGCAAGCAAAATGCGGGGATTCTTCGCTATGCTCAGAATGACAATTCATTTTTGGTCCATAGCAATTACGAAAATGCTTTAGCTGGCGAAGGAGCGCTTTCTTATCCAGAAGGCCACATTGACCAGGCTGATGAGGGCGGGGACCTCGATGAGCGGGCCGACGACCCCGACGAAGGCCTCGCCTGAGTTGAGGCCGAAGACTGCGACGGCAACCGCGATGGCCAGCTCAAAGTTGTTGCCCGCGGCAGTGAACGAGAGTGCGGCGGACTGCGCGTAGTCCGCACCCAGCCGCTTGCCCATCCAGAAGCTGACCAGAAACATGATGAGGAAGTAAAGCACCAGCGGGAGTGCGATGCGCGCCACGTCCAGCGGCAGGCGCACGATGAGATCACCCTTAAGCGAGAACATCACCACGATGGTGAAGAGCAGCGCGACCAGGCTGAGCGGGCCGATGCGCGGCAGAAAGCGCGCGCGGTACCAAGCCTCTCCTTTGCGGCGGATGAGGAGGAATCGGGTGAGGAATCCGGCCACAAACGGCACGCCGAGATAGAGGCCCACGCTGCGCGCGATCTGTGCGATGCCGATGGCGACGACGCTTCCCGCAAGGCCGAACCAGCGGGGAAGCACGGTGAGGAACGCCCAGGCGTAGAGGCTGTAAAAGAGGACCTGGAAGATGCTGTTGAGGGCGACCAGGCCGGCGACGTAGTCCGTGTCGCCCTCGGCCAGCTCGTTCCACACCAGCACCATGGCAATGCATCGCGCGATGCCGATGAGAATGAGGCCACGCATGTAGGCCGGTTCGCCGCGCAGGAAGATGAGAGCGAGGAGGAACATCAGGATGGGGCCGATGATCCAGTTCTGCACCAGCGAGAGGGCGAGGACGCGGCGGTTGCGGAATACTTCGCCGAGCTTCTCGTAGCGCACCTTTGCCAGCGGCGGGAACATCATGACGATGAGGCCGATGGCGATGGGGATGTTGGTGGTGCCGCTCTGGAAGCGGTTGACGAAGCCGGCGATGTGGGGCACGAAGTGTCCGAGGCCGACGCCGACAGCCATGGCGAGAAATATCCAGAGCGTGAGAAAGCGATCCAGGAACGAGAGGTGCTTGCGCTGGAGCGGGGCGCAGCTTCGGCCCTGCGTATGCGGCGTGGCGGACACGGCTATTGTGCCTTCCGAGAGCGAGCGACGGTGGTGGGTTGGGGTGCGCTCTTGAGGGCGACAAACTTTGCCGGGACGCAGCATGCTTTGCCGAGGCGGGCGCGGTCGGCCTGCATGGCGCGGTCGGCCTTGAGCCAGGCGAGGGTCTGGCGCAGCAACTGGGCGGCGCTGGCGTCAGCGGGCGGAGCGATGCGGTAGTGCATCCACTTGCCCTCGCGGCGCGCCTCAACGATTCCCGCGCGGCGCAGGTAGGCCAGGTGGCGAGAGATTTTGGGCTGCGGCTGGTTGAGAATTTCTACGAAGTAGCAGACGCACAGCTCCCGGTCGCCCATGAGGTTGAGCAGGCGCAGGCGGGTGGTGTCTCCCAGCGCCTGGAAGAAGCGTTCCATATTGCAGCACGGCGGATTGGGGCGCGGCGATTTTTTTGCCATGGCTTACTTATACGCCTTGACGAATATATTGGCAAGAGATAAATTTGCTTTAGCGTATGTGTTTTCATGCGCCAATGCCGGAATCGCAATCTCCGGGGAGGGCACGCAAATGCCACACTATAACGTCTTGTTTCTGTGCACGGGAAACTCCGCGCGGTCGATTCTGGCCGAGGCGATCATGAACCGCAAGGGCGCGCCGAACTTTACCGCGTACAGCGCGGGAAGCCATCCGGCGGGCGCGGTGCGTCCGGAGGCACTGCGCCAGTTGCAGATGGCAGGGCTGAGCACCGAAGGACTGCGCAGCAAGTCGTGGGACGAGTTTGCCGCACCCGGCGCACCGCAGATGCATTTCGTCTTCACGGTCTGCGACAACGCGGCGCGGGAGGTCTGTCCGCTGTGGCCGGGGCAACCCATGACGGCGCATTGGGGCGTGCCCGATCCGGCAGCCGTGGCAGGTACACCTGCGGAGATCGCGAGGTCATACCGCGATGCGTTTACGATTCTGGAACGGCGCATCTCGCTGATGCTGGCGCTGCCGTTGGCGTCGCTGGATTCGCTGGCGATCAAGCGGGAGCTGGACAATATCGGCGGTGCGGGTCTGCCGGAGTGAGCGTTCGAAGATCGACTGCAACTTGCGTTTCGATTACCTGCCCTCTAGGGCATTTTCACCGATGGTGTAGAGTGTTGCGCATCGGACAAAATGCGGGGATTCTTCCCCTTCGCAAGCTCAGGGTCAGAATGACAATTCATTTACCCCTACACAAATTGTGAAAGTGCTTTAGCCTATTGGCATGAGTTCAACTTCCCTCTCTGCTTCGTTTGCTTCGCTCTCTTTCGATGAAAAGCTGGACCGGCTGGCCGAGGTCGCGGTGCGCGTGGGCCTGAACCTGCGCGCGGGGCAGGAGCTGCTGCTAACCGCGCCGACGGAGGCGCTGCCTCTGGTGCGGCGCGTCACGGAACACGCGTATCGCGCGGGCGCTCTGCTGGTGACGACCTTCTATAGCGACGATCCCTGTGTGCTGGCGCGCTACGAGAATGCCCCCGACACAAGCTTCGACTACGCGCCCTCGTGGATGCACGATGCGATTCTGAACGCGTTCAAGAGCGGCGCGGCGCGCATGGCGATTGCGGGCTCGAACCCGGCGCTGCTGGCGAAGCAGGACCCGGCCAAGGTGGCTCGCGCCAATGTTGCGGCGTCGAAGGCGGCCAAACCCGCGATGGAGTTGATCACACGCCACGAGATCAACTGGACGATTGTGGCCGCGGCCACGCCGGAGTGGGCCAAGCTGGTCTTTCCCAATGAGCCGGTGGAACAGGCGGTTGCGAAGCTGTGGGAGGCTATCTTTACTGCATCGCGCATTACGGGAGACGATCCGGTGGCCGACTGGCTGGCCCATGGGGCGCGGTTGAAAGAGCGCGTGGACACGCTGAATGCGAAACGATACGCGGCGCTGCATTTTAAATCCAAAGACGGAAGCACCGATCTGAAGGTGGGACTGGCGGACCAGCATCTATGGTCGGGCGGAGGAACAACCGCGGGCAACGGAGTCTATTGCCAGCCGAATATTCCCACCGAGGAGTGCTTCACCACGCCGCACAAGGAGCGCGTGGACGGCGTGGTGAGGGCGTCGAAGCCGCTGTCGCACCAGGGGACGCTGATGGAGAACATCCGCTGCCGCTTCGAGGGCGGAAGGATCGTGGAGGCCACAGCGACGGCAGGCGAGGAGGCGCTGAACCGGCTGCTCTCCACCGACGAGGGAGCGCGGCGGCTGGGCGAGGTGGCGCTGGTACCGGCCTCGTCACCAATTGCAGCGGCTGGGATTCTGTTCTGGAGCACGCTGTTCGACGAGAACGCGGCCAGCCACATTGCGCTGGGGCAGGCCTACTCGACGTGCCTGATCGGCGGCGAAAAGATGAATGAGGAAGAGCTGGCCAAGCTGGGCGCGAACACCAGCCTGATCCACGTGGACTGGATGATCGGGTCGGCGGAGATGGACGTGGACGGCATTACGGCCAGTGGTGCGGCCGAGCCGCTGATGCGCGCCGGCGAGTGGGTGTAGATCAATTTCGCGGATGGTATTGAGCATTGCGTATCGAACAATTACAGAGATTCTGACCCTTCGACAAGCTCAGGCTTAGAATGACGGTGTTTGAAAGAGGTAAACTGGCACTCACCATGGAACTCTCCGGATGTGGCACGGCACTGGTAACACCCTTCCACGCGGACGGCAGTCTCGACGAGGCTGCGCTGGTCCGCCTGGTGAACTGGCAGATTGAATCGGGCATCAATTTTCTGGTTGCCTGCGGGACGACGGGCGAGGCCTCGACCATGAGCGAGGCCGAGAACGCGCGCGTCATCGAGATCGCGGTGAACACCGCGGCGGGGCGCGTGCCGGTCTTCGGCGGATGCACCCATAACGCCACCAGCGAGGCCGTGGCGCGGGCCAAGAAGCTGGCCAAGATTCCGGGGCTGGACGGCATTCTGACGGCGAACCCGTACTACAACCGGCCCGGCCAGGAGGGCCAGTACCTGCACTTCCGCGCGATCGCGGAGGCGGTGGCACCGCTGCCCATCCTGCTGTATAACATCCCATCGCGCACGGGAACCAACATGGAGGCGGCGACGGTGCTGCGGCTGGCCGAGCTGACGAACGTCATCGGAGTCAAGGAGTCGAGCGGCAACGTGGCGCAGATCGCGGAGATCATCCACAACGCGCCCGCGGGTTTCAAGGTCTTCAGTGGCGACGATGCGATGACGCTGCCGGTGATTGCGCTGGGCGGGTCTGGGCTGGTGTCGGTGGCGTCGAACGCGATTCCCGCAGAGATGTCGCAGATGGTGCAGACAGCGCTGTCGGGCGACTGGGCGACGGCGCGCGCGATCAACCGCAGGTTCTTCCGATTGATGCAGGCACACTTCTCGGAGCCAAGCCCCGCGCCGGTAAAGGCGGTGCTGGCGTTGCTGGGCCACGGCGACGACCACCTGCGCCTGCCTATGGTACAGGTGACGGCGCCAATGCGGCAGAAGCTGGAGAAGCTGCTCACCGAGCTGGGGTTGCTGGTGAGCGTGTAAAGCCTGCACGGGAGATCACCGTTTGCGACTGCTTGCAACGTCCGCTGCATTGCGATGCGCTGCAATGCCGTGTTCTGGCTACAATCGGAGTTGACCATGGGAAGCGCACCGATCGATGTAGAAGACCTGAAGGCACGGATTGAGCGGCACTTTGCCGCGGGCGCCGATGCCGTGGGCGACGATGCCGCGCTGGACGCGTTCGTGGAATTGCGCTACGCGCTGGAGACAGGCACGCTGCGCGCGGCGGAGCCGGACGCCGATGCGGCGACTGGATGGCGGGTGAATGCGTGGGTCAAGCGCGGTATCCTGCTGGGCTTTCGCATCGCGAGACTGACCGACCAGTCGGTTGTGGGAAGCCATTCAGGATGGCACGCTCCGCAGATGAGCTTCATCGACAAGGCGACCTACCCGGCACGCATCTTCACCACGGAGGATGGAGTGCGCGTTGTTCCCGGGGGCAGCTCGGTGCGGTCGGGCGCACATGTAGCGCGCGGTGTGGTGATGATGCCGCCTGCGTATATCAACGCGGGGGCGTACGTGGACGAAGGCACGATGGTGGACTCGCATGCGCTGGTAGGTTCCTGCGCGCAGATCGGCAAGCGGGTGCATCTGTCCGCGGCGGCGCAGATCGGCGGCGTGCTGGAGCCGGTGAACGCTTCGCCGGTGATTATCGAGGACGATGTGCTGGTGGGCGGAAATACCGGAGTGTACGAAGGGACGATTGTGCGGCGCGGAGCGGTTCTGGCTGCGGGAACGATCCTGACGCGGGGAACGCCGGTCTACGACGTAGTGAACCGCTCGATTCTGAAGGCGACGGCCGAGACTCCGCTGATCATTCCCGAGGGAGCGGTGGTGGTTCCCGGCTCGCGCGCCGTGCCTGCCGGCTACGGCAGGCAGATGAACCTGAGCGTCTACACGCCGGTGATTGTGAAGTACCGCGACGAGAAGACCGACCTGTCGACCACGCTGGAAGAATTACTGCGATAGAGATCAGTATATTTCTGCGGTCATTGCTATTGCGGCGCAATCGCTGGGGCAGGACGGCCTGGGAATAGATTGTAAGGCTGCGGTTGGATGGTTAACTCCAGATCGCAGGGACTGATCCTATTGCTGCCAACCTCCTGTAGAAGAATTTGCAGGGTTTTGTCTTGCTGCTTCCAGCGGGCTTGATAGACAACGTCGGGCTGGTACCCCATGGGGAGCCGTTGATCACAAGAGTCGTAAAAATCGAAGCCCACCTGAGGGGTGTCTAGAATGTTCCCTCGACCCTCCGCATGATTCCCGTTCGTACCGAACGATCCGTGCGTCACGTGTATCTGAACATGGAGCGGGTAGTCTGGATTTGGAGCTATCGCCGGGATAGAAGGCGGCACTTGAGCCGGTATGTTAAAGCCGACCCCTGCAGTGGCAGTTGCATTGAATAGCCGGTAGGGAGCTGACCGCAGCGTCACTTTCAGTTCGCACGGTGTTGTCTGCTTGCTGCCAATTTCCTGCAGTAGGATTTCGAGTCGGGAGTCCTGCTCTGTCCAGCGCGCCTGATAGAACTCGTTGGGATCGCGATTCATCGAGAGGTTCAGGGGCAGGCGTTGCTCGCAGGAGCTGACGAAGTCGAGACCTGTGTCGGGAGGGCCGAGGATGTTGCCGCGTCCTTCCATGGAAGAACCATTGGCGGAGCTGAAGGACGAGCGCGACACCTGAAGCTGAACATGGAGAGGATAATCGGGGTTCGGGACGGTAGCTGCAACGGAGGGCGGTGGCATGGAGGACGGCGGCACGAGTACAGGTCGTGCGGTCTGAGTGGGAGGAGCAGGTCTAACTGTCTGGTTGGTAGAGGGAGGTCTAACTGTCTGGTTGGCAGGAGGGGGTGCGGTGGTCTGGCTGGTAAGGTTGTAGGGCGCTCGACTGAGAGTCACCTGCAATTCACACCGCGAAGTGTGCGTGTTGCCAATCTCCTGGAGGAGGATCTCCAGTCTCAGGTCCTGCTTCTTCCAGCGCGCCTGGTAGTATGCGTTTGGGTCAAGGCTGTGAATTGGTTCGGCTTGACGAAAACAATCAGAGACGTAATCAAATCCAGTCGGTTTATCGCCCAAGATGTTTCCGCGTCCGAAGAAATTCGTGAACGCGCCGACGGGTTCTCCCATCTGCTCGAGCTGTACATGAATTGGATAGTTAGGATCGGGGGTGTTGGCGGGGAGGGTAGGCACTGAAATCTGTGCAAAAAGCAAGCTGGACAACAGGGCCGGAAGGAACATGGAAGTTCGCCTCAAGAAGCGATGTGATTAAGGCGAGAATATGCCGGAGCCGATTCTGACGCAATGGATTTCTGAATCACTAGGGAAGGTCTGCACAAGTGTGGAGCTTTGTCCCGGGGGCTAAAGCCCCGCTGATTAAGGGGCATTTACGGCGGGACTAAAGTCCCGCCCTATCAAAAAGCGAACTTGTGCAGAAATTTCCTAGAATGCCAGCGGCGAGATGAGTTCTCCACACACATGGTTGCACAGCAAAGCGGTGCGGCGGTGCAAAAGTTGCCGGCACAACACCTGATAAACTTGAAGATCGATGGCTCAAGATAAATTACGCATCATCCCCCTGGGCGGCCTGGGCGAGTTCGGCATGAACTGCACCGCCCTGCGCTGGCAGGACGAGATCATCGTGATCGATGCCGGCCTGATGTTTCCTGAAGAAGAGTTGCTGGGCGTCGACATTGTGGTTCCCGACATCAGTTACCTGACCGACAACCGCGAGAAGGTGCGCGCCATTGTGCTGACCCACGGGCACGAGGACCACATCGGCGGGCTGCCCTGGATTCTCTCCGAGCTGAACGTGCCGGTGTATGGCACCGAGTTCACCCTGGCCCTGGTGGAGGGCAAGCTGGACGAGCACCATCTGCTGGACAATGCCGAGCTGATCGAGATCCTACCGGGGCGACGCTTCACGCTTGGGCCATTCTCTATCATGCCGATCCGCGTGACGCACAGCCTGGTGGACTGCGTGGCGCTGGCGATTCATACGCCGGTGGGGGTGGTGGTGCACAGCGGCGACTTCAAGATCGACCTGTCGTCGCCGGACGGCAACCCCTTCGACCTGCACTCCTTTGCCGAGTTGGGCAAGCAGGGGGTGCTGTGCCTGCTGCAGGACTCGACCAACGTGGACCGGCCCGGCTACACACCGAGCGAGCGCGCAGTGCGACCGCGCCTGGACGAGATCTTTGCCCAGACCAAGAAGAAGCTCTTCTTCAGTTGCTTCTCCTCGTCGATCCACCGCATACGGATTGCCATGGAGCTGGCCGACGCGCATGGGCGCAAGGTGGCGGTGATCGGCCGCTCGTTGGACAACTCCACCGAGATCGCGCAGGACCTGGGTTATCTGGACCTGCCTGCGGGACTGGTGATCAACCCCGGCCAGTTGCGCGACATGCCATCCAACAAAGTTCTGGTGATGATCTCGGGCACGCAGGGTGAACCGATGTCGGCGCTGTCGCGCGCGGCGGTGAACAACCACAAGTACGCGCACATCGACGCGGGCGACACGGTGGTGCTCAGCTCGCGCATCATCCCGGGCAACGAGAAGTCGATTTACCGCATGATCGACCACCTGGAACGACGCGAAGCCAAGGTCATCTATGACGACGGTTCGCAGGGCCTGATCCACGTTAGCGGACACGGTTCGCAGGAAGAGATGCGTCTGATGATCAACCTGATGCGGCCCCGCTTCTTCATTCCCATCCACGGCGACTATCGCCACCTGAAGCGACACGCAGAACTGGCCGGCGCCATGGACGTGGTGGAGAAGGTGATACTGCTGGAGGACGGCGAGATCCTGGAGCTAGACAAGAACTCCGCACAGAAGAGCGGCAAGGTCACCGTGGGGCGGGTCTGCATCGATGCCGGCGGCTTGATCGATGTGGTGGAAGACATCATCCTGCGCGACCGCCAGCACATCGGCGAAGGCGGCATCGTGCTGCCCATTTTGACCATCAACAAGCGCACCGGCAAGGTGGAGGTGGCGCCAGAGATCGTGATGCGCGGATTCACCGTGGAGGACCCCGCCATGATCGCCGAGGCCCGCCTTGTAGTGCAACGCACCCTGGAAGCCTCCAGCGACGAGGAGAAGGCCGACTACGGGGTCATCAAGGAGAAGGTGCGCGCCGACCTAAAGCGCTACATTCAGAAGAACATGAGCCGCCGACCGTTGATCATGCCGGTGATCATGGAAGTTTGACGGCGAAGAACCTTTTTGAAGATTTCTGTCCGCCCACTTGCCAGGGACCCGCATTATCCGCATCCAAGCAAGCAGGAGAACCGGAATGCTCATGCCTGGAATCATCAGCATTATTGTTACTTTGGTTGTCATCGGTCTGGTGCTGTACCTGATCAACATGATCCCCATGGACAACACTATCAAACAGATTATTCACGCCATCATTGTCGTGCTGGTTGTGGTGTGGCTGCTGCAAGCGTTTGGGTTGATCGGGTCGATCCACAACCTGATTCACCCTGCACAACCTATTCGATGAAGATGGCTCAAATGGAAGCACGAGGCTTGCGCCTTACTGCGCAAACACCTGCTTGGCACGATGCACGTAGCGGCGTCCTGAGAGATGGTACTCGCCGCTGAGGACGCGCGCAATGGCCTCCGTGTACGCGATGTGCTCCTGGTCCAGGATGCGCGCCGCGAGGCTCTCCGCGGTGTCGTCGTCGAGCACCGGAACCACGCGCTGCAGGATGATTGCGCCGTGGTCCATCTGCTCATCCACAAAGTGCACGGTGCATCCGGCCACCTTGACGCCGTACGCCAGCGCCTGGGCCTGTGCGTCGAGGCCGGGAAAGGCGGGCAGCAGCGCGGGATGGATGTTCAGGATGCGGTTGGGAAAGGCGCGCACAAACTCCGGCGAGATGATGCGCATGTATCCGGCGAGGCAGACCAGGTCCACGCGATGCTGGTGCAGCGCAGCGATCATCTCGGCGTCGTGCTCGGCGCGCTTGTGCCCGGCGGATGGGATGGCGACGGCGGGTAGGCCCAGCGTGCGCGCAGCTTCAAGTCCGGCGGCGTCAGGCAGATTGGAGAGCACCACAGCGATCTCCGCAGCGGGCAGGCGGCCTTCGCGGATGGCTTCGGCGATGGCGATAAAGTTTGAACCGCGCCCAGAGAGCAGAATCCCAAGTCGCTGCAAGCCGTGCCTCCTCCTATTGAATCGTACTGCATTTCGCGAGAGAGGATTAGCGAGAGCGCAGGATGTATAGGCCGGGTTTTCAGCCCTTGATGGATTGTTTGGCCTGCGACCTAGGGCTACCTGCCCCAGCGAGCAAGCTCGTCGGGGACCCCGTTCGCCCTAGGCCGGTATGGATCGCGCCTTTGGCGCTGATTGCAGCTATATGTAGGTATAGATGAAGGAACAAAATTGTTGGAGCACCGAGCGGGAATTGAACCCGCGAATACTGATTTTGCAGACCAGCGCGTTAGC
>Ga0326728_10026069_pt1 | contig 10390 bp, 10 predicted proteins | sample MB3enrmetagenome_FD_207602 | JGI IMG/M metagenome (GOLD analysis project Ga0326728, IMG submission 207602) | Lab enriched peat soil microbial communities from McLean, Ithaca, NY, United States - MB31MN | ecosystem: Environmental > Terrestrial > Soil > Wetlands > Peat | place: USA: New York... | reverse complement strand
CGCTCTATGCCCCCGCGGAGAACTTTCCCAGGCCCGACGAATGGCAGAATATCTGATGGAGACCTCACATTCAGTGGTACTTGCCACTCCTGGAGATTCGTTCCTTGCGCATGAATACCGTGGCCACAAACAAAAACAGGAGCTGATGCGCATAGTTGCATTATATGAAGATCCATACCGTGTGGTCGAGTCAGTCCAGAAGTACGTGGACTACCTCAAGTCTCAGGTCTAGCAAACAAAAACAATTATTATCCTGCGCTACGATAGGAAAATCACTACTTGCAGGTGTGTTACATGATGAGAGTGGCCATAAGCGGATTCGGCAGGATAGGCAAATCCTTCCTCAAGGCGGCGGTTAAGCAGGATGCGCTCGGAAAGGATTTCGAAGTCGTGGCCATCAACACGCGCGGCCCGGTGGAGCAGCACGCCCATCTTTTCAAGTACGACTCTGTCTACGGCACGTTCCAGGGCAAGGTTGAAGTCAGGAACGGCAACCTGGTGGTAAATAACCACGAGATAAAATGGATTAGCGAGACCGACCCGCTCAAGCTCCCCTGGAAAGAGCTCGATATCGACCTTGTGCTGGAAAGCAGCGGCTCATTCCGCTCCCGCGCAGAATGCGAAAAACACATAAAGGCAGGCGCGAAGCAGGTGCTCATATCCGCCCCGGCCAAGGATGTCGACGCCACAATCGTTCCCGGAGTGAACGACCACCTCGCGACCAAGAGCATGGTCATTTTCTCGCTGGCGTCGTGCACCACCAACTGCCTTGCCCCCATACTCAAGACCATCGATGCGAAGTTCGGCATAGAGTCCGGATTCCTGAGTACTGTGCATGCATATACCAATGACCAGAACCTGGTGGACGGCACCCATTCAGACCCCAGGCGGGCAAGGGCCGCGGCCCTGAACATAATACCGACGAGCACGGGCGCGGCCAAGGCAATAGGCGATGTGATACCCTCGCTCGCAGGTTCCATGGACGGCCTGGCATTCCGGGTGCCGGTGCCGGACGGTTCCATGAACGACATGACCCTGCTCCTGAAGACAGAAGCCAAGGCGGATGAGATAAACGCAGAGCTCAAGCGTGCATCCAATGAGGAGTTGAAAGGCATCCTGGGCTACACAGAGGAACCGCTGGTCTCTACGGACATAATCGGCACCACAACCTCTTCGGTAGTGGACGCGAAACTGACGAACTCCCGCGGCAGGCTCGTGAAGATTTGCGCCTGGTACGATAATGAATTCGGTTATTCCAATCGGCTCGTGGATTTCATGAAGAAACTGGCCAAGTTCTGAGTCCTGAGCGAAAAGCTTTTATAAATCCGCTTTCCATACCCTCTCGATGGCAATCGGATTGGAAGTTGCAGCCTCCAGTATCTTAGATGTTCTTTCAACCATAGCGCCTGCCATAGCGACGATACTGATAATCCTGGGCGGCATAATCTACGGTCTTGCGCAGACCCAACCACCTGAAATCCGAGGCAAGTGGCAGGCCGCCGGCATAAGCATGGTTATAGGCGGCATAATAGTAGCGGCGATAACCTTCGCTGCGTCATCAATCGAGTCCGCATCCTCCAATCTGCTTACGTCCACCTGAGCATTTTTTATCTACTTCGCCAGCGTGAGCTAGGCCCTCATGACGTTGTCAAGGCCGATGCGTCGGTCACGACATCGGTTCGCCGAACGCGACATGGTGCGCTCATCACGACATTGATGGAGCTTTATCAGAAGTCAAACCGGAAGAAAGCTCCGCGGAAATGAACCCCCGAAAAGTATTTAAATGGCCTGATTCATAAGTCAAACTTATGCATAGTATATACCTATGTAGTATAGGTTTATACTTATGGGGTGTAAGAATGAAAGAATCGGAAGTTAAGCTGGAAGACGAAGGTTTTGAAGAAGTGCCTTCTCAGGAAAAGTCTGAACCCGCTGCTGCAGGCGGCACACAGGGCTCGAACAGGCCGGATTTGCGCGTTGTCCAGGCGGACCGTGACAAGAACGGGAATGTCCTCTACAAGAACGTGGGTGGCATGTGGAAGAACGTTTCCAAGAACGGCAACGACTTCTACACGCTGAAAATAGGGGAGCTGAAGTTGCTGGTATTCCCTAATGACAGGAAGTGAAAACATGGCCGAAGACAAAGACAAGGACAAGAAGAAAAAATACTACAAGGACCTCGAAGACCTCCCCGGTGTGGGCGAAGTGACCGCAGAGAAGCTTCGGGCAGCCGGTTTCAGCGAATTCCCGGCAATAGCAGCAGCCCTGCCGCATGAGCTGGCTGAGATAGCCGGCATGAGCGTGGAATCAGCGAAAAAGGCAATCGAGGCATCCAAGAGCATGGTGGAGATCGGCTTTGAAACCGCCGATACCGTCTTCGAGAGGCGCAAGAGCATAACCAGGATAAAGACCGGCTCCACGGCGCTTGACGAGCTGCTCGGCGGCGGCATAGAGACCATGGCGATAACCGAGATGTACGGAAAATTCTCGAGTGGAAAAAGTCAGCTCGGTTTCCAGCTAGTAGTCAATGTGCAGAAGCCCGTGGACCAGGGCGGTCTCGCCGGTGGGGTGCTTTTCGTCGATACGGAAGCCACGTTCAGGCCCGAACGCGTCGTCCAGCTCGCGGAGGCGCAGGGCATGGACCCGCAGGCAGTGCTGAAGAACATACTCGTAGCGCGCGCGGAGAACAGCGACCACCAGATAATCCTTGTCGAGAAGGCCGACGAGGTCATAGAGAAGAACAACATAAAGCTGATTGTCATAGACTCGCTGACCTCCCACTTCAGGGCCGACTACCTGGGCAGGGCATCGCTTGGCGAGAGGCAGCAGAAGCTGAACAAGCACGTGCACATGCTCCAGAAGCTCGCTGAGAAGTACAACCTCGCAGTCTACGTGACCAACCAGGTTATGGACAATCCAGGCATACTGTTCGGCGACCCTACTACACCCATAGGCGGCCACGTGCTCGCGCACATGTCGACCTACAGGCTCTACGTCCGCAAAAGCAAAGAGGACAAGCGCATAGCACGGCTGGTCGACTCTCCGAACATGCCCGAAGGCGAGGCGGTGTTCAAGGTCACTCCAAAAGGAATCATCGATTGATCTGTTTTTTGTTCTTTTCTCTATCACAAAAGCAGTTATTCCAGCATCTTTGTCCTGGCCTTCCACTGTTCCATGGCCGTGGTGAACCTGTCCTTACCTATGAAAATGAAGCTATCCATGCTACGCTCGCGCAGGTAGACTATCGCTATGTCGTTTCCCACGACCAGCAAGCTGACAGGTCCCCGTTGGTTGATGTTCCTGGCTAGCGAGTTCATATATGCCCTGAGCTTGAGCGCGAGTACGCTCCTCACGGTCTCGCTACTGCCATCGGCGAACTCGGCAATTTCCACGTTTTCTTCTCTCATCACAATGGCGCCCGTTATCATCTTCTGTTCCAGCATGTCGTGTATGATCTGGTTGACAGTCATTTTCTTTCTCTTGAGGACATCGCGGTCCAGGACTACGCCCTCGGCACCCTTCTCCTTCACATACCTTTCCAAGGCCCACATACGCAACGAAACCGGCACGTCCACCAGGTAGTATGCGTACACTTCCTTCTGCCCTTCCAGCAGCTTCGTTATGCCTACGCTCCACCTCGGCCAGTTATCTTCGGCCAGTTTCCTCTTCTCCGCCAGGCTCTTCACGGCGTTATCCACCCGCATTCCATACTCGCCCACGAGTACCCTGTTCTGCACGTTCATGTCCTTCGCGAGGGCATCAATTTTTTCCTGCGTGATGCTGGAAAAGATTTCATACTCCTGATTGACATCAATGTTCTCCTGCCTGGCATTCTCTAAGGATGCCTTCAGCTCATTGAGCCTGCCCTTGAGTTGGTTCGCCTGGGCTAGGAATTCGTCCTTCTCGTGCTGTCTCATTATGCCGTAGGCGACTTCCAACATGCGTATCTTGAAAATGTTCCCCACCGCAAAATAAGCCAGCAGAACTCCTATGAATGTGAACGCGACACCCACCATCCCCGTGCCGTTCTGGGCCATGAAGACTAATGACTCGATAAGCGAAGCTGTGGCAGGTGGCTGAGACGCGACCATTATGGACACATATACCCCTGCAGCAAGGGCGATTATGGCCAGCACGGCATTCGATTTCCACGTTACACTAGTCCTGCCGAACGCCTTCCGGAATGACGACGCCAGGGTGTGCTCCCTTATTAGCGCGATAACGAGCAGGATTGCATCGCATGCGAGCAGGAGCACCGCGATGGTAAGGCCAAGCGCCATGCCCAGTGCGATGTAGTAGTTTTTCACGATGCCATTCAGTATGCCAAACAGCTGCACGGTGTAGGACAGTGCGGACAAATCTATGCTGTTTACTGTAAGCATGGGCGTGCTGAGGGATGCGAGCACGGTCTGGGGCGGTACGGTGGATGCGAACTCGTAGACGAAGAGATAGCCACTGTCTGACTGCATCGTCGAATTCCATGAAATGTAGATGTCAGAACCGTTTTCTAGTGTCGTTATCTTCTGTACGGACGTTATGCCCTCAGGCTTCTGGATTACGGTAATAGGCAACTTATCCGTGAGTTCGATGCCACTTGTCCCCCTACTGATGCTTTGGGAATTTGCAGAGAGTGGTTTGGCCGATAACAGCACCGTATAATTATAATCCACGGACGTGGTCTCATATCTCCCTATCTCTTGTGCAGCATCCAAGAGGTTCGATACCCCGTAATCGGAATGGGAACAGAGGGTCACATCCGGCTGTGCATAGAGCGGATTGGCGTTGATCGCGGCTATCTTCCCTGTGATGCCATATATATCGCCAAGGAATGCGTTCTTGTCTTCTGGCGTAGCGTTATCCAGCGTAGCAGCTATCTGTTGTGCGTCAAACAGCTGTGCTCGCATGTCCGCCACATCCTGCACATAAATTATCATGGAACCAGCCAGCACGTCGCTGTAAACGGATGCTATCCTTTCGCACTCCGGAGACGCGGTGGAGCACAGCCTTATGCAGGTTGGTACGTCCGAGCACACCTCATTTTGCAGTCCCAACGCCTCCAGACAGTGGTCCTCGGTCTGATTGCTGGAATTTGAGAATTCATCGAGGCTAGTTTCCGTCAGCAGCAGGCTATAGCCACTGAAGTTCTGGGCCATGGTGGTGTAAACGCCTGATGATTCTGTGGCCACACTGACCGTCCGCTGCAGTGTCATGCCGCTTTCATTGCTTGTGACCGGTGCAAAAGTGTAAATGGTATAATCAGGTATTCCACTACCGCTCAAATCGACCGCTTGGGTGTCTGTAACCTGCTCATAGACGCTACTGGGAAAGGCCTTCTGCTCCAGGCAGCCGAAGCCCAAGAGAAACACTAAGAGCAGTAGCGCAATTGCCAGTCGCATGTGGGACATTCCATCGCCTTATTTTAAAACCTTGTTGCGAAGGTTGTAATCATGCAGAAGATACTCCGGCAGGTCCTCGCTTTGATAAAGCCGTCGCGCCGGGAGATGGCAGCGGAGAAAGCGTTCACAAAACTGCTAGTCGAGCACATACGGCTCAATGCTCCCCGCGGCTGCGAGGTCGTGCTCACCGGCTCCATGGCCAAGCGCACGTTCCTGCGCGAGAAGCGCGACGTGGATGTGTTTGTTCTTTTCCGACGCTCAGTAGCGAGGGACCGGCTGGAGCCGCTCATCAAGGGCATAATGGAGAAAGCGTTTCCTGGCAGGGCATACCAGCTCAGCTACGCCGAGCATCCATACGTGCGGTTCCGGCTGGAAGGCCGCAAGATAGACCTGGTCCCGGCCTATCGCATAGCCGATGCTTCGGAGAGGCTGAGCGCCGTGGACCGCTCGGTGCTGCACACCTCGTTCGTACTCAGGAACCTGAAAAACGTGGACGACGTACTTCTTCTCAAATCCTTCCTTCAGGCGAACTCGCTCTATGGTGCCGAGATAAAAATACAGGGCTTCTCAGGCTACCTGTGCGAACTGTTGATTATACGTTACGGGGGTTTCGTGAAGTTGCTGCGGGCCGCTTCCGGATGGAAGCCTCCCCTCTTCATAGACGTAAAGAAATATTACCTTGGTCATAAGGCAGTACGGGAAGCTCAGCTGCGCCTGGGTCGTTTCGTTGTCATCGACCCGACCGATGCCAATCGTAACGTCGCAGCGGCCGTATCCGAAGCCAACCTGGCCCGTTTCATCCGCCTCTGCAGCGGCTTCCTGAGGAAGCCATCCGCGCAGTTCTTCCTGCGGAAACCGGAAAGTTTCGAAGACAAAGTCAGCCGGATGGCAAGGGGTGCCAGTGTGTTCATGGTGGCACTGCCGCGGCCTGATGTGGTGGACGACGTGCTCTGGGGTCAGCTCCACCGTATGCTCGGACAGATGGAGCATCACCTTGTTGAATTCGGGCCGAAAATCATCCTCGCTGACGATAGCCAGCACATCGTACGGTTGGCACTGGCCCTTGAGAAGGACCTGCTTCCACCCACCATGGAAGTGGAAGGCCCGCCTCTGGGCATGAAACAGCATGCGAAGCGCTTCAAGGATAGTCACCGCGGCGCGCGGTTCATAAGCAGGAAAAAGAAGCTTTTTGCCATCGTGAAACGTCCGGTCACCCATGCAGAAGCGGCAATCCAGGAATTCTTCAGGAAATTCAGCAAAACAAAGTCGCACCTGGCCTGCAGTGAAGAACTCGTAGTCGTGGAAAAAGTCCGCAAGCCATTAAAATCCAATTCTAAATAGTTTTCCCCACCAAAACGAACCCTTTTTAAATATTTACTATAACATTACCTGTGTTATAAAATACTTAGAGGTGGAAACATGAACGGTTTGGTACACAAAGAAGCAAAAAAAGCAACGCGTGAAAGAACTATTTCCGGGCAACACCTATCAAGAAATGCCGCTATATTTGCTGCAGCAGCAATCGCCGGTGCATCGATATTTTCCGGCTGCAACAAATCTCCCGGTACAGTCAATGCAAAGACGCCGGCTGACACTACACAAACGACCCAAACCAGGGATACGACCTTGATTTCTCCGAGTGCTCCACTCTCTTGTGGATCTTCGGCTTCCTCCGTCATTGGAACGAAAACTCCCACGCTCTTCGGCAATGTCCCCCTGGCTCTGGACAGTGTCATCAAGGATAGCGTCGGCCTAGATAGCGCTGCAGTCATCAATGTCATCGGCCAGGACAGTGCGACCTACGTGGTTTGCAACCGGCTCACTCTCCCTGTTGGCGGCAGTATGACGATCAAGGGTGGCCTTGACAGCGTTTCGGTTGCCCTCAATACGCTCTCTGACTCCTTGGCAGGCATAACAGTCACTAACACGTGCAGCAATGATTCCTGCGTTTCCCTATCCGCGCCGCTAGGCTGCGGGGATACGCTGGTTGACACAGTGCTGCTCTACCAAAGAACGAATGCGGGCCAGTTCTCGATTGAGCTGAGTTCAATAAGCGACATCACCACCGCCACAGCGAAGAAACTGGCAGCGGTCAAGAAATTGGGGGCGGTAACTTCCAGTTCCAGCGTGGGGCTTACTTTCTTTATGAACAACTGTAACGCGGATACTACAGTTACCCTTAACGTCGGCCAGCCCACCACGGTACAGGTAGGCGGCGGCATCTACAGCCTCGTGATAACTGTTGAACAAACCCTAAATACGGTGGGTTCGATCGGCAATCCTTCCGCGGTATTCAAGTTCCGGAACGTCTGTCCGAAGTAACCTTTTTCCATTCTTTTTTCTTATCCCCCAATCGCTAGAGCATGACGCGTTCGCCGGGCAGCGGCGCGGCGGCGTCATATCCCTTCTCCTTAAGTTCCTGGGCGAACTCCTCTGGCTTGTCACCGTGTACGAGCACTATCTTCCGTGGGCTCGCGCATTTTATGAACTCCAGCAGGTCAGCCCTGCCCGCATGGGCTGAGAGGTCGATGTAGTCAACCGGCAGGTCCACGCTCAGGTCCTGGCCATCCTTGGTTATATACCCTTTGTTCTGGAGCTTCCAGCCGTTCGTATCTTCCACGCAGTATCCGGTGAATATCAGCCTGGACCTGCTGTTCAGGTTGAACAGGTAACTCAGCACCGGACCGCCGTTCATCATGCCGGCAGTGGATATTATCACCGACGGCTTTCGCGTTGCCATGCGCTTGTCCGGTATACTCTGCACCATGAGCACGCTCCTTACGTCCTTCCTGAACCGGTCCGGATCGCGTATGTATCTGGAATGCCTCAGGTAGATGTTTGTCATCTCCCGTCCCATGCCGTCCACGTATACCGGGACATCCCTGTCATACTGTCTTATGAGCGCAATCAGCTCCTGGGTCCTGCCGAGCGAAAAAGATGGCAGGAGCACGTTGCCACCATCCTCCACCGTGCTATGTATCTCCTTCATCAACTGCATCTCGGCCTGCTTCCGGGGCGGGTGCTCTTTTTTGGCGTAGGTGGTCTCCATCACTAACACATCCACGTCCTTCTGGAACTTCGCACCCTTGTGCATGTGCGTGTTCTCGCACTTGAAATCACCAGTATATAGCAGGACTTTCTCCCGATGCTCTATCTCCACCATTGCAGAGCCGGCGATGTGGCCTGCGTCCAGCAGCTTCACTTTCGTATCACCAGTGTGCATGGCCTGGTTGTAGAAGAGGGGTGACCAGTACTTCAGGGACTTCTTGTACTGCGAGGGGGTATACGGTGTCTCAGGCCCCATAATCTTCATGGAATCCTGCCAGAGAACCTGGCAGATGTCCTTCGTTGGTGGAGTGGAATACCACCGTATGTTCCCATTGCGGTAGAGCATAGGCAGGCAGCCGCTGTGGTCCATGTGGGCATGGGATAATACCTCGAAATCCGGCTTGATCGGCGTCTCCAGCGGGACCGTCGCCCTGCCGCTCTCGTCGAAAAGCTTTATGCCGTAGTCGAGCATGACGTTCTTGTCCGTATGGACCAGAAATGCGCTTCGTCCCACTTCCCGCGATGCGCCAAGACATTCTATGAACATCTCCATGCCCTGAGTTGGCACAGAATATTTTTATATTCACGGCTCCTTATCACATTCATGTTCAATCTTGAGGACCCCGTGACAAAGCGCTTCCTGTCCGCTGCAACGATGGTCCTCATCATATACTGCATAGCCGTGCCGTTCTACATGATGGTTGAACACATGACGCTGGTGGATTCTATCTGGTTCACCACCGGGTCCATGACCACCGCAGGCGCCGGCAACCTGACCCCTCAGACGACAGTCGGCAAGCTGTTCACTGTGGCTCTGCTCCTTACGGCGGTATCGATATTCTTCTACCACGTCACCCACTTCGGGCAGTTCAGTGAGCGTACCATAGATCCGCACGTGCGCAAGCGCATAGAGATGCTCCGCAACCTCACATCGCTCCAGACGGGTCCGGTACGCAAGGCGGAACTGAAGAAGATACGTAACAAGATGGGGAAGTCAAAGTGAGCCGATGTATACGCACAAGTTCTCCCGCAACGCCTTCAGCTCCAAACAGCAGAAAAAGGTGAGAGCGGCCACATTCGCCATCATCGGCCTGGGAGGAACGGGCGGCTTCATGCTGGAGAATCTCCTGCGTATGGGTGCCGAACATTTCATAGTATTCGACTACGACCGTTTCGAGCTGACGAACTTCAACCGGCAGATGCTTGCGACCAGTCGGTCGCTGGATGAGCCGAAAACGAAAATGGCATTGGAACGTGCCATGGAGATAAATGCCGGCGTGCGGATGGAGCTGGGCGGAGCGTTCGGTTCCAGATCCTCTCTTGCTGGAGCATCAATCCTCCTGGACGGCTCTGACAGTGCAGCGACGAAACTTCTAGCATCGCAACTCGCTCGGAAGAGCAGGATACCTTATGTATTCTGCGCCGCATCAGGAACCCGGGGCATTGTGAGCGTTTTCAGGGGCTATGACTTCCGCAAGGCATTCCAGTTGTCTCGCGGAACCGGGGCACGTTCCTGTCAAGAGATTCTTTGTCCGGCCGCAGCCCTGGCCGGAACGCTCGCCGCATCAGCTGCAGTCAACTGCCTGATTGGCAAGCCCTTCGCAAGGGCCCCGGACGCGGTTTTCTTCGACACCTTCAGCGAAAAGCTGTTCTGGAGGGCAGGGCTCGGATGAACTTTTTCGTGGTCGAGCCATGTGCCAGCGCAAATGCATACGAGATAAAGCTAAGAGGCGGCAGGCTGAACCTGAAAAAAGCAGAGAAAGCGCTCGCAGAACTGGGAACAGTCGCCGCGGCTACGCCAGCCGTACTCCTCGCGAAAATAGGCGATTATTCCGTCAGCGTCTACGCCAGTGGAAGGCTGATGGTCAAAGGCAAGGAAAGACTGGAAAGCAAAGAAGTAAATGAACTCGCGGATAGGTTAATGTCGGCATTGGAGAAGAACGATG
>Ga0326728_10026068_pt1 | contig 10390 bp, 12 predicted proteins | sample MB3enrmetagenome_FD_207602 | JGI IMG/M metagenome (GOLD analysis project Ga0326728, IMG submission 207602) | Lab enriched peat soil microbial communities from McLean, Ithaca, NY, United States - MB31MN | ecosystem: Environmental > Terrestrial > Soil > Wetlands > Peat | place: USA: New York... | reverse complement strand
TACGCCGAGGCCCTGCGGCGGGGCCTGGTTAGCTGGGCCAAGAGCAGCTCGGTCAACGATGCGGCGGTGTGGATCAAACGGATCACCAGCACCAACTTTCCGGGCATGCCGCAGGTGGTGGACTGGTCGCATGCGGCCGGTCATCTGTGGGCAGTGGCCAACGCTGTGTACGGGGAGCAGACGCCAGCTGCCAAGCAGTGGGCCGAACGGCATCTGGATCTGCTCTGGGAGGGCCGGGTAGGGCAAGTCGTGAGCAGCTTGGACCAACTGCACCTGGACCGGGCCGGCTACGCCGAGGGGGTGCGGGAGGCACCGGACTACTTCCGCGGCAACCAGGAGCGCATGCGCTACGCGGCGTTCCGCGCCCAGGGCTTGCCGATCGGTAGTGGCACGGTGGAGAGTGCGGCTGTGCCACCACAGTCGTGCATCACCGCATGAAGCGCCAGGGGCGCGGCTGGGAGCGAGACCATGGCCAGGCCATGCTGGCGGGGCTCAGCGAGTTGCACAGCGCTCGCTTCGAGCAAGCCTGGCGGCGTATCTACCCTGGGACCTGAAAACTCACCGACAGTTTTGCGCTACACTCATCGGCCACTACGGACGAGCTTCTCAGGAGCGTATATGATACGGTTGCTGCCCGCTATGTCGATTGCCTGTTCTCAATTGCACCGTTCCGTAAGGATATTCTTCTACCATGGTTTTTGCAGGGCGACCTGTTCACGCTAAGTATCCTTAGAGGCGGGCGGCCTTTGCTCGACGACGGGACTTTCAAAAGCTTTCATGAATTGCTTCAGGTTGGGCAATATGCATTTCCAAGGCGGGATTTGATAAAACACTATGAGGAAATAGTTGAGATCAATCTAAAGGTAGCCGCTGGCGCGGCCGGAGCTGGCGACGTCGGGCGATGTTCGTTCAACATGTATTCGGCGGTGACGAAGCGGCTGCAAATCGCTGAACTCTCAGCCAACCCCCAGGCCACGTTTGACCTCGACGAAGCCTGCTCTCTCGCTCGGCCCCCGGACCGGTTGAGCGCCGAGGAAGTCAACGCCCTTGGCTTACCAATCGGGTTCGAACAGTTCTACAACACGGTGCACAAGATGTTTAGGGGAACGCCGCAAACTAGCAAGCAGATCGAGGCTCCCGCGAAGCTTATCCCCTTAGCCGAGACCGCAGCGAGGCTGTGTGGATTTAGGACACCCTAGGCGTAGGGAGCAGAGGTCATGCAGAGAGGATCGACCCGCCACACCCTGAGTGAGGAGTGCCAAGCAATCGCCTAGCGTGCGGAACGCGATTGCGAGGCGGATTCGGAAGAGTCGATTCGGGTGTGTTTGTCCGTGTCCGGAACCAACCTGCTGGGAGGCACGGCGTACAGGCATCTGCTGACAATCGGGCGGTCCAGCACCCACACGGCTGGGATTGTAGCAGGTCCGACAAGGCGTTGATGTTTGAGCCAGTAGCTTTGTCAGGCGCATATAGGGTGTAATTGGGCCCGAGGCCAGCACAACATACCTTTTTCGCTAATATGCCCTGAATCGCATACTTTTTCCGCTCGGGCTCTTAATCTCTTCACCGGCATTGTGTTGTTTCTTGCCCGTTTTTCCCGTATTTCATTCCGGTGATATATTATAAATACCACAAATATGGCCGAAGCAGGACATGCTCTTCGGCAGACCCGCATAGGATTTGCCCTGCCGGTGTCCGAGGCCTTGCCCAAGGCCATCCGTGGCGTCGTTCAGGGCCTTCAGCCACAGAAGATCGTGCTCTTCGGCTCCTACGCGACCGGGAAGGCCACGCCCAATAGCGATGTAGACTTGCTAGTTGTCATGGACTCGTTCGCTTCCTATTTGGAGCGCTACCTCGCCGTCTCGCGACTGCTGCGCCCACGGCCATTTCTGGTCGACATCATTGTGCGAACGCCGGGTGAGATGGCACAATCCGTCGCGGCAGGAGACCCCTTTATCGTGGAGATCCTCACGCAAGGCATCGTCTTGTACGAGCGACGTTGAGGACACGCTCAGTGACTGACCTGGCCCCGTCTGCTGCGATGGCTCGGCGGAATGACGACCTCGAGCACCAGATTATGCTTGGCTAAGTATCTGCAGGAAGCGGGCAATTGAGGTGAGTCGAAAGCCGATATTCCCCGATCAGTTCAGTGCATTGGGCAAATAACAGTGACCAAGTCTCCACAAGAGTCAAACAACCCTCTTGTCTCCATCACTGGAGATATGGCAGCGCACCCTCTTGTGCCGATCATACAGCTCTGCGGCACGATTATTGGCATTGCGGTGCTGGTTTTCGGTAACGGCGACTGGGTAAAGGTCACAGCAGCTCTAGGCGTGGCGCTTTGTGTGATCACACTCTATTTTACAACCGAGAACGTGCGTCTTCTTGCAGAATGGCTTACCTGGAAGTTTGTGCTCGGATTTGTCATCTGCGGCATTACTGTAGTTCTCCTGCTGCCTCAAATCGAATCTTTACAGGGCACCATCGTTTCATCTGCGATACCTCAGGCAGAAGTAGCGGCCTCAACGCCGCAAGACGGAGGGACACTGACAGGGCTATCCGCCGGTATTCGGATCTACTTCTCTCGAGCGATTCCGACACGGTACCAAGCGTCACGATTTCTTACCCTCCAGATTGCTCCTGATACACCGCTGAACGCAGTCTGGCTGTATGACTATGACCCCCAATCCTGCTGCGAGCAGTTAGAAGTACGCTCCGACAGATACTATCCGGATGGCGGTTTCCGTTTTGAACCCAACACTACACACCACCTGCGACTGAGTGGTCCGCTACTGAACAGGCCCGCTGACATTACTTTTCATACACCGCAGAAATAGGCGCACACGGGCCCCACCTGTGGCGTCCATATCGGGGGGGGCCAGGTACCAGCCGGTTTCCGCACTGCACTTCGCAGTGCGGTTTGCCAGACGTATGCGGTGCGTCAGCATTGTACCAAGAGCGAGAAACGCGGCCGCGGGCCGACGGTAAGTCCAGGCTACTCAGCCCGCAAAGCGGGGTCGTCACACAGGGCGCCGAGGGCATCGCCGGCATTGAGAAGCACGTAACAAACCCCAAGAGCCACGAACGATGGCCCCAGCTACCCTCACGCTGCCCCTCACCTTCCAGTGGCGACCCGCCGCCCCCCGCACCGCTCGGACCCCACCGCATCGCTCGTCCCATCCCCCTAAGACCTCGCCGCAAATCTGCCACTTGCCCCCCAGCATACGTGTGCTACGCTATAGAGAAAGGGCTGGGCTCGCGGCTGCCTGCCCGCCCCGCCGCAGCGTCAGCCACATGCTCGCCGCCGCGTAGCGCGCATCGAGCAAGTGACCACGGCCCCCGACCCCGCCTGCCAGGCGGCCCTGTGCACCGCGGTCGCGCGCCCGGGCGCGCTCGGAAACGCGCCACATCGCTTCGCGCGCCAAGCGGCGCGGTTCCAGGCGCTGACGATCGTCCAAGACGCTCCGAATCTCAACCGGCCGTCCAGGTTTGTCCATGCCGACAGCATACCTGCGCCAGCCAATAGCTCAAGTAGCTTACGACACGTTACATAGCCCGCCCTCGACTAACCGGCCGCTCTCTGTCGACGGTTGAGCCGCAACGGCCAGCGGTTCGACAGCGCGGTGCCTCAGGGAGTATAGAGCTCGGCGCTGGCCAGAGCGTTGCCGTTATCATCGAACCCTCCAACCACCAGCACCCGACCCGAGGCCAGCAGAGTGGCTGTATGCCCCGCTCGGCCGGCGCTCATGCTCGCCGCCGGGAACCAGGTGTTGCTGGTCGGGTCGTAAAGCTGGGCGCTGGCCAACGGGTCCATGCTGAGCCAGTCCTCGCCCCCCGCCTCTAGCACCTGACCTGAGGGCAGCAGGGTGGCCGTTTGATAGCAGCATGTCATGCTCGAGTCCACTGCCCTCCCGATCCCTGCCAGCGACCAAGCGTTCCCGGCCGGGTCGTAGAGCTCGGCGCTGCACGAATCTGGGTCGTCGGCGCCCGGGTCGCCCCCGCCGACCACCAGCACCTTGCCCGAAGGCAGCAGGGTGGCCGTTTGGTCGGTACGGGGCACGCTCATTTGTCCCGCCGATGACCAGCTGTTAGTGGCCGGGTTGTACAGTTCGGCACTCGCCAGTGAGGCGAAGGACCACGCGGGGTAGCCGGCACCCCCCGCCACCAGCACCTTTCCGGATGGCAGCAGCGTGGCTGTGTGACCGTAGCGGGGGGTGCTCATTTGTCCCGCCGATGACCAGCTGTTAGTGGCCGGGTTGTACAGCTCGGCGCCGGCCAGCACGTCGTCGGCGCTCACGCCCCCGGCGACCAGCACCTGGCCCGACGGCAGCAGGGTAGCGGTATGACCTTCGCGAGCGGTGCGCATGCTCGCCGCCGGCGACCAGCTGTTGCGGGCCGGGTCGTAGAGCTCGGCGCTCGCCAGCGCGCTCACGCTGGTACCACCGCCCCCGACCACCAGCACCTTGCCCGAAGGCAGCAGGGTGGCCGTTTGGTCGGTACGGAGCACGCGCATGCTCCCGGCGGGCGACCAGCTATCCGTGCCTGGGGCGTACAGCTCGGCGCTGGTCAGGATGTTGCCATTCTCATCGTGGCCCCCTACAACCAGCACCTGGCCCGAGGTCAGTAGGGTCGCCGTTTGCCCGTTTCGAGGCGTGCTCATGCTGGACGCCGGCGACCAGCTGCCCATCGGAAAGGAGGTCGCAGTAGGCACGGCTGTAGCCGTCGCAGTGGGTGCCGGCGGGGGTACGGGCGTAGGGTTCGCATTGGGGTCAGGGCCCCCCATGGTGACAGGCAAATAGGCGCTGGACGCTGGCGAAGCGGGTGCCTGGACCGTAGAGGGCGCCTGCGCAGAGGCTGCGCCGCCCCAGGCCGGGATGCCGAAGGCCGTGGCCGCGATGAGCACGCTGACGGCCGCGAATGCTGCGAGCAAGCTACGCTTTCCGGCTTGATTAGACATACTTGCCTCCTCCGAACGATCCGACGTCACCTAATGATCCCCCCATTAGCTGCACCAGGCAGCCGGCTTGCATCGGATGTCCCTGCCTCCATAAAACAGCCGCTGCCGGCCCCCGACTGACGGGTCGCCCTCGGCCAGGGGCTGCGCTGCAACGGACGGCGGGCCCGACGGCGCGGCGGCTCAGGGGGTGTACAGTTCGGCGCTGGCGAGGGCGTCGTCGAGGACGTCGTTGTAGCTCCCGCCTCCCGCCACCAGCACCTGGCCCGAGCGCAGCAGGGTGGCCGTATGGCCGAAGCGGGCGGTGCTCATGCTGCGCGCCGGCCACCAGGTGTTGCTGGCCGCGTCGTACAACTTGGCATCGGCCAGCGGGATATCGAGGTATGTTGCAACACCCCCGGCCACCAGTACCTGGCCCGAGTTCAGAAGGGTGGCCGTCTGTGCCAGCCGAGGCACGCTCATGTTCCCTGCCGCTGACCAGCTGTTGGTCGCCGGGCCGTATAGCTCGGCGCTGGCCAGTACGTCTCCGTTGATGTCGAACCCTCCTGCCACCAGCACCTGGCCCGACGGCAGCAGGGTCGCCGTGTGGCCATCACGGCCCGTACTCATGCTGCCCGCCGGTGCCCAACCGTTGCTGGACGGGGTGTAGAGCTCGGCGCTGGCCAGTACGCCTCCGTCGAACCCTCCTGCCACCAGCACCTGGCCCGACGGCAGCAGTGTGGCCGTGTGGTACCCGCGGGAGATGCTCATGCTCGCGGCCGGCGACCAGCTGTTGGTGGCCGGGTCGTACAGCTCGGCGCTGGCCAGGTAGCCGCCGGTACCGGCGCCCCCAACGACCAGCACCTTGCCCGAGTTCAGCAGGGTGGCCGTGTGCACCACACGGGGCCCGCTCATGCTCCCTGCCACTGACCAGCCGTTGGTGGCCGGGTTGTACAGCTCGGCGCTGGCCAGGGTGCTGTTGCCTGCCGGGTTGGTGCAGCCACCCACCACCAGCACCTTGCCCGAGTCCAGGAGGGTAGCGGTATGCCAGAGACGTTTAGTGCTCATACTTCCCGCCCGCGACCAGGATTTCTTGGCCGGGTTGTACAGCTCGGCGCTGGCCACGACGCTGTCAGGGTCGTCGCTGGCAAGGCCCCCGGTCACCAGCACCTGGCCCGAGGCCAGCAGGGTCGCCGTTAGCCCATTACGAGGCGTGCTCATGCTCGCCGCCGGCGACCAGCTGCCCGCAGGGGTCGGCACAGCCGTGGCTGTGGGTGTGGGTGCAGGCGTGGGCGTCGCGGTGGGGGGCATCTGACCGTCAACAACGGGCAAATAGGCGCGGGGCTCTGGTGTGCCGGGCGACTCGGGCGCCGCGCCGAAGGCCGTTCCGGCGGCGAGGGCGATAACCGCAATGAGCGCGGCGAACACGATCAGCTTTCGAGGCTGGCCGGACATGAACTCCTCCTTTGGCGGACGTGAGGCACAGGGGACCATCGCTCGGCTCAACACAGATCGAGCCGGGCAGCACGCGCGCAAGAGAGAAGGCCTGTCGTTGCGCAGATGGCAGGAAGCGGGCTCTCTCAGGGCTAGTGTTGGCCAGAACATTAGCACCACGCGAGGGTGTTGTCAATTGCGCAGGGCCACTAGCCTCGCGCCACTACCGCGTACATCCCCTCTTCGCCCGCAAGCCTGACGCAAGGGCGCCCCCCATCACATCGGGCCTCGTCTTGTGGCCCCTTGATCTCCCCCCGACCGGACATGGCGGTCCTGTAGCCCGAAAGAGCCCTATTTGGCTGCTATCGTGCAGGCGCAGGCTGGCCAGGCCCCGGACAACTTTGGCTATCCCGAGGCAGGCTGGGCGGTCGGAGGCTTGTTGCGCCATCTGCGCCGGCGCTTCAAGATCGGGGTTAGCGTGCCGAGCCTGCGGCGCGCGCTGCCTCCTCCGCCGCCGGGGCCGCGCCGTCGCGAGCCCTGGCCCCCGATCCTCCCGCGCTCGTCAAGAGCCTGCAGGCCCAGATGGGCGATGCCGGCTTGCTGAAGGGCGTCGACGGCATCACCAGGCCGTTGGCCGGCGCCATCGATAAGGATTGGGTCAAACAGATGGGCAACGAGCGGGGGTACGAGACGCTCGAGGCCGCCATCGCGGCGGACGTGATACGGGAGCTGAGCAAGAAGACGTGAGGGGGAGATGACCGCGCCCGCCTTCAATTGGCCCTTCGATCACGCGCTGCCCGCCGAGAACCATGCTCGCGCTCGCCCCGTGTGGCGTGCGATCGAGGCTGGCGTCGGGGCTTACGGACGCGGCGAAGTCGTGCAGGCGCTCCTTGCGGGCACGGTCCTGGCGTTGGGCTGACCGGCTTTCAGTTCACAAGGCCGGCATGAGCGTGATATCAGGCAGCTTGTCGAGTTCCGGCAAGCGACGGACCCAACGCAGGCCAGGTGTGAACAAGCTGCACCTGGGATGCTTGCTGCGGTCCACCTGGCGAAGGACGTGCAGGCGATCGACCCAAATCCTGGCGAATAGCCGGTTTCATGGGGCGCGGGCGGGTTGCGCAGCGGCCCGTCCGGCAGCCTGGTGACGCGCCACACGGCGTCCCATGATGATCATCGCGTGCCTGCGGCGTAGTCGACGAGTTTGCCGGCGTAGCCGGGGTCCGCACACACCGGCCGGACGGTGGGGAACACGGCGCGCAGGATCCACATCAGCAGGTGCCCGGCGTCGCAGTCCTGCACATGCGCGCCGGTGACAAGGTCGGCCGGCTGCCATCCGCAGGTGCCGGTAAACACGTGCCGTTTACGGCCGTCGACCCTCCCTGGCCCCGTCGTAGCCGCGGCCGCCGCGGCCGGCTGTCCCCGCGCCGCGCAGGGGCTGGGAGTCGACTGGCGCCGCGGACGGGCGCTGGCTGCGGCCGTCCGCCTGGCGGGCCTGTTCGCGCAGGGTGTTGTGGATGCGGGTCGGGGTGCTGTCCCGGGTCCAGGTGGTGAAGTGGTGCTCGACCGGCGCCGCGGGTGGGAAGACGACCGGGAGCGCGTCCCACCGGCAGCCGGCACGCGTCACGTAGCGGACGCCGTCCACGATGTCGCGGCGCGGGCAGGTCCCCGGCCGGCCGCCGATGCCGGGTCGGGTGCCGGCGGCGGGCACCACCGGCGCCAGGATCCGCCACTCGTAGAGCATGCCGACGTAGACGCCTTTGCCGGAGACCTCGGCGTGCAGGGATTGCAGGTAGTTGCGCTGGGCGGCCTGGGCGGGGCCGGGGCCGCTCATGTGCGGCACGCCCCGTACGCTGCTGGCTCCCTGTGCAGTGAGGAGCGCGCCATCGCCCTGGCTCATCATGTGCGGGAGGAACTCCTGGCGAGAATGAGCAGGCGTCAAAGCTGTGGGGAGTGTCACACGCCCTGACGAAATCCTTCCTCGATCCAGGCAATGTGCGTGGCTTCGTGCCCTGCTCTCCCGGCAAACAGGTCGCCGGCGGCCTGCTCACCGATGACAGTGGGCACCGGAGCGGCCAGCTGATCGTCGGTGAACTGTTGCAGGAGGTCCAATGTTTCCTGCCGCGCCGCCAGGTAATCCGCCGCCACCTTCTCCATAGTGTCGTCATGGTGCTCGTTCACGTCGGTTTGATTGGCGCTGGCCACGGCCATCCCTAGCCGCTCCCCCTCCTCCGGGGTCAGCGCGCTCAGATCGCCCAGGATGCGCGGCATTGCCATTCCCGCCGGGTATTGGGAGCGTAATAGAACGTCTCGAGTGTCGCCGGCGAGTGTACGTCGCAGCAATCGCTGGATGCTGCGCTCGCTTTTCACCAGGTGGGCAAAATGATCCTTGGCGCGCCACAGAGCTCCTCCGGGAACTTCACTCGCCGTGGCCGGGCGCTCCAGGTCTTCCGGGCTCAGCCCTTGAAAAAACGCCATGACCTGCGTCTGCGATGCCGCGAGTGTTTCCAAGATCTCTGCGCGAGTTGGCATGATTACCCTCCCAGTGCACGTGCAGGGAACGTCTTCGGTAGCGGAGCCTCTCATTCTGAGTCCCCCATTCCGCCCTGGCGGCACAGGGGCAGCCAAGAAAGTTGCCAGTGTCATGCTGAGGCCGGCTCCCTGACCGCGCCTGACGAGCCGGCGTGGCAGGCCGAAGCATCCGTTCCGGGAGTCCCGCGACGAAGTCCCCGTACATGCAGGGCCGGGGCGCCCTCTGGGCCCGGCTGGGGGAGCATCCGTCCCGGTATCGCCGAAAGGGCCCCCTGCTTCTGGCCTGAACCGACCGCAGGGTCGGAATGTGTTGGCACTGAGAAGGCCCGGCAGCTGCGCAGTCCCCGCAGGAGCAAACTGCACCAGCAAAGCCGCCCTTCGGCGCCCGCGCGGCCGGCCCGAGCAGCCGGCGCAGGCCGGCTTTGCCGCTGTTGCAGCGGCTTCCAGTCGGCGGGCGCAATTTCACCTCTTGACCATAGGCAGATAGACCCACGGGCGCAGCCCGTCGAACTCGATCGCGCCGATGGTGCAGCTGGCCCTGCTCACGCGCACCGCGTGGATCTGGTCCGCCGGCGGGCAGCCAGGCACGGCGGCGAAGATCAGCGGGCTGCCGGGCAGCACCGGGTAGTAGGACGTGACGCCCAGGGTGTCGTGCGCCAACGGTCCGAGCTTGGGGTTCAGCCCGGCGCCTTGCTGGTCGTGGGGGCCGGTCAGGTTGCAGCTATTGTCGTCGGAGAAGTTCCCACCGTCAGACGAGATGAGAACGGAGCTGGTGCCGTCGCAGTTGAGCCCGCCCGGGTTGTGCAGCACGGTGTCGTCCATGGCGAGGTCGCCACCAACGGTGAGGTCTGAGAAGACGCCGCCGTTGGTGTTGCTGACGACCGAGGAATTGGCCAGGTCGAGCAGGGCCGCGTTGTAGAGGCCGCTGCCCCCTCCGGCCGGCGCCGTGTTCTGGCCGATGGTCACGTTCTCGATGTGGACGTAGCCGCCCTCGATGGCGGGGGCCGGTCCCGCCGAGCTCCACACCCCGCCGCCGTAGGCGGCCGTGTTCCGGGTGAACGATGTGTCGGAGATGGCCAGGCTGGTGGCGTAGCGCGCGAGGCCGCCCCCGTTCCCGGCGGCGGTGTTGCTGTCGAATGCGGAATTCGAGAGCGCCAGCGTGGTGCTCACGTCGGCGGTGTAGAGCCCACCGCCCCATTCGCCGGCGGCGTTCTGGCTGAAGACGTCGCCGTCGAGGCTCGCCTGGACATTGCGGTTTTCGCCGACGAACACGGCCCCGCCGAAGCGCCCTTGATTGCCGCTGAAGTAGCTGTCGTCGACGTCGAGCGCCACCAGCGGCGTCTCGACGGCTGTGACGCCCAGGGTCGATATGGCGCCGCCGTACCCTTCCGCAATGACGTTCTCCGGCGTACGGTTGCCGACAAAGCTGCCGTTGGTGACGGTCAGGTTTCCGCCGACATCCCAGACGGCGCCGCCATTGGTGGAAGATTGATT
>Ga0326728_10026067_pt1 | contig 10391 bp, 10 predicted proteins | sample MB3enrmetagenome_FD_207602 | JGI IMG/M metagenome (GOLD analysis project Ga0326728, IMG submission 207602) | Lab enriched peat soil microbial communities from McLean, Ithaca, NY, United States - MB31MN | ecosystem: Environmental > Terrestrial > Soil > Wetlands > Peat | place: USA: New York... | reverse complement strand
CCTAAAGCGTGCGGCGACGGCCTTACGCCGCGCTCCGTTCACCAGCTCGAACAGATGGGGCTCGCCGCTGAACTGGCGCAGCACCACCGCTACCGGGGCCTACGGACCAACGCCTACGGCCGCACGATCGTGATGGACTGGCCGTCCCACCCCGTCCTGCCTTCGTACGGTTACGTGATCACTCGGGCCGACCTCGACGGGCTAGTCGGCGCTCGTGCGGTCGAGGCGGGTGCGGTGCTCTGGCAGGGCGCCGAGGCCGTGGCGCCCCTGTCGCCGCCGGATCCGTCCGCGGCCAAGAGCGGTCCGGTCCGGGGACCTGGTTCTGCGCGGCTGCGACGGGCCGGCGGCGCCATCGTGAGCGACAGGGCGCGAGCGACCTTGACCGAGGTCAGAGCCCGCTACGTGATCGTCGCCGACGGCTCGCTGTCCCGGTTCGGTCGCTCACTCGGGACCGGGCGCAACCATGACTGGGCGCAAGGCATGGCACTTCGCGGCTACTACCGCTCGCCACGCAGCGCGGAGGCATACATCGACTCGTTCCTCGACATCCGTGACGCCGGCGACAAGGTCGTGCCCGGTTACGGCTGGATCTTCCCGCTCGGGGACGGCCGCGTGAACGTCGGGGTTGGTCTCCTGTCCACCCAGGGCCGGGGCAGCCACGTCAACACCACCAAGCTCATGGACGCCTTCGTCTCACAGGTGCCCGCGTCCTGGTGTCTCGAGCCGAGGACCTCCTGCGGCACACCGACAGGTGGCCGCCTGCCCATGGGCCTGGGGGTCGGCCCACGCGTCGGCCCAGACTCCATTGTCGTCGGTGACGCCGCCGGCGCCGTCAACCCGTTCAACGGGGAGGGCATCGCGTACGCCTACGAGACGGGCCGGCTGGCGGCCGCAGCGGTCTCGGACGCGCTCGAAGCGGGCGAGCCGAGGCTGCTCGAAGCCTACGAGCGATCCTTGCAGGACATCTACGGCCTTTACTACCGGGTGGCCCGGGCGTTCGTCGGTGTGCTCTCGCGTCCCGGCATGATGCGGATCTGCGTGAGCAGCGGCATGTACAGCCGCTCGATCATGGAGTGGCTCCTGAGGATCATGGGCAACTATCTGAGACCCGATGAGCTCGGCCCCGCCGAGGCCGTGTACAAGGCGGTTGTCGCGTTGGCCCGTCAGATCCCCGAGGCCTGAGAACCCACTCCCCGCGCGACCTCCAGCGCTGCGCCGGCAGCGGCCTCGACTGTGCGGTCGATGTCTTCGGGCGAATGCGCCAGCGACACGAAGGCGACCTCGTACGGGCTCGGGGCGAGCGCGACTCCCCGGGCGAGCATGGCCCGGAAGAACGGGGCGTAGAGCCCGGATCGAGCGGCCCGTGTCGCGCCTTCCAAGTCGCGTACCGGCTCGTCGGAGAAGAAGACCGAGAACAGCGTTCGAAAGACCGGCACCTCGACCGGGAGCCCGCTTTGGCCGATGGCTTCGGCGAGCCCGTCGGCAAGCCTCGCGACACTAGACGCCAACTGGGTGTAGGCCTCCTCGCCAAGACGCTCGAGCACGGCGAGCCCGGCCGCAGTCGCGAGCGGGTTGCCCGACAACGTGCCCGCCTGATAGACGGGCCCGAGCGGGGCCAACTGCGACATGAGGTCACGCCGGCCTCCGAGCGCGGCCAACGGCAGGCCTCCTCCGATCACCTTCCCGAAGCACCACAGGTCTGGCCTCACGCCGAGCACACCGGTGGCTCCGGCGCGTCCGACGCGAAAACCGGTGATCACCTCGTCGAAGATGAGCAGGGCCCCGACGTGGTCACAAGCCGCGCGGAGCCCTTCCAGATACCCCGCTTCAGGAGCCACGAGCCCCATATTCGCGGCCACCGGTTCGACGATGACGCAAGCCACCGACTCGTCGATTTCGGGGACCTCGTTGTATGGCGCGACGACCGTGGCCGATACGGCGCTGGCTGGCACACCGGCCGAGTCCGGGAGCCCGAGGGTGGCCACGCCACTTCCGCCGCCTGCCAAGAGCGCGTCGCTGTGGCCGTGGTAGCAGCCGGCGAACTTGACCACCCGGTCCCGGCCGGTCGCAGCGCGGGCAAGCCGGATGACCGTCATGGCCGCCTCGGTTCCCGACGACACGAAACGAACCTGGTCACAGCCGGGCACCGCCTCGGTGACCACCTCGGCGAGACGGACCTCGCCTTCGGTCGGGGCTCCGTAGGTCGTGCCGCGCGCCGCGGCCTGGACAATCGCCTCCAGCACGGCGGGATGGGCGTGGCCCAGGATGGACGCTCCCCAGGACTGGACGTAGTCGAGCAACCGTCGTCCGTCGACGTCTTCGACAAAGGCACCCTGGGCGCGGGCGACGAAGTACGGCGACCCGCCGACGGAGCCGAACGCCCGCACCGGCGAGTCGACGCCACCAGGGATCACCCGGCAGGCCTCGGCGAACAGCTCCGAGCTACGCCGAGCGGAGCTGGCCCGGCTCCCGAGGCCGGCCTCAGCCACCGAGGGCCTCGGCCACTTCGGCGGCGAAGTAGGTCAGGATCACGTCCGCGCCGGCACGTTTGATCGCTCCGAGATGCTCGAGCGCGACGGCCTGGCGGTCGATCCACCCGCGTTCGGCTGCCGCCACGACCATGGCGTACTCACCGCTCACGTTGTAGGCGGCTACAGGAACATCGACTGCCGCCCTCACGGCGGCAATGACGTCGAGGTAGGCGAGGGCAGGCTTGACCATGATCAGGTCCGCGCCTTCCGCAACGTCGAGGCGCACCTCCTCGAGTGCCTCTCGCCGGTTCCTCGGATCCTGCTGATAGCCCTTGCGGTCGCCGCCTCCCGCGATCGTCACGTCCACAGCGTCGCGGAACGGACCGTAGAGCGCGGAGGCGTACTTCGCCGAGTAGGCCAGGATCCCGACATCGTTGTGGCCGGAATGGTCGAGGGCAGCTCTGATGGCGGCGACCTGGCCGTCCATCATCCCGCTCGGAGCCACGAGATGAGCGCCCGCCTCGGCCTGGGCAACGGCAACCTCGCCATAGCGCACGAGCGTCGCGTCGTTGTCGACCTCGCCGCGGTCGTCCAGGACCCCGCAATGGCCGTGGTCGGTGTACTCGTCGAGGCAGAGATCGGCTATGAGGATCATCTCGTCACCGAGGCGATCACGCAGCTTGTCGAGCGCGATCTGGACGATGCCGTCACGGTCGGATGCACCCGACCCGACTGGGTCCTTGCGGGCAGGCACGCCGAACAGCACAAGGGCTCCGATGCCGAGCGAGGCAAGCCTGTGTGCCTCGATCACCAACGACGCGACCGTGTGCTGTGAGACCCCCGGCAGCGACGCAATCGGCACGGGAGCATCGATCGATTCACGGACGAACAGCGGTGCAACGAGATCGTCGATCCGGAGACAGGACTCGGCCACGAGGCGGCGCATCGCGGGGAGTCGCCGCAGTCGTCGCAATCTGCGATCAGGGAAACTCATTCGCCGAGACTACCTCTGGTCACCCGGCATGCCTTGGTGCTTGGCCCACTGGACGAGCGCCTCCACGAGCCCGTCGACGGTGTGCACCGGCGCAACGACCTCGACACGCAGGCCTGCCTCAAGTGCCGTGCGCGCCGTGATGGGACCTATGCACGCCACTACTGGCGGCACGCGCTCGACTCCGGCGAGATCGAGGTAACCGGTCACCGTCGACGACGATGTGAAGGTGATGGCATCGGCGTCGTCGATGGCTCCCAAGCAGTTCTCGTCAGGCGCCGCCCGAACCGTCCGGTAGGCCTCGACCACCTCGACGCGCCAGCCCTTGGCTCGGAGGCCCCGGGACAGCACTTCGCGTGCGTCAGCAGCACAGGGCAACAGCACCGACGCCTCTCCGGGCCCCGCCGGGCCCGGGAACACCTCGACGAGCGACTCCGCGACGAACCTGTCCGGGACGAGGTCGGCCACGACCTCGTGCTCCTCGAGAGCGGCGGCCGTGCCATCGCCGATGGCGGCGACCTTGGCTCGGCCGAGCGCCCGGCCGTCACGGAAGTGCTGCCAGCAGCGTTCCACGGCATTTGCCGAGGTGAAGACGACCCATTCGTAGTCCTCGATCCTCGACAGCGTCCGCTCCAGCGCAACGCCCCCGTCGATCGGGTCCGCGATCTCGATCACGGGGAACTCCACCGGCCGGGCTCCTGCGTCGGCGAGTCGTTCCACCAAGCTGGATGATTGTGCGCTGGCACGGGTCACGATCACGCGCCAGCCCGACAGGGGGCCGCCGACAGGCCGGTCGGTCGCCGACGGGCCTGTCACGGCACGCCGGAGCTGCCGGAAAGGATCTCCGCGCCCCCGCACCGGTCGCGAATCTCGGCTGCCAGCGCCCGGCCCAACTCGAACGGGTCGGAACCGCTCATCGCACGCCGAAGCAGGACCAGCCCGTCCAAGCTCGCAATGAGGCCTTCCAGTTCCATCTCGCCGTTGGGGCCGACCACCGCGAGAGCACCCACAGGCAGCTCGCAGCCGCCGCCGAGCTCACATAAGAAGGCCCGCTCGGCATCGAGGCAGCGATGCGACGCCGCGTGGTCGATCGAGCGCGCCGCCTCGATCGCCACCTCGTCGGACACGCGACACTGGACCGCCAGTGCTCCTTGGCCCACCTGAGGGAGCATCGTCGAGGTTGCCAGGACCTCGGCAGCGACTCCGGTGAGGCCGAGGCGTTCGAGCGCGGCATAGGCCGTCACAACGGCCCCCGCCGCCGGCACTTTGCCAAGGCGCGCAGCCATGTTGCCCCTCAATTCCTCAAAGCGCAGGTCCGGCCTCACCCACGCCAGCTGAGCCCGCCTCCTCGGAGCACCGGTGGCGACGTGTGCTCCCGGTCCGAGGTCGGCGAGCGCCCGGCCTACGAGCGCGTCTCTCGGATCGGCTCGTCTCGGCACAGCGACGATCGCCAGCTCGCCAGCGACGCCGCCGGAGGGAAGGTCCTTCGCGGAATGAACCCCAAGGTCGGCGCGACCATCGATCAGCGCCTGCTCGACTTCGGTCACGAAGGCGCCCTGGCCGCCGATCGCACCGATGGGACGGTCGGTGTGCAGGTCGCCGACTGTCTCCACGAGAATGATCTCGGTCGCGATCGGGGGACCGGCGCCAGTCGAGGCGGCCAGGGCGAGCGCGTCGGCCACTATCTCCGCTTGGCGTAGAGCGAGCGGGCTACTGCGGGTCGCGACCCGGAGCGTCAGCACGTGCGCCCTAGAGATCGAACAGGCTGCGCAACGCCTCGGCGAGTCGTTCGCCGCGCGGCGAGCCGGCCACGTCCTTGAGTCGCACTGTCGGCGCGTGGAGGAGCTTGGCGACAGTGCGCCGGGTGACCATTTCGACGATCTCACGAGCCTCGGGCTCCAACGCGTCGAGTCGCGCCCGCTGGCGCTCGAGCTCTGCGCGACGAATGGACTCGGCTCGCATCCGCAAAGCGGCCACGACCGGAGCGGCGGACCTGGCCGCGGACGAGACCCGGTAACGCTCGAGCTCCTCGGTGAGAACCGCTCGAACCGACGGGATCTCACCGCGGCGCGTCGACATCTGAGCCTCCGCAAATCGCCGCACATCCTCCACGTCCAGCAAACTCACCCCTTCGAGGTCGCCAACAGCGGGATCGACGTCACGGGGCACGGCGACGTCGACCACCAACAGGGGCCGGCCCGGACGCGAACGCATCGTCCGGCCGATACGGGCCACGTCGAGCACCACATCGGCGGCCGCCGTCGAGGTCAGCACGATGTCGGCCCGCTCGAGCTCCTCGTCCAACTTCGAGAGACTCACCACCTCCGCACCCGACTGCTCTGCTATCGCGGCTGCCCGTTTGGCGGAGCGGTTCGCCACCACGACGCGCTTGGGAGTCGCCGGAGGCGCGAGCGCCTTGGAGAACCCGGCTCCCATTTCCCCCGCCCCGATGACGAGCACCGACCGGCCGACGAGACCGCCCTCCACGCGGCCGGTCGCGAGCGCGACGGCCGCGTGGGCAAGCGACGTGGTCCCCTGCGCGATCGCGGTCTCCGCACGCACGCGCTTGCCGGCCTCGACCGCATGACGGAACAACGGCCCGAGCACGCGCCCGGCCGCGTGCTGTTGGCGGGCCAGCTCACCGGAGGTTCGCACCTGGCGGAGGATCTCACCCTCACCGAGGACCGGGGAGTCGATCCCGGCCGCCACCTCGAACAGATGTGAGACGGCCGCGTCGTCGACCCAGCAGGACAGGAACTCGGACAGCGCCGGTGAATCGGTCCCCATGGCACCCCAACCGGAGCGGAAGAAGCTCTCGATGTCTGCAAGGCCGTCGTGGAAGCGCTCGACGACTGCGTAGACCTCGGTGCGCAGGCATGTGGAGATCACGACCGCTTCGGAGATGTGCTCGCTGTTGCAAAGCGCCCGGAGTGCCTTCGGCAGGTCGCGCTCCGATATGGCGCTCTGCTCGAAAACGTCGAGTGACACGTCCCGTTCGTTGATCCCCACGGCAACAACCGCCACGGCGCGGTTACCTCGTTTCTCTCGGGCGAGAGCCTACGGCCGTCACAACCCCGATACAGACGCGTCCTCCGGCCCGGCCGTGACTTCGGGGTGTGCCACGTAGAACGCGAGCACCTGCAGCTCGACGGAGAAGTCGACCTGGCGAAGCTGCACCGGCCGCGCCACGGTCAAGATCGCCGGGGCAAAGTTCAAGATCGCGTCGACGCCAGAGGCCACCAGCCGGTCGCACACGTCCTGGGCGGCGCTTGCCGGGGAGGCGATAACGCCGATCGACCGGCTGATGCCCGCGACGATGGCCGGCAGCTCCGAAACGTGGCGGATCGGCAGTCCGGCGATTTCTTCACCGATCTTGTCGGGGTCGATGTCGAACAGGGCGACCGCCCGGAAGTTCTGGGTCGAGAACCTCTGCGAGCGCGCGAGGGCATGACCGAGGTTGCCCATGCCGACGATCACAACTTGCCACTCCTGATCGAGGCCCAGCTCGCGCCGGACCTGGCCGAGGAGAAAGTTCACGTCGTAACCAGTGCCCGGCGTGCCGTAGGTGCCGAGGTGCGACAGGTCCTTGCGCACTTTGGCGGCATTGACCCCCGTCGCCTCGGCGAGCTCCGCGGACGACACCGTCGCGACACCACCATCCGAGAGCGCTAGCAGGGCACGCTGATACACGGGCAATCGCACAACGGTTGGCTCGGGGATCCGACGAACAAAACGCTCGGCCATCGCGGGCGATCGTAACGATTTCGTGCTCCCGCTCACAAACCGCGCCCGCAAGCGGGCGCGGTCTGGGCTCAACCTGCTTCGGTGAAGCGCTCCGCCAGATAACGGTCGACGTCCTCGTCACGCAGCCGGTACGACTTGCCGACACGCACTGCCGGAAGCTGTCCCGCGCTGATGAGTCGGTAAACAGTCATGTTCGAGACCCGCAATGCCCGGGCCACTTCAGCGACCGTGGAAAACTTTGCCTTGGCGTACTCGATAGTTGACAGGTGCATCACCCCTCTCCGCCAGTCACGAATGTACGCCAATGTGGCTGAAGTGCAAAGTGGGCAAATCCGTCGGCGCCCGGGTCGGCGCTGGCGGGACCCTGCGCCGGCTCCCTGGTCACTCCGCGCGGCCTAGCTCCCGTGACCTGATCGAGGCGGCGGCAACCGCTTCGAGGACAGCCGAGCGGAAGCCGTGAGCTTCGAGCACCCGCAGACCCGCGGCCGTCGTGCCGCCTGGGGAAGTGACTGCAGCCCGCAGCACCTCCGGCGAGTCGCCGGACTCGGCAAGCAGACGAGCCGAGCCCAGCAGTGTCTGTACTGCGAAAAGGCGGCTCACTTCCCGGTCGAGGCCCTCGCTGACACCGGCATCGACGAGTGCCTCTGCCAGCAGGAAGACGTAGGCCGGCCCCGAGCCCGACAAGCCGGTCACGGAGTCGAGCTGGTACTCGGGAAGACGTGCCACGACCCCGAGCGAGCACAGGACCGCTTCCGCCCAAGTGAAGTCTCCCTCGGTGACAGAAGTGCCTCCCGCGAGCGCTGAGGCACCGGCACCGAGCAACGCCGGGGTGTTGGGCATCGCCCGGAGAACCACAACGCCGCGTCCGAGCCAGGTCTCGAGTTGGGCGATCGTGACGCCCGCCACGATGGACAGCACACGAGGACAGCCCGATCCCGCGATGGTCCGGGACCCGGCCTGAGCGTCGGCAGGCTTGACTGCCAAGACCGCGGACTCAGCGGCCACTCCGGTCTCGGTCACGACAACTCCCGGAAAGTGCCGGACGAGATCGGCCCGGGCCGAGGCGAGCGGCTCCACGACGGCCAGCTCGCCTGGGGCGGCCCAGCTCGAGCGGATCAGACCACCGATGAGCGCGTGACCCATCTTGCCGCCGCCGACGACGACGAGACGTGTCACGGCGCTGAGCTCAACATTCGACCAGCGACCGCGAAGTGAGGTCGGTGTACAGACGACGAAGTCGGCCAGCAGTTATCGACCAGCTGTAACCGGCCGCCATGGATGCGCCGCATGCCCCAAGCTCAGCCTGCAGCAAGGGGTCGGTGCAAATGTCCGCGGCGAACCTCGCGTACGCCCCGGCGTCCCCGTTGTCGACCAGGTAGCCGGTCCGCCCGTGCCGCACGAGCGTCGTCAAGCCTCCTACCGCCGCCGCCACTACCGGGGTCCCGCACGCCGAGGCCTCGAGGGCGACGAGCCCGAACGATTCCGAACGCGAAGGCACAAGGCAACAGTCTGCCGCTCTGTAGTACGTCGAGAGCAACTCATGCGGCTGAGGTGCCACAAAGCGCACTCGTTCCTCAAGACCGAGCGTCTCGACCATCGAGTACAGCATCGCGACCTCCGCCTCGCCTCTTGGGCCACTAGGACCGCCGACGATGACGAGCTGGGCGCTCGGAATCGACTGCACAAGAATCTCGAAGGCCTGAAGCGCCACTTCAGCGCCCTTCAGGGGCTGAATCCGCCCCACGAACAGCAATAGCGGACCCTCGCCGGCGAGGCCGATCGCTCGTCTCGCATGAGCGCGGTCACCAGGTGAGAAGAACGCGTGGTCGACCCCGAGCGGAACGACCTCGACCCGTTCCCGATCTGCTCCATAGAGCTCCACGAGCTGGTCGACCTCGACCGAACACGAAGCGAGCAAAGCGTCCGAACATCCGATGATCTCAGATTCGGCGCGCGCCCGCCGGCTCGGTTCCGCGCTCTCGACCTCCTCCGGGCTCGCCTCCGCCTTTACCCGGTCCAAGGTGTGGAACGTCGACACGAGCGGAAGCCCGAGGCGGTGCTTGATCGCGTGGCCGGCTAGACCCGACAGCCAGTAATTGGCATGGATCGCGTCCGCTGGAGCGTCGCTGGCGCCGAGCGTGGAATGGGGCGGGCCGGTCATCCGGTTGATGACAGATTCGGTGAACTCCTCTACGTGGTCTTGAAGCGTCTCCTTGGCAACCGCAATCGGAGGACCGGCGGCCACGTGGTGTACCGCGAAGCCAGGCTCGACAGCGACCACGTCGGGAAGCTCAGTGGACCAGCGGCGGGTGTAGACGTCACAGGTCACACCTCCTCGGGCAAGCGCCGAGGAGAGCTCACGGACGTAAACGTTCATGCCGCCGCCGTCCCCCGTGCCGGGCTGGGCTAGAGGCGACGTGTGCATCGAGAGCACGGCCAACTTGCGCATCCACCCCAGCCTAGGGATTAATGGGAAAGTCCCGGCGTCAACCCTTTGGCTCTTCCAACCTGGCTTCACACAGGCCGTTCTCCCGGCGGAAGGACAAGTAGACCCGCACGAGCGCCTGCCGCTGCTCCTCGACCAGGTAGGGGTCCATGAGGATGTGACGCACGACGTCGTCGTCACGGCGCTCGTCCTCCAGAATCCCCGCTCGCACGTAAAGCGTCTCGGCAGAGATGCGCAAAGCCTTCGCGATCTGCTGGAGGATCTCGGCCGACGGCTTACGCAGCCCCCGCTCGATCTGGCTCAGGTAGGGGTTCGAGATGCCGGCGATCTCGGACAGTCTCCGGAGCGACAGCCTGGCGGTGTTTCGCTGCTGGCGGATGAACTCACCGAGATCCGCCCAGCGGTCGGACGAGTCGCTGGGGGTCATCCGACTTTCACTTGAGCAGGATGTCCGGGTCCGCCGCCCCGACTTTGTACCGTTCGACGATCGCCGTCTGGAGTTGGTCAATCTGGTCGTGCAGTGTTCGACGCCTGGTGGAAACGCTGGTCTCTGCAGACCGGAGCAGCCCGGCAAGCGCGCGAAGCTCTTCGTCGCCGAACGCTCCCAAGTTCGCGCCCGGCAGCAGTGGTTGGCGCGTCTCGTCACCGTTCAGCTCAGCGGCGAGAACCTCAACGACGAGGTCCTCGACCGCGAGCTCTGACTGCTCGCTCCACCCCTCGGTTACCCCGGCCATCGTCA
>Ga0326728_10026065_pt1 | contig 10392 bp, 11 predicted proteins | sample MB3enrmetagenome_FD_207602 | JGI IMG/M metagenome (GOLD analysis project Ga0326728, IMG submission 207602) | Lab enriched peat soil microbial communities from McLean, Ithaca, NY, United States - MB31MN | ecosystem: Environmental > Terrestrial > Soil > Wetlands > Peat | place: USA: New York... | reverse complement strand
GCTCCTCTACCCTGGACACATTGGACTCCACGCGGGCCGACTTTCGCGCGCCATAGAACAGCTCTCCCAGCACGATGCTCGAAAGGAATGTCAATCCACCCTGATTAAGGGAAGCGCGGACCACGTCCTCGCCCGCAAGGAGGGCCACCGCGATATTGGTGTCAAGGAGAAGGCTACCAGGCATTCGTGTCGACTCTTTCGCAGCCTTCCTCGATCGCGTTCGTCATCTGGCGAGCGTCTTCGGCCGTTATGGCTCCGGTGAGCGGCAACAGATCTTTGGCGGGTACTCCCTGCGGTTTCTGGCTGGCCATTGACCTGACGACTTCCAGCACCAGTTGTTGTTGCGGCGCCGGCAGCTCATGCAGGCGTTCAACGATTTCTTGGGTTATCGAAGGGTCCATAGCGTGTTCTCCTCGGCCCAACCAAAGACTTCTCTCGGGTAGGTCCCCTAGGGCCGTCCGGAGCACCTGAGGGGATTATAAACTGCCTTTCGTCCCCGCGACAGGAATTCAATCCGACACCGGCCAGCGGATATTTTGATTCGGTGTTTGTTAGCGAGGCAAGCTCTTTCGTAGCGGCGGGTTTACCCCGCCATTTACGCGGCGGCGACACGCCGCCGCATGGCGAGGTGAACTCGCCGCTACGTCCTCCGCGGCTCGCCATCCGGCCCCGTGTGCGGAGCGGCTTTCCCATGGCCATCCAACGCGGGGGCTCTGATGGGTGGCGTCGCTTTCGGAGTGCGGGAGCTCGGCCCCGCTTTTTGCCGCCGGTAACTCGTTACCGGTGCAAAGGTTTGCCGCGACGAGTCGCGGCGAGCAAAAGCGGCGACGAGTCGCCGCACTCCGAAAGACGGGCCTTGCACCCGCGTCCCTAGGCGGTCATTTTCCGATGTGGTGCCGCGGAGGAGGGCCAAGTGCCCCCGCCTCGACGCTCCTGCTCTGCCAGTCTCTTTGAGAGATCTAACTTGGAGCTTGCCTGAATCCAGGCTTTTCCCTTATCCTGAGGCCATGGAAGTGCATTTTACCCCCGAGCAGGAAGCGCAAATTGCGCAGATTGCCACCAACGCCGGGACTGCCGCCGAGCAACTGGTGAAGGATGTCGTGTTGCGCCTGCTTCAGGGAGAAACCCCAACTCGCACCACCACGCCGGAATTGCCGGTCTGGCATCTGGGCGGCGTAGGCGCTCTCCACCGGCGCGATATTTACGACGATGTCCGTTGAGCCCGGGCTTATCGATGCGAATGTTCTCGTCTATGCCATGGACGCCGACGCTCCCCAACATGCAGCGTCACGCGCCCTGCTCGACGCTGCCCGAGACACGTCCGCAACCCTATATGTGACCTCGCAAATCCTCTGCGAGTTTTATTCTATAGTCACCAATGCGCGGCGCGTTCCCAAGCCGCGCTCTCCTGCCGACGCACTGAGTGCGATTTCCGGGCTGCTGTCTTTTCTTCATGTGCTACCCATCCCGGTCCACACCGTGGAAGGGTGGATCGCTTTGCTTCGTCGCCGTCCCGTAACGGGTGGTGACATATTCGATTTGCAGATTGTCGCCACCATGAAGGCCAATGGCGTTCAACGAATATATACTTTCAACATTGATGATTTTAAAGCTTTTCCCGAGCTTGAGGTCGTGACACCCTAATCTGTGTTGCGGGTGGCGCCGACCAGATGCGGCGGAGCCGCAAGCCGCAGCGTAGGGCCCAGCAGCGCTGGGCCATGGCCGAACGCTGTTCGGCCCTACGTCCTCCGCGCCTCGTCGTCCGGACCCGTGTCCGCAGCGGCTTTCCCATGGCCATCCAATGCGGGTGCGCTGATGGGTGGCGTCGCTTTCGGAGTGCGGGAACTCGGTCCCGCTTTTTGCCGCCGGTGACTCGTCACCGGCGCAAAGGTTTGCCGCTTCGAGTCGCGGCGAATCGTAGCGGCGGGTTTATCCCGCCATTTTCAGGGCGGCGATACGCCGCCCGATGGCGAGGTAAACTCGCCGCTACGTTGGCCGTCCAACGCGGGTGCTCTGACCGGTGGCGGCGCTTTCGGAGTGCGGGAACTCGGTCCCGCTTTTGGCAGCCGGTGACTCGTCACCGGTGCGGAGGTTCGCCGCGCCGAGTCGCGGCGAGCAAAAGCGGCGACGAGTCGCCGCACTCCGAAAGACAGGCCTTGCACCCGTGTCCCCAAGCGGTTATTTTCCGTTCTAGTGCCGGGGAGGAGGGCCAAGCACGCCCACCTCCGCTACCTGCTTCCTGTCCGCCGGAGTCGCCCGGGATAGAAAGGATGAAAAAACGGCCCCAACCAAGGCAACGGGAAGTATACTGGCTCGTGACCGGGAAGGCAAAATGGAGATCCTGAATAAAGGCGTTCAATGCGCGTTTTCGCGATTGCCAGTGCGGTTGTTCTGATAGTCATCGTGTCTCCAGTTGGCGCCCAGCAGCAAGATCACACCCTACTACCAACGGCGACCCTCGCTCGGGAGATCGGCGTATTACAGGGTCCGAAGGCGGATGCGCGAGTCGACGCAGACGATCTGAAAGTCCGCGTAGCGCGCATGAGACAGGTTGTTGGTAACTTCATCGTCCGCCAGATTGAGGTATACCCGTCCATCTCAAAAGAAGACCTGCAGAAGCAACTCGGGTCAGCATTTGGGTGTCCGCTCAATAGTTGCATCAGCGGGCCGCGTGTCTTTGCCGAATCATGGGGTCCGAAAACCACCCACCGCGATTTTGTTATCACTTATGGCTGGTTTGGCTTCTATGGGAAAGGTGGATCCGAAACGATTCTCGAAAGCTACGTATGGGACCAAGGCCGCGGGGCCCTTCTGGGTGCTGGAAGGGTCCCCCCTTTCTTCAGCGGATTCCTAACCGAACAGGAAGAAGTGTGTTGGTTCTCAAACCCGAGTACTTATTGGCTTCTGGTGTCCGGTCAGGTGGGCGGAGCCAGCGGTAGAGTTCTCAGTGGATCGGCCGCCGTTATCGAGATAAGCGCCGAACAGGTGAAAACCGTGTGGACCGCCCCGGCAGGAATCGGAAACGTCGAGGCGTACGTTCCCCCGTCCGGCGTCCCCCTCTGGGAAATTGAGTATGTCGACGCGAAAAGGCTATACAGCGGTCTTCCCAATGCGAGGTTACTCGATGTCTACCAGATCGACTATGCCAAGCGGACCTTTCGTCGGGTGGTCCATCAGCCTCTCGATTGAGCAACGGGCAGGAAATCCCGAAGAGCGGGTAGCCATCACGGACAGCCCATATCTGACCGTGGGCTTTTCTCAGGCGCGATACCCCAGAGACGTTGTGGGCAAACAATCCTAGTCGGGGGCTGGCGCAGAGCGAGCTCAGCTCTGCGACTAGCGGGACGGGGACAGGCACCTGCGTCCCAAGCCTCGCGTTGCGACCTCGCGCGCCCAAGTGTTCACGGCAGGCGATGTGGAGAGCAGGTGCCAGAAAGGCCGGGATACGGGACAAGGGGCAAGGGATTCGGGTTTAGGGATTAGGGGCCGGGGTCAGCGTCGCAGTATCCAACCGATTCTTTAGGGTGCCGTTCGCCGAGAGGACAGGTCCCTGCTGCCGTGGACGATGGTCAGAATTTTCAGATGAGCTTCATTTGGAAAGGAACAACTTCTTCACTTCGTCGTGAGGGACGACCCGGCCCTGCTCAGCCGCCTCGATGCCCCTGGCAATTTTCTTCCGGACGTACATCTGATAAATCAGGTCGTCCCAGGAAGTTTCCTCGGGCAGACCGTCGATCAACTTGTGGGCTTCTTCCCTTACTCCACCCATGTTCCTTCCTCCTTCGCTTCAATCCTTTATTCAAAAATCTATCACAGAAACAGTCCTGAGACAAAGGGGACAAGCCAACGCGTCATGCACCCGCAGAAACTCGTTTTTGCCACTGCACGGGCTCGACGCGCGGCACCATGAAATACCAGATCAGAGCGCCGACGAGCGAAACGGCGCCCGCCAGGACAAATGCCAGCCGCAAAGAGCCCCGGGCGTGGAGGATGATTCCGGCCACGGAAGGCGCGATGATTCCGGCCAGATTGGCGACGCCGTTCTGAATGCTGGTCCAGCGTCCGGCCATGCTGGGCCCGGCCAGGGTTTGGCCGATGGCCCAGTGGTTGGCAGCGAAAGCTCCATGACCCAGGCTGGCCGCCATCACCAGAACCACGCAACCGGTGAGATTATCAATGAAACCGAAAGCGCCCAGGGTTGATGCCAACAAGAGGCCGCCGACGGCGATGCTTTTCCGCACCTGCGTCGGTGACAGGCCGCGACCGATGAGGTGATCCGCAATCCACCCCGCCGTGAGCGTGGCGCAGGCAATGCCAAAGAAAATGGCGGAAGTGAGGCGCGTCATCGCTCCGAGGGAGAGGTTGCGTTCCCGGACGAAATAGATGGGAAGCCAGGTGAGCAGGAAATAGTAGAAGTAATTCCCGCAGAACTGCCCCAGGAACGTGCCCCAGGCCGAGCGGACACGCAGCAACTCGGAAGTGGGCGGCAGCGGCTCGGCGGAAACTTCCCGGCGGGAATGGGGCATGAGCTTGATCCACGGCAATAGCCACACCAGCGCCACCGCGCCCAGGACAACAAACATCATGCGCCAGCCAAAATGGATGAGGAGAAGACCTCCGATAAACGTCCCGAAGGCAGGACCGACCTTGGTTCCCGCGTCGATCAAAGCGTTGGCCCGGCCGCGGTGATGCTCGGGGAATTCGGCGAAAATTCGCGAATAGCAGGGATAGGTGATGCACTCGCCCACGCCCAGCAGCAGTCGAATGGCGTAAAGAGCAATGAATCCGGACATGCAGCCGGTGGCGATGGTGGCCGCGCACCAACTGAAGTAGCCCCAGGCGAAAACGAGCCCTACCGGGAAGTGGTCCACCACCCAGCCGGCCACTCCAAAAAGTTGCAGGAAGGCATAAGTCCAGAAAAAAGCCGAAAGCAGCGAGCCGACTTGCAGCGGTGACAGCCGAAGCTGCTTTTCCAGTACGGGAGCCGCGATGGAGAGATTGGCGCGGTCGATGTAATTTACGAAAATCGATGCGACCAGAAGAGCCACAATAATGCGTTCCGGCCGCGACATGGAAGGAAGGGTTCGGCGACCGGCGGGCATCAGAGGCACCTCGCGTCAGATTTCGCGGAGACTTCGCGCCTCAGCCTACTCCACAACCCGCCGCAGCCCGCCGCGTTCATCCAACAATGTGCGGGCATTCTATCACGGGAAATCAGATTAGCAGGCTGCGACCGTGGATTAGCTTGGATTGGAACGGGTTGGATGGCGGCCTTGGATTGCGCAGAGCAAAGCTCTGCGGCCGCAGAAACTTAGCACGGGCATCCTGCCCGTGCCCGGTCATGGCCAGCATGGCCATGCTACGAATGATGGATTCGCAGAGCTTTGTTCTGCGCAATCCGAATTAAGAATCCGAATCGACATTCCGAATCGACTTCCTTATCTGCATTCCTCGGAGGTGAATTCACGCACAATCAGGGTTATTCTGGTGGGGCAACTCCGTCCGGGCAAGCATCACCCACGGAGAGGGAGAGTGTCATGAATTCCGCCCGCCCGGTTCGTTGGAAGCGCCAAACGTTGGCGGTTCTGCTCTTCGGGATATCGTTCGGCTACGTTGAGGCGGCGGTGGTGACCTATTTACGGCCGCAGTTTGATGCCGTGCGGGCCACGTTCATCCCCTCCAACTCGCGTGGCGAATTGTTTCCGATGCTTTCCGCCCAGCAAATCAGGGCCGCCGGGCCGGACATGGTCAGGATGGTGGGCACGGAGGTTGCTCGCGAGGCCGCAACCCTGCTCATGTTGGGCGCGGTGGCCGCGGCCGTGGGCGGCAACTTTCGGCAATGCTTGGCGTTCTTTCTGCTGGCTTTTGGAGCTTGGGATATTGCTTATTACGCCTTTTTAAAGGTTCTGATCGATTGGCCGAAGTCGCTGCTCACCTGGGACGTCCTATTTCTTATCCCCGTGCCGTGGTCTGCACCCGTGCTGGCGCCGGCGTTGGTGGCGTTGACCATGGTAGGAGCAGGGCTCGTCTATCTGTGGCGGGAATCGAGCGGTCAGGCAGTTCGACTGAGGGCGGTTCACTGGCTCGGTGCGGGCGGGGGCGCGTTGTTGATCCTGGCCGCCTTTACCTGGAACTGCCGGAGCGTCATGGCGGGCGGGATGCCGAAGCCCTTCCCTTGGCCCGCGTTTGCTCTCGGTGAAGTGATTTGGGTGATGGCGTTTCTGCACTGGCTGCGCGCCGGTCCGTAGCCACGGTCAGCGATTTTCTGACCGTGGCTACGAGGTTTCCGCACTGGCCCCGCGTTGAGGGGAAATCCGCAGACAGGGAAAGGACCACGGTCAGAAAATCACTGACCGTGGCTACGGGGTTTTCTCAGGCAGGGAATGCATTTCCAGATAGGTCGAGATCAATCCCCAGGTGTAGACCACCGCCAGAGCCATCAGGCAAAACGTCGCCAGCCGGAGGTAACGATCGACCATCAAGGTGACAGACCATCCATACATTTCGGTGAGCAGGGTGGGGTCAGAAAGGTTCACACCTTCAATCTCCCCGAAGGGAAGATCTCCGAACGGCCCGGACCAGGTATGGTAAACATCCATGAACGTTAACGCGCCGATCACCAGCAACCCCCAGCGCAGGCCCCAACTTTTGAAGAGCACGCTCTCGCGGTCAGAATAAAACAACGCCATGAGGATGGTGGCCAGCACCAGAGCGCCGCCATCCCCGAAAAAGATGATGATGGAATCGGCATTGAAGCGCCACGCGGTGAGGCAAAACAATTGAATGATCAGCAACACGCCGGCGGCGGCCACCCAAACCCAGCGCCGCGCCACCCACGCCCGATACCCTCCAAAGCCGATGGCGGCCGTCACCGCCAGCGCATTCAGGAGGGAACGCTCCTCGCCGTGCATGGTGACCCAGAGCATGGGCACTGCCCAGCGGCCGGTAAGCCAGCAAGTCAGGGCATGCCCACTCTCGTGCAGCACCATGGTGAGCATGCGCACCGGCATCCGCAGACCTGTGCCCACCACGAAGCGCGCCACCAGCAGTGCCAGCGGAATCGCCAGCGCCCGGTATATCAACTCCTGCCGGGCATCAAAGTTCTGGGCAGGCTCGAGGAGGGCGGGATGGATGGCCGCAGAAGGTCTTGGGACCAACCCCGGTTGGATAGGCTTGATGGGGCCGGGCTTGATGGGGTAAGGCGGTTTCGGGGCCGCGCCCGGTTGGACAGGCGCGATGGGGAAAGCCAGCTTCGACGCCGCCTCCTGCGCCGCTAGATATCGGGCGAAGACGATTCCGCACTTCAGACACTCCGTGGTCTGTAGCTCGTGATCGAATTGGCATTTTGGGCAGCGCATGGGGCTTTGACGGTTGCGGAAGGCAGCCTATTATATTGTAGCGGGCGATGTCAACGCGCCCGTAGCCCATAGCCACGGTCAGAAAATCACTGACCGTGGCTACGGGTTCCCTGGGCGGTTCGCGGCGCCCACGTAAAGGCCGTCGCGGAGGGAGTCGGCGATGCCCTGAAACATCCAGCGGGCGTACCGTCCCACCATCTGGATGTCATGCTCCTCCAGCGCTTTCAACGCCGCGGCGCGCCAGCGGGAGCCGGGCCAGGACCACGTGTAGGCCACGTCAATCCAGGTGGGATCCACCACTTCCGCGTCGCCCAGGAATCCCCATTGCTGCAACTCGCGCACCGCCGCCTGGGAGTATTTCCGGATTGCCTCGGGCGGTGGCTTCTGGCCACCTCGATAGGCCCTCTCCACGTAAATGCTCACCCGATTGTTCACCGCCCGGGCCGACTGCGGCAGGAAACTGACATCCACATTGCTATAAAACCCCACCCTGTGGAAACCCGCGCGGCTCGAGGGAAGATAAATCCAGTGGTCGAGGGGACATTTTGCCCCACGAACGCCGCCAATGTTCAAAACCAGCACGGAGGTGTAAGGGTCGGCTTCCTCAGAGAGCTTAAGTCCTGTCATTTCAATCATTTTGTTGAGAGGAAGGGTTGACACCACGGACGGGTAGCGAATGGAACTGCCATCATGGAACACAATGGCCTTGCTTCCGATGTCAACCTTTTCCACGCACTTTCCATAGCGAACATCGCAACCTTGCGCCAAACCTCGGGCCAAGGCGTTAAGTCCTTCCATTGGGTAGAGATACGTTGTGTTGTACCCGGTGGCGGACGCCGCCCCGGAAGCGCCCTGCATGACCTGGTTAACATTAATGGGCGACTTGTAAGGATCCTGCGGGGCAATCGATTTCCACAGGCCCGCGGTGTAGAGCTCGTGGAAAGGTCCAAAGAATAACTCCGTGAGCGTCGGGCCAAAACTTTGGACCATCCAATCCGCCATGGTTCGGAATTTGCCCTGCGGGGTGGTCAGGATTTCCACCAGCGCCCGGGTGCGTAACGCTTTGCCCAAATACCCCAGGTGGTTCTGCAGTGGATAGGGAACGTAAAGGTCCTGGTCGGGAAAGAAAACGGAGGACTTGCGCTCGTAAACGGCTGCCGGGGCCAGCTTGCGAATCAGGCGGAGGACGGCAGGGTCGCCGCCGAAAATCCAATGCCCGCCCCCAATTTCAAACCGGTAAGCCTCTTGATCCGGCGGGGATTCGGGGAGCCGCTCCTCGGTGCCGGGGCGAAGGTAATAAGATGAGCAGATTCCGCCGGGAGCCGCTTCGGCCTCGTAAACCGGCAGTCCGGAAGCCCAGCCGGCAGCCAAACCCGTCATGCCGCCACCCAGGATGGCCACAGGCGACTCGCTGCTTTCAAATGTGTCGGACGGCGATTTGCCCAAGGACAGTGCTCCAGCTACGTACCCCGTGGTTTTTTGGACCGTAGCTTGTGCCGCAATACTTCCAGCCAGGAAAGCGCCATGAATTGGGGGCCGTAAATCAGGGCCCTTCGCCAAACCGTGCGGGGCTCGTGCAACAAACGCCAGAACCATTCCAGGCCCGCTCGGCTGGCCCAACGCGGGGCCGGAACAACCTTTCCGCTGTGAAACTTGATCGCCGCCCCCACCGCGACAATTACCGGCGCTTTGAGGCGGTCACGGTGGGCGACAATCCACCGCTCCTGTTTGGGAAGGCCCAGCGCCACCCAAATCACGTCAGGATTGGCCTGATTTATCATTTCCACCGCTTGCGAATCTTCGTCGGGGGAAAGCTCCCGAAACGGCGGGGAGTAGGCGCCGACGATCTTCACCCCAGGGTGCATTTGGCGCAAGCGAGCGCTGGCCAACGCCAAAATTTCATCCGTGTCGCCGTAAAAGTAGTTGGTGAAGCCCTTTTGGGCAGAAAATTCGCAAAATGCAGACAATAAGTCCGCGCCGCGAACCTGATGGGTGGCGCAGGACATTTTTTTAGCCGCCACTCGTGCCGCCCAGCGACCGTCGGGGACAGAGAGGTCGGCGGTATGGAGAATTTCGCGAAAATCGCGATATTTGTGTGCTTCGAGGGCGCCGTGCGAGCCGGTTACGGCAATCCAACGGGGCCGGTCACGTTCCTGAATCCACTGCTCCATCAGACGTAAAACTGACATAATGTCGATAATGTGAACGGGGGCTCCGAGAACCTCGGTGCAGGGCGGGTGCGGGGCCTGTTGGGTCAAGGGTTGCACATCCATTAAAAACCTATGATCGCAGCCATGATCGGTTATAAGCCGTCTTGAACCTCTCTCAACCTCGGGCCACGGGCGCCTCGCACGGAGGCTTGGGCGCCGGCGCCGTCCGCTTTTTCGCGGCGCGCCGTCCGCCCAGCAGCCGTGGCAATTTTGCGGAGCGCTCCTCCCATTTTCCGGTAAAGGTGACGAGGAAGGAGATGAAGACCAGGCGAATATCCAACCAAAAGTTCTGTTCTTTGATGTAAAGAAGGTCGTAGCGAAGCTTCTGGCGGCGCGGCAATTCACTATGGCCATAAATCTGGGCGATTCCGGTAAGCCCAGGGGTGACGGCGTGCCGGCGGTCGAATCCGGGAATTTCCAAGCGAAATTTCTTCACCAGTTCCGACCACTCCGGCCGTGGTCCGACAAAACTCATATCGCCGCGGAAGATATTCCAGAGTTGGGGAAGTTCATCCATGGCCGTGGCGCGCAGAATGCGTCCCACGCGCGTAATCCGCGGATCAAGTTCCTTGGCGGGAACGACCCCCCACTTGGCATCCGAATCCGGCACCATGGAGCGAAACTTGACGCTCTGGAATTCCTTGCAATCCTTCCCCACGCGCGGCTGGCCATAAAAAATGGGGCCGCCGTCCTCGATCTTGATAGCCACAGCGATGGTGGCCCAAAGCGGCGAAGAGATAATCAAGCCGAGCCCGGAAAGCGAAATGTCGAAGAGCCGTTTCAGCATGACGTTTAGGAGACAGGAGGCAGAAGTCAGGAGACAG
>Ga0326728_10026064_pt1 | contig 10393 bp, 6 predicted proteins | sample MB3enrmetagenome_FD_207602 | JGI IMG/M metagenome (GOLD analysis project Ga0326728, IMG submission 207602) | Lab enriched peat soil microbial communities from McLean, Ithaca, NY, United States - MB31MN | ecosystem: Environmental > Terrestrial > Soil > Wetlands > Peat | place: USA: New York... | reverse complement strand
TCTCCTCCCCAGAGGTCCGTATTATCACGTCGGGCTCCGGGTTGGGTAGGTAGGCCGTGTAGAGCCTCTTGGCGATGGTCTCCTCCTTGATCTCTGCTGGTACGAGCCGACCCAGCCTCACGTCCTCGGCGATCGACCGTACCACGTCAGTGATCTCTGCCCGACCACCGTAAGAGAGCCCGATGTTCAGGTAGTGGCCGTCGAAGTTGGCGGTCTTCTGTTCGACTTCGTGAAGCGTTGCGAGGAGAGAATCGGGTAAGAACTCCATCTTCCCGATGCCCTTCACCTTGACTCGGTACCTGTAGATCCTCTCGTCCGTCAGCAGCTTCTTCAGTCTGGTCTCGATTAGATTAAACAGCTCCCGAACCTCCTCCGGGCTCCTGTTCAGGTTCTCCGTGGAGAGCGCGTACAGGGTTATCGACCTGATCCCGAGGTCGTGACACCAGTCGAGGAGGTTCTCCACGACGTCAGCGCCGTAGGCGTGTCCGACCTCTGCAGAGTAGTTCCGGTTCTGCGCCCACCTCCTGTTGCCGTCGAGGATGATAGCGATGTGCCCGGGAATCGGACCCTTTCTTATCTGCGCATTCAGCCTATTCTCGTAGACCCTGTACGCCCCGGTCGCCTGTAGCAGAGTGCCAAGCACTGAGCTCACTCCTTGAGAATCGACGCCCTGCTTCGGATGCGTCCGTAGACGGCGGTGACCAGTGCGAACGTCGCGGCCAGACCCACGAGGACCTCCGAGACCAGGAGCACCGAGCTGTTCGGCTGGCCCGTGAGGAACACGGCAAACTGGTTCATCGGGAGGTAGAGCAACCCCAGCAGCACGATGAGGACGCCGTCCCTCCAGACGCGGGCGCTCCCCCTGGCGAGGTGCGCTAGGAGCGCTCCGGTAAGGTAGATTGCGAACGAGACCCAGACCAAGGGGAGGGCACCGATGAGATAGTAGCCCATCAGGGTCGGCCCGTCGTTGAGGAACAGGGCGGCGTTCCCGCCGACTGCGATGACCCCGGAGGGGTCCTTGAGGTCCATGTAGGTGTATCCGGTCGAGACCGCGACCAGGAAGATTATGACGCTGGCGACGGCAGAGAAGAGCCTCAGGTATGCATACGGGCGGCTGCTCAACATCGAGGCTGCGAGCTTGTCTAGGTTGAAACCCCTGATTAGGAACGCCATCCCCAGGATCAGCAGGATGGCGATGCCCGCCTCGAACGCGCGACCGAAAAGAATGAGTATCCCGGCGAAGACGAAGATCAATCCCGGGACGCCGACGAAGAACTTGGAGTAACGCGGGTCGTTGACCAGCATCTTCAGGTACCTCCCGAGCACAAGGTAGGTCTCCTCGACGGTGCGGCTGTGCTTGACGACGATCCGCACCACCGATACGATCGGCTTAAGGGACTGGATGATCGGGACGATTTGTTCGTCCTCGACACCGTCGCTGACGAGGACTATCCCGGAGAAGGCGTCCCTTCCCAGAATGTTCTCCACCTCCCTCCTGATCTTCCTGTCCGCGTCCAGACTGCTGTCTGCGACTCCGCAAACGGCCGCGACCTCGCAGTGCTCTCCCTGCTCCTCAAGACGGTCGTGCTCGCGGACGGCGGCGAAAAGGGCGTTAGCGTCGGCCTCCTCCGGGTCGGAGATGGCGAGCTGGGTAGCGGCCGAGACAATCTGGTCCCTGCCATAGACCGGCGAGTGGACGTTCGTCTTGCTCTCTAGGTCTCCATCCCTGTCGACCGCAAGAATGAGCAGCTTCCCGCCCTGTCCCGACATCTCGTTTCTTGTCGATTGATGCCTCGATACTTAAGCGCTCCCCTATGCCTCTCGACTGCCGAATGCCTCCACCATCGACGACGCGACACAGATAAATCCCGACTCGCCACTAGCGAGGACACGCATGGAGCTCGCTCGACCATGGGAGAAGTCTTCGAAGGGTGCCGGGCCCCGACGACTGGGGGTCGCACCCAAGCCGCTCTACTCGATAATCGAGGATTCGGCAAACCGCTCTCCTGAGGCTGTCTGCCTCTCCTATCAGGGCAGCGACCTCAGCTACGCCAAGGTGAACGACCTGGCGTCTCGTTTTGGGTCAGCCCTCATCTCCAGCGGTCTGCAGAAGGGTGACAGGGTTGCCATCTTCAGCCCGAACACCCCTCAGTTCGTGATAGCCTACTTCGGGACTCTGAAAGCTGGCGGCGTCGTCGTCCCCTGCAGCCCGCTCTACAAAGAGAAGGAGCTCGAGCACCAGCTTAGCGACGCGGTTGCCTCCTTCGTCGTTGCCGCGAACGACGTCGTGAAGGGGAACGACCTCTTTGCCAGCCTGGAGGCTTGCCGGGGGCGGCTGGACCTCAAGGGGGTAATCGCCGCAAGCGTGACCGACTACCTCCCCGGGTTCAAGCGGCCTCTCTCAGGGCTGGCGGGAATCAAGAACGTCCGGAGGCGGGACACCATCCCGTTCGTGGGCATGGTCGCGAGCAGCGGTCCGCTGGAGAAGTCCGTCGCAATCGACCCTGTGAGGGACGTCGCACTGCTGCAGTATACGGGCGGTACTACAGGGGTCTCTAAGGGTGCGATGCTATCGCACGCAAACCTGTACCTGAACGCCGTTGCCACATCGGGCCAGCTCCCTCTCGGCCCCCACGACGTGGCTCTCGCTGTGCTCCCGCTCTTCCACATATACGGAATGACAGCAGCGATGAACGCCCCGCTCTACGCCGGCTCGAGGGTCGTGCTGCTGCCACGGTTCGACGCCGAGACCGTAATGAAGACAATCGAGAAGGAGAAGGTCACCAGCTTCTGTGGAGTGCCCACCATGTACATCGCGATCAACAACGACCCGAAGGAGTCCAGATTCGACCTACGCTCGATCCGGAGCTGCATCTCAGGCGGAGCGGCCCTCCCGCTCGCGGTTAGGAAGCGATTCATCGAGATAACCGGCGCCGCCCTGGTCGAGGGCTACGGGCTCACAGAGGCGAGCCCCGTGACGCACTGCAATCCGATAGGCGAGGGCGCCATCGTGAAGGACGGTTCCATCGGCGTCCCGTTCCCCGAGACCGACGCGGCCGTCGTCGACATAGACGACCCACAGAAGTTCCTGGCTACCGGCGAAATCGGCGAGCTGGCGGTGAAGGGACCCCAAGTCATGCTGGGCTACTGGAACAGGAAGGAGGAGACAGACAACGTCTTGAAGCACGGCTGGCTCCTGACGGGAGACATCGCCAAGATGGACGAGGACGGTTACTTTTTCATCGTCGACAGGAAGAAGGACATGATCGACGTAGGTGGGTTCAAGGTATATCCGAGGGAGGTCGAGGAGTTGCTATTCGCTCATCCGGGCATAAGGGAATCCGCCGTGGTAGGAGCCCCGGACGAGTACAGGGGGGAGGCCGTCAAGGCCTTCGTGGTCCTCAAGGCAGAGAGCAAGGGCAAGGTCTCCGAGAAAGATGTAATCGACTACTGCCGGAAGAACCTGGCCTCGTACAAGGCGCCCCGCACGGTGGTCTTCGTGGACGACCTTCCGAAGACGCTGGTCGGGAAGGTGCTCCGCAGGAGGCTCCGCGAGAAGGGCGACTGGCAAAACGAGACCTCCTCATCAGCTGGATGATTATCTCAACCTCGTCTTCTCCCCTAGTGTACAACAAGACCAGACCTGTCTTCTAGCGGTGTGCCCTGACCTTGGGAATTGGAGGCAGCTCGGCCCCTTTGCGGCAGGCAAATTCAGGGACGCATTCTTATAAGCATGGCTGGATGAGCCATCCAACGATTGAACGCGATTCGGCTCTCTCGCACGAGAAAGATTGCGGTCATCTCGCTCTTCAGCGCGCTCGCCATAACTACCGACTACGCAATGTTCCCGCTCTCAAACGTCAAACTGATGGACTCCATAGTGTTCGTCTCCGCGCTCGCCTTCGGGCTGCCTGTGGGTGTGGCCGTCGGCGTCCTCACGTGGCTGGTCTACGGATCCGTCAACCCCCTCGGCTCCGCCGGAGGACCGCTCCTGCTCATCCTCATGGGTTCGGAGGCGATCTACGCGCTCCTCGGTTGCGCGGCCCGGAGGATGCTAGGTTTCGACGAGTCGCGCGTCCCGGTCCGCAGCATCCTCTGGGGTTCTCTGGGTCTGATTGGGGCCTTCATGTACGACCTCAACACGATCGTAACTCCGGCTCTAGTCATCGGCGAGCCGATGAAGGTCGCCGTAGCTTCGCTTCTCCCGGCCTCTCCCTTCATGATAGCGCACGAGTTGAGCGACTTCGTCTTCTTCGCTGTGGCCGCGCCCGCAATCTACGCCGCGATCCGCAGGGTGATGAAGCTCAGACCATTGCCCCAATCTTAGAACTAGATTTTCGTCGGGATGAAATGAACTCCGCGCAGGGTTGCAACGTGGTCGGTGATTGCAAGCTTGCGATAGAAGGGCAGACGGATTCTAGCCGCTCAACCTCATTCGCTCTCCACGAGCCCGCTCTGCCGCCGGACGGTCATGCGGATTGATGGTCGAGGTTCTCCAGGAATGTGGTGACTAGCGCGTTGAACTCTCGAGGTCGCGAGGAGTTGACGAGATGGTCCGCACCGCTTATGACCCTAAGCTCGGACCCCCGTATTAATCGGTGCAGCCTCTTAGTCATCAACTGCATCCCCCTAACATCCCTGTCTCCCACGATAAGCAGGGTGGGGACGCGAATAGATGCCAGTTTCTTGAAGGCGGGAGGTTTCGGGGATTCTTGCAGTCTGTACAAGGATCTCCACCACCACTGGTTCTTGTGAACGTGCGAGTTGTCCAGCGCTATACGTAGAAGGTGCGCCCTGCTCTTCGGGCTCTGAGCAGGCGCCCACAACTCCAGGTCCATCTTGACGGCATCGCGTATCCTGTTCTCCTTAATCGCGAGATTCTGCTGGCTCTCGCTCTTTTCGAATTCTTCCCATTCCCGGTCTTCCTCCGGGCCCGAGCTCCGGTACCCGCTTATCCCGGGGGAGACCAAGATGAGGCCACAGACCCTGGAAGGGTGAATCGTGACGAAGTCCAGTGCGATCCTCCCGCCGTTGGAGACGCCGAGAACGCACGCATCCGGTATCTTGAGGTACTCCGTCAGTTCGAACAGATCATCCGCGTCCGAATAGGACTCGCTCGGCCTGCTTGATCTACCGAAGCCGCGCACGTCGTATCGGACGACCCAGTTGCTCTTCGCAAAGATTTTGAACTGCCCGTCCCACATTCTGCTGTCTAGGAAGCCAGCGTGTATCATTATCAGTGGAATCCCTGAACCAGCGGTCTCATAATACAGTCGTCCTCCATCAACCGATAGGTAGCCCAACCGTCACTTCGCCGATGGCGGCGATGCAGCCAGCTTAATGCCTTCCGGCGTTTGCTCGAACTCTCCTGGACTGGCTCCAACGATGGATTGAGTCCCGAATCCTGCCTCTGATCGCGTGACCGCCTGCCCTTGATATCTGCGGGCAAGGAGGCGTTCAGAAGGTCTATCTCGGGATTCATTGGCAGTTATGTTCAGGGTAATAGCGCTTGAGAAGCTTAACGGTGGGGCGAGCATGTAGGCCACTACAGTCTCATACCCGGCGCTATTCCCACTGACTTGTACTGGGAAGCACGGTACATTTGGATGATGCTGAGCGCGGTGTGCCGCTCGGCCAGATTCAGCTTCTATCAGGAATCACCAATCTTCCGCATTGATGTTGAGCACGATGCTTCCCGTGAAGCTTGTCTGGGGGGCGTGCATGCAGACCAACTCATTGTAGTTGATTCCTGCGCTATACCCAAGGATCACTAAGGGAAGCGAAGGCGTGATTTGTGTGATGCTGAATGTCGTTGTGCCGCTGGTTATCGAGTTCACCATCTCATTCGTTCCATCTACGGTGTCCGTGAAGGCCACTACGATCGGTATGATCTGGCCAGGGTAGAAGTAACCAGTATCGTTCGGAATGTACGGGTACGCGTTCAGAACCTCGAACCCAAGGTCCCAAGTATACTGTATGTTGGTGACGATGGTCGGGTCGGGCTCGGAGATCGCGCCGACAGGTGAAGGAAGGTTCCCGATTGTCTCGTTCACTGAACCCGGGATGCTGTACTGAAGCTGCACAGGGGTCTGAGCAGTGGGGATTTGGAAGGCTATTTGGCCTGCCGTCCCTTGCCTAGGATTTAGCGTGGTCGACGCGAGGCTACGCTGGATTGCAGGAACTGACACTACGGGGAAGGCGGTATTCGAGGTTGTCGTCATCGTGAAGAAGGATTCATTCACCGGGTAGGAACTCTGGCCGCTGTCGGTGATGTTGAGCCCATAGATGTAGACCGAGTCACCTGGTTGGGCGTTTAGCGGGTCACTCGTCGCCTGCGTAACCGATATTGACAGCGGGCCAAACGATGTGCTCGAGATCGCAACCTGAAACGAAGATTCTGGGGTGTTGCCGCAGCTGAGTGTCTGGGACGATGTCGTTGAGAGCCAGACGCTCGACGTCGCCTCGAAAGATGGAGAACCATAGGTCGTAAGAGCCGGTGTGGAACCGCCCCTTCCTTCAACAAACAGAGTGCCAGCAGCGACCACTACGATAACGATTACGATTACCGCTGCGACCGAGCTTCTGACGGCTCGCGCCCGCGTTTCCTCCAACTTCAGGGCTCTTCCCCGTCGCTTGACGGGAATCTCTTAGACTTTTACGGGTTTAGCCGCGCTGGTCTCTAGTCTTCCACGACAATCATCGTGAGAGTGCTGCGTCCGTGGGCTTACCAAGGCAGTGAACCAGTAACCGGTCTTTCTGTCTTCATTGGCTAATCTAGGACGCACCGTCACTCTTGCTGGCAATCTTCCGTAACGCGTATATCCCAGGGCCTAACTGTACATAGAGCAGGATAGAGTTGCGACTACCAGGGGCGGAAAGAAATGCCGCTGGCTCCGCGGCGAAAGCGGGCATCCTGGTGCTTATCATCCTGGCAGGCGCCGGCACCTACGTCATAGATTCGAGCTGGGCGAAGGTTCCCTCTCAGGCGATACAGAGCAGCTCCAGCTCTCAGTCTATCTTTGTGACTTCCGGTTCTCAATCGTACTCTGATTCGACGACAGAGAACCAGACCAGCACAAGCGCGGGTTGGTCCACCGTCTCCACAACGTCAGGGGGTGCGCTGGCCATTGGCGTCTCCGGGACCATCTCCGATCAACCAGAGGCACAGAAGGGAGACTCGGTCTACATCTACGAGCTTGCCGTCGAGGACCTGGGCCAGAGTTCCTATCCGGTCAACGAGAGCTTCTTCACGATGGTGACCGCCTCCGGTGCTGATTACGAAACGATTTCAGTCTCCGCCATCCAGCGGAGCCTTTCATCGACCACAATCGTACCTGGCCAGTTGATAAGCGGGCAAATTGCTTTCGAGTTCCCGAACTCACAGAGCCCCGCCAGGCTCGAGTACAGCGTCCCTGGTTCCATCGTTGAGACATTACAGAACCTCCCTTCCCCAAGCGCCTCTGTATCCGAGCCGAGCCGCTTCATAAACATCAACGTGAACTACGTCTACGACGTCTCCGGCTACCAGGACCTCTATTGGTATCCATATGTTCAGAACAGCACGTTCTTCTTCTACACAGGGCAGGCGATTGCGATTGGGATCCCCCTCGCTGACGTAATTGTTGGGTCGACCGTCACGGTCAGCTCGATTGTGAGCGCCACGCCCGCCCTGAACGTCATCAAGATTTCACCTTCCTTCCCGATAAGCATCATCGGCGCTTCGGGAGGCGACGAGACGAACGTGATGGTCTACATGCTCGCACCGCCCACGAGCTTCATGGGCACGATTACACTGAACATAACGGCGAACGAAGTCTGCTGCTAGCGCGGCCCACTCAGTTAGGCCCTTCACGAACTCGTCGTTGGTAGCCCGGCCAGGTATTCAGCGGTTGTCCAACTTAACTCATTTCAATATTCTGAGATGAAGCGTGATGAGCACGTAGAGCACGGCGTTGACGGTCCTCCTGTAGTCCGCCCTGGGCTTGCCTCTCCTCCTCACCCTCGGTGGTAGGAGCGGCTGCACCAGAGCCCATTGCTCGTCTGTAGGCTCGCTGAATCGCATTAGGACAGAATGGATAGCGCAGGGAGAATAGGCACCGGAGACAAGTGCTGTAGACCATCAACGGAATTTTGAAATGAGTTAAATGACAGCACGGCCTGTCGTGAACCTGCTGCCTGACTTCTCGTTCCGTCTCCCTGAGCATCCTCTAAAGGTTTTTGGTAAACGGCCCACCTGTGTCTCTGTCGCGCACATTCGGGGTGGGAGGGAACGTGATTCCCTAACTCAAACTTATCTTCCCACAAAGGGCACCTTCGGCTGTTGGTCAAGCTTCCTCAGAAGGGACTCCGGTCTAACCTGACCGGATCTGCTACCTTCATCGAAGACTTGAACGTTCCCAATCAGGTCTACATAGGGTTCCTTAGGTCGCCCCTCGCTCACGCAACGATCAGGGAGATCGACACGAGCTGCGTCGACCGAGCGAACGACGCTGTAGGAGTGTTTACCCATGCCGACCTGCAGGACCTCCTGGTTTCGAAATCTTGGCAAGAGTATCCCCTGGCAGAGAGAGAGGTCGTCTACCAAGGCCACCCAGTCGCCGCGGTTGTGGCTACGAAGAAGTCGTCATTGGAGGACTGTCTGGAGACCATTAACGTAACCTACGAACCGCTGCCTGCGGTCTCTGACCCCTTCAGCGCCATGAGCAGCAAAGGAAGGTGGCTGTCCACGGCCTCGTCCAACGTCGTCTTCGAGCGAGCATATGGGGCCGGGCGGACGGAAGAAGCCATGAAGGGGTCGCCCCATGTCATCGAGCTTCGATTTCACCTTCCAAGGTGGTCACCCTTTCCGATTGAGGGGAGAGGGATTGTGATAGAGCGTACGCCAGATGAAACCGTGGTGTACTCCTCCACCCAGGCCCCCCACCTGCTCTCCCAGTTCCTGTTCAACTCTCAAGCAGGGTCAAAGCCGGTACGTGTGATACAGGCAGCAGTCGGCGGGGCCTTCGGCGGCAAGATGTTTCCCCATCCCGAAGATCTGGTCTCCTACCTGGTATCTACCAAGCTACGAAGGAACGTGAAGTGGGTGCCGTTTCCCGAAGAAAAGCTGGTGACCTTGACGCACCGCCCCGACCAAACGCACGAGGTTCAGGTAGGCTACGACGGTTCTGGCAGAATCCTTGCAATCAGCGACCGAGCGCTCGTGGATGCCGGGGCATGCCTGGGCGGTTCAGGCAGCGCTCCGCTCCAGCAACCTGGGATGGAAGGAAAACACGGGTCCACGGCAATCGATCAGATGGCCACAATGATCACGGGGCCGTACGATGTGAGGGACGTGGACGTTCGGGTCACGGTTGTCGCGACGAACAAGGTGCCGATGGGGCCAGCCAGAGGTTCGGGTGGGATGGTCGCGACCTTCATCCTCGAAAGGGTCTTGAGCCAGATTGCGAGAAGGCATGGTTTGGACCAGTTCTCGGTCAGGAAAGCCAACTTGATCAGCGATTCCTCCTCGGTTCACACGAACCCATTCGGAATGTCGATCCCGCAGTCGCGTTTTCTGGAATTGCTGGAGACGGCCAGAACCTCAAGGATGACTGCCAGGGTGATGCGCCGCGCGTCGCGAAGCGAGGGGCCCACGCTCATGGGTTGCGGGCTTTCGTTCTACCTCGCTGAATCCGCGCCTCCTTCCGCAGAGACGGTTCGCCTAGAGCTGATGAGAGATGGGAGGCTGCTTCTGTTCGCCTCGGTAGCGCCCACCGGGACCGGAAGCGAAAGAACGCTGGCGACGATCATTTCGAGGAAGCTGCACTTCGAGAAAAATATGGTGGAAGTGAGGTCAGGTGACACAGGGACGAGCCACCTCGGGGTGGGGACTACCTCCAGCAGGAGCATCGTCTACGCCGGTTCAGCCGCGTTGCTGGCTTGCGATTTGTTGGTCAGTAGGATAAAGGAGCGCCTAGGAGGTTCGTCACGGAGCGGGTCGCCCTCTGTAACCTTCGTGGCAGGGGCCTTCCACCTCAGGTACAAGGACGGAAGCGGCCGCAGGCTCGGTTTCGTTGACGTAGCCCGCGAATTGAGGTCTGGAATCTCGGTGGACGCGACGTACAAGTCTGAAACCTCAACCTTCTCCTCAGGCTGTCACATTTCATTGGTGCGGGTCGACGAATCGACGGGTTCGGTCAAGGTGCTTCTGCATCTGACCTTCGACGACTTTGGAACCGTCCTGGACCGTTCCGCCATCACCTCCCAGCTTGAAGGCGGCGTGGTGCAGTCGATAGGGGAAGCACTTATGGAAGATGTGGAGTACGATCGAGAGGGTCGTCTCAGCACATCGTATCTCATTCCATCGGTTCTGGTTGCTCCCAAGTTCTCGCACACTTCCATGCGGTTGACCACG
>Ga0326728_10026062_pt1 | contig 10393 bp, 9 predicted proteins | sample MB3enrmetagenome_FD_207602 | JGI IMG/M metagenome (GOLD analysis project Ga0326728, IMG submission 207602) | Lab enriched peat soil microbial communities from McLean, Ithaca, NY, United States - MB31MN | ecosystem: Environmental > Terrestrial > Soil > Wetlands > Peat | place: USA: New York... | reverse complement strand
GCGGCCATCGCGCGCAAGGCCATGGAGATGTTCCGCAAAGGCGAGACGGACGCGGTCTACCTGCTGTACAACGCATTCAAGAGCGTAGCGTCGCAGAAGCTCACGTTGGAGCGCGTGCTGCCGCTGGGGATGCCGGAGCAATCGGCCCCGGTGGATTATATTTTCGAGCAGCCGGCGGCCGAAATTCTGAACGAGCTGCTGCCGAGGTGCGTGGAAATGGAATTCTACCGCGCGCTGCTGGAATCGGCCGCCGCCGAACATGCCGCGCGCATGACCGCCATGGATGCGGCCACCTCCAACGCCGCCGACATGATCGACAGGCTGACATTGTATATGAACCGAGTGCGCCAGGCCAGCATCACCAAGGAGATCATCGAGGTGGTGAGCGGCGCGGCGGCCGCGGAATAAGGATATTATGGCAACGACCAACGCGACTCTGATCGGCAAGGTGGTCCAGGTGGCTGGACCGGCCGTGGACTGCGAGTTCCCCGAGGGCCACATCCCCCTGGTGTACACCGCCATCCGGATCACCAGCGAGGGATTCGAAGGGCCCAGCCCGATCGATATCATTTGCGAAGTGGAGCAGCACATCGGCGAGGGACGCGTGCGCACCATCGCGCTGCAGCCCACCGAGGGCCTGGTGCGCGGCATGAGGGCCGAGAGCCTGGGGCGTCCGGTGGAAGTGCCCGTGGGCAAGGAGACGCTGGGCCGCGTGCTCAACGTGATCGGCGAGCCGGTGGACAACATGGGCCCGGTGAACACCAAGCTGAAGTACCCCATCCACCGCCCGTCGCCCTCGTTTGAAGACCAGTCGACGCGCCTGGAAATGTTCGAGACGGGCGTCAAGGTGATCGACCTGCTGGAACCCTACCTGCGCGGCGGCAAGATCGGGCTGTTTGGGGGGGCGGGCGTGGGCAAGACCGTCATCATCATGGAGCTGATCAATAACATCGCCATGAAGCACGGCGGCGTGTCGGTCTTCTCCGGGGTGGGGGAGCGCACGCGCGAAGGCAACGACCTGTGGCTGGAGATGCAGGAATCGGGCGTGATCGATCCGCACGACTGGACCAAGTCCAAGTGCGCCCTGATTTACGGCCAGATGACCGAACCTCCGGGAGCGCGCCTGCGGGTGGGCCTGACGGGCCTGACCGTGGCCGAGTATTTTCGCGACGAGGAACACCAGGACGTGCTGCTGTTCATCGACAACATTTTCCGTTTCACGCAGGCCGGCTCGGAAGTATCGGCGCTGCTGGGCCGCATGCCCTCGGCGGTGGGATACCAGCCCAACCTGGCCACTGAAATGGGCGAGCTGCAGGAGCGCATCACCTCCACCAAGGATGGCTCCATCACGTCGGTGCAGGCGATTTACGTGCCCGCGGACGACTACACGGACCCCGCGCCGGCCACCGCCTTCGCGCACCTCGACGCCACCACCAACCTGTCGCGCGCCATCTCCGAGCTGGGCATCTATCCGGCCGTGGATCCGCTGGCCTCGACTTCGCGCATTCTGGATCCGCGCGTGATCGGCCCGGACCACTACAACACCGCGTCGGCCGTGAAGAGCGTTCTCCAGCGGTACAAGGACCTGCAAGACATCATCGCGATTCTGGGCATCGACGAGCTTTCGGATGAAGACAAGCTGACCGTGGCGCGCGCCCGCAAGATTCAGAAATTCCTTTCGCAGCCGTTCCACGTGGCCGAGCAGTTCACCGGGGTGCAGGGCCGCTACGTGAAGCTGGCCGACACCATCCGCGGCTTCCGCGAGATTGTGGACGGCAAACACGACGATGTTCCCGAGCAGGCGTTCTACATGGTCGGGACCATCGAGGAAGTGCTGGAGAGCGCCGAGGCGCTGAAGAAAGCCTGATCATGCCGGACTCCGTGAAACTGGAAGTAGCCACGCCCGAGCGCCTGTTGGTGCGCGAGGAAGCGACCGAGGTTCAGGCGCCCGGCAAGAACGGCTACCTGGGGATTCTGCCCGGCCACGCCGCCTTGCTGAGCCAATTGGGAAGCGGTGTGCTGAACTATGTGGCCGGCGGCCGCCGGCGGTATCTGGCCGTGTCCGGCGGGTTTCTCGAAGTGCTGCCCGGCCATGTGCGCGTGCTGGCGGATGTGGCGGAGCGCGCCGAAGAGATCGACGCAGCGCGCGCCCGGGCGGCCCTCCAGCGCGCCCAGGAACTGCTCGGCGACGACGACCCGGCCGCGGCGCTGGCGGCCATGGAACGCGCGCAAGCGCGAATTGCGGCGGCGGAACGGAAGTAAATGGCGTGGTTCACGGTCCGGGTACCCGCCTCGAGCGCCAATCTCGGGCCGGGGTTCGACTCTCTGGGGCTGGCCCTGGGAGTGTACCTGACGTGCCGCTTCCGGCGGAGCGACGCTCTCGCCATCCGCGCCGAGGGGCGCGATGCGGCGGGCATTCCGACGGGTCCGGACAACCTGATCTGGCAGACGGCGGTGGCCGTGGCACGCAGCCACGGCGCCGGGATGCCGCCCATCGAGCTGCACATTCAAAATGACATCCCGCTCGGCAAGGGGATGGGATCGAGCGCGGCGGCGTTGACCACCGGGGTCATCATTGCCGACCAGTTGTTGGACCTGCGATGGAAGCGGCTGCGCATTCTGGACGAAGCCGCGCGCCTGGAAGGCCACCCGGACAACGTGGCGCCCTGCGCGCTGGGGTCGATCGTGGCCAGCGCCATCGATTCCGGCGGGGTGACGCGGGCCGTACGTCTGGACCTGCCGCGGCGGTTCGGGCTGGCCGTGGTGGTGCCGGATTTCGACCTGCCGACGGTGACCGCGCGGGCGGTGCTGCCTTCCAGCTACAGCCGCGAAGACGCCGTCTTCAACGTGCAGCGGGCATCGCTGCTGATTGCAGCGCTGGCTACGGGGGCCACCAACGCGTTTCCGGCCGCCCTGGAGGACCGTTTTCACCAGCCCTACCGCGAGGCGCTGGTACCCGGTTTGCACGAGATTCTGAAGCTGCGCGCGCCGGGCCTGCTGGGATGCGCACTGAGCGGCGCGGGGCCCTCGATCCTGGTATTCTTCGAGCGCGGGTACGAGAGCGTCTGCGACCTGGTGCGCCAGATCTTCCGCCTGCACGGGCACGAATCGGAGACGCTGTTCGCGGGCATCGCGGAGCACGGGTTTGAAGTCACGGAAGAGGGGGAGTGAGGCAGCGTGGGGCGCATCGGGGTGTTGCCGATGTACGTCTATCCTCCGTCGCAGCACGGCTGTAACGAGATCATCACGGAATCCTTCACCCGGCGGGCGATGTCGATCGCCTCGGTTTCGCCGCCTGGAAGAAGTTCCGGCGCGTCGCTCGGGTATCGCACTTCCACTCCGAAGGGTGTGAGCGCGTCCGCGTCTCGCAGCAACTCAGCCGTATTCGCGTTCACCGTAGCCACCCGGTCCAACAACCTCGCGATGTCGTGCGTCTTCGGGAATTCGATCTGGTGCCGAACCAGGAAGGCCTTCAGACATTTCTCAACCGCCTGCTGGCAGTGAAAGCGATGATTTCCCGGAAGCGGTCTCCCTGCGCACAAAGCTGCTCCGCTGCGTCGAAGTCCGCCGCAGCCTTTTCGAGCCATCGCAGGACCAACTCGCGGAGCGCGACATCAGGCGGCTTCGTAGAGGACGCGTCCGTACTTCTGGGCCGGGTAAGCGATCCCTCCGATGATGTTTTTCGTTTCTTCGAAGCGCTCGCTGGACATCACGATGACATCGACCGGGTGCTGCACGTCACCCAGCGCCCGCTGGATCCTGACGCTTCGGACACCCATTCAGTTCCATCATACGCAAAGCCGCCTGGGGTTGCACCCGGACCTGAGGCAAACCGGAGCGAAGCGAAGAAACGCCACACGGTCGAGGCCGGGGATCAATTCCGTTGAGAGCACCTTACTGAATTGGGGACGACTATAGACTTCCTGAGAGCGGACTCATTCGTCCAGGCGCTCAAGTCTCTGGGGCAAGAGCGCGTCACCCCGGAAGTCATTTCAAAGATCCGCGCATGGTTGGCACCTAATCTGCGAGCTCGGGTGCTAAGCCGACGGGGACACGACGCTTCGTGTTTTGGGTGCGCTCACCTCGAAAGAAGACAGACGCAGCAATCCTCTCACGAAGCCGGGAACCAGTAGTGCGGCAAAATAGTCGTCGCTCTTGTAAGGCCCTTCCGCTTCAAGAGATGAGGCCGCGCGGGACATGCAAGTCCATTCGGCGGTCCGTGACGTCGTGGTTTCGATCCGCTTCCTCGGCATAGCACAGCCATTCTAGCTCCCGCTGCCCTGCCAGGCTGTCAAACCGCGTGAGCTGTTGTTGCAGGCGTTGGAGGAGTTTCAGGGCGAGCCGGGAGTTATACTGTCGTGAACCAATGAAGCTGAGAACTTTTGTTGTCACGACAATCCTGATATCGCTTTCGTCTACGGCGGCCTTCCCGCAAGCGAAGTCTTCCAGCAACATCCCGTACCTCGAAAAGCACGGAACGGCCACGCAATTGATCGTGGACGGCAAACCGTACCTGGTGCTGGGCGCGGAGTTGAACAACTCCAGCGCCTCCAGTATGGAATACATGCGGCCGCTCTGGCCCAAAATCGCGGCCACCAACCTCAACACCGTGCTGGCAACGGTCTCTTGGGAGTTGATGGAGCCCGAGGAGGGCCGGTTCGACTTCAGCCTGGTGGACGGCCTGATTCAGGATGCGCGGCGCTACCACCTGCGCCTGATCGTGATCTGGTTCGGAAGCTGGAAGAACGGCAAATCCACGTACCAGCCCGTGTGGGTGAAGACCAACCAGCAGCGGTTTCCAATCATCCAAGACGAAAAGGGCAAGGGCTTGCCGACCTTGACCACGCTGAGCGACGCCAACCGCGACGCTGATGCGCGCGCGTTTGCCGCATTGATGAGGCATATCCGCGAGGTGGACGGAGACGCGCGCACGGTCCTCATGATTCAGGTCGAGAACGAAGTGGGAGTTGTCGGCCCGTCGCGGGACCACTCGCCGGTGGCCAACCAGGGGTTCGCGGGGCCGGTGCCGAAGGAGTTCCTGGACTACCTCCAGAAGCACAAAGACACTTTGATTCCCGAGCTGCGCAAGCGTTGGGAAGCCGCCGGCTTCAAGACCTCAGGAAGCTGGGAAGAGGTCTTCGGCGCCGGCATCGAGACCGACGAATTATTCATGGCGTGGAACTACGGCCGTTACGTCGGCTATGTCGCAGCGGCTGGCAAAGCCGAGTATCCACTGCCCATGTTTGTGAATACCTGGCTGCGCCAGAACGATAAGGATAGGCCCGGCAGCTATCCGAGCGGCGGCCCGCTGCCCCACGTAATGGATGCCTGGAGGGCCGGAGGGCCCGCCATCGACATTCTCGCGCCGGACGTCCACGTCCCCAACTTCACCGATTGGTGCACCTGGTACACGCAATCTGGCAACCCGCTGTTCATCCCCGAGTCCAGGGGAGACGCGCGGGGCGTAGCTCATGCGATGTCGGCCGTCGCTAAGTATGACGCCATCGGCTACTCGCCGTTCGGGATCGACCGGCTGGTGTCCCCGGACGGTGAATTGGGCAAAGGCTACCAGGTGCTGTCACAGGTAGCTCCACTGATTCTGGAGAGGCAGGGCCTGGGGAAGATGACGGCGGTGCTGGTGGATAAGGACGCCCCCAGGTCGAAGGTACGGCTCGGCGACTACATGATCGAGGCCCGCTACGCCTTGCGCAGTCAAGACCCGAATGCGCCCGTCGCTCCCCCGGTGGACCGCGTGGCCGGCCTGTTCATTCAGTTAGGCCCCGATGACTTCGCGATTGTGGGCAGAAGCATAAGTGTCTACTTCGAGATGGCCACGGACGCGACTCAGAGCGTGGGACTGGCCACGGTCGAGGAAGGCCAATACGTCGATGGCCGCTGGGTTCCTGGACGCCGGCTGAACGGCGACGAGACTCCGGACTGGAGGGGCCTCTGGTTCCCGGGCGACCGCTATACCATCCAGAAGGTCAAGTTGTACCGCTACCGGTAAAGAGGGGCGCGTGGCTGGATTCGGGGCTTTTGTGGCAAACTGGTGAAGGCTAGCTATGGCGATCCAGAATGCCGATATCTTTAAGGCAGCGCACGAGTTTGTTGCGCCGCAGTGAAGTAGACTGTGAGGCATTCCATCTTGTACGGTCAGCAATATCGCAGCATCCCGGCGCCCAATTTGTCCTTGTCAACGACCAGGCGGCGATGTGGTCTGCGCGGGCCATGCTGGAACTCGCTGGAATCGGCAAGGCCGACTTTGAAATCTTGCCGATGATCGGCAACTTCCCTTCTGCCGACATGCTGCGCGATTTCACTGCCTGTCCATTCAGCACTGATGTCACCCGGCTTCCTACAGGACTGCAATTGCGCCTCGTTTACCCGGTGGGATGCAGGGCATATACCTTTGGTTACCTTTGGTCGCGATATGGGCTGCACGACCGAGCGCTATCGCATGGCTGGCAGAACCTATGCCGCCGCTTGGTCTGCGTGTCTCGAAGAGAGATGGAACACCGGAGCGTGCCAGCCGCCTTTAATCCACGACCTGCCAGTCCAGCCCGGCAGGCCTGTCATAGTCGTCGCCTGGCGCGACCGCCTCACCGCTCCCGATGTGAGGGTGCCGGCCAATTAGTATAGCGTGACAACACGGCGCACTCCACGCTTCCTCCGCGTCTTCGCGTCTCTTTCTCGAATTAGCGCAAGCGACGTTCGTGCTAACCTGATCTTCTACCATCCGCCATGCGAAATGTAATCATCGTAGGTTCCGGATGCGCCGGCAATACCGCCGCTATCTACGCGGCGCGCGCCAACTTGAAACCCCTGGTGGTGGGTGGCTATGAAGCCGGCGGCCAGCTTTCCCTCACCACCCTGGTGGAGAACTTTCCCGGCTTCCCGGAAGGCATCAATGGGCCGGACCTGGTCGCGAACATGCTGAAACAGGCGCAGAACTTCGGCGCGGAATACGTGGACGGGGCCGTCGTCGACGCCGATTTCTCCAGCCGGCCCTTGCGCCTCAGCATCGAAGGCGATTGGATCGAAACGCGCACCGCCATCATCGCTTCCGGCGCTTCCGCGCGCTGGCTGGGCCTCGAATCCGAGCAGGCCCTGATCGGCCATGGCGTCAGTTCCTGCGCCACCTGCGACGGGTTCTTCTATCGCGACAAGAAGATCATGGTGGTGGGCGGCGGCGATTCCGCCATGGAGGAGGCCAATTTCCTGACGCGCTTCGGCCGCGAAGTCACGCTGGTGCATCGCCGCGGCGAGTTCCGCGCCTCCAAGATCATGCTCCACCGCGCGCGCCGCAATCCCAAGATCAAATTCCTCACCAACACGGTGGTGGAAGAGATCTACGACGTTGCCGGGAAAGTCGTGACCGGGGTGCGCCTGCGCGACCTCAAGACCGGCGAGGTTTGGGACCAGGAAGTGGACGGCTTCTTCCTGGCCATCGGCCACATTCCCAATACCAGGGTTTTCGAAGGCCAGATCGAAACCGATGCGGAAGGTTACATCGTCTCGAAAGGCGGCGCGCGCACCAGCGTTCCGGGCGTTTTCCACGCCGGCGACGTCGAGGACCGCGTGTACCGCCAGGCCATCACCGCCGCCGGCGCGGGTTGCCGCGCCGCCATGGAAGCCGAGCGTTTTTTGGAAGCGGAAGGACACTGAATCATGATTGAGCGCATCTCGCCCCCCGGCGTGGCCGCCCCGCGCGGCCCTTATTCCCCGGCCGTTCGCGCCGGCGATTTCATCTTTGTTTCCGGCCAGGTCCCCATCGACCCCGCCACCCAACAACTGGTGTCCGGCGACGTGCGCGGCGAAACCCGCCAGACGCTGACCAACATCATGCGCATCCTGGAAGGCTGCAACGCGGCCCTCAGCGACGTTGTGAAGTGCCAGGTGTTCCTGGCCGATGGCAAAGATTTCGCCGCCATGAACGAGGTCTACGCGGAGTTCTTCGGTGACGCCAAACCCGCGCGCAGCACGGTGGTGGCAGCCTTTGCGATCCCCGGCATCAAAGTGGAAATCGACGCCGTCGCGTACAAGCCGGCGTAGGCCGGCCGGCTATTCCTCGACGGGTTGCTCGCCAGCATTGCCCTTCTCCGCTTCACCGGCATTTTCAGCATAAATCCTACCCGCCTTCGGCGGAAAGGATTTATCATCGAACGGTAGACAGTGTCTTAACTGTTTGTCTCACGAAACGGGGCAACCCCAGGTCAGAGATTGCGCCCGTATTCGCAAGGCCCGGCGACAGCCAGGCGAGGACACGAGGGGGCGGTTAGTCGTTGAGGTGCTCCGCGGGAGCGCCGATACGCGCATGAGCACCGGCGAGATCCTCGCCCTTACTCGCGGCGAGCACCGCCGAGCGAAGCGGCGACGAGCGTAACACTGACCGCAACCAGGTTGCCAGGCGAGATCATCGCTCCAGCCAAGCTGGAGACGTGATGCCTACCCCAGCCCCGGCACGCCCCCCAGCGTCCTCGCAAACCTCACCGCGCGCACGATGGCCCTGGCCAGCGCTTCCGCCGCCGCCACACCCAGCATGTTGATGTCCGCCTGGCGGTCGCCAATCGAAAGCGCAAAGGCGGTATCGCCATCGGCCATCGTGTTCACCGGGTAGATGGTGCGGGCCATCCCCAGGCTGGCGAATTGCGCCAGCTTGTTGGCCTGCACCTTGGTCAGCTTGGCGTTGGTGGCAACCACCGCCAGCGTAGTATGGCTGCGCTGGATGCTGCCCAGCTCGCCCCGCAACATCTGCTCCACCGTGCCGGCGAACTCCCGGCTGTCGGGGGCCTTGCGCGCGCCGGCCACGATCTTCCCGGAGTCCGGATCGCGCACGTCGCCGAATGCGTTCACTGCTACCAAGCTCGAGACCAGCACGCCGCCGGGGAGCGTCACCGTGAACGAGCCGATCCCCGACTTCATCGCCTGCTTCATGCCGAGGAGCTTGCCCACGGTCGCGCCGGTGCCGGCTCCCACGCATCCTTCCTTTACCGCGTCGGCGGTGGCCGCGGCGGCGGCGGCTTCGCCCATCGCCAGGCCGGGGTGAATATTCGGCTTGCCAATTTCCAGGTCGAACAGAATCGCCGCGGGCACAATCGGAATATGCTGGCCGCCAAAAAGGTAGCCGGCCCCCTGCCGCGCCAAGTAGCGGCGCACGCCCGCGGCCGCTTCCAGGCCGAACGCGCTGCCGCCCGCCAGCAGGATGGCGTGCACCTGGTCCACCACGTGGCCGGGGCTGAGCGTGTCGATCTCCTGCGTGCCGCTGGCCGAGCCGCGGATGTCCACTCCGCCCACCGCGCCCCGTTCGCACAGGATGGCCGTGCAGCCGGTGATCGCATCGTAGTCGGAAATATGCCCGACTCGAATGCCCGGAATGTCGGTAAGTCCTTTCATCGCTAGGTTTACTTCTTGTATGGTAGCATCGGAGTTCGGGGACCTACCTACTTGCTGGATTTGCTGAAAGAGCCTGTTCTTGCTGCTCAGGAATTCTTCTTGCTCGCCGGCAGGGCCATCAAGAACGTCTTTCGCCGCCCCCATTACCACGACGATATCGCTCTCCAGATGGATATCATCGGGGTCGGCAGCCTCCCCATCGCGGTCATGACCGGATTCTTCAGCGGGGCGGTGATGGCACTGCAGATGTCGCGCGCTCTCTCGCAGTACGGGCAGGTCAGCAAGACGGGCACGCTGGTTTCGATCACCCTGGTGCGCGAGCTGGGACCGGTGCTCACGGCCCTGATGGTGGCGGGCCGCAACTCTTCCGGCATGGCCAGCGAACTGGGATCGATGAAGGTCACCGAGCAGATCGACGCCATGCGCGCGCTGGGCACCGATCCCATTCAGAAGCTGGTGACACCGCGGCTCATCGCCACCTGCGTGATGCTGCCGCTGCTGACCATCATCGCGGACTTCGTGGGAATCTTCGGGGGCTGGGTGATTTCCTACTTCTTCCTGCATCTCGATTCGCGGCAGTATTGGAGCTCGGCCTGGCGCGCGCTGGAGTGGAACGACGTGGCCCAGGGCCTGCTCAAGCCTTTCGTGTTCGCGTTCGCGGTCGCGCTCATCGGCTGCTTTTACGGCCTCCGCACTACCGGCGGCACGCAGGGCGTGGGCCGCGCCACCACCCAGGCAATGGTAACCGCCTCGATGCTGGTCTTCATCTTGACGTTGCTCATCGCCAAGATCTTCGTCAGCCAGGCTGCAAGCTGATGTCCCAAGACAACCATCAGGCCGTCCTCCGCTTCGATCGCGTTACCGTCACGTTCGGGGACGTGGAGGCGCTCTCCGGCGTCTCTTTCGAGGCGTTCGAAGGGGAATCGCGCGTTATCCTGGGCGCAGCCGGCAGCGGAAAGACGGTGCTGCTCAAGACCGCGCTGGGGCTGGTGAAGCCCGA
>Ga0326728_10026060_pt1 | contig 10395 bp, 10 predicted proteins | sample MB3enrmetagenome_FD_207602 | JGI IMG/M metagenome (GOLD analysis project Ga0326728, IMG submission 207602) | Lab enriched peat soil microbial communities from McLean, Ithaca, NY, United States - MB31MN | ecosystem: Environmental > Terrestrial > Soil > Wetlands > Peat | place: USA: New York... | reverse complement strand
AGCGAGTGGAAGGTCATTTGTACTGGTCATAACTTGCTCAAGTTATTCAAAACTTGTAGCCGAAGGTCATTCGGCCAGGAAATACCCGTCTTAGCAACGGCATATTAAGCCCTTCTCTCACGCACTTCTAAAATTTACCATACATTACTGGATAAACCGCGTATTTCTTTTCCCATTGCGATTTTTTCTCGTTAACTGGCTGCCAATCTTCCGTTACTCAGACACACTCCTAGGTCTTCTGACATGCCGCGAAAGATCTGCGAAAGGATGACGCCGCTGTTGCCCCTGGCGCCCAGAAGAGCTCCTTTAGCCAGGGCCTTTGCCACTGTTGAGGCACTATTGTCAGGAGCCCTGTAAGCTTCCTCGATGCTGGAATGCATTGTCAATAACATATTAGTGCCGGTGTCCCCATCGGGAACAGGGAAGACATTTAGTTCGTCAATATCATGAGCATTTTTCTCCAGCCATGCCGCGGCACCGGCAAACATCTCTCTTAGTTCTTGTCCTGAAAGTAAACCCGCTTGTTTTACCATTTGATTTCAGTTTCCCATTTCAATTCATAATCAAAAGATGCGATATTTCTCTAGTCATGGTATACCCACGATCAAATGATTGTCAAAAATGTTAGAGCCGCTAAAATCAAACTGTTCTGCTTTTGCTGCTCTGTTGTCATCGACTGCTTTAAATAGTGGTCTAGTCAACGCCGTGTGAGTGGCTCACCTTACCTCCGGAACAGCGTCATTGTAATATAAACCCCTGCAATACTGTCCACCGAAAGGGGTATTATCAACTGCCTTCTGAAAATGCCAAAAATTAGTGGCGACACCAATCGGCATTGGAAGGATAAAATAAACTGACAATTAGGCAAAATCAAATTATCTAAAAAAGTGATGGTTTTGTTGCCAGCTGTATAAAACCAAGACCGCTGATGAAGCTTTGCAAAAGTCAGGGATAAAAATAACAGTTTCTGATACCTGAAAAGCCAGATCGGGTTGGTGGTTTGCAAAAGAAGTCGTTTGCGAAGGTAGGAAATCAATAAGTGTCCGCATTTGGAGCAACGAAGAAATTGCAAATCCGATAAAACAAAACAACACCTGCACTCGGTGCTTTTTAATCATCTTTAAACCAGAGTACAAACAGCACAAACAGGATTATTACCGCGATGATGAGAAGGACAGTTACAAACCAGCTGGATTTTCGCTTATCCATTTTTAAAAGACTTCACATGTAATTTTAAAAACAAACTGCATCCGTATCACACGGCTTCGGAAGTCAGTTTTATGAAACGCTGACGTACATATGCCCAAAGCCGGACCGCAAGATAGGTTATGAAAGCCAAGGTGGTAATGAAAAAACTGACCGGATAAGGTAAATAGAAGGATATAAAAAGCCCAATACATGTAAAGAGGATAGCCAGTAACACGGAAAGACCAATAGCCTTGATTGGATGTGCGGTAAGGCGCTCGGCAATGGCTGGAGGTGTTACCAGGAGGGCAAAAATAAGTAATACGCCCACAACTTGCACAGCTTCAGAAACCGAAATCGCCAGCACTACCATAAAAAGGATTGACAGGAGCCTCACCGGCACCCCTCTTGCTTCGGCTACATCCCCGTCAACTGAGGCAAATAATAGGGGGCGAAACATAATTGCCATCGCGATCAAGGTAACGACTCCTGCAATTAAAGTGACGACTACATCTGCCTGGCTGATCCCCAAAATCTCCCCGAAGAGAAGGGCGTAGGCTTCAGTTGCATATCCGGTATAAAGCGAGAGAAATAGTACGCCCAAACCCAAAGTCCATGCCAGCACAATACCAATTACGACATCCCTTCCGTAAATACGCTTACCCATAAAGCCCATTCCCATTGCGGCACCCACTGTGAAAACGAGTAGTCCATAAACGGGGTTAACTCCAAGCGCCACCGCGCCGGTGGCTCCAGCAAACCCGATATGTGATAGTGCATGACCGGCAAAGGAAAGGCTGCGCAGAACTACAAAATAGCCGACTATTCCGGCAACTACGGCTACGATAATACCCGCCGCATAGGCATGCTGCATGAAAGCATATTGGAATTGTGCCAGCACATCAACTACCAGATTCCATGAAAATCCCGTTCCCCTTATCGTTGCGTTTGGAATTAGATTTTTCAGGCTATTTACCGGATTCATCATAGCCATTAGATAATAAACGCCCATGGCATCCACAAATCTCCCTAAAACACAAAATTAAAAGCTTAGAGATTACCTTTTTCTGCATTTCTGCATTTGAAATGAATTTAATGTTCGTGAGGGTGTGCCACCTCCTGCTCCAACCCTACAACAAAAAGACGCCCGTTGCTGTCGCGCACTACTTCGACCGGAGCCTCGTAAAGACGGCTAAGGGTCTCAGTCGTAATTACCTGTTCCGGTTTTCCAATAACCATATTCCCCTTAGCAATATATATCACTTTATCTACAACCGGCAGCAGTGGATTAATATCATGGGTCACGAGGAGAACTGTGGTACTGTCGGCGCTGGCCAATTTCGCTACTAATTGCGGGATGGCTATCTGATTTCTTAAGTCCAGGTTAGCTAGTGGTTCATCAAGAAGAAGCAACCGAGGCTTGCCTATTAATGCTTGTGCCAGGATAAACCGTTGCTGCTCTCCTCCAGAGAGTTGTCCAATGGGACGATCAGCATATTTTAAAGCCTCAACTGATTGCAAGATTTCGTTTACCAACTTTTGTTGCCGATGTTGGCCAGGTCCGGGTAAGGCAAAGCCCCAGCGTAACCCCTCAAGCCCCATCATCACCAGGTCCCTGCCGCGAATCGGCATGTCTGGTTCAAATGTCCTTCTTTGGGGAACATAACCAATTAACTTGTTGCCTCTATGCGGTGTTTCGCCCAGGACTTTTACGTGCCCTTTGCTTAAATATTGTAATCCCAAAAGTACGCGTAGTAATGTACTTTTGCCTGATCCGTTAGGGCCGACGACCGCAACAAATTCACCTTGTTCCACATTGACATTGGCGTTGTCCCAGATGATACGACTGTCCAGTTGAACAGCAGCATCCTGTAGACTCACCGTTAAGTCAGTTGTGTTTTTTTTCTGCATATCGTTATTAGTCTCTCAATCTGACCGAGTGGGGATCGTTTTATCCTTTCTGTTATTGCGTCAAAGAATTGGCATTAAGCGCATTTTGCAATGTCACCAGTTCGGCATCCATCCATTCCTGAAAAGTGGCATCGGGAGGTTGCATGGTTTCTGAAATGCCAACAACCGGAATATTCTCCTGGTCCGCCATTTCTTTCAGATTAGTCGTTACTGCCGTGGCCGTTTGCACATTATAAATGAGTACCGAAATTTGTTTTTGGCTGATTTGTTGTTCAAATTCTGCGACGGTATCTGTAGGCGGATCATTGCCTTCGGCCACTGCATTCATGAATTCCGGCGGCGAAATAAGATCGAGCCCACATGCATTGGCCAAGTAAACTACGATACTTTCGGTTCCCCCAACCTTGGTACCGCTAAAACTTTGTTTGATCGAGGCTATCCGCTGTTGGTAAGGAACCAGGGCAGTTTCGAAATCCGCCTGCTGCTGGGTGAAGTAAGCCGCATCCGTGGGGTCTAACGACTGATAATCACTGGTGATCTGCTTTATTACCTGCTGCACGTAGTCTGGATCATACCAAAAATGAGGATTGTCGCCATCCACTTTCCCCAACAGGTTGCCAACATTCAAAACTACCCGTCCGTTCACTGGGTTTGCATTCAGAAGTTGTTGTCCCCAATCATCATATCCGACGCCATTTAATATTACATAGTTTGCATGAGCAAAGTCCAGTGCATCGCCGGAATTAGTCTCATATTCATGCGGGTCCGCATTGGGATCAGTGACGATGCTAATAACATGCACATGGGTACCGCCCAGTTGAGAAGCGATGTTGCCCCAGAAGTTCTCGGCAGCTACCACCTGAATCACACCCCCGGTAACTTGACTAGTCTGGTTTGAACCTGATTTACCTGTATTCGTACCGCAGGCGGCGACACAGAAAAGGATTACGCTCATGATTAATGCCAACAAAAAATTTTTCATTATGGGTCTCCGTCATTGACCTTATTTATTGATGGGTCGTGGTATTGATAATGATAATGCATCATCGATAATAAGTCAATAGGGTAAATTAATTTTTTTGCTGACAAAAGGAAGATAGCAATGTTACAATAATGATAATAAATTATCGCGTTGGGGACGAGTTAAATGATAAGGACTACTCACCAGGGGGATGCAATTCGCCGGGTCTTAAAAAAAGCCGGAAGGCCGTTAGCACCTCAGGAAATTTTTGATGCCGCGCAGCGAGAAGTATCCGGTTTAGGCATTGCGACTGTCTATCGTAACCTAAAATCTCTTCAACAAGAGGGAGCGGTTACTTCAGTCGAATTGCCGGGGCAAGCGCCACGTTGGGAACTGGCTGGTGACCGGCATCACCATCATTTTCTTTGCAATACCTGTGATAAATTGTACGAAATAAATGCATGTCCTGAGGATATCAAGAACCTTTTACCCAAAGGCTTTACCCTTGAGGAACATGATATCCTGCTCCGGGGGCAATGCATTGCCTGCGCGAGAAAGGATAGTTTACAAGAAGTCAAAAAGCAGCCAAAATAGGCCGCTGAATTGATAAAAAACAATTTGTTTTCCAACTAAAGTACATATCGGGCAACCCATTGCAATAACATTATGAACGAAATCAAAGAGCGGCCAATCACAAATATTGAGCGTTTGTTTTATCGGGCCCCTTTTTGCGATGTAATAATGATGGCCAGATTTGGTAGGAGCATAAATGATGAGTTATTGGGAAAGGCGCTAAATAAGGCAAGATTAAAATATCCTCTAATGGGTGCACGTATTGAACGGGATGGCGACGGCGCCACCCGTTTTGTTTTCGACAAGGTTCCTGAATTTCAGATAAAGGTATTAGACAAAAAAGATGAAATCCAATGGCTCGAATCAGCTTGGAATGAACAAAAAGAGCCCTTTGACCTCAACAAGGGACCCCTAATAAAATTTCTTCTTCTTAGGTCAACTGATGGAACAGACTTAGTCGTAATTTGTCACCACTCCATTTGTGACGGTTTATCATTAACCTATCTGATAAAAAATATCGCGTCATTTTTGGAAGATCCGGGGACAAAGATTAATCCCCAACCCTTGCCTCCAGTTTTAAACGAGGACAGTTTCTCCGTTAGAATTCAGCCGACATGGTATTACAAAATATTACTCAACCATATGAACCATTCATGGAAAAAAGAAAAAGTCATCTTTAACGATGATGATTATACAAAGCTCTACAAAGAATATTGGCAAAAAACGAATATAGGCATAACTTTATTCAATCTGTCTCGCGAAGCTACGTCCACTTTAATATCTCGTTGTCACAAAGAGCATATCATCGTTAATAGCGCCCTAACGACCGCGTTCGCACTGGCACAATATTATGTACAGGGCAAAAGCCCAGGGTATTTGAGGAAAGCACTCATAGATGTCAATATACGCAGTTTATTAAAAAACTATTTGGGAGATAATTTTGGGTTATTTGCTTCGGGAATCTTAATAACTCTTCCGGATAGGAAAGGCGACTTTTGGAGCACTATTCAGAAATTCAATATGAAATTCAAACACTTGCTCTCTAATCCGACCAAAGTTCTTGGTTCTTTAACTTTAGACTATCTAGATCCTACGCTTATAGATGCAGTATATTTCGCGGCCTATAGTCATTTTAAAAGCAAAACTGTCCTTAGGGTTAAAAAGTTGATGCTACCATCTACAGATAAACCGAAGAGAAGCCTAGGAATAACGAACCTGGGAAACGTTAATATTGAGAAAAATAGCTACAATCTGAACGCACTGTTTTTCGTTCCGCAAATTTCCCCTAACTATGAAAAAGTTATAGGCATCATCACCGCGGACAACGAAATGCACATAACCGTATTATATGATCGCTGCCGAATCGGTTCCGATATTATTGAAAAGTTTAAGCAACGGACTGTTGCGTACTTAACAGAGGGTTTGGACTGTTAAGCCGTTTTCAGCAATAAAAAACGGGCAAAGCAACAATCTGAGAGTGGGCGTTCTTTGACCATTTACTGTTGATAGGGCAGAATGCCCCAGTTGGTTCAATTTTTATCCCAGACAATGAATACATCCCTAAGAGATACAACATTCAAATTTAAGGGGAGTTTACGGTTCGGATACTAATTATGGAGCCAAGACCTTTTTCAAAATAAATGACTACCACAAAATGGTAATTAATGTTCCCACTGGCGAAAGAGGCTGGTTTTTCGAACACCCCTCAATTTCGAAACTAATAAGCATCAGTAATATTGTAGCTACATTTCCTAAAATTCTGAGTAATCGTTTCGAAGGAGCACTCCGCATGGCTTCTTTGTCTACATATTCAGCCTTTCTATTCAGGTTCGAGTAAGGTAAATATCTTTATTTAATCGTAGTCACTGATCAGCAGTCTCCACGGCAAGAACCATATAAACTGTCTTAATTAATTTCCGATTCTGACCGCATGCGATTTTCTTTGCGATATCATGCAATTGTTACCCATATGCTTTTATTATCATAATCCACATAACAAACTGTGTGTCCGGTGAAGGTTTTTCATAAAATATTTAACAGAAAATCGCTCGAATTCATTGGGCCACGTCCAAACTGCAATGTATCAGAAACAAAATTAATATGATTGTCATATGTTGATAATATATTCGAAACATCTCCTATTTAAACTAAAAATATATAAAGGAGGAAAAACATGGAAGCAAAACGAACGACTGCAAAAACAACCACCACGCAGTCAACCACGGGAATGAAAAGAACTCTAAATCTGACATCCCTGACAGTGAATGCGATGGCACTCATAGCTCCGGGAGCTTTTCTCTGGACCACTTTTCAGGTGCAAGCCGCCCAAATGAATGGGGCAGTATCCACAGCCGGAGAAATGTGGACTGGTCTGGTAGCCGCCTTAGTCCTGGCATTTCTAACAGCAATCTCTTATGCTGAACTTTCGGAAATTTACCCTAAAGCCGGGAGCGGTTCATCATATTATTTCGCTGAGGCAGCCCTGCTGGAAAAAGAAAAATCTGCTCACCGGCAATGGTCGCGTATTGCCAAATTTGCCACCGGGTGGATTTCCCACCTGTATTACTGGATATATCCGGGAATCATGGTGGCTTTCTCGGCAACTTTGATTGTCTACATCTTCGGCCTGTTCGGTGTTAAGCTAAACGTACCAGAAGAAATTCTGGCTGCAGCCATCTTCGCCATTATAAATGGTTACATTGCCTTCCGTGGCATCACAGGTTCCACTATCACCTCAGTGGCCATTAATGCCATTCAACTAGTTTCTCTGCTGGCATTTTCGGTGCTGGCTATAATTTACCGCGTTGGACACCCCGGGTTGACCTACGCAGCGACAGTGCCGTCTATACTCCTCCCCCATAATTTTATGAATGTGATATTCCAATCGACTATTGCTATCTTGCTGTTAGTCGGATTCGAGTCAGTAACGGCGCTTGGTTCGGAAGCAATCAATCCGAAAAAGGATATTCGCAAAGCGATTCTATTGTCATTGATTATCCAGGGTGTGTTTGCTTACCTTTTCGAATACTTCGCTGCCAACTATTTAGTCAGCACACAATTGACTGCCACTGCTACGAACGGAACCGTTGTCACTGGGTATGCAGCTTCAGCAACATCCGGTGCTCCTATTGGCGATATGATACGACTAATTGGAGACAAAATGCTCGGCGGGACAGGACTTGCTTTAGTACTGGTGATGGCTTTCACAGTTGTCCTTGCCCTTATCGGAACAACACTGGCTTGCTTGAATACCGGTGTGCGCATTACCTATGCGATGAGTAAAGATAAAGAGTTGCCTTCAATATTCGGTCTGTTACATGGCCGTTTTGCCACGCCGCAGTGGGGCATTTGGGTGCTGGTAATCGTCTCGGCAGCTTTTGGAGCCTACGGTGTAATTAATGTCGATCATCTCACTCAAATTACCCTGGCATCAAACACCGGCACTTTCCTTATTTACGGTTTTACCAATCTGATTTGCTTAATTGCTTTCTGGAGTCGGCCTGGGACCAATTTCATGAAACACAAGCTGGTTCCTTTGCTCGGGTTTCTTGCCAACCTGATGATGCTAGTAGGAGTAGTCGTGTTGAGTTTCAAGGCAGGCGGTAGTACATCACATGACACAGTCATTGCTTTGGCAATGGTATTAGTTTGGGTAGCTGTTGGTGTTATCTGGTTTGTCATGAACACCCGCCAACAGGGGCATGAACTGCTCGTCAAGAAACCGCAACTTACCAAAGAGGAAATAAATAATCTGGATTGAATACTCAAATTTCTAATGTCCTATTATCAAGGAACGGAGAGCAAAAATGGAAAATACAAATACTCGATTGAAAATAGATGATTTGGGGAATAAGTCAAAACTTGAAGAATTATTATTAAATGACCTATATATTGATCCTGTTGGTTATCAGGTAAAATTAGGATCAAGGGAAATCGATTTGTCGGTGAAAGAATTCGACTTGCTTTACCTCTTCGCTCTTAATAGAGGGAAGGTAGTTAAACGTTCCGAAGTCCTCCAGGTTATTTCAACTCCAAATATGAATGATGAAGAAGGCGCGATTAATTTTATGATTTGCAGCCTAAGAAAGAAACTGGAAGTTAACCCGCACCGTCCTAGACGTCTGGTTTCAGTTAAAGGTTTGGGATATAAATTGAAAGAACAACTCACATAATAACAAACCAAATCCTGGTATATTGCAACATTCGGAAGTGTTTTGCGGAGACCGCTTGCAATGAAGAAAATTGAGGCAATTATTCGGAAAGAAAAACTCGAACGTGTCAAGATGTTGCTCGCGACATTGGGATACAACGGGCTGGCCATGGCCGATGTCAGCGGTATGGGTATTCAACCGAAGTTTGGTCCCCAAGACCGGCAAAAGGAGCTCCCGAAAATGAAAATAGAACTAGTGGTCAACGACGAAGACGTTTCGCAAGTGTTGAGCGCTATTGTCAGGGGGGCAAAAACTGGGGTGACCGGAGACGGTAATATTTTTATCATTCCGATTGATGGTATGGTCCAGGTAGGTTTTACCACTCCTAACTGACAGAAAACATATGTAAATATTGGAGAGATATGTAACAAATTGAACCGAGCGAAATATAATTGTAACAAAATCAGTTTATATTTTACGTAGACAAATTAAAATAAAAATAAAGGAAAAAAATGGCACCTAGTTCTTACCAGGATGTCCTGAAGTTAGCAAAGGACAACAAGGTTCAGTTCATCGACCTGAAATTCATCGACCTCCCGGGCACATGGCAGCATTATACCCTGCCGATTAAAGAATTAGCGGATTTGTTCGAGAATGGCAACGGCTTTGACGGCTCTTCCATCCGCGGTTTCCGCCCAATTCATGAGAGCGACATGCTGCTCTTCGCCGACCCGACCACCGCCATCATCGACCCTGTATTATCCCCCTCGACATTGAGTCTGATTTGCGATGTCAAGGACCCCATGGACGGCAAAGATTACGACCACGACCCGCGTTATGTGGCCAGAAAAGCCGAGGCTTACCTCAAGACCACCGGCATTGCCGACGTCAGTTACTGGGGACCGGAACTGGAATTCTTCATCTTCAACAGTATCGCCTTCGATACCAACAGCCATGAGAGTTTCTATTCCATTGATTCTCAGGAAGGTATCTGGAATTCCGGCGATACCTCCGAACCCAACCTGGGCTACCGCCCGCGCCACAAAGAAGGGTATTTCCCGGTGCCTCCCACCGACCAGATGCATGATATCCGCACCGCAATTGTCATCAAAATGATGGAAGCCGGTATTGATATCGAAAAGCACCATCATGAAGTGGCCACCGGCGGCCAGACAGAGTTCGGCATGCGCTTCAATACGCTGCTCAAACAAGCTGATTGTGTAATGATGTACAAATATGTTGCTAAGAACGTCGCTTACCAGAATGGTTACACCGTCACCTTCATGCCCAAACCTCTTTTCCAGGATAACGGCTCCGGGATGCATGTCCATCAGAGTCTGTGGAAGGGCGATACCAACAAGTTCTTCGATGCCAAGGGCTACGGCATGATCAGCCAGTTGTGTAAGTATTACATCGGCGGTCTGCTTTATCACTCCCCGTCGTTACTGGCGCTATGCGCCCCGACCACTAACTCATACCGCCGCTTAGTCCCGGGCTACGAAGCCCCCATCAACCTGGTTTACTCTCAGCGGAACCGCTCAGCCTCTGTCCGCATCCCGTTATATTCCCGGAGCGCCAAGAGCAAGAGAATTGAATACCGCTGTCCGGATTCCA
>Ga0326728_10026056_pt1 | contig 10396 bp, 3 predicted proteins | sample MB3enrmetagenome_FD_207602 | JGI IMG/M metagenome (GOLD analysis project Ga0326728, IMG submission 207602) | Lab enriched peat soil microbial communities from McLean, Ithaca, NY, United States - MB31MN | ecosystem: Environmental > Terrestrial > Soil > Wetlands > Peat | place: USA: New York... | reverse complement strand
CTTCATGCCAAGATCCTCCAAGGTCTTTCGCGTCGGCCAGCCATGGGCAACGTCCCAACCTTCCAATTGGTAGAAATGAGTTTTGAACTCCTCCACGCCTTCGCGGTCCAGATACATATCGAGGAGTCTGTCCCAACGCCATTTGCCTTCTTCATAAACCGGCACCCCGCCGTAGAAGCTCATTCCCGAAGCCCCCGGCTTGTACATGAACGGGAAGAACTTCTCCTTCTCCCGGCTTAGCCCTTGCATGGTTCGAATTGCGCGCTCCAGGGTCCAGATTCTCCTGCCGGTTTCCAGGGTATCGACGAAGGAGCTCTTCTTCCCGGTCACCGCCTGGTAGTAGCGCAGCTCAATGTCCGGGCTCGGACCTCTCAGCTCCGGCAGAAACATATCGCAAAAAGCCATGGACTCATTCCAGAAGCAGGCATAATGCCGGCTCCATGCCACCTCTTTAGCTTTGTGCGCAGAATAGATGCCGGTTCTTCTGGCCTCGTCCCCTTTCCACGCATAGTTGAACATGAAGGGGTCGCCGGCGTAAGGCGCCACCTTGGCCACCACGTTGTCCAAGACTTTTTCGATAGAGGTACCGTCTTGCGGAACCGCCAGGGCGTGGTTGAAACCGTGCCAAGTCGGATCTCCCGCCCCGAGCAGGTAGGTGTACGCCCACTCCACGCTAGGCAGGGTCCAATGCCCCGTGGCCCCCCAAGCCGGGAACCGAAGGGCACCGCATTGCAAGTCGGTTTCCAAGCGTCCCCATTTTTCGGCAGCCCGACAGCAACCTTCGGCTAGAGCATCTCCGATTCCCGCCCGCCGAGCCACGGCGTCCAGCAAGGCTTCGCGGAAACTCAGTTCGCCCCATTGATCCATGGGCAGAGGAGCGGAGTCGATCTGCTTTCCCGGCCCTAGCAAGCCTTGTTCATAGAGGTACCTCAGATACCAGCCGATTCCGGTCTCGACCGGCACTTGCTTGTGAAAGAAATCCGGCGCGCCGGGAATGTCAGATACGAACAGGCCCAGGAAGTGAGCCGCCCACCCGCTGGCGCCGTACTTCATCAGGGCTTCGGAAGCACGGTCACGCTCGGTGTCGGTCGCCATCACTCGCTTCTCGGGATTGTTGAGCCAGAACTGATCCACACACATGGTTTCGCCGCCATGGTAGCTGTTGCGGCGCCGATCCGCTCTCAGGCAAGGCATGCACGATGCAGAGCCTGCGACCGCAGGACTGAAACCTCCGTTCGGCCGCGTGGCGTGTTGCATGTGGTAAAGCCGGGCCTCCAGGATCGCCTTGGGATCTGCCATCTGGATGTTGCCGGTGCCGGTCACGCTGATGGCCTTCAGATTCTTCGCCCCAAAAACCGCGCCGTAGCCGCCAATGCGCGCACTGACCCCGCTGCCGGTGATCAGAGCCGCCAGTCTGGACTTGGCCTCGCCTACCGGGCCAATGCAGACGATCTGCGGCCGCATGGTGGTATAAGCGCTGCCGATCTGTTGCCATTCATCGCCGAACCGGGTTCTGCCTCCTACCATGGACTCAATCCGGTCCTGCGCCTCCCAGGTATCGAGGCCCCAGAGCTCTTTCGCGTCTTCGATAGTCACCTTATCGTTAATGATGTTGATCCATACCGGCTTGTCGGCCTGGCCTTCCACTACCACACCATCCCAGCCGGCCTGCTTCAGCATGGTGCCAAAACGGCCGCCCATGTTGCCGCGGTGAAATTCACATGTAGGGAAGGTTTCGGGAGATACACCGCAAATGTTGGTGCGGCCAGCTCCGGGAACGCCCGTAGCCGCCAGGGGACCGGTCATAAGCGTAAGGGGATGACGCGGATCGTACGGATCCTTCAGATCCCATTCCCCCGGAGCGACCGCCAGTTCCCAGAAGACGGCGGTGCCTATGCCATAGCCGCCGCCGAACTCCTCGTACTTGGCGGTTTCCAGGGTACTGATTGCCTTGGTCGTCAGATTGACTCGCAGTATTTTTCCGGTGAATCCGTTTGCTGCCATATCTCTCTCCTTCCCTAGGACTTCGGCGCCGCTTGTGGGGCGGGTGGGGGCGTTCCAGGACGGCGGGGTGGTCCCGGAGGCGGCGGGGGTGGCGCCAGATTGACGTCATACCCGGCCACATCCGCTTGCGGCGGTGTGTCGTGCACCAGCTTGAGCGCACGCGACGGACAGATGGTCACACACGCCGGCTCTCCATCGGGCCCTCCGGTCTTACTCCAATAGGGCGCGTCGACGCAAAGGTCGCATTTCGACGATTTGTGGAGATACGGATTCCACACCGTGCGATGCGGCCGTTGAGGGCAGGATTGGATACATTTCTTGCAGCCAATGCATTTCTTCTGATCGATCCGGCGGATATTGCCGTGCTCGGTGTCCACATGCGCGGCGCCCACCGGACAATTCTGCACGCACAGCGGCGTAACGCACTGCCGGCACACGGCCATCTCAATGTCGAGAGGATACGTTGTAAACGAAGGAGCGTCCCGGATGATCTGGATGCGGGACAAAGTCGGATTCGCTTCGCCCTGATGGCTCATGGAGCAGGCAAACATGCAGCTTTGGCAGCCCCAGCACAGCCGGCTGTCGTACACGATATATCCGGTAGACGCGGGATAAGATACCTTGGCCTCAGAAGACGGAGTTACCTCCGCCGCGGCCGGAGCAACCACAGCGAGCGTGCCGGCAGCCAGCACGGCGCCACCGCCGGTTAAGAAAGTGCGTCTCGAGACTGTTTTCTTTTCTTCGGACTTGGTGGATTCAGCCATAGAACAGTCCTCTTCTCTTCCGGCACACTTTATGTGCCATGACACGATCCTCCGGCCCCCAACGTTTCCCTAGTTGCAGGTTTTAGCCGAGCCGATTTCGACTTTGCAGTAAATCCGCTACCTTTCTGAGTCCCGTTTTCTCCAGGGTATCTCGGGTCGGATAGCCGTTGTCGCTGTTGTAACCTTCAAAGCGGTAAAACTTCGTCTTGAATTCCTCCACCTTGGCGCGATCTAAGGTTCGGCCCTCGCCGGTTTCATAGCTCCATTTGCCATCCTGGTACATGGGCAGAATGTTGGCCCTGGATTTCTGGTCGTAGATATAATCGGGAAACACTTCCATATTCCGATGTCTACCCTGCAAGACCCAGATCGAGCGGTCCAGAGTATAGATTTTGTGTCCGATTTCCATGCCCTCGGCAAAGGTGAGCTTCTTCCCGGTAACCGCATTCCAGAATCTGGGCTCGGCATGAGGGGTAGGGCCGCGATGGTCGGGAGTATTGTTGGTAATGCACATTGGCCAACGCCAGCCGCAGAAGCCGCCGGCTCCGACCCAGAATTTCTCGTAGTGCTTGACCCAAGCTACCTGCTTGACTCTGGAATCCGAATAGGTTCCGGCAGGGCTGTAGTCCACCATGAGCGCATCGCCCTGATAGGGAACCATCGCATCGGTAAAGAGCTTGGCCGCGTCTTCGGCCGTAAGATATGGGCTTCCGGAAAGGGCCATCCAGTGTAGAGGATAGTTGGCCATCATATGCAGCATCAGATCCCGTTCGCCCAGTAGAGAACCGAAACCCCATTCCGTCTCGACTCGAGCGTCATAATGGTCCGATGTTCCCCAATAGGTGAGGGGCAGGGCCCCGCTGGCGAGATCTTCCTTGTACAAGCCATACTTTTCTGCGAACCGGGCACAACCCTCGGCCAAGTCGTCGCCAATCCCCTGCCGGGCGGCAATCTTCCTGAGGAGGAGATCGATATATCCCAAGGAGCCTACCTGGTCCACGGGCAGATCGGTATCGATCTTCTTGCCTTTTCCCAGGATTCCACGTTGATACAACGACTGCACATAGCGCTGGACGGTTTGCAGATGCCAATGACTAAGACCGCACTTTTGCATTACGTCGCTGCCCAGCCGTGAGAGTTTGGGACTGCCGGGAATGTTGATTGCCAAAGTGCCTGCGCAAATCGACTCGTTGCTGTCGCCGGTGGCCAGGCGCATCCGGCAGCCTCGGGGGCAGGAAGCGCACGCGGCGGCACGCGCGGGGGTCAGTGGGAGCTGGCGATTGAGTGTATTGCCGCCGCTCGGCTGGCCGCTAATCAAATAGTAGGCACGGCCTTCGTACTTCTCGGCCTGATACGGATCGTCTACGTCCCACAGGAATTGACGAAACCAAAGCCGGGTGTCCATGAAGGCTTTGGGATCGGCAATGGGAACGCTTCCCGTGCCGATGGCGCTGATCGCCTTGAGCTTCTTGGCGCCGAAGACACCGCCGAAACCGCACAAGGCGGCTTGCGATCCGGGTCCGTGCAGCAGGCTGGCGATGCGGCTCTTGGCCTCTCCCGCCGGACCGCAGCAGACTACCGCCGGGACCTGGGTGGTAAAGCAGTTTTCCGCCAACTCCGCCCATTCACCATAGCGCAGCTTGGGCGATACGCGGCGGCTAATGTCCTGCTGGGTCTCCCAGGTATCCATACCCCAGAGATCTTTGGCGCTTTCGATCTTGACCTTGTCATTGACGATATTGATCCACACCGGATCGTCCGACGAGCCCTCCACCACTATGCCGTCCCATCCCGCAAACTTTAATTGCGCGGTAAAGCGTCCCCCGAAGTTGCTGTGGCCAAACCATTCAATGGGATACAGCATCGGTCCCAAGCCCTGCACTTCACATCGCCCGGAACCCGGGGTGAAGGTGCCGGAGAAAGGGGATGCCATCATGATGATCGGGTTGCGGGGATCGAAGGCGTCAAAAGGGAGCTGGTCGCCGGCCAGATCGAAGAACACGGCGGACCCGATGCCGTGACCGCCGCCGAAGTCCTCGTACTTCGCCGTATCGATCGTACCGACCGTCTTGGTGGTCAGGTTGACCCTCAATATCTTGCCAGTATATCCACCAGGCATCCTGCACCTTCCTTCCATGCTTTGCCGTCGGGCCAGCCACCAGACCTAGGCCTTCCCTAAGGCCCTGAGTACCTTGTCCGGCGTGGCCGGAGGATCCACCCACTTGCCGATGGCATTTTGAATGGCGCAGACGATTATATGAGTGTTCGCCAGTGAGTGGCTGATACCATTGGCTCCATAAGCTGCATTGCCCGCTCTGGTTTCCAGAACTTCCATGTCCGTAGGGGCCAAGTCCAGAATAGTCGGTTTCTTGTAGTCGAACATGTTAGCGTTAAGTCTGACCCCGGTGGCTTTGTCCCAGATGAGTTCTTCGCTGAGCTGGCAGCCCTCGCTGAACATCATGGTCTGCTGAATCTGGCTTTCGAGCGAGGTCGGCCGGAGGACCTTTCCGGGATCGGCGGCCACGCCATGGCGTAGCACTTCCACCTTGCCGGTTTCCGGGTCGACCGCCACCTCGCAGAAAAGCACGTTCATGGTGTCGAGCTTCTTCCCCATCGAGCTCCAAATGGCTCGGGGAGGCCTGCCGTTGACGGTAGCCGCAATGTACTCCTTGATCGGGCCCATCCGGGTCGGCAGCACTTGACTAAAGGGAAGGCTCTTCGAAGGATCGGATTTAAGGTACACGGTGGAATCCTTGGTATCGAGCTCCTCCGGTTGGACCTTCAGTAACGGAGCGGCTGCCGCCAGAAGCTGTTTCTTGCAAGCCGCTGCCGCCTCCTTCATCACCCAGGCGGAGGCCGTAGTGCCGTCGGCTCCCCCGCCCACCGGAGCAAAGGGCGCCTTGGGATCGAATTGAATAATCACGTCTTCCCACTTGGCGCCCATTTCTTCCGCGACCACCATTGCCACCGCATCGGCGCCATAGAACCCAGCATGGGGGCCTTGCGTCGGCATATAGACCTTGCCATTATGCACGTAGACCGTCGCCGAGTAGCCGGAAATCGCGTGCCGCGGGCAGGTCTGATAGCGGAAGGCCATCCCGTGAAGTCTGCCGTCGGGAAGCTTCCTGGCGCCGGCGGGATGAGGCTGCCAGTTCATCAGCTTCTTGCCTGCGGCCACACAAGCGTCATAGCTGGGCACGGGTGAATAATCGCTCTGCGCCTCCGGTCCATGGAGGTTCCTGGTGGCCACTTCGATGACATCCATGCCCAGCGTTTCCGCGATGAGCTGTTCGCCAACCGTCATGCTATCCCATCCAAACGGGCAGTGCTGGCCGCTGAGGTACATTTTGCCCCGGTTGGTGGACACCGCATCCATGGTCTGATGAATGTTTTCACATCGCGTGGTATACCAGGAAGGATAGTTCATGTCCTGGATGGAACCGAACGGGGCGCTGCCACGCGACCCATTATCGGCAATCGAATGAAGTTGGACCGCAGTGATCAGCCCGTCATTCTTGAAGCCAATTTTGGCATGCAAAAAGAGCTGATTGACGGCAAAGTCGTACATGTTTTCCCGGGTGTTGAGGCAGCGCACCGGGCGTCCGGTTCGCTTCGCCAGGAACGGGGCGATCAACTGGCTCTTGCGAAATCCCCAGTCGCAATACTTGCCGCCCTGATATAGGGTGACTTGATTGACCTTGTCCAGAGGGAGGTTATAGAGAACCGCAAGCTGGTCCGCAGCCTGGCTCGCGCCCTCCACCCACACGCACGGGCCCTCGCTGCTCAACGGATCGTCGTACCAATAGGCCATGCTGCCGGAGGGATTGGGAATATGCGAAGCATAGGCGGGCAGCACGAAATCGAATTCAATGGTCCCATCGGCCTGCTTGAACCCCGTCTCGAGGTTGCCGTCGATCTTGCTTGCGGTTAAGACATTGCCTTTACCGTTCGCAGCGGGACGAATGACCGGAGCGTCCGCTTTGACCCCCTCGCGCGGATCGACGATGTGCGGCTTTACCTCCCAGTCAATCTTGAGCCGGCGCAAAGCTTCATCACAGAGGTCCTCGCTCTCCGCGACCACAATGACCGCCACCTCGGCGTTTTCCTGGTCGGCAATATTGTCCAGAATGGGAAGGAGCGGACCGGTCCCCATCGGGCCGCCGCCCATCTGCAAGGCTTTCAGATCCGGATCCTCCCACGTGACGATGTCGACCACGCCGGGAAGAGCTTTAGCCGTGCTGATATCGACACTTCTTACTACCGCGTTCGCGTAGGGGCTGCGCAGGAACTTGGCGTGCAGCATGTTGGGCGCCGTCGCGTCGGTGCCGTACTTGGCCTTGCCGGTGGCCATGTTGTAGGAAAGTTTTCCCGGAAGGTTCCGTTTCCCCACCACCTTGAAGTCGGTCCGTTGCCCGTTGGCTCCTGCGAGATCGGCCATAGCCGGCACCTCCCTTCGTGCATTCTTCGCTCCGGCCACTTCGAGCCCGGCCGGAAACACTAGCGCCCTTTCTTGCCGTTAAATCACCCCCCCGCGCGCCGGAAGCGCGCGGGGGGTGGGGGGAATACCTTCGCCGGTCAGCCGATCAGAAGACCAACTTCAGCGCAAGTTGGATTTGGCGGGATGTGCCCGTCGTACTGATGATCTGGCCAGCCGTGGGACTGGAGCTGATAGCAGCTAGGGCTCCGGTGCTCCCGCCCGGGCCCTGGAATAGCTGAGGAATCGGGTTCCCCAGGTTCGTGTGGTTGATAATGTTGAAAAATTCCGCGCGGAATTGAGCGTTGAGTCTTTCGGTGATCTTCGTGTCCTTATGAACCGCGAAGTCGAGATCCAAAAAGCCAGGGCCGGGGACGGCATCGCGCCCGAGGTCGCCCAGGACGCCACCCACGGTTGGGGTAAAGCAGGCCGTATTGATCCACTGGACGTACTTCTGTGCGCCATAGGCTTTGTTCGCGATCATGTCGCAGCCGGGGACGTAGTTGGGACGGTCTCCGTTAATCGTGCCCAGGCTCGTCCGTATGGGACTCAGGCCCTGCACCGGATCAACCGGAAGGCCGGAGTTGACCGAAAGAATCGGACTCACCTGCCAGCCGGAAACCAGCCGGTTGCCCTTGAACGGCAGGCTGTACACGCTGTTCACCGCCAAGCTCTGGTTGATGTTGTAGGTGCACGGACCGCGGTCATAACCCTCATTGTAGCTGTCCGTAATCATGTAACCGCCCTGCTCCAGGCCGGAGCTGACGGAGCCATTGTCGATGCAGCGCGACCACGTGTAGGAAACCTGGCCGACAAGACTGCTGGCCATCTGCCGGTTCAAGCTGGCCACCATTCCGTTGTAGCTGGAATGGCTGAACGGCGCATCCAGGTTCAATGCACTCCACGTCTTGTTGGGATTCGGCGTGCTGCTGTTGAAATAGCAGCTTGAGGAGATGCAGTTTATCGGCGCAGGAACATAACTGGTAGGCGACAGTGAGGGATATGGCTGGTTGAAGTTGTACAAAGAGAACAGGTGAACTCCGCTGGAGCCGATGTAACCCAGCGAGGCCATCATACCGTGGCCCACGTCCCGTTGCACGGTCAGGTTGTACTGGATTGCATACGGCACACTGTCACTGTTGTAATAGTACCCCGCCGCCGTCGAGTAGGTAGTCACGTTTCCCCCACTGGCCGGATATGGAAACGGTACACCCACCGCGGTTACCGATGCGGAAGGAGGCGCGGTCTGGAACCCCGGGCCGAAAGTACGCGGCGCTATCGGCTCGTGGAAGAGGCCGAAGCCGGCGCGAATCGAGGTCTTGTGGTCTCCGAACGGGTCCCAGGCCAAGCCGATGCGGGGATCGATGTTCTTCCAGTTGGGATTTTGCCCCAATACATGCGACACGGCCGTGAAGCCACACTCCGTAGTGGACCACGTTGGACAACTGGAGGTAGCAGCCGGAGTCCCCAATTGTAGCCCCTCGATCGCATAGCAGGGACCGCCACCCCCGGTAAGGCAAGTTGCGTTGCTCGCTACCTCCCAGCGCAGGCCGAGATTCAAGGTAAGTTTCGAGCTGATTTTCCAGTCGTCCTGGAAGTACGGATTGAAGTCGAGTTCATGGAAGTAGCGCTTGGAAGTAAACTGCGGTGAGGGGTTCTGCACCCCCTGGAAAAGCGATGGGACACCAGTCGCCAGGAAGCTCTCGAGGCTGCCAAACATGAAGATCCCTCCGATCGCGCTCTGGGTGTCCATGGATTGCACCCGGGCGATGGAGGCGCCAATCTTCAAGCTGTGCGCGCCGTGCATCCAGAAGAAGTCATCCCCAGCGCCGAACTTGTTCTGGAGCAGATCGAACTTCGGGAACCGGCCCGTACCGATGGGAGTGACGCCAGGAATGTCAATCTGGCCATCCGGCCGCCCGCTTCCGGGATAGAACTGCATCGGATCGTTGGCGGGCGCCAGCGAAGGATTCGTATTGATCACGTCGTTAACGGTACGGGTGACGCTGAAGCGAACCATGTTGATCTTGTTCGCAGAAAGCAAGCGCTTTTCTTCGACGGTGAAGTACTGGTTGGGCGTATGGTCAATTTCCGGCCAAGTGGGCATCAGGGAAAACGGGTAAGGAATGTCTTGATAAGCCCGGTCGCTAACGTAGCGGCCAAATAGGGTGTCCTTGGAACCAAGCGTGTAATCGATTCGCCCCAGAACATAGTTTTCGCTTACCACTTGGGGGGAGACGGTAGTATAGCTCGCCAAGCCGGTCGGAAGGCCGGCCGCGGTCAGCTTCTCGACGGCGCCGGCGTTGGGAGCCGGCAAAGCCCCGTTGCCTAAGAAAGGCAGGATCTTCGCGCTGAGCCCGCCCGGGATGGCCTGCAACTGCCCGGTGCAACCTGCCGGCACCACGGGGAAGTCATTGCAGGGTAACATTCCCTGGAGCGCATTCGCGTCCGGAACCCAAGCGGTCTCCGTGTAGCCCTGCGACGAGCGCAGCCCTTCGTAGTTCGCGAAGAAGAACAATTTGTCTTTCTTGATGGCGCCGCCCAGGCTGCCGCCAAACTGATTTCTGTGGTACAGCGGGATGGTGGCGCCGTCAAAGTAGTTGCGTGAATCCATGGCGCTGTTGCGCAGGTAATCGTAGGCCGAACCGTGCAAGGTGTTAGTTCCCGATTTGGTCACCGCGCTAATGGCGCCGCCGGTGCCGCCAAATTGCGCGCTATACGTATTGGTGAGTACCTGGAATTCCTGGATCGCCTCCATGCCCAGCGAAGTGCCCACGACCTCCGAGCCGGCCCCGTGCATATAGAAGTCTTGAACGTCCTCACTGTCCAGGAGGAAGGCCTGCCCTTCGGGACGGGAACCGGCAATAGAATAATTGGTGCCCGCTCCGTACAAACTGGCCGACCCGCCGCCGCCGGCCGCCGTCGCGGGTATGGTCTGGACCCCGGGCGCCAGCGAAAGCAGTTGTTCGTAGTTGCGTCCGTTCAGCGGCAGTTGCGCCATCTGCTGCGGACTGAGCAGCGCAGAGACCGCAGCGCTCGTCGTCTCCACTTGGGATACCTGGCTTTCGACGTTGACGGTCTCCGAAACTTTCCCCACCGGCATCAAGAAGTCCACCACGGGGTTGGCGCCCACCGTAAGCGTAATGCCCTTATA
>Ga0326728_10026055_pt1 | contig 10396 bp, 5 predicted proteins | sample MB3enrmetagenome_FD_207602 | JGI IMG/M metagenome (GOLD analysis project Ga0326728, IMG submission 207602) | Lab enriched peat soil microbial communities from McLean, Ithaca, NY, United States - MB31MN | ecosystem: Environmental > Terrestrial > Soil > Wetlands > Peat | place: USA: New York... | reverse complement strand
GGGGTCGAACCCGGCAAGTAGCACGGTCCGTCCCCGGTGGCCGCGGACGCTCCGGCAAAGCCCGGTACGCCCGCGCCCTCATGGGTGAACCAGCCGCACGGTTCGACCGCGGCGCCCATCGGGTAGCCGATGAGCTCGAGGAAGAACGGCCACGGTTGCCCACCGCCCCACGCGTTGAACGTGATGCAACCGTGCGAGTGGGCCAAGATAGAGGCGGGACAGTACGTGGTGTTGTTGATCAGCATCGAGGAGAGGACGCTTCCGGGGGTGTTGTTGTACGGCGAGTGAATGGCGTTGTCGAAGTTGGAGTTCCCGTTCGGCAGCAGAGCTTGGCACTGGATCCAGCCGGGTTGGCTCGCCACTCCCGGAAGGTCGGAAAAGCCGCAGGTTCGGCTGAGGGAAAAGACCAGGTCGGAAGGGTAGACCGGCCAGCCAACCTTCGTCGCGGGGTCGTAGAACCGGGCGACGGGGTCGATCGGGAACGTCCAATACTGGGGCGCGCCCGTGGTCGCATTGTCGACGATCAGGGGGTTCCCGTAGATCGCCTGGCAGCTACCCGCGCCCGCGGCCCCCGGGACGCAGAGGGAGAGCTGGGGGAGGAAGGATGCCGTGTTGCTGCCGTTGTACACGACGAGCGTCTCGAAGACGTTGTACAGCGCTTCGGAGCTCACAAAGTCGTACGCCACCGACGGGTCCTCGGTGACCGCTCCGCCCGGAGCGACCTCCACGTTGGTGATCTCGCCCGGGTGCGGGCTGGTCGCCGAGGGACCGGTCGAGCTCGAGCAGCTCGCGCAACCCGGGGAGACCCCGGCCGGGGCCACGTAGACCGTCCAGGTGTAGTTCTCGTAGAGCACCGCGCTCTGCGGGCCGTTCACCTGGCCGACCATCGTGATGTAGTAGAGACCCGCGCTCGTGAACGAATACGTCGAGGAGACGCTGGTCGCCGTCGACGCAAGGTTGGACTGCGTGGTGCCCGCCGTCGGGGTGATCTTCAGGACCGGGGCGGTGTCGGTGTAGCCCGTGGTCGTGGAGTTGCTCGTGTACTTGGCCGAGACACTCACCGACCCGGATCCGGAGAGCCAGCCGAACTGAGTGGTCGCCGAGCTCCCGTTGGTGAACGTAGTCGCGATCGTGGGGTAGAAGCCCGAGGACGAAGTCTGGTAGTTCGGCCCGACCTCGATGGGGTAGAGATACTTCGGACCGGTGTGCCAGGTCGACCCGACGAGCGCCTGGGCACTGATGACGTACCAGCCCATCGTGGAATAGATGTGGTTAGAGATCGGGTTCGCCCCGGAGTAGTTCGAACCGTCGCCCCAGTAGACGGCGAACGTCGAAACGGCTTCCCCGCCGGATACAGCGACGGTCGCCGGAATGCTCTGTCCTTGAGTGGTGCTCGCGACGGCCTGGCCGAAGCCGGCGCCGTAGGGGACCGACAGCATCACATCCGTGAGTCCGGACGAGGACAAACAGACCGGGCTGCTCAGCGGAGAACACGAGCTGACCGTCTGGGTCCCGTTGTTGGAGGTCGCGCTCAACACCGCGAACCCGGCGCCGCCGACCACCAGGATCACGACGACCATCACCACGAGGGCCGTTGCCATCGACAGGCCTCGTCCAGAGGGACGGCCAACATCACCGGACAAGCTTTCGCTCTCGCTGGACATGTACCCACCCACTTCTCCGACAGAGAATCCCCGTCGGTCCCGGCGCCACCCTACCGGCGTCTATTTAATTCTTCAGCAAAACTCCAGAATGTGAGGCCAGACCGGAGAAGGAGTCGGCCCCCACACAATTCCCAGGCCATCGAGAGAAGGTCGATGGGGGTCTTTGTCAGCCTTTGAAGCGGAAGGCCCATTCGATACGCTTCGGGTTCGCCCAGCCGACACTACCGGGTCCGGTCTTTGTTCGCAACGAGGGAGAATGCCGTGATCGAGTGGGATGCTCAGCGGCGCGGTCCCAGTTGATCGAGGGTTCTTCCCGAGAATCCCACGAGAAGTGTCGACCCTAGACCCGGCATCTCCCCCACCAGCCTGCGGGTTCGCCGGCCACCGCGATTCCGCACGGTCACGGGCAACCGCTTCCCGCGCAGGTGCGCCCGCGGGTGCGACTTCTGGCTCCGGAGGCCGCTACCTCGCGGGCTTCTGCGGGTTCGGCCCGTGCGCAGATCCCGCCGGAGCGACCGACGGGGAGGATTCCACAACGTCATGCCGAGACCGAATCATCATGACCGCCCCCACGAGTAGGACGGCGATCGCAGCGACCGAAAGGGACCAGCCGACCGACGGCCCCCACGAGGCGGTGTGTTGGCTACACCCAAGAGCGGGGCAAGACATGGGTATGCCGAACGTGGCCGAACCGTAGAACGATGACCAGGGCCCGCTCGATTCATAGCCACGCTGGGGCGCCGAAAGATCGTGCGCGAAGGCCCCGGGAAGAAGGACCGCGAATGCCGCCGTCGCCGCGATAGCGAGCGCAACGGCGACGACGGCGAGAATCATCTCCGGGGACACCGTGCGTGCCTTTCCGCGCCAGATCACACCGAGGACACCGCTGATAGCGGCGACCGCAAACCCCGCGGTCGCCAGCGCGAAAGTGAGGGCGGCGACTTGCCCGGTACTGTTCAACCCGGCGCCGGAGTAGGAGGACGAGGTTGGGCAGAAGTTCGAGATGTTCCCACTCGGGCACGTAGTTTGAACGGATCCGCCTCCTGGCAGCCCGAAGAGGAAGAAGTAGAGCTCACTGGGTCCGATCGCGTCAGAGTGGGGACCCCCAGGCGTTCCCCAGTGTTGGTCGGAATAGCTGGCGTAGTCGTACCAAGGCGCGAAGAGGGCTGACCCCAGTAGGGCTGCCCCTACGAGCACGTAGAACGCGCCGAGAAGACTCCCGGTCCTTCTTCGGACCATAGTGATCGCCTTGCGCTGACGCTGGCGGTCGAACGCTAAGCCACGCTTACGTTTCAGCTTTTATGCGAGGGGTCCGGGCGCCACGTCGGCGTCGGAAGGCGGTCGCCGAACCTCCGGAGCTCCCCCGCGAGTGAGCCACCCGCCGGCAGCGTCCCAACGATTTCGCGCTAGGAGGAAAGAAGGGACGACGACTAGGCCCGGGCGCGCAGGCCTTGGAGCTTCAGGCGCTGCTCGAGCGAGGCGATCGTGCGGATGGTCGAAACGACCGTGTCCGCGTTGAGCGAGATCGAGTCGATCCCCTCCCGGACGAGGAACTCCGCGAACTCCGGGTAGACACTGGGTCCCTGCCCGCAGATCCCCACCGTGCGCCCCTCCGCATGCGCGCCTTCGATCAGGATGTGGATCGCGCGCATGACCGCCGGGTCGCGCTCGTCGAAGTACCCCATCCGACCGAGCGTCTCGGAGTCGCGGTCCGCGCCGAGGACGAGCTGGGTCAGGTCGTTCGACCCGATCGAGAACCCGTCGCAATGCTTCGAGAACTCTCGGGCGAGCAGGGCCACGGACGGGACCTCGGCCATGAGGTAGAGCTGGAAGTCCCGGGACCGGCGCAGGCCCTGGGCGCGCATCATCTCCGAGATCTCTTCGAGCTCCCAGGTGTTCCGGACGAAGGGCAACATCACCATGGCGTTCTTGAGGCCCATCTCGGTGCGGACCCGGTGGATCGCCTCGAGCTCGCAGAGGAACGCAGGGCGGTAGACGGGCGAGATGTATCGGGAGCAGCCGCGCCACCCGATCATCGGGTTCTCCTCCACGGGCTCGAACTCCTGGCCTCCAGGCATCCCGCGGTACTCGTTCGTCTTGAAGTCGGACGTGCGGATGATCACGGGTCTCGGATGGAACGCCTGGCAGACCTTCCCGATCCCGTCCGCGAGGCGCTGGACGAGCTCGTCCTTCTTCCCCCGCTTGAGGAGCGCGAGCGGATGCTCCCGGATATGCGCCGTGAAGATGAACTCGATCCGGAGCAGGCCGACCCCGGAGACGGGTAGGCGGGCGTACTCCTCGGCCTTCTCGGGCACTCCCACGTTGACGTAGATCTTCGTCGCCGTGATCGGGGTGCCTTCGTGCGCGTGCCCGGACGGCGACATCGAGGACGGCGCTCCGGCCGCGGCGGAGGACTTCCCGAGATGGACGATTCCACGGTACACGGAGCCGGTCTTCCCGTCGACCGTGATTTCGCCGCCGTCCGGCACGAGCTTCGTGGCTTCGCGCGTACCCACGATGCACGGGACACCCAGCTCGCGCGACACGATGGCCGCGTGGCAGGTCATCCCTCCCTCATCGGTGACGATCCCCGCGGCCCGGGACATCGCCGGGACCATGTCCGGGGTCGTCATCGACGTGACCAGAATCTCGCCCGGCTTCAGCTTCTCCATCTCGGCCGACCCGTGAAGGATCCGGGCCGTGCCCGAGGCGACGCCGGGGCTGGCTCCGAAGCCGCGAAGCAACGGGGCTTCTTGGCCCTCCGACGGTTTCTCGGTGGGGGGCGGGCTGCGGTCCTCGCCCGCGCTCGGGGCGGTGGACTTCGGGATCGTCGTCACGGGCCTCGCCTGGACGATGTAGAGGGTGTCCTCGTCCCCGCACCATTCAACGTCCATCGGTCGGCGGTAATGCGACTCGATGACCCGGGCGAGCGAGACGAGGCGTTGCAGGCGCTGGTCGGGGAGCTTCTGAATGCTTCGCTGGTCGGCCGGAATGTCCTCACGCTGGTTCCCTCCCCCTACGGCGCGAACGAGCCGAACCCGCTGCTCGGATAACTGCTTGTGGACGACTTTGAGCGTGGCCCCGTCGATGACGTAGTGGTCGGGCGTGACCTCGCCGCCTACGATCGCCTCGCCGAGGCCCCAGCCGGCCTCCACGATCATGTGGTTCTCGCCGGTGTTGGGGTCCCGCGTGAACAGGATCCCGCTCACGGTCGCGTCGACCATCTTCTGGATCAGGACAGCGAGCCGCACCCCGCCGTGGTCAAATCCCTTCCGGTGGCGATAGATGAGGACCCGGGGCGTGAAGAGCGAGCCCCAGCACTTGCGGACCGCCGCCACGACCTGCTGGGTGCCGGTGACGTTGAGGTACGTGTCCTGGAGCCCGGCGAACGACGCTCCCTCAAGGTCCTCGGCCGTGGAGCTCGAGCGGACCGCGCAGAACTGGACCGCGAACTGGCGCGCGAACGTTTCGTAGGTGCTCTCGATCTCCCGTTGGAGCGCGGGGGGGAACGGGGCGGTCTCGAACGCGCGGCGAATCCGCTGCGAGGCCGCCTCGATCGTCTCGGGCCGGTCGGTCTCTATCGACCCGAGGGCCGCCGGAAGCTCGGTCTTGAGGAGCGTCTCGTTGACGAACGTGTCGTAGGCCTCGGTCGTCAGGACGAAGCCGGGGGGGACGGGCAGTCCCTGGCGGACCAGCTCCCCGAGCTTGCACGCCTTCCCGCCCACGAGCGCGAGGTCGGAATCGGAGACCTCCGCCAGGCTCACCACCCGCGCCATCGATTCACGTCCTCCCGGAACGCTCGAACACGAAGGCGACCAGGTCGGAGGCAGGAGAGTAAGGGTGCACCACACGCTCGGTGGCGAGGGCGAACGGTCCTTCGGGCTCGAGCCAGTTCACGAGAGCGACCCCTCTTTTGTCGAGCTCCGTCCGGGAAACGACCTCGTAATAGTATAGCCGCCCCCCAGGCGCGACGGTCCGCGCCACCGAGGTTAGGTACTTAATCCCTTCGTGCGGGAGATTCATCGCTACGCGCTCGACCGGCGAAGCGGAGGGCAGGAACTCCTCCAACCGGGCCGTGACCGGAGCGACCCGACCCCCGTACGGGTGGCGCGCGAGCGTTTCACGAAGCAGCCGGATCGCCTCCGGGTTCGCGTCGACGGCCGTCACGCTCGCGGCCCGGCCGAGGTGCGCGATCGTGACCGAGAACGGCCCGACCCCGCAGCAGAGGTCGTAGACCCGGTCCCCGGCCCGCACCTCCTCGGCGACCCGGGCATGCTCGCGCGCGAGGCGCGGGGAGAAGTACGCTCGCTCGACATCGACCTCCAGCTCGACCCCGTTCTCCTTGTGACGGGTCCGCCAGGGACCGGAACCGGCGATGCGTTCGACCTCGCGGCGTCGTTCGGGTCCGTGGACCCCGTGGTCGAGCCCCACGAGCCGCGCGCTCGGCACGAACTTGAGAAGCGCCTCCCCCACAGCCCCTTTGCGGGGTTCGAGCGAGTCGGGAAGTCGGAGGAGGACGACGTCGCCGACAACGTCGAACGACCGGGGCAACGCCGCCTTCTCTTCGTCGGGCCAGGAGAGCAGGTCCGAGTATCGGGTGGGCCCCTTCGCCGAGGTCGTTCGGAACTCTCGCTCGACCACCTCCCCCCACGATGGGGGTACCCCTTCCGTGCTTTCGAGAAGCGGCAGGACCAGGAAGCCGCCCTCGTGCCGGATCTCGAGGTCTGCACGGAGCAACCCGGAGTCCACGAGGGCCCGTCGGACCTCCTCCCCTCGGGCCCGGGGCACGAGGAGTCCGGCGGCGATCATCTCGTCGGGGAAGGAGGGTGGAAGAGAAGCCGCAGCACGTCCGATCCGGTGCGGGTCCCGAGGGAGCCATGGGACGCCGCGGACTCCCCGAACTTCGTCGGGACGGCCTTCCCCTCGGTGGACACCCCGGCCCCCGAAAGCAGCAGCGGCACAGGGTCGTCGGAATGGCCCTTGAGGATGCAGGGCGTCGCGTGGTCGGCCGTGACGGCGAACCGGACCCGTGAGAGCTCGAGGCCTTCTAGGAATGGGCCGAAGAACGACCGGTCGATCGCCTCCACGATCTCCTGCTTCAGGGGGGCGTTGCCGTCGTGTCCCGGCTCGTCCGGTCCCTTGAGATGCACGTACACGAACGGGGTCCGGGCGATCAGTTCCCGTGTCACCCTCGCCCGCTCCCGATAACCGGCGTCGCGGTCCGGGCCCATCGGTCCGACGTACCGGTCCTCCAGGCCGAGCACCCGGGCGATGCCCCGCTCGACGGGCATCTCCGTCAAGGCAGCGCCGCGAACCCCGTGCTTCGCTTCGAAGGACGGTGGGGGCGTCCGGGGGAGCGCTCCGGCGTTGCGGACCAGCAGTCCGCTCGCGACCTTCTTCCCCCCCAGCGCGCGGCGGGCGTTGACCCGGTGGCCGGCGAGGACGTCTTGGGACCGGACGAGGAACAGGTTGATCGCTCTCGCCGTCCGGGCGGCCTCGGCGGAGGCATCCATCGGCGTCACCTCGAGGATCTTCGGAGCCTCGGGCCGCCGTGCCTGGCCCATCCCCCCGACCCTCTCGTAGAACGGGTCGGCGTTGGAGACCTCCGGGGAGAGCGCTCCCCCTTCGACCGGATGCAGCCAGAGCACCCCGCGGTGGCCCACGGTGGCGCGCACCTCCGCTCGGATCCCTTCGGGCCCGAGGAGGTTCGCCTCCGTCAGCCCTCGTGCGAGGTCCTTCGCCTCGTTCGTCCCGAGGGAACGGCCGACCCGGGAATCGAGGACCGTCCCGTCCCCGTCCACCGTGGCGAAGTTGAGGCGGAGCGCGACGTCCTCCGGCGCGAGCGGAACCTCCACGCCCAGCGCTTCGAGCACGCCTCGGCCGGGGGAATCGTGGATCGGGTCGTACCCGAGCAGCGCGAACACCCCAGCATCCGACTCGGGAGCGATCCCCGGGCCCACGACCACGACCTCGCCGATCATCCCGGACGACGTCAGCCGGTCGAGGTTCGGGGTCGCGGCGGCTTCGACCGGGCTTCGGTTCCCGGTCGCCGGATGGGGACGGTCCCCAAGGCCGTCCAGCACGATCAGCGCGAGAGATACGGGCGGTTCCGACACGGGTCCGGTCGTCGTTGCCATCACCTAATAAAGGGCGGCCGGCCTGCTCCTCCGTCCCGTGGCGCAGCAACCTCAGGGCCGCTTTAGGCGTTTCCTTCCGACCCCGGCCGGTCGGATCTTCCTGATTCTCATCGCGATCCTGGCCGTCTTCGCGACCTACGCTTACGTCACGGCGATCCTGGCCATCCCGACGATCCTGCTCTTCGGCCTCGCGGTCCCGATCTGGGCGGGCCTCAAGCGACCCCGGTTCCTCGCTCTCGTGGGCCTCGCCGCCATCGTGGCGGTGGCTCCGCTGGCCTCGGTCGTGCTCACCCAGGAGGTCTTCGTCCCCGTGGGCACCGTGGACTCCTCCACGAGCCTCTTGGAATCGAACGGCAACGCCGTGATGCAGAACGCGACCGTCTCGCCGTATGCCGGGAACACGAGCACCAACTTCACGTGGACGGTGACGGTCTTCCCGCAAAACGTGCCTGTGGACAATTCCACGCCGTACGAGTTGTTCCTGTACGTCAGCACCTGTCCGGGCGCGACCGACAACACCTCGAACAACTGTGCGCAGCCGTACACCCTCCTTTGGGTGCCGTCCCCTGCGTTGCCCGCCAACGCCACCCAGCCGTACAACGAGACCTTCCATCTCAAGATCGGCTCGACCGGGATCTGGGCGTGGCAGATGGGCATCTACACGAGGAACACCACCACGGGGAAGCCGTTCTTCCAGCTCCTCGTGGGCGACCCCAACTACAACGGGATCGAGGGACCGATCGTCGGGAGCTTCACCACGATCTACTTGGTGCTCCTCCCCACGATCTACTTCCAGGACCTCCTCTTCCTCGGCGCGCCGTTCTACTTCGTCCTGCTCATCTACATGCTCTTCAAGAACCGTGAGCGCCGCAAGAAGGACGCCCTGAAACGGGCTCCCGGCCCGGTGCCCGCTAAGGAGGTCGCGGGGGGCGCCGCCCCCGCGGCGAAGGGGGCCCCGCTCCCCTCGTCCAAGACCCTACCTCCTCCCGCTAGCGGACCACCGGCAGCTTCGCCGGCGGCGGCCCAGGAGTTCAACTGCCCGAAGTGCAACGCCGTCGTGTACGCCGGGGAGAAGACCTGCTGGAAGTGCGGGGCGCCGCTCCCCGCCTCGTCATCCTAGTCGGCAACCCCGAGCTGACGGTCCTTCCTACCGCCCCCAACGGTCGGCAGGGAACCGCAGCTCGGGACTTCGAGCGGTCCCGCGAACCGATCCGACGTTCGCTGTTGAGGTCCTCGGATCAGCTCCGAACGAAGGCGAAGGTAGCGACCTGGCCGCTCGTGACGTCGTTCACTTGGAACATGAACGTGCCCGCGGAGCCGGTGGGCATCGTGTACGCGCAGACGAAGCCGCCCGCCGCGACCACGACGACCGTGTTGGTCCCGGTGATGGTTCCGCTACTGCAGCTGGACGGAATGATGATCGCCCCATTGTAGGTGATCTGCACCGTCGAGCTAGCGGCGAACCCCGCTCCGGTAAGGCTCAGGGATTGGGTCGAGCCGTGGGCGAGGGCTCCCGGGCTCACGGAGAGGCTCCACGCGGTCACGGTGAAGGTGGCCGTTGCGGTCTGTCCCCCCGAAGCGTCCGTGGCCGTCAACGTTCCCACGCCTGACGATGACGAGTACGGGATGTTGAGGACGCAGGTGAAGGCCCCCGCGGCGGTCGTGGTGATCGTGGCCCCGGCGGTTCCGACCGAGCAACTGCTGACGGTGATCGGGATCACCCCGAACACAAGCGTGACTCCTGAGGACACGGCGAACCCGGTCCCGGTGACCGTTGTGCTCGTGTAGACGAGCCCGCTCGTCACCGAGAGCGGGGAGATCGTCCACGAGGTGACCGTGAACGGAGCGGAGGCCGTCTGCCCGCCGGAGGTGTCGGTCGCGACCAGCGACCCGGCACCCGCGACCGACCCGGCCGGGATCGTGAACACGCAGGTGAATGCGCCGGCCGCGGTCGTCGTGATCGTGGCGCCCGCCGTGCCGGCACTGCAGCTGCTCACCGTCACCCCAATCACTCCGAACACGAGCGTGACCCCCGAGGAGACCGCGAAGCCCGACCCGGTGACCGTCACGCTGGTGCCGATGACCCCACTGGTCACGGAGAGCGGGGAGATGGTCCACGCCGTCACCGTGAACGCGGAGGAGGTCGTCTGCCCGCCGGACACGTCGCTGGACACCACGGAACCCGCCCCAGCATCGGTCCCGGACGGGATCGTGAAGACGCAGGTGAACGCGCCCGCCGCCGTCGTGGTAATCGTGGCCCCCGCGGTGCCGACGCTACAGCTGCTCGGGGTGATGCCGAACACCCCTTCGAAGGAGAGCGTGACCCCCGACGAAGCCGCGAAGCCGGTCCCCGTGATCGTGACACTCGTGCCGATGACCCCACTGGTCACCGACAGCGAGGTGGTCCATGCGGCCACCGTGAACAGCGCCGACGTGGTCTGTCCGCCCGATGCATCGGTGGCCACGAGGGAGCCCGCGGCCCCGCCCGTGGAACCGGCGGGTATCGTGATGACGCAGGTGAACGCGCCCGCCGCCGTCGTGGTGATCGTGGCCCCCGCGGTTCCGACGCTGCAACTGCTCGGGGTGATCGCAATC
>Ga0326728_10026053_pt1 | contig 10396 bp, 5 predicted proteins | sample MB3enrmetagenome_FD_207602 | JGI IMG/M metagenome (GOLD analysis project Ga0326728, IMG submission 207602) | Lab enriched peat soil microbial communities from McLean, Ithaca, NY, United States - MB31MN | ecosystem: Environmental > Terrestrial > Soil > Wetlands > Peat | place: USA: New York... | reverse complement strand
AAATCATCCGCGAGGCCGTCGGCGAAAACGTATTGCTCGATAAGGACGGCAGCCCCATGCTGAACCCGGTGGGAATTGTGGATATCGGCCGGATTTCGGTGGATACCGGCCATGCCTTCCGGGCCAGCCGGGACGCCGCCCCGGGCATCGCGGCGCGCTACTACATGCACCGGAACTGGTTCATCGATGATCCCGACGCCTTTACAGTGGGCGCACAGCGCTTCACGGGCGAGAGGTGGCACACGGCAAGGGAGCCCATCAAGCTCGCGGAGGCGGAAGTTTCCATCGCCCTGGCGGCGGTCTCGGGTGGCATGTTCGAGCTCGGCGATGATATGCCGCTCCTGAGCACTGAGCCCGATAGGCTGGCCCTGGTGAAGAATCCCGACCTGCTGCAGATGGCAAGGCTCGGGCGCGCCTCGCTGCCTCTGGATTTGATGACGTATCGAGCCGAAGACACCATCCCCAGCGTGTACCTTTTGAAAGAGGACCGCAGGCAGGCCGTGCTGACAGTCTTCAATTGGTCGGAAGGAGCGCGCTCGCACACGTTCACCCTGGCGGATTGGGGATTGCCGGAGGGCGATTCCTACCAGGCCTCCGACGTGTTGGATAACCAGAAGTCCGTGGAGTTGGCAGGCGGCAAGCTCGTGCTCGATGACCAACCCGCGCACTCGGTGCGGATGATCAAGATCATCGATACTTCCGTAGCGGCCGCGGCGCCCACGATCACGGCCGAGGTTCCTTCCACCGCCAAGACGGGAGCGGCGCTGAAGCTCTCGGCCACGGCGCAGGCCGAAGGCGTCCCGGCAATCGCCTATCACTGGGATTTCGGCGACGGCACGACAGAGGATGGCGCGCAGGTGACCCATGCCTTCACGGAAGAAGCCTCCTATACGGTTCGGTTGAAAGTGGACGGAGTGGATGGCGTCCCCGCTGAGCAGACCTCCACGATCGCCGTCAAGGACATGATGAATTGGGGGTTCGATTTGCCCAACAACCGGCGCTACGTTGAAAAGGAGACGCACTAAGAAATTTTCACCGCTGCGGAGAAATTGCGTAGCGCCGACCTTTAGGTCGGCATGTGCTGAACTAAAGTTCAGCGCTACAACACGCCACTTTGCCTTGTCCGGCCCTCCAAATCCGCCGCGAACGCGGCCGGGTTGCGGTTGATATATTCGAGCAGCCCCGTGTCCCACACCCAATGTAGGTTATCGGGATGACGGCGAAAGACCACGTCCCGCCTGTCCTGCTGGGCTTCACCGGTTTGCGGATTAGTGAGGGCGCCTGGCAGGCTTTTATCCCGCCAATCTTCCCCAAGGCTGATCGAGAATCGAGGTTGATCAATTCTGGGTGCGCGGTAGAGCACAGCGCCTGATCGCCGAGAGCGGCAAGCCTGCCCAACTGTTGGGTTAGATTGCCCCCTTTGCGCGCGTCCGGATCGAGGCGAACGATGCCCAGCCCCGGGTTGCTTTATCGGACTTATTATCAGCCTTTTTGATTTGACGTTCCGATACTTGAAAAAGGTTGTCAAATTGTCCCCATCGGGCAGCCCATGAAAATATTGTCACGAGCAAGGGGATTTTGAGAGTTGAGCTTAGCTTGTGTGGGCTAATTCAACTTAAATCAGGTGTCAAGAGGGCATTGAAGGCGTGCGTCTTAAGTTGAGCCCCTGCAAGGAGCCTCGTCAGAGTTTGGTGCGATGCACGTTTACCGATTGTAGCTGGCGGCCGTTGGAGATGATTCCATGCGTCCGGAGACGGAGACTCGCACGGCCTTCAACCAAACTTCAGGATAACTTTCTGTTGCTAGTCCGCCCAAGTGCTGACGCCGCGCCCGGGCAGAGATTAGCGGTCCCCGACCCACATTTTAGGAATCCTCTTCGATTGAGTTAGGATGGTAGGCCCGTGGGGACTCGAACCCCAGACCTCTACCGTGTCAATTCTGAAACCAGTAATAGCAAGAAATAGCATAATGATGCATAAGGGTATAGCGCATCACGGGTTTACCCGCGTTTTACAGGAGTTTCTTGCGTGCTGCATTCTGGTGCATTCTCCTGCTATCACAACCCTCTTAAGTCACAATTCACGTCACAAAACGGATTGTGACGTTGACGTGGCTTAAGAGGGGGGATATGGGCGGGGGGGATATTATATTCCCCACCCGCTTCCTTCCGACGCATCCTGAGCCAATTCTGTGCAATGGCGGGGCAATCTCCGCGAGCCCGCGACGCAGAGTGTAACCCTGATTCGCGGTAACGATTGCATTGGCCCCTTGCAATGAGCAAGCCACCAAGCACCGCAAGATTAGGCTTGCGATTCTGCCGCCGTGGCTTCTCCAGCCGTTCGAGTACGGCCTGCATGTCCGGTAACTGAGATGTCATGGTGTACCCTCCTGGACTTCGCTGCGTCAGGCATTGTGTCTCAGGCGGCGGGGCGTTAGTATCGGTCTGGTTTGGCGGTTTCCCGAAGTCGCTTTTGCTGGTAACCAATAACATCCACGGTTGTGATCTCGCAAAGCAGCCGGCTTGCGAAGGTTTCCCTTGGGCCCAGAAACATTGGACATTTCCGCGCTCACGATCGAGACAAGGCATTGAATGCAAGATCCCACTTGGTGTCAAATAGCCGAGCCGCGGTCGAGGTTCAGACTGCCGGTGGGGACACGCCCTCCCCTTCCTGCTATCGCAGAGCCTGTTCTTATCCAGAATGCCTCAACGGCTATCACCGACGAAGTCTTGGATAAGTCTCAACTCGCAAAGTTCGAAGACCAAACCGCAGATACCGTCATATACCTCGACAACCGGATGTTGCCAGACTGGCTGCACTACCAGGTATGGGCGGTCCCCCCATTCAAGCACAGCGAGATTCACCTCATGAGCCGGCGGTTGAAACATCATGAACAATAATGCGCTGCCAACATCTCCTTGCACCACGGACAGGTGAAGCTCTGCCGCCACACCTGACCAGCTAGTTCACTCCCTGTATGCAACCGACCCCGAGCAGTGTTGGGCTGGACTTATACGTGAAGTTCGTCGATTCCTTCCCCATCACCATCAACGGTAAGACCCAGAAATATAAAATGTGGGAAATCTCCATCCAGGAAATGGGCCTGGAAGAAGCTGCGGAGATTGCCACGGCGTAGTTGGAAATCGGCAGAAGGTGGCTTTTCATGCGACGAACTGACTCCAGGCGTTAAAGCTTAAAGAAGATCGACCGTTTATACAGCCAGTAGCACATGTACCACATGACCAGCAGCACCGTAGCGGCCTGCGCCACAGGTGCGAGCTTTCCGATAAATTTGTAGTGGAAGGTGAACGCGCCTAGAGCGCGGTCCAGCCACCGAAACAGAACCTCACTCACAAAATAGATGAAGATCGAATTCATCCCCACCACGGTTAGCGGGAAGGTCCATTTCCGATATCCCAGGACTTCCGTGAGCACGTAGAACCCGATCAACATGAAGAGCACCCAGCCGAGGCTGTAGAGAATGAACGAGGCCGTGCAGAGCTGCTTGACGAACGGAATCCACGGGCGCAACGCAAACGCCAAGGTGAAAGATAGAATCATGCCCCCGGCCAACTTCTTTAAGTTGCCTGCCTGGGACTTCGAAGTCATCAGCATGCCGCCCACCCACGCCCCGGTGAGCGTCCACACCGTGCTGGGAATGAAATTGAGCGTGGAGTAGGCCGGATCGTAGTCATAGTGAAAGATGGCGCGGTCCACGACCAGGCCGATGTGGTTGCGCGGGGAAAAGGGCCCGTCAGGCCCGGGAAAGGCGAAAAACAGGGCCGTCCACCCAGCGAGCAGCGCCACTGCAGCAACCGCCTGTGAGCGCCAGCGCCACTTCATAATGAGATAGGTAAGAAAATAAGTGAAGGCGATCTGTGAGAGCACGTTGATCAGTTGCGGTTTGATTTCGCCAGCTCCAACCCAGATAACAACTTGGCTCAAAATGATCAGGTGAATCGAGCGCGACAACACGTGGCGGAGGTTATCGCGCTCCGTCGCGCCCAGCTCGCGGCGGCGGGCCAGCGCGAACGGCATCGCCACCCCCACCATGAACATGAAGGAGGGCTGAATCATGTCCCAGAAAACACCGCCTTGCCAGGGGACGCGCCATTTGCCGGCAGGAATTGAAGAAGAATGATCGTAACGAACAAAACCACGGCGTGAAGGTTAAATCTTTTATTCACGATTCCTCTTCCCCAGGCCTCATCGATCGACGCGGCCACTAACTCTCCGCTATTTCATTTTCATTTCTCCCTCACCTCAATCGTCTTTTCCAGCCGCACGTCGGCGGAAGACGCTCCCAACATGATGCTGAGGCGACCGGGTTCCACCACGAAGCTCTGCTTGCCCGCGTCCCAGTAAGTTAGATCGGCCCCTTCGAGCGGCAGCCGGACTGTCCGCGTTTCGTTCGGGCGGAGTGAGATACGCTCGAATCCCCGCAGTTCCTTTAGGGGTCGCTCCACCGTGGAATTGAGGTGCTTAACGTACATCTCGACCACCTCTTCGCCGTCGCGGGTCCCCGTGTTCTTCACCTCCACGCTGACCACTACCTCGCCCGCAGCGTCCACCGAGTCGGCCGAAGTACGCAGGTTGGAATACTCGAATGTGGTGTAACTGAGGCCGAATCCAAAAGGATACAAGGGCTGACCTTTGAAATACATATAGGTGCGGCCTTGGCGAATGTCATAGTCCATCATGGGGGGCAAATCATCCAGCGACTTGACCCACGTGGCCACCAGTCGACCGGCCGGATTGTAGTCGCCAAACAACACATCCGCCAAAGCGTTCCCTTCCTCCTGACTGGAGTGCGCCATGTGGAGAATTGCGGAAACGTTCTCCTGAACCCAACCGATGGCATAGGGAAAGCTGGACACCAGCACGACGATGGTCTTGGCATTAGCCGCTTTCACTCGCCGGATCAGGTTGAGCTGCACCGGGTCCAAGTCGATTGACTTGCGGTCCACGGCTTCCTTACCTTCGCTGGGCAACGCGCACCGGCCGAACGGTGCATTGCATGTGGGATGGTTGCCCAAGAACACGATGGCAACGTCGGATTCGGCGGCGACGTTGGCGGCGTTGCCGTTGTTGTCGTCCGGCGCATACCGTACCCGGACGTTTGGCCCCACCTTGTTCCGGATTCCTTCGAGCGGTGTCACGGCATAGGGGGGCATCCCGGCGTACCAGTCCACCAGAACGTTATTGCCGAAGGGGCCGATCACAGCGATAGAGCCGAGTTTACTCTTGTCCAAGGGGAGAAGGTTATCGCTGTTCTTGAGCAGGACGATGGATTCCTGAGTCACCTTCCTGGCCAGTACCTTGTTCTTCTCGCCGTACCAGGGTTCCTCCGTGCCCGCAATGTTGTTGTAGGGCACCATCTCGGACGGATCGAACTCACCCAGCCTCATGCGCATCCTTAGATTGCCCCGGATGTTGCGTTCAATATCCGCTTCCGTAAGCAGTTTCTTTTCCAGGGCGTCCCTTAAGGGCACGGCGTATTGGTCGAGGAACACGGTGACGCCCGCCTTGACCGCACCCACCACTGCGGCGGTGGGATCCGGATAGAAGTGGAACTGGCGCGTAAGGTTGGGAAGAGAGCCGGCGTCCGTGCTCACCATTCCGTCAAACTTCCATTCCTTCTCCACGATGTCTCGAATGAACGGTGACACCGTATCGGGGATTCTGTTGACCGCGTTGTACGACGCCATAAACGATTGCGCATTTCCTTGCATAATGCCCACCTGGAACGGAACCAGGTAATATTCTCGGAGGGTTCGTTCGTCGAAGTCCGATGAGGAACTTGTGCGGCCATCCTCATTGCTGTTAGCCAGGAAGTGCTTCATCGTCGACGCCGTGAGCAGATACTTCGTGTTGTCACCCTGAAGCCCCTGGATGAAGCCCACCGCCATTTTCCCGACAAAGTATGGGTCTTCGCCGAATGACTCCTCCGTCCGGCCCCACCGGGGGTCTCTGGCCAGATCCACATTAGGCGCACGGACGACGAGGCCGACCCGAGCCCCATCATATTTCTTGAAATAGACCCGGGCTTCATACCCTTCAACCGCCCCGACCTTACGAAGAATCTCGGGGTCCCACGTTTCGCCCAGCCCGACCGACTGAGGGAAGGTGGTGGCAGTGACGCTCCCGCCCCGCACCCAGCCCAAACCGTGCAGGCCCTCAGTCCAGTTCGTGAACGATTTGATTCCCAGCCGCGGGATGGCAGGCTGGACCTGCCCCAGCATCCCGATCTTCTCATCCAGGGTCAACCGGGAGATGAGATCTTCCACTCTCCGCTCGAGCGGCAGGTTGGGGTCGCGGAATGGCTCAACGGCAGCAAGCTCCTGGGCCATGCCTGCCGCTAAAAGAAGCGGGAGAACAACCGTCAGAAATCGCAGTTTCATAAGAATCTCCGGGCGATACGAATATCACATATCGCCTCCGGTAAAACTCTTCCCGGCGTGCGGTAGTGTCCTAATCTGAACGTAGTTCGCTGCCATCGTTACATCGGAGATTTCGGTACTACCCGGCTTGCGTTAGAAACATTCCAGCGGCTCATTGGAGGCGAGGAGTGATGCCACATCGGGCCCGGCCGACTCGCGCAAGTGGACTCTGGTTCGGATAAGGGCTACCATGCCGAAAGACGCTGGTGAGAAGCAAAGGCTGTGCTTCTCGCTTGCTGGACGCCGGTCTGGCGCTGATACAGATGTATTCGCCCGCCGCCAAGATAGGAGTGCCAAAAATGAAAACGACCTCCGCTTTTTTTGCCGCTTTGGTGTTCACCAGCGTCGTCTCTGTGCTCCACGCCCAGGTGAAGGAGCGTCCGATCCCTCGCGTGGTGAAGCAAGATGGGCGCTACGCCCTCTTGGTCGATGATGCACCTTACCTTATGTTGGGCGCACAGGTTCACAATTCGAGCGACTGGCCGGCCATGTTTCCCAAAATATGGCCTGCCATGGAATACCTGAATGTCAATACGGTGGAAATCCCCGTCTACTGGGAGCAGTTCGAACCACGGCCCGGACAGTATGATTACACGGCAATCGACACGCTCCTCCGCGAAGCTCGGCAGCATCGCGTTCACCTGGTGGTGCTCTGGTTCGCAACCTGGAAAAACGGTAGCCAGCATTACATGCCCGAGTGGATGAAACTGGCCCCTGACCGCTATCTGCACATGGTCGATGAGAACGGACAAGCGGTGGACTCGCCTTCCCCTTATTCCACCGCCTCGCTCGACGCGGACAGAAGCGCCTTCGCAGCTTTCATGCGGCACCTCAAAGCCGCCGACCCGCAGCGCACCGTCATCATGGTTCAGGTGGAGAACGAGCCCGGCACCTGGGGCCATCTCCGTGATTACTCCCCTGCCGCACAGAAACTCTTCGCCGCGCCGGTACCGCCCGAGGTTCGCAGCGCCATGCAGGTGAAGGCCGATTCGCCATCCCCGAACTGGCAGGAAGCCTTTGGCCCCGAAGCCGACGTCTGCTTTCACGCCTGGTCGGTAGCGAAGTACGTTGGGCAAGTCGCCGCCGCGGGTAAGGCCGTTTACCCCCTGCCCCTCTATGCCAACGCGGCCTTGCGCGACCCGCTCAAACCGGGCGCTCCTGGCACCTATGAGAGCGGCGGCCCCACGGACAATGTGCTCGCCATCTGGAAAGTCGCGGCCCCGGCGCTGGATATTCTGGCGCCCGACATTTACCAGAACAATCCCGCGGCGTATTTGAAAGTGCTCCAGCTCTATCATCGCGACGACAATCCCCTGTTTGTACCTGAGACCGGTGGTGCCGGCAATGTCTGTTTCTTCTTCACAGCGCTCGGCCTTCAGGCCATCGGATTCTCGCCGTTCGGGATGGATTATACCCATGAGCGGGGCGACGCTGCCGCAGATCCCAAACAACGCGAGGAGTTCCTGACTCCCTGGGCCATGAATTACCGTTTGGTCGGCCCGATGCAGCGCGAGATCGCACGCCTCAATTTCGAAGGCAAGCTCCAGGCCGTGGCGGAGGAGAAGGGTAAGCCCACTGACACCCTGCCTTTTGGATCCTGGAACGCGGTGGTGTCATACGGGGTGACCCGCAACAACCGCGCCGTGGCGAATCCGGAGCCGACGGGGCGCGTTCTGGTTGCCCAGCTCAAAGACAACCAGTTTATAGTATGCGGATTCTTTTGCCGCGTTGACTTCCACCCGGCCGACGCCCAGCATCACGGGCCTGTCGAAGAGGGAACCGGACAGACGCCCTCAGCCTTGATTGACGGCAAATGGCGGCACCGGCAGTTCCTGCGTGTCGAACAGGGAATCTACGAGAACGGCGTCTTCAAGTTCCTTCGCATCTGGAATGGCGACGAGACGGACTGGGGCCTTAACTTTGGCGGGGAGCCTGTGGTGCTGCGCGTCACGCTGGGCATCTACTAGAGCGGACTTCTCGCCAAGGTTTCGGAAGGACTGAACCCCGGCCCTTCCCACATTTCCCGGTGTCGAAGGATCAAACTGGAGCAAGGTATGCAAATGAAAATCCATGCGATGTCCGCGTTAAGTTTGATGGTGTGTGCCGCTGCCCTGTCGATTCCGTCGGAAGCGCAGACTGCTGCCGGTGCGCCGCACCTCGAGAAACAGGGTACTGCCACCCAACTGATCGTGGATGGTAAGCCGTTTTTGGCTCTCGCGGGAGAGCTCACCAACAACGCCGCCACCAGTCTCCCCATGATGGAGCCCATCTGGCCACAGGTTGTCAGCGCCAATCTGAACACGGTGCTCGTAGGTATCTCCTGGGCGCAGTTTGAGCCTGAAGAAGGAAAGTTCGATTACGCCCAGGTGGATGGAGTCATCGCCAAGGCCAGGGAGAACAGGCTGCATATCGTCTTTATCTGGTTCGCGAGCTGGAAAAATGGAACTTCCAGTTTTGCTCCGTACTGGGTGAAGCAGGATTACACCCGCTTTCCGCGCATTCAGATCGACAATGGCAGCACTGTTTCCATCTCGGGACCGGTCGAACTGCTCAGCACGTTTGGTCAAGCCACGAGGGATGCGGATGCTGCCGCGTTCGGGGCATTGATGGGGCATATTAAGGAAGTCGATGGCCCTCAACATACTGTACTGATGATTCAGGTGGAGAACGAAGTGGGCGTGCTGCGGGATTCGCGCGATCGATCTCCCGCGGCGAACCGCGCGTTTGCCGGGCCGGTGCCGGCGGAGCTGATGAATTACCTGGAATCGCACAAGAATACCCTCATTCCCGAGTTTCGAGCGGTCTGGGCGGTGAATGGCTACAAGAAATCCGGAACCTGGGAAGAGGTCTTCGGTCCCGGCAAGCCCGCTGACGTGAAGATTCCGATTCAGACCACGAGCCCGCCCATGAGCACGTATGAACATGAAGCAAGTTGGAGGGAACTGCACTGGCCTGCGGATGAGATATTCATGGCGTGGAACTATGCGCGTTTCGTAGAGAAGGTGGTGCAGGCGGGCAAGGCAGGCTATGACATTCCCATGTTCGTGAACGGGTGGCTGCAGCAGCCGAATCATGCCTGGCCGGGAACCTATCCCAGCGGCGGTCCACTACCTCAGGTGCATGACGTCTGGCGGGCCGGAGCTCCAGACGTGGATATCCTTGTGCCGGATCTCTACGTGCCGCACTTCGACGAAGTTTGCGAAAGATTCAGCAGGAACGGGAACCCGCTCTTTATTCCCGAGACGAGCACCGATGCCTCCAACGTCATCGTGGCCGTTGGCAAGTACAATGCGATCGGCTTTTCCCCGTTTGGCATTGACGGGGGAGGACCGATTCCCGCGGAGCTTGCCGCCGCCTATCAGATGCTCTCCCAGTTATCGCCGATGATTCTTGCGCACCAGGGGACTGATACCATGACCGCGGTGCGGATGATCCAGGGAGACCCGCCCAAGCAGGTCAAGCTGGGTAATTACACCCTAACGTTTACCTATACCGGCCGGATCAGGGGCCTGGCCCCGCAAGCCAAAGGGGGAGTGGTGGCGCCTCCTCCCCGGCAACCGGCGGGAACACCTTCGGCGGAACCCTTGCCACCGCTCGAAGCAGCTACCGTGGTGATTGCCACCGGTCCCGACGAATTTTATTTCGGCGGAGGCGGCATGCGGGTCGACTTTACCGCAAACACGCCCGACACCGCCCTCTTCCGCCCTGAAGTTTTCGACTTCTTACGCCAGCTCAAGCGCCACAACAACCGGGACTGGTTCGCCAAAAACAAGCAACGATATGAAGAGGTCGTTCGGGACCCGGCGTTGCTGTTCATCAGCAGCTTCGGCCCGCATCTGCACAAGCTCAGCCCACATTTCATCGCCGACCCGCGTCCCTCACGCGGCTCGCTCTTCCGGATTTATCGCGACACTCGATTTTCCTCGGATAAGCGCCCTTTTAAGACGCATGTCGGCA
>Ga0326728_10026052_pt1 | contig 10397 bp, 6 predicted proteins | sample MB3enrmetagenome_FD_207602 | JGI IMG/M metagenome (GOLD analysis project Ga0326728, IMG submission 207602) | Lab enriched peat soil microbial communities from McLean, Ithaca, NY, United States - MB31MN | ecosystem: Environmental > Terrestrial > Soil > Wetlands > Peat | place: USA: New York... | reverse complement strand
CTGACCTGATAGTAATTGTGGTCGTACCAGTCATTCACCCACTCCGCCACGTTTCCCAGCATATCGAAAAGCCCGAACCCATTGGGTCGTCTTTCGCCCACCGCGTGCGCCTGCCCTCCGCTGTTTACCCCATACCACGCGATCTCGCCAATGGGGCTGGGGGCTCGCAGGCGGGAGGCCAGGCGCTTGATTTCGGCGCGATACCCGGCGGTTTCGTCGTAAATGGTGACGACGTTCACGTGACTGATCCGCCCCGTCGACCCCGCCTCGTGTTGAAAGCGCAGCAGGAATTCGGGGCTGTCGAGAAGTTTGCGGTTCAGGACTTTGAGTGCCACGGGGCGATTGCCCACCCCGATCTGCTCGACAAGGAAAACCGTCCCCATGCCGCCGGTGCCCAGGCGGCGGACAATGCGATAACGACGAGACAGCCCGGCAGCAAGCTGCGCTTCAGTCTCCCTGTTTTGCGCGGCCAAGCGAGTCCCGTCGCGCGGGCAGAACTCCAGGTCATGGGAGTAAGTCTGCTGGCAAGTGTGGCAGATCTTCATGGGCCCCTACGCAATCGTAGTGTTGCACGAATCCTAACATAAGCAATCCTGCAAAAGAAACCGATTGGCGATGTATCGGTAGTGAACGGGGTGTACACTGGTGGCAACGAGATCACGCTGGAGATCCCGCTGATGACCTTCATGGGCCTGAAACTTCGGGCCGGGGAAACATCAACCATGGGAGCACCTCTATGAGCCGGCTTTGGATAGCAGTGCGGTCAATTGTTTATGCGGCATTGTTCCTGGCGGCATGGGGCTCAGTCGGGTGGATGTGCCATGGCCTGGACAAGGAGATATCACTCCGCCTTCCCGTCTGGCTGGTGGGGCCGGGTGTTGTACTGGGCATGGCGGGCGCGGCCCTCGCCCTCACCACCATCGTTTATTTCATCCTGGAAGGCCGTGGCACCCCGGCGGTGTTTGATCCCCCGAAGAAATTCGTTCCCCACGGCCCCTACCGGCTCGTCCGCAACCCCATGTACATCGGCGGGGTTTCGATGCTGCTGGGATGGGGATTTTGGCTCAAATCGGTCTCGATGGTGGTGTACGCGCTGGTGGTATTCCTGCTGATTCACACCTTCGTGGTTCTGGTGGAGGAGCCAGGATTGCGGAGAAGATTCGGGCAGCCATACGAGGACTGTTGCCGCGACATCCCGCGCTGGATTCCGCGCTTTACCCGCCCACATCCTCCAATTTGACCTGCGGCACCAGCGCTTGCACGGCGGCCATGTCCGCCACCTTGGTTCCTTCCAGGGCCACGGTTGCGGCACTCGCAGCCACGGCCATGCAGAAGGCCTGGCGGAACGGCAATCGCTCCACGGCAGCATAGGCCATGATAGCCACCATGGTGTCACCCGCCCCGACGGTGCTTCGCACCTTGACGGGCGGGGGAGCCGCAAACAGCGCATCGCTCCCTGCCACCCCCACCGCCCCCTCCGCTCCCAGAGAAATCAACACCTGCTCGGTTCCCATGGAGATCAACGCCCTGCCAGCTTCCACCAGTTCGCGGCGCGTTCCCAGCGGGGTCTTCAAGAGGTCTTCCACCTCCGCGCGGTTGGGTTTGATCAGAAATGGCCCGGCGGCGAGTCCGAGTTTTAGCGCCGGCCCGGCCGTGTCCAGGAAACATTGGGCGCCCTGCGCCCTGGCAATGCGCATCAAATCCGCAAAAATTTCAGGCGGCGCATCGGGCGGAAGGCTTCCGGAAAAGACCATCCATTCGCAACGGCGCGCATGGCCTTCGATCCTCTGCCGCAATTCCTCCAGGTGATCGGCGGTCACCCGGAACCCCGGTTCGTTCAGCTCGGTCTCCGTCCCCCTCTGGGAATCATGGATCTTCAGGTTGACGCGCGTCTCACCGGGAACATTGACGAAGTCCGCCGGAATCCCCTCGGCGTGCAGGGCGTCCAGGATGAAGCGGCCATTGCTGCCCGCCAGCAACCCGAGCGCGCAAACCTCGGAGCCCAGGCGTTTCAGGACCTTCGCTACGTTGATTCCCTTCCCCCCGGCATCCACGCAGTCCACTTCGCCACGGTTGGTTTTTCCGATTTCGAAACCGCGCACGGTCACGCTTTTATCCACTGCCGGGTTCAAAGTGACGGTGGCAATCATGCTGGATCCGCTTGTCGCTCCTTCCGATGGGCCTGCCCGGATGGTCCCCCGCTCAAACTATAGCACTGTCGGGGCGCGCTCAAGCGGCGCCACCCTCGCGGGCTTAAACCTGCAAGCTCACTTTGGAGGGGGAACAAGGGTTGGCTCAAAGAATGCCGAAGCGAAGGAGCAGGAGCCAGAGGCAAAAGACCGCCACAATGGCGCCTCCGTAAACCATAAGCATGGTTCCCCGCTGCATGATGGCGTTGACCTCTCCGTGGGACAGGCAGGAAATGAGGTAGGTGCGTTGGTTTTTCCCTTTGCGAATCAGATTCCGATCGTTCACATCCTTGGCGCCGCGATTTTCCTCGCAGGTGCCGCTGATATCATATTCATATTGAGGCAGGATACATTGCTCGATAAGACGATACCTTCCCGACGCGATTGGTCGGTCAGAGGAAAATGGCGGATCGGCAGCAAGCGGAGGGTTGGCGGCCGGCGGAGTGGCAATCGGAGCTGCCACATCGGTAGTCGGCGGGTTTGGCTGCGGGGTGGCAACCGTCGCGTACAGGCCCAGCCTCCTATTCCGCTCCTGCATTTTGGTGATGCGAACACTCATCGGTCCATATTTTGAATCCCAGATGGGAATCTTAGCGAGTTCAAGCTTGGCGAGCCTGACCTCCTCGATGCGGGGATCGGATTGTGGCCCTTCGGCCTCCAGCATTTGGCTCTCCCGCGTCTGCTGCTGCTCCATCATGGAACGGAGCATCTTTAGGGCTCCCGCGGAGCCGACCCCCGGCATCATGGGGGTCATACCCACACGGGCCACATAGGCGAGCAACTCCCGGTCGGAAACGCCGCCGGTGGCTAGGCTGGAAGCCGCCAGGCTATCAATCTCACGCGTCCCTGTCCAGTCCAGCTCATACTGTGCCCCATGGGGATCCACCAAGACGTGCCCCGTGGCGTCTTCAAGGTAGAACCAGCCGCCGTCCGCCTCCGCCCCATGAGGCATCCATCCACCGCTCGCACCCCTCTCCTCATCCGAAGAATATGCTCGGCTATCCTTGAATTTCTCCCATTTATGGATCTGCACGATATAGTAACAACAGGGGGTGTGCGTAACGGGGCTGTTAACAAGGTGGTCGCTTTGGGCCTTCCCGTGAATACGCACAAAGCCCATGGCGATGCTGCGGATGGGCGTGGTGGGCGTGTCCTGGAGGAGGCGAGATGTGCGGTAGGCACGGAAGCCACCGAAAAACGAGACGATCCCGCCGAAAAAGCCCACCACCAGCGCGATATCGATATTCATTGCCATGATATGTTCCGATTGGGGAAAAGGTCACTTGTAGGCCGAAGGCTGGATCATACTAGGATATCTCCCAACTGTAAATGGCATTACTCCTGACCGCCGTGTGGCCTGAATCGCAACCCACCGCGAGTCGAGTTGGCGTTGCGGGGTATCCTGCTGGGAACCGTCTTGATAACGCGCCGGTCTTCAGCTCACCAATACGCCGGCGTGGCGGCATGAAGGCCTGGCCGTTCGCGGACGCTGGCCTGCCCCCAGAGCAAACAGGCCAGAAGCCGCCTGGCAGGGCACACCCAGTAGAACTTCAACCCCGGGAAGCACCAGCCAGGCCAGCCCCGCAAGCGCCCGGGGCAGGGTTACGCCGCGTGCTCCCGCGAATACCGGACCATGGCGTGCAGATTTTCGGGCGGCGTCGTGGGCGGTACCTCGCACCCCGTGCCCACAATGTGGAACTTCCCGCAGGTCTCGTGGCACCGCCGGCATGCCTCGTAGACCTGCGCGGGATCCCCTTCCAACATGTCGGTGATGGTTGCGACGTTGCCCAGAATCACCCGGTCGGGCCCCAGGCAGGCCCGCGCCGCCGCCAGGTTGGTGGGCGAATCCAGCTCGAAGATCTGCACGGGCAGTTGCTTCATTTGAACAATTAAGGGATCGGTGTTTCCGCACATGTGCAGGCGCACGATGACCTCCGGGTGAGCCTGGCGGATGGACTCCACCACGCGCAGTTGCCGGGGGAACAGGAACTCACGGTAATATTTGGGACCCATCATGCTGGCCGCGGCATCGCTCATGCCGATGGTATCAGCCCCGGATTGAATTTCCGCCTCCGCATAGACCACCGCGACTTCCGCCGTGAAATCGAGCAGGTCCTTCATGAAGGCCGGATCGTCCAGGAAATCCGTCATGCTGCGAGTCAAGCCGCGCAGCTCGGCAGCCAGCGCCAGCGGGCCTTCCACCCATCCCACGATGGAAACCTCACCCCCGAACTCCTCGTGCATGATCTCAATCCCCTTGATGCGATCGTGCATGCGGCCCCCGCCCAGCGGGTTGGGAATGGCAAAGGTCTTCAGGCGCGCCTTGTCGAGCAGGGCGGCGCGTTCCTCGCAAATCGCCGGCCCCTGGTCCTCGTACCAACTGATGCTTCCCTCCCCGGCAATGTCGATCACCTCGCGCGCCGGGTCAGAGCAGGTCAGCAGGCAATCGATGCCGAAATCGTGAACCAGCTTGCTCTGCGCCGCCGCCATCTTTCGCCCGTCGCGGGTGTAGTCAATGAAGGGAATGCCCAGGTGCCGGGCGGCGAACATCATGACCACCGGCTGAACGGGAAGGTGGTCAACGGGTTGGCCGGCAACGAGCGCGCGGACTCTTTCCAGTGAACGCATGGTATTCCTCCGGGAGGGTCTCTGCAAATCTATATATGCTTTGCAACTCCATTGCCAATTCCCCGCCCGTCTCCTCCTCTAATAGACGAGGTCAACAATGGGATCGAGGAACCGGTGCTGGGGGCCGGCCAGGTGCCCATAGTAGGGTGAGGTAACATTGTTGTAGACGTCGCGGGGATTCAAGTGGTCGGTGACGTTGTATATATTGAGCGCCCCGCGGATGGTGTGGTTCCTCAGCCAGGGGATGAACTTGATGCGAAAGTCCTTGGAGAGCCGCAGGTCCAGAGAGAGGAAGGCCGGGAACCGCAGACTATTAGGTTGGCCTACATAGTTCTGGTAGGCGTCCACCGCCGAGTACGGAAACCCGGTGTGCAGGTCGAGCACGGGGGTGGCGGCAATCTTCCAGGGAATTTTCGCCCGTCCCCAGGCGACAAAGCGATTGGGAATATCGGAGTCGAGCGCGGAAATAAAATTGGGACGGATGACGGGTTGTTCAAAGGGCACGAACTCCCCGGCAAAGGTGTTCAGGTCGCCCCGCGCCTGGCTGTGGACGTAGGACATATTGAGGTCGGCGGACGAGCTGACTTGCACCTTCACCGTCGATTCGAATTCATTGTACCGCGAGCCTCCGGAATTGGTCATGAGCAGGAGCGGAGTGGTCCCCGGCAATTGCTGCGGCCCCACCAGAAACAGATTATGGGTGGTGCTGGAGAGGTAGCTGGCCCGGAAAGTCAGGCGCCGCCGGATTTCGCGGTCAACTTCGGCATTCCAGGTGAAATCGTAGGGGGTGCTGTCCAATTCCATCCCATGCGAAAGAATCTGGTAGCCACCGTTCGACGCGCGCGCATACACATTCTCCAGGGTCACGGGTAATCCCACGGGATTTCCCCGCGCGTCAAAAAGCGTGATCACGCGCGCGGGATTTTCGGTAAAGCTGCCGGCCATCAGGGGCACGGCGGAGTAAAAGACGCCCAACCCGCCGCGCAAAATCGTCCGTTTGTCTTTTCCCGGGGCATAGGTGAAGCCCAGGCGGGGAGCGGCGGACGCTTCCATTCCCAGGGTCTGGCCGGAAAGCCGCACCCCGGCGTCCAACGCCAGGCGGTCGCCAACCTCCCAGTGGTCCTGAGCGAACAAACCCCCTTCCGTGTCGTGAGCGTCCAGCAATCCGGGACCCTTGAAGTTGATCCGTTCCGCAAGCAACCCGCCCAGGCGCTGAATGTCGACGGGGTCGGAGTGGCTCGCGCCGGTGAAATTGCGGTAAATGGCGTCTCCCCCCACCTTCGCCTGGTGCTTTCCGTGCCAATTGCAATGACGAAATCGATAAGTCTCGCGCGCCTCACCCTGCTGGGCGGTGCGGGTGTAGGCATTAAAGAAATTCCCGCCCCAGCCGTTGGGGGTGACCAGCATGTCGGCTATTCCCTGCCCGTGGCCGTAACTGGAAAAATCGGTAAACTGCGCCGTCAAGCTCAGAATTCCTCCCGATGTGAAGACCCGCCGGTCATTCAGGCCCAGCGAAAAACCCCGCTGGCCATAGTTGGAGGAAGCGCCGCGCGGCACCAGAGAATTGATGTCGGCGTATTCCAGACGGTTGGGAAAAACGTGCGCATTGAAAGTCACAATATGTTCCGTGGAAACGATGTACTGGAGATTCGTGAAGGAGTTGAAACCCTGCTGGATGGTGTAATCATTGGGCCACGGCAGGCCGCGCACAATCTGCTTGTGCATGAAATAAGTGAAGGATTCCGAAATCGTCAGGCGATAACCGTCGAGCGGCCCCGTGATCCTGATGCGGGGGCTGTTGCCGCTCACCCCCGAGAGGTGGCCCTTCTCCACGAAAAATCCGGGCATCACATCATACAATTGCGTGTCCCACTTACTGGAAGGAGGGCGGGTCAGAACCGTGGTCAGGCCACCGGAAAAGTGCCCGTATTCAGTATCATAGGGCGCCTTCGACACGTTCACGGACTAGATGGCGTCAAGCGGAAGGTCAATCGAATAGCTTCCAGTAATGGGATCCACCATCTCCGTGTTATCGATCAGCAGCATGCTCTGGCTTTCCACCGAACCCTTGATGGTAATCCTGCCGTCGGGAGACCGCACCACCCCCGGAACCAGGGGCAGGGCCGCCAGGAATTGCTCCTGCACCAGGGGCAAGGAGTTAAGCTGCTGGGAAGTTACGTGTTGGGAGGGAATGGTGGTTTCCGCAGCGACAGGTGATGCCGTTTCGTGAACTTCAATGGTCTGCCGGAGCTTTTGCGCATCCGGCAACACCACCTGCAATTCCGCGGGGTTCCCGGGGCCCACTTTGATGCCCGTTTCGGTCACCGGCAGATGGCCGACGGCCGCGCAAACCAGGTTGTACTGGCCCGGCTGAAGTCCGGGAAATTCAAACCTGCCCAACTCGCCCGTGGCCATGGAAATCCCCTCGGCCGCGAGGCTCTCCCCCTTCAGGGTACAGTGGGCGTCGGCCAGGGGGTGACCGTTGATGCCGATCACTACCCCTTTCAAATCTTGCGTTTGGGGCAGCGACCACATAACCTCGGTGGAGAGCATCAAGGCAAGGAGTATGCCCATCATTCGATGGGCCCAGACGTGCAGTTCCCGGGGCATAAAAAGTACACGGAAAATAAATTCCTTTACAAGTTTAACACAATCATTCGCCGCATTCCAACCGAACAACGGCGATGGATTATCGGGCCGTTGAGGCATCGGGTGATCGGGCGATCGGGCCATTGCTTGATCGGGTTATTGGGTCGTTGCTTCATCGCATCTTCGCATAGTTTCTTTGATGCATGATCAGGTTGTTGCTTTGCTGCATGATCGGTTCGTTGCTCAGTCGTATGGCCGACTTCCTGCTTTGGTGCATGAGCGGGGCGTCACCTGGTCGCATGATCGTTTCAATATTCAATGCCGAATCGGATTGCTAAAATTTCTGGCCATCTGGGTACGGGCTGATCTTGAATCTTGAATTTTGAATTTGCCATCAAGCCCTCAACCTGCCCCAGCCTTACGCCGATAGCCGATTTGGGAAAGGGCGTGTCACGTGGGGGATAGGTCGATGCCCGTTTTGACCTTACCGCCTTGTTCTTGAGGTTCGAACCGAGGACATGAGATCCCCGCCCCGTGCTTGCTCGCAGAACCTACAACTCCCTTTCTTTTCATAAACATCGTGGAAAGGCGAAAATTGGACATTTTATCTACATGTGTTTTCAATAACTTGCCGATAATTTGCGAGTTTTATTATCCCCCTTTTTTTTCACGGCCGTAATCCACGCCAGTCATATAACAACATTATTTTCAATCACATAGAAATTTGCCGTCGTTCCCTTTATCGTGCCTAACCCCTTTCCTTTCTATTATATCGTGGAAAGCCGCGCCTCCAGTTTTTTTCTGAGGTTCCTAGGATTGCCAGTAACTCTTGCCGTTTGAATGAGATATGGATTCATGACATCTTGACCATAAATTGCTATCCTCTTTAGTTTCTGGCACATCGTGGAAGGGCGTTTTTTCGATCCTTTTCCCTGACGAACACGATACTTCCCGGGACGGGGGAGAGCGGCGAGGACGGTGGGGGGAGCGAGGTTCAGGTTTAGGGGTCGCCAAACCCCATTCGCCCTTCTGCTTTCTGCCTTCGGCCGATCGCCTACTGCCGACTTCCGACTGCCAACTGTCACAGGGATTCCGCCGGCATCTCATTCAGGCCGGCGGTTTTGTACGCTTGCCAGCATCCACTAGCCCTTTATCTAGTCTACTACAATTATGGTAGTTGTCAAGTTTAAAGTGTGGACATATTGCAGCACATATGACCCAGGACAAAACGTCAGGTATGCTGTCGGGACAAATTCGCCGGATAATCTAACGAGATATCCCCTGCGGGGTGGCGTTGCCGTAGCGACTGGCCTACGGTCTCCATTGGCCTGATGCTGGAGAACCCGCCCGCTCGGACGCAAAACGTCAGACCTCGAGCAAGCGCCACCCCTTCTTCAGAAGAAAATCATGACCAAAAAGGCATTGCGTAAGGTTAACCTGCGAGGGACAATATGTTGCTCCGGCCGAGATGGGGGGGGGCGGAGTCCGTCGCCGCGTGGTCGCCCTGCTTATCTTTAGACGGCTCGTAAGAGACTGGATGGGGCGCGCGAGGCGTAGCGGACAGGTGATCCGAGTGAGGCAGGTCAGGGCGTCTGCCTCGAATTGCATGAACTTCCGGCTGTGTAAACCCACAAGTGGGAACTTAGGTCAATCCGCTCTTGATCGGCCGGGGGGTTGTAACCCCGCAAGGCTTGAGCGTGGAAAATCACTGTCTGTGGCTTGTAAGTTAATTTCCGACCCGCTGGAGGCGTGGAAATGAGGACTCCCGAGATCATCAAGGCCGAAATCAAACCTTTGCTGGAGGAAGCAACCAACAGCAAGGATCCATCCCGAGTTGCGGAGTTGTTCACCAAGGGCTGCGAGCTTTCGCACCAGCAAGCCGCTAAGACTGATGACCCTAAGACCAAAGCTCACTTGGAAGGATATGCCCTCTGGCTGGCGTTAGGAAAATTCCGCCGGCTCACCATTATGGCTCTACAAGAAAAGCATTTTGACGAAGCGGGCAAACACCTCAGCGACTTTGACGGCGCGGTAACTGAACTCCATCGTTTCCTCGTTGCCAAAGTCGAGGCCGGTCTTAAGCTCGAAAACATCGAGAAAACACCGGAGGAAATCCTGGCCTACGGTGAGGAATTTGACGCTGATTTCATGGTTGCCCAAGTCGCCTCCGAACGGACCAAGAGCGCCGCTTTGGGGCCTCAGATCATGGAAAAGGTTACGAGTGCGACGAAGAGGTACGAGTCCCTGGGGAAGCTTGAAGATGTCGCTGACTGCTATCAGACGCTGGCGAATTTCTATGAGGCAATCGGAGACGTCGATAGCCAACACAGAACAAGTTGCACCGCCGCCGATGCTTATCGCCAGGCGTCTGAGAAAGAGCCTTTACCAGAAGACGAAAGGAGGCGTTTAGTCGCCATCTCTCTGGATGTGCGTGGTCTGGCGTCGGTTCGATATGGCGGGTTCTTGCTGGCGCGCGGCAGGACAGATGAAGCACAACGCTTGTATGGCAAAGGTGCAGCGGAGCTTAGGGAATCGAGTGAACTACATGCTCGAATGGGCGAGGTGGAGGATTCCCAATCGGCTGCCAACCTTGCCCTTCTGCTCGATGCGATGGGCCGATATGTGGAAGCCTTGAAGGGTTTTCGCGAAGGTTTGGAGACGAGTCGCGCCGCCGGGAAGCTGGCGGAAGCAAAGGAGATTTTGGGAAAGTTTGATGAGCTCCACGGCGGGGAATTATTTCAGGTCGCCACTTTTCTCATCGGTATGTTTGATTGCCAGCTAAACATTGCAGAGATGACAAAGCTCCAGCTTCAGGGGGATTTGAACGGAGCGGAGGGGCGCTATGACCGCGCTGTGCAGGCGATCGAAAGGGCCAAGGCCCACGCGCCCACCGATGACCACAGACGAATTGCTGAGTGCGTGAGAGAAACTATCGACATAGAACGGCGGCTGTTTGCGGCGGAGAGGTTGGATGAAGGGTTCGACTTCAAC
>Ga0326728_10026051_pt1 | contig 10397 bp, 9 predicted proteins | sample MB3enrmetagenome_FD_207602 | JGI IMG/M metagenome (GOLD analysis project Ga0326728, IMG submission 207602) | Lab enriched peat soil microbial communities from McLean, Ithaca, NY, United States - MB31MN | ecosystem: Environmental > Terrestrial > Soil > Wetlands > Peat | place: USA: New York... | reverse complement strand
CCAGGCCGTTTTGCTGCAATGGATCATGCTCGGCATCGTGACGGCAATGACATTGCTCGGCTCCGTCCTTTTTGCCGCGCCCTCGTCCACGGTTACGATTCTATTCATCGTGGTCGCCGGCATTTTATTCTTGGGACGCCATCTGAACACGGTCGCGCTGCACAACACCGAGCCGTTGCGCAGCATCATTTACACAATTTACTTCGTCATTCCGCACCTGGAGCTGTTTGACGTGCGCGAACGGGTGGTCAACGACTGGGGTTTGGTGAACTGGCTGGCTTGCGGACTGGCGGCACTCTATGCGGCGGCTTACACCGGATTGTTTTTGTTGCTGACCTGGCTGGGCTTCCGCCGGAAAAGTTTGACCTGATGAAAAAAATTTCGCCTTGCTGGTTGCTGGCCCTGTTGCTGACGGTCTGTTTTACGCTGGCGACGCTGTTTGTGCCGCGCGCGGCGTGGTGGAATGATGTGCCGCGGGCCACTGACTGGAACAAGAGGCTGTCGCAGTCAGACAGCGTTTTCAAGCTGCTGTTCGGCGAGGGGCGGCGGCTGTTTGCCAACGAGTTTTTTGTGATGGCGGATGTGTATTTTCACAGCGGCTATTATCCGTCCATCTTTGACCGGCAGGAAACGGAACACGACGTTGCGATGCCGGCGCACGGACAAACCGAAGACACGGAATCAACCAGCGACGATTTTTTAGGCCCGCCCCCGGATTGGATCGCCGCTCTGGACCGTTATTTTGTTCCCAATCGGCACACCCATTTGAGTTCGGGCGGTCCGTCGGGACACATGAATGAAGTGGAGGTGCAGGAAATCCTGCCGTGGCTGAAACTCGCTTCTGACATGAACCCGCAAATGATTGAAACCTATACGGTGGGGGCTTACTGGTTGCGCCGTCTTCACATGCCCGCCGAAGCTCGGGACTTTTTGTTCGAGGGACTGCACAACAATCCGGGCAACAGCGAACTCCTGTTCGATCTGGGCTGGCTTTACCAGGAGGACTTTCATGATGCCCATCGCGCCCGCAACGTCTGGCTGGCGGGGCTGCGCTGCTGGGAAGCGCAAAGCGCTGCGGCCAAGACGAACGCTCAAAATCAGTTGATTTACGAAGAAACTACCATGAACCTTGCACACTTGGAGGAAAACCAGGGAGATTGGCCGCAGGCCGTTAAGTATTTGGAAATGACCAAGCAAGTCTCCCCCAACCCCGATGCTATCCAAAAGCAAATTGACGAAGTTGAAAAGAGAATGGCTGGGCAGCCCGGCCCGTCAAAACCGTAAGCATTTGGTTTGTTTTTTGTCATGTAGTCCGATTTAATGCCCGCCATGAAACCTCGGCAGGCAAACGTCGCGCGGAAAACCAGGGAAACCCGCATTGCCGTCAGCCTCAATCTGGACGGCAAAGGCAAATCTTCGGTCAAGACCGGCATCCCGTTTTTCGACCACATGCTCGCGCTGTTCACGAAACATGCAGTCGTGGATTTGAAACTCCGCTGCGCCGGCGATCTGGAGGTGGACGCGCACCACACCATCGAAGATTGTGGCATCGCGTTGGGACAGGCTTTCGCCACCGCGCTCGGCGACAAACGCGGCATCCGCCGTTACGGCGCGGGTTTTCATCCGAAAAATCTGTTCACGGGTGAGGCGTACGTGCCGATGGACGAATGTCTTGCGCGCTGCGTCATTGATTTCGGCGGCCGGCCGCATCTGGTCTGGCGCGGGCTGGACAAATTCTCGCAGAAGAAAATTTCCGCGGCAGAAAAAAATCAGGATATGTCGAGTGCGTTCCGTTTTGGGCTGGCCCGGGAATTTTTCCAGGCCTTCGCCAACGAAGCCCGCTGCAATCTGCATTTGGAACTGCTGTACGGCGACGAGCCGCACCACATTGTCGAGGCGCTGTTCAAGGCGTTCGCCCGCGCCGTAGATGCCGCGTGCCAACGTGACCCGCGCATTACCGGTCAGTTGCCCAGCACTAAGGGAAAACTCTGAATCGAAAGGCCTAAATGAATGTAATAATTTTCCCGCTTGTCTTAATTATTCCGATTATCTGGCTGTATGCCGAGTTCAAGCTCGGACGTCAGGCACGTATCGCTTTTGGTTTTGCTTCCATTTTTTGTAGTTGTTTTCTGATTGACGCTTTTTGTCGGGTTAAGCCCTTTTATGAGAGTAGTTGGCATCGTAATTCCATTAGAGATGCCGAAGTTTTGCTGAAGCAAGGGCAGACCAATGTTGTCATTTCCGCCTTTGAAACTTGCAGTAGGATTGCGGCGACGGATTCGACCTTTCGAGCGTCGGAACAGATCAGATGATGCACATTCTAAGTGCGGCCCAATAAAAAATGCCCCGCAGTTTCCTGCGGCGGCGTTTTTTTTGGGTAGGGCACGATGTCCCACCGCGCCACGGCTCGCTCGGAGAGCAAGCCCTACCTTTTACGAACCGACGCTGGCCAGTTCCTCGTTGTTCTCGACGTTCACGATTTTGAACTGTTCGGCGTGCATGCCGGTGTCGGCGCGGAACGACAGCTTGCCGAAGTAGCGTTTTTCCATCTCGATGAGGTGTTTTTCGTCCTCGGTGCGGAGCCGATCCAACACGGTCGGATGCACGACGATGCGTAGTTGGAAGTCCGATTCGTCGCGCGTGCGTTTCTTCAGAATTTCCTGCAGCTTGCGCTGGATTTCTACGCTCATGGTCACGACGCTCTTGACCTTGCCGCGGCCCTTGCAGTACGGGCAATCGTCATAGACCGCCGAACGCACGCTTTCGGTGTGGCGTTGGCGCGTCATTTCCATGAGGCCGAGCTGCGAAATCGGCAGGATGTGCGTCTTGGCCTTGTCGCGGCGCAGACCCTCCTTCATGCGCTGATAAACCTGCTGTTGATCGCGCCGGCCTTTCATGTCAATGAAATCGAGCACGATGAGGCCGCCCATGTTGCGCAGGCGCAGTTGCCGGCAGATTTCCTCGGCGGCTTCAAGGTTCACCCGCAGGATGGTGGATTCCTGGTCGCGACCGCCTTTGTGCCGGCCCGTGTTCACGTCAATCGCCACCAGCGCCTCGGTTTCGTCAACAACGATGTGGCCACCGCTCTTCAGATGCACTTGGCGCGAAAACGTGTTCTCCAGTTGCTTGGTGATGCTGAACCGGTCAAAAACCGGCTGCGCCTCCGTGTAAAGTTTCACCTTGTTGGCGGCGCGGGTGGAGATTTTGGAAATCATCTCGCGCATCTGGTCGTAGGCCTTTTGCTGGTCCACCACGATGCGTTCCACGTCCTCGGTCAAAAAGTCCCGCACGGTGCGCGCGATCAGGTCCGGTTCCTGGAAGACGCACGTTGCCGGCGGCTGGCTTTTAATTTTCTCCTGCACGCCGCGCCATTCCTCGAGCAGCAGGGCGAGGTCGCGCACGAAGTAACGCTTCTGCTGATCTTCGCCGGCCGTGCGCATGATGACGCCCATGCCATCAGGAATCGCCAGTTCGCGCAGAATTTTCTTCAGGCGCTTGCGCTCTTCCTGGTTTTCAATCTTGCGGGAAATACCGCTTTGATCCGAATTCGGCAGCAGCACGAGATAACGTCCCGGCAACACGAGGTTAGTCGTGACGCGTGGGCCTTTGGTGCCAATCGGTCCTTTGGTGACCTGCGCAACGATTTCGCTGCCGGGCGGATAAAGCCGGGGAATGTCCCTCTGCGTAATCTTCGGCTTGTCCCGTTTGCGGCCTTCGCGTTCGACGATTTCCACGCCGCTATCGAATTGGTTCGGCACAATATCCCAGTAATGCAGGAACGCATTCTTCTCGAAGCCGATGTCCACAAACGCGGCCTTGAGGCCGTCTTCCAGGTTGCGGACTTTGCCTTTGAAAATGCTGCCGACGAGGCGTTCCTCGGTGGTGCGCTCGATGTTGAATTCTTCCAGCTTGCCCCCTTCCAGCACGGCGACGCGCGTTTCGAGCGTCTCGGCGTTGATGACAACTTCCTTGTGGATTTTCTTCTCCGGCCGGATCAGCCGCTGGACTTTTTTCACGAGACTCGTGGCGGCCAGTTTGATGGCGTCTAGGACACCCTCGGGTTGTTCCGGCAAGGCCACCGGCTCGAAGGGTTTTTCCTCCTCCACTTCTGCGGGTGTTTCCAGATGGGGTTCGCGGAAATCTTTTTTGTCCGGGGCAGATGGCGGCACGGCGATTTCCGGAACTCCCTGCGGCAGCAGCCCGGCGGCCAGATTTTCCGCCCGTTCGATTTCGTGCGTGTGCCGTTTTTCAAACACACGCTCAACTCCGCCTTGCTCGCTCAATGCCTCGGCGCGCGCCTGCACGGCTTCGCGGTCGGGTTTTTGCGAAGTTTGGCCGAGACCGCCCTTGGGGCGGAAACGCATTCCGCGGTGTCGCCGCGAAAAATTTTTGTCACTCATATAGTCAGTATCCCTTTCGATGGATATGTACGTTTTGCATCAAGCCCACGGCGATTAACGAGCCCAGCACTGAAGACCCGCCGTAGGAAAGCAGCGGCAGCGGCACGCCCGTCACGGGCATGATGCGGATGTTCATGCCGATATTGATGAACACGTGGCTGAACAGGAGCGTCACCACGCCCACCGCCACGAGTTTGCCCAGGCGATCGCGCGCCTGGCCGGCGATTCTCAGTCCGGTGAAGAGAACCACCGCGTACAGCGCGAGCACGGTCACGCTGCCGACAAAACCTTCCTCCTCGGCAATCACGGAGAAAATGAAATCATTGTGCGCCACCGGCCGCGGCAAATAACCCAGGGCGTTCTGCGTGCCCTGCCGCCAGCCCTTGCCCATCAGTCCGCCGGAGCCAACGGAAATCAACGCCTGCCGGACGTTATATTCATCGTTCAATTGTTGCTGCCGGAGGCGTTGCAACTCCGCCGGGGTGGCGTTCGGCGCGGCGAAATTCGTGTAATTCCGTCCAAAATACACCAGCAGGCGATCCCGCTGGTACGGCTCCATCGAGATTTGCCACCAGCCCGGCGGTACGAAAAGCACGTCCACCAAAAACACCGCACCCAGCAAACCCACGGCGCCGACCAGTTTCAGCAGATAACGTTTCGGCGTGCCGGCCACGTACATCATCACCAGCCCCGTCGGCAGCAAAACCAGCGCCGAACCCAAATCCGGCTCCTTCAACGTCAGGGCAAACGGCAGCAGCAAAAGCCCGATGCCTTTCCAGAAATTCCACGTCAGCCGCAATTCGTCCGGCGGCCGGCTGAGGAAATGCGCTGAAGCGAGGATGAATGCGAGTTTGGCGAATTCAGACGGTTGAAATTGGAACGGGCCGAAATCAATCCAGCGCCGCGCGCCGAAGCGCATGGAGCCGATGTGCGGAATCAGCACGATGACCAGGAAGAAAATCGTCGCCCAATACGCCACGAACGACCAGCGCGCGAGGGTGTGATAATCCAGCACGCACAGCGCCGTGCCCGCGCCGATGCCGAGCGCGTACCAGACAATCTGCCGCAGCCAGCTTTGGTCATACCACGGCAGTGTCGCCATCGCCGGGTTGGCCATCGTGGCGCTGTACACGAACGCCGTGCCGATAAACATCAGCCCCGCCAGCGCGGCCAGTTGCAACCGGTCGAACCGTTCGCGCCGTTCCTGATTGAGCAAGGTAGTGGTCATCAATTTATTCGCGCCAAAGATGCCGGTTCATCCTCGATCGGGTGGTTCACAATTTCCTCATAAATATCGTGCGCAATTGGCGCGCAGACGCTGGCGCCGGAGCCGCGGTTTTTCGATTGCACCATGACCACGACGGCGTAACGCGGGTTTGAATACGGAGCAAAGGACGCGAACCAATAAATCCAACCGGTTACCCGGCCATGCTCGTCCTGCACCTGCGCCGTGCCGGTCTTGCCGCAAATCCGCAATTCGGGACCCACCACTGCCGCGCGGCCCGTGCCGGTCGGGTTCTCGGTTTCGCCCAGCATTGCGTTTCGCACAATGTCCAGGCTGCGCGAATGAACCCCGATTTCATCCCTCACAACGCCGGACGGAAAATTTACGGCGGCTTCGCCGGTATCCGGGTCTTGCGGTTCGAGGCGTTCGACCAGGCGCGGCCAAAGAACCGTTCCGCCGTTGGCGATGGCCGCATAGGCCACGGCCATCTGCAATGGCGTCACGGCGATTTGGCCCTGGCCGAAGCAAATGTTCGCTGAATCGCCATCGTGCCAGCTTGGCTGCTGCACGTCGGCGAGCGTGGGCAAATCGCCTGCGGTATCCTGTCTCGTTGGCAAGTCAGCCCGCTCGCCAAAGTGAAATTTTTCAGCCAACCGGATAATTTTTTCAATGCCGGTGCGCAGGCCGTTGAAGATGAAATAAGCATTGCTCGACCGCTCGATGGCCAGTTTTAGATCGTAAGGGCCGGGCGATACGGTGTCCTCGATTTTTCGATGGCCGATGTAAATACAACCATGCCACGGCTGTTCCGGGTCAGGCTGTACTTCGTAAATTTCATTGGGGTCCAATCCCGCTTCCAGAGCGGCAAGGGCGACAATGGGTTTGAAGGCCGAACCGGGCGCGTAATTCTGCTGGGACGCGCGGTTGATTTGCGGACGCAAGGCCGGATCGATCAAACGCCGGGGATCATTGGCGGCGTAATCCGGATCGATGGCCGGCGACGAAACCATGGCCAGCACGTCGCCGGAGCGCACGTCCATGACGACCACCGCCGCCGTGGCGTTGGTGCCCAACCGGCGCTCAATGGAGTCGGTCGCCGCTTCCTCTAAACCGAGGTCCAGCGTCAGCACCACATTGTGCCCCGGCTGCGGCGGACTCAGAATGGTGGTGGACTGTTGGTAGCCGAGATTGTTCACCAGCACGGCTTCCGCGCCCGCCCGTCCCCGCAATTCCGCATCAAAACCGCCTTCGATCCCCACCACGCCCCGGTAATCCGGCAGACGGTAGGAAAAATAGGCGTCCTCACCCTGCTCCGAGCGGTTGTCGCGCATCAGATAACCCAACACATGGCTGGCCAGCGTGCCGTGTGGATAAAAGCGCTCGGACTGCAGTCCACGCCCAAACCGCCAGCGTATTGCTCTTCGAACCGCGCGATCTGGGATTCTTTCAAATCGGCCAGCACGGTCACCGGCAGCGCGAGTCGGGTTTCGTAGTCGCGCGTGAACCGGGCCGCGTCCAGCGTCAAGGGTTGTCCCAGTTTTTGGCCGACCTCGGAAACCACTTCGCTGGCGACGTGGAAACGGGCCTGATCGCAGATTTGTTCGCGCTCCTCCGCTGAAAGCGCGAATTGCCGGCGCTCAGCCTTGGTCAGCGGGCGGCCCTGTCTTTTTTCCGCGGCGGCGATGATTTTCCTTTGGTTGGCATACGCTTCTGTCAGCGCCCGGTTGCAGGCAGCATTGAACTGCTCGCGCAGGTCTCCCAGATACAGATCGAGGTCGTAACGCGGCAAATTCTCCGCCAGCACCTCGCCGTGGCGGTCGAGAATTTTGCCGCGCACGGCCGGAATGCGCACCGTGCGATAGGACTGCGTTTCCAGGTGGCTCTCATACTCGCGCGCGGAGACAATTTGCACCCACCACAAACCGGCGAGCAGAATGCCCAGGCCGCCAGCAATGCCCAGCGCCAGCAGGCGGAGCTGCGGATCATTCTTTTTCAGTTGGTCAAAAAATAGCACGTTCAGCTTTACTTCAATTTTTTGTCCCGCCGGATTTCGCGGTCGGGACGGAAAGTGGTTTCAGTCAGCGGCTGGTAGCCGAGGGCGTGCCGGCACCAGTTGAAAAACTCAAAGATAACCGGCGTTGCCACCGCGCCGCCCGCCGTCATGACCAGCCATTGCCAGAGTGAACCCCAGCCCAGCAACGGATTCTGCCCGCCCGTGAGCAACAGCAGAACGGTTAATCCGGGCGTCACAGCGCTGGCCGTGGCGCCGAGCACAAATTGCGCAAACGGCAGTTCACGCAAAATCAAATCGCGTTGCGTATGAATCACAAATCCACTGGCAAAAAGCGGCAGGATGCTGACGCCAAAGGGATTCGCCGACAGCGCGTCAAACCACATCCCACCGCACACGGCGAGCAGCGAAACGGTGACAATATCCGCGTTCAATGCCGTGTACACCATGAGCGCGGGCAGCAAATCCACCTGCGCGCCCAGCCAATGATGTAGCAGGGGAAATGCCGCTTCGCCGAATACGGCGAGAAACGCGGCCGCCAGAATCAGGATGGTGTTGAATAGATTCATAGTTCTCGGTCCAAAGTCCAAAGCCCAAAGTCCAAAGTTGAAAAGCCGCCGATTCGCGCGAACCATAACTTTGGACATTGGACTTTAGACTTTAGACTTTTCATCGAAACAAAACCCACACTTGTTCCAGCGCGCCGAGATTGGCCGCCAGTTTCACCCGCGCCTCGGTGTACAGGCCGAATTCCACCGGGCGCGAATCCACGATCTGGCCGATGGGGATGCCGCGCGGGAAAATGCCGCCTTCGCCGCTGGTGACGACGTTCTGGCCGGGCTTTAAATCGGCGTTGCCGGAAAGATAAGTTAAATCCGCCAGCGAGCTGTCGATCGGCCCGCTGGCGGTGATGATGCCGATGTCGTGCGCCGGATTTTCCACCAATGCCGAGACGTGGCAGTTCGGATCGCCGAGCAAAACGACCTGTGAACGTGTGAAGCCGACGGCGGAAACGCGACCCACCAGACCTTCAGGGGTGAGCACGGACATATTTTCCGCGATGCCGTCCCGCCTCCCGAGGTCAATCTGCACGGTCCGCCACCAGTTGACCGGGTCGCGCATGACGACGTTGGCGAGCTTAAGTTTCCAGGGCGTCTGCCGCTGCCAGCCGAACAATGCGCGCAATTGATCGTTTTCGCGCTCAACCGCGGCGGCCTGCTTCATTTGGATGCTCAGCTGCTGATTTTCGCGCCGGAGTTCAGCGACTTCCTTGAGCAATGCGCGGCGGGGCATGACCGCGTCGGCGGCGTCCACGGGCAGTTGTTGCGTGGTATTCAACAAGCCGAACAGCGGCAGAAAAAGACTGCCGGCGGCGAGTTTGAGGCGGCTGGTGGCCCGTTGTGGCAGGCTGAAAATCAGCAAGGCCACCAGCGCCACCGCGCCGAACGCAAGATAATGTTTTTTCTTGAGCATCCTGCTTTGCGGCCGGCTTCCAAATCAGCCGCATGCAGGTGAACGGGCGGGAAATCAATCAATACTTGGCATTGGTTGCGACGCGCTTGAGGAATTCAATTTCCTGCAAGACGCGACCGGTGCCTTCGGCCACGGCGCTCATGGGGTCGTCCGCGACGTGCACCGGCAAGCCGGTTTCCTCGGCCACGAGCCGGTCTATCCCGCGCAACAGCGAACCGCCGCCCGCCATCACCAGGCCGCGGTCCACCAGGTCGGCGGCGAGTTCGGGCGGACAACGTTCCAGCGTGAGTCGGACGGACTCCAAAATGCTCGAAAGCGGTTCCTGCAACGCTTCGCGAATTTCCTCGGAACGGATGGTCAAGGTCTTGGGCAAACCCGAACTCAGGTCGCGGCCTTTGACATCCATGGTCAATTCCTGTTCCAGCGGAAACGCGGAGCCGATGCGTATCTTGATTTCTTCCGCAGTACGTTCACCTATCATCATGTTGTAGGCACGCTTCATGTAGGCTGTGACCGTTTCGTCAAATTCGTCCCCGCCCACCCGCAGGCTGCGGCTGAAGACGATGCCGGCGAGGGAGATGATTGCGATTTCGCAAGTCCCACCGCCGATGTCCACGATCATGTTGCCCGCCGGCTCATGCACCGGCAAACCGACGCCGATGGCCGCCGCCATCGGTTGTTCGATCAAATACACTTCACGCGCTCCGGCGTGAGTGGCGGAATCCTTGACCGCCCGTTTTTCCACCTCGGTGATGCCCGACGGCACCGCCACCACAACGCGTGGCGCAATCAATTTGCGACGGTGAACCCTCTGGATGAAATGGCGGAGCATGGCCTCGGTGATCTCGAAGTCGGCAATCACGCCATCTTTCATCGGGCGGATGGCCACGATGTTGCCGGGCGTGCGGCCCAGCATTCGTTTGGCTTCTTCACCGACGGCCAGCACATTAGTTGTGCCCGCCTGAATGGCCACCACAGAAGGCTCGCGCAGGACGATTCCACGATCCCGCACATAGACCAGGGAGTTTGCTGTGCCCAAGTCTATTCCAATATCATTGGAAAACAGGCTTTTAAGTTGCGCAAGCATGAATGTGCCCTAACCGCTCCAGTTAATCGGCTGGCCGGTCAAACGTCAAGCGGATTACTAAAATCGTTAAAACCGCAATTTCGGGCCAAATTTTAGCAACCGGCCACACTTCGAGCGAAGGCTGGTGCCAGAGGAGGGAATTGAACCCCCGACCAAGGGCTTATGAGTCCCCTGCTCTACCTCTGAGCTACTCTGGCAATC